>CXWL01019852.1_pt1 | contig 10423 bp, 4 predicted proteins | sample 590931 | NCBI WGS metagenome assembly CXWL01 (sample SAMEA3498368, study PRJEB10139) | groundwater metagenome | biome: water well; material: biofilm material | place: Germany | collected 2015-04-27
TGCTCGATATCGGTAGCGGCTACGGCGGCACCAGCATCGCCGCCGCCAAGGAAGGGGCGTTCGCGGTCGGCATCGAAATGGGTGAAGCGCAGCTGCGCCTCGCCGCGGCGAACGTGGCTGATCACCCCGATTTGTCGGTCGAGATTCACCGGATGGACGCGATGGACTGGTCGAAGCTCGACACGCTCGGCCAGTTCGACGTCATCACCTGCGACAACGTCATCGAGCATGTGCCCCAGCCCGAGCTGCTGGTCGCCCACATTCGCCGACTGCTCAAGCCCGACGGGTTGGCCTACGTCACTGCTCCCAACGCCTTCTCGCTCGGCCAGGTCACCAAAGACTGCCACTTCGGCCAGTTCGGGCTGTCGCTGCTCGACCCCATCGACAGGCTCGCCTTCGTGCGCGAGTCGTCTGCCCAGGCCGAGTATGGCGTCTCGCGCTACTTTCCCTTGAGTGGCTACCGCGGCCTCTTTGAGAAGTACGGCCTGCACTTACGGCTGCTCAACTCGGTGGAAGGCGCGCAGCTGGAAGTCGCGCAGTTGCTCGAGCAGCGAGACGAGCTCGAGCAGGTTCGTGGCACCGCGAAAATTCCCGCCGCCGTGGCTGACAAGGACAGGGTGCGGGTCACCGAATACCTCGAGCGCTTCGACACCGATCTGGCGTTCTTCCGCCAGCTGCCCGAGGGCCTTGAGAAGGAAGTGTTCGGCCACGCCCTCTACCGTGAATATGGCGTCGAGCTTTGGTACCTGGTCGCTTCAGGGCGGCCGAAGACGATCGGTATCGAAACGCCGGCAACGTCTTCCCCGGCGGAGGAGGTAAGCCCCATCGCGACGTATCAAGCCCCGGCCGCTCCCGTTGACGGTAAGCCGTCGCGGTACCCGATTTCGTCGCACCGCGATGGCCTGATCGGCCCGGCGATCGTCGCCTACAAGCGGGCGTGGCAGTGCGTGGTGGGGCCGCTGCTCGATTCCATTCTGCCTCAAGAGCGTGAACAGGCCGCCCGGCTGGTTCGTGGCCAAGTCATTCCTGAGGTGGCCGAGCTGCGTGAACGGGTGCGTGCGCTCGAGCGCGCGTTGGGAAACGCGCCTGATTCCAAAGAGTGATCTACCCAAAAGGTTGTGACGCGCTCCGCTTACTCAGAGCTTCTGCAACCAGATGCTCTGGCCCCACGACAACACCGGAAAATCGGCGAGCAACTTTTCGCGGTGATGCTTGAGCATGAAGTCGTGAAAGAACTCGATGCGAAAGCGCGGGTTGTACTGAAGAAACGCGCGCAGCAGATACGCCTCGTTCCAGAAGTAGCCCTTCTCGAGCCAGTCGCGCGGGTACTCGAAGGGGTAGAAGATGTCGTGAATGTGAATGAAGACGCCGGCCGGCAATGACGGCAGCAGCTCGAAGAACAACCGGTTCACGTCGCTCCCGATTTTGGAGACGTGCGTCGAATCGATGAACACGATGTCGTTGGGTTGCAGCCGGCTGAAGGTCTCGGCCGGCACTTCTTGAAGGGTCTTCTCGAGCAGCTCGATCTGCTTGAAGTCGTCGGGCCGAATCAGCGATCGCAGCCGCTCGGTGTACGGCTCGATCAGCGTCATCTTGATGCTGTTGTTGAAGAACCGCTCGTTGGTGTCGAGCGCGAAGCAGGTCGAATAGCCCGAGCCGATCTCCACGATGCGCTTGGGCTTCAAGTGCCGCATCATGAAATAGAGCAGCGCGCCCTCGGTGCCGCAGTACATGGTGTTGAAAAAAACACCCCGCAGTCCCTCCGGCGCTCCTTCGGGACGAAAGGGCAGCTCATCGCGATAGGGCTTGAAAGCCTCGAGCAACGCGAGCTGGCCGGCGTCGTTGAGATCAATGCCAGGCAGGGTGCTCGGGCTCACCGCGGGAAAAAGCTCGTTCGCGCGCTGGGCGACTTCGGCCCGGTTGGGAACGGGCGAGTAGAAATGGCCGGGGCCCCAGGGCCCGTTCGCGTGGTCGCCCGCCGCGATTTTCTGCTCAAGCTCGAGCTCAAGCTCGCGCTTCCTGCTGCCGACCGCGGCCAGCCTCTGCTCCAGGTCGCGCTTCATGGTCTCAAGCTGCTGGACCTCGTTGCGCAACACTTCACGGCTGATGGCTCTGCCCACCCCGCGAAGACGGGAAACGACTCGGTCTGCCAGCGGAAGCGCCTGTGTGGTCATGGCCCTCTTTCGGTTAAACGGTGAGGCCCTGTAACATGGCCCTTGTCGGGGTGGCAAAGCGCAAGGTGCGCGGTGACTCTTAGGCTTGCACCGGTCGCCGCCGGGTGTAGAGGAGGCCCAAAGCACCCAGCAGGCTGACCATGGCGACGACGCGCCCCCGGGTCTTGCTCGCGGGCAGGAACTCGAGACGTACCTGCGCATCGCCTTCGTTGAGCAACACGCCTACCTGCACCGCGTTGACCCGAAGCACCTGCCGGCTGGCGCCCGCAACCGTCGCCGACCACCCCGGGTACCAGATGTCGTTGGCGACCAAGATGCCGCCGTGGTGCGGCGAGACGCTCACCCGCAATAGCCCTGGGCGCGACTCGGTGACGGTGACCAGAGCCTGCGACGGCTTCACTTCGGGGGTCGCTTCTTCTACCAGCGCCACCGCGGCGGGGTCGAAAGGCGTGCCGCTGGACAAGACGCCGCTCTCGACGACGCTCAAAGCCGTGGCGTCGGTGACCTGCTCATGCGCGCTCACGAACCATGCGCGGGGCATCGCGCCGGCGTTGCGCACCACGTTGTCTGGGCCTGCTTTTCCGTCGACGGTGTAGCCCTCGCTCTCGGGCAGCAACGAGAGCTCGTCATCTTGAGCCAGAACATACCGAACGCCGAGCAGGTCGAGCGCCACGTTGCCTTTTTGGGTCAGCGTCTTCTTGTCGAGGACGTGGCCGTTGGGGTCCATTCGCAACAGCTCGCCCAAGCGCTTGAGGTAGAGCACGTTGTAGCCGCTCAGGCTCGGCACATCGTGTAGCCGGCTCAGGTTGCCGGGCAGACTGGAGGTCCAATAACCATTCCACGGGAACACGCGGCACCCTTCGGCCCGGCACTCTTTGCCCAAGTCGTGCACCCGCTGCGAGACCTTGCTCGACGCGGTCAATGGCGCCTGCTTGCGCCAGGTCATCGAGTAGGCGTTGACCCAGGGCTCGACGATGCCCAAGGTCAGCGCAAACACCGGCAACGCCCAGTGGGCTGAAAACCGCATCGCTCCGAGCGCGAGGATCCACCCGAGCACGAAGAGCCAAGCGCGCGGAGGCATCGCCGCGGGTCTGCTCACGAGCCAGGGCGAAAGAAACACCAATACCGTGCCCACCATCGCCAGCAGATGGCGTGTTCCCAGCTTAGCTCTGTGCTCGCGCAGCGCCGCGGCTCCCAGCCCTCCCGCCAGCGAAAGCCAGAGCGCGAAAAAAAGGTGATGGCGCGTCGGCCCGCGAAACAAGTTGTACACGGGCAGCGAGAAAAAAAGACTCGCCACCGGCCGCAGTGAAAGCAGCAGGCTAACCACCGCGCAGCCGATGAAGGCAATCGCCCAGAAGCGCTGGGCCCGGTGAAAGACCGCCAGCGCCGCGAGCACCAGACACGCGAGCCCAATCGAAACATGCAAGTCGGATCCGTCGGGCTGACCCTCGAGCGAACCCCGGTGCGAACGGTAAGCGCGCGGCACCACCGCGGCGGGCAGAAATTGCGCGTCGAACGCGTTGGAAAGGAAGTCATTGCGGGTGAGCGCGGTGCGCGGCGTGTAGCCCACCAACTCAGCCGTGGGTACGATTTGAACCGCGCTGATGCCAAGGCCCAGCACCACCGCGGCCACGGGCCAGAGCGCCGTGCCCAAGCGGCGCTCACGCAACCCCATCGCCACGGCCAGCACACCCAGCCAGCCCACGCCATACGCCGCCAGCTGTGGAGCCCCGGCCAGCACCAACAGCCCCACCGCCACCGCCAGCCCCAAGAGCCAAACGCGCCGTGAGGTGCGCTGCCATTGCACCAGGCAGAAGACAGCCGCCGCCACCCAGGCTCCCGCGTGAATCATCGGGGCGTGAACGAGGTGAGCGAAAAAGAAGCTCGAGGTGCCATAGGCGACCGCCGCCACCACCGCCGCGGTATGCCGGCGGGTCAACGCGTAGAGCGTCAGGTGCGCAAACCAGGCCGCCAGCACCAACCCTGCGATGGTGAAGGCATTGAAAGAAAAACCGAGCACGCGCATCACCCGCGCCACGGGGTACTGGCGCAGACCTTGCGGGTCAGCGAAGGCCGGGTACCCGCCGAACGCGGTGTCGACCCAATCGGTCGGCGCTTCCTGAAACAGCGGCAAGAACTGATAGAGCGCGTCGCCGCCGGCGATGGTCCGGTGCTCCAAGGCCAGGGGCGCGAAGAGGGCCGCGAACGCCACCGTGTAGAGGGCGAGTGCTCCTGGTGCTCCTCGGAGTGTCACCGTTTCGGGCGACGGCGAAATCAGCGCAGGCGCCACGCGATACCCGCCAATTCGGCCAGCACTTTTGGGTACGTCGTCATGCTCAGCTTCGAACCCGAGACGTCGGCCCAAGTGCCCAGCGGTACCTCGACAAAGTCGGCCGCAGTCAACGCCGGGGTTTGCGCGGTGCCTTTGAGCAGACGCCCGATGAGCTCGACGTCAAAAGCCCACCGCGCGGTGAAAGGCGCCTCCAGCGCTGCTTCCAACGCCGGGGTGCGCGCGAAGAGCTTGGCCCCGCACTGTGTGTCGTACACGGGCAGTTGCAGAATCAACGAGGCGGCGGTCGCGAACACCCGGCCGGCATAATGTCTGACCGCGCGGCGGCGAATGTCGCGGCCCAGCAAAGCCACCCGAGAAGCGAGCGCGACCTTGGCGTGGTTCTGTTCCAGCGTGGTGAGCAGCCCCACCATTTCGATGGCGGGAGTGGCTCCGTCTGCGTCGTAGTACCCGACGATCTGAGCTCCCGTTTGCAGCGCCTGACGCAGGCCGGCGCGAACGGCCTCGGCCTTGCCTCCATTCATGTCCAGCCCCAAAAACGAAGCGCGGGGTCCTAGCTGGGCGCAGAGCTTGCCGAGCACGGCCCGGGTCTCGTCTTTTGAGCCATCATCGACGAAGAGCAGGCGAAAGCGGGTCGACTGCGAAATGAAGGGCTCGAAGACGGTCGCCTGCAACCGCGCCGCCTCGTTGTAACAAGGGACGACCAGCGTGACCTCGGCGCTTTTTTCTGACGAGCTCACGCGCGAGACACGTCGAAGAACGCCCCCAGAAACTCGTGGGCGCGCGTTTGCCAGGTGTAAGACGTCATCGCGTCTGACGAGAGCCCGGGCGGTGCAGGGGCTCCGAGCGCACCGATGAGCGCCTCTTCGAACGAGTCGGCGTCTTTGGCCCACCACATGCGCTCGGCGAGGGTCTCGGGCCTCAACGTGTCTGAAGCCACCACCGGCGTACCCATCGCCAGCGCTTGCCACAGCCAAGTGTACGAAGGCGCCACCAGGCCTTGCGGCGGCAACCGCGCCGGCACCAGCATCACGTGCGCATGGGCGAGATACGCGGCGAGCTCGTGAGGTGCGCTCGGGTGCATCAGCTTCAGATTCGACAGCGTCTTGCCCATGTACGGCAGCGGGGCCTGCGCCCCATGCTGGGCGACGAGAAAAGTAATCTCTGGGTGCGCGATGGTGACGCGTTCCAACCAATGGCTGACGAGCTCCATGCCGGGGGGAATCACGCACAGCGCCGTCTTGCCGGGGGGAAAGCCCTGAGGTCGCATCGGCGCCAATGAGCGGCGGTGCAACCGGTCGTCGAAGCCGTCGGAGATCACGCGCAGATCACGCGCCGCGCTCAGGCCGGGTGATTCTTTCAAAGACGGGTGAGACACGGTGACCAGCCGCGCGGCCTTCACCAGCTCGCGCTCGGTACTCCTTTGGTACCAGGCAGGTTGACCCGGGCCCGCGACCTCGGCCGTCACGTCATAGAGCAGCGGAGCCTGGGGCAGCTCGCTGTTGAGCTCGAGCGCGAAATCGACCAGCGCGGGGTGCGGGCTGCCGATGACGATGCCGGTGGTGCGCGAGCCGTAGCGGCGGCACAGTTCTTTCACGTCGAAGTCGTTGACTTGGTAGAGCTCGAGCAGCGTGGGGTCGACGTTGAAGTACACCGGCTTGCCCGACGGCCAAATACCGGCCGCGGCGCTGACGTGAACCACTTTGAAGCCTTGCCGGGTGAGCTCTAGGGTCAACTGGGTGAGCCGGTGATCTCCCCCGCGGTGGGTGAGCGAAAACGCGTCGAAGACAAAGACCACTCCGCGCAGCGACCGCCGCTCGAACACGGCCCGTGCGCGCAGCTTTCGCCCGTCGAGGTACCCATCGAGTGCCGCGGTGTCGAGCTCGTTGAGCGGCGCGAGCACATGGCGGCGCTTCGCTGACCACTGGTTGTAGAAACGCCAGTCACCGAGGCCACTCTCTCCATCGCCGCGAGAATACGAATGGCTCAGCTTCAGCTGCGCCTTGGCGTTGGGTGGGCCATTCCATTCGACGATGGCAGCCCGGTTGAAGACCCAGCGCCGCGAAGCGCGGCGGTACTCGACGTCGAAGAGCGTGTCTTCGCCCGTGTGGGTGAGGTGTTCGGGAAAACCGCCCATGGCCATCGCCATGCCGCGCCGCACCGCCACCGCCCGCGCCGAGGGTAAGAAGTGACTGAAGTCGCAGCGCGCCCAATCAGCGATGAAGGCCGAAGCGAAGGGAGCGTCAGGAGAAGCGACGTAAATGCCTCCCACCAGGTCCACATCGCCGGAGCGGGTGAAGGGCCCCACCATCGCCGAGAAGAAGTCAGCCTTGAGCGCGCACCCCGCGTCAATGAAGACCACCACGTCGTGGGTGGCCGCTTTGAGGCCCCGGTTTCGGCCGGCGGCGATGTTGCACTTGCCCTCGGCGATGACGTTGACGGGGAAGGGCGCAGTCTCAGCGAACTCGTGCAGCAGCCCCACCGTGTCGTCAGTGGAGCCGCCGTCGACGACAATCACCTCGGCGGGCTTCAGGCGTTGCGCGGCAATGCTGGTGAGAAACCGCACCAGGTTTTTCTCTTCGTTGCGCACCGTGGTGACGATGCTGAAAGCCGGTAGCTCGGCCGACCCACGGTACGGGTCGTCGATCACTTCCACCGGCAGAGGCTTGAGCAGCCGTAAGCCGGCATAGGGGTTGAAGTCGTGCGGCGTCACCCGGCGCAATGCATCGACACGCTTTCGCACCGACAGACCCACGTGCTGCAGGGCCGCTCCGATGCCGTGCGTGTCGGCCACTTTCCACAGTCGCAAAAAGGGGCCCGCGCCTGAGCTGTGGGCCGAATCGGCGACGGCGAACGCCACCTTCCACTTCAGCGATGAACGCATGTCGTTCATCTCGTTGTTCAACGTGGCCAACCGGCTCTCACTGGCTTCAAGAGAAGCGCGCAGCGGCTGGTGAGCACGTTCTGCTTCAGCGACGCGGTGCTTGAGGTCTTGGTGCTCGCGCTGGCGTTCGAATTCCAGGCTCTTGAGCTCGGTCTCGGTGCGCGTCAGGGTGCGTTCGGTCTGCCGCGATTCGGTGAGGGTGTCGGCGAAGCGGCGTTGTAGCGCTGAGAGCTCGGCCAGACGTAAGCGCTGTTCGGCCTGGGCCTGAGCCAAGGCCTTTTTGGCCTGTTCGAGATCTCCGCGGGCGCGCATCGCCGGGCCCAAGAGGTCGTGCAGGCCCGAGGCCACCGTCTGGGCGATGGTGTCGTGGCTGTAGACCACCAGCGCCTGCTTGCCGTACCACTGCGCTTCGTCGGGAGTGCCGCGAAGGTCGATTTCTTGAAAGGCGGACAGCAGCAGCGCGCCCAGCTTCAAGGGGAAATTGTTGTAGTCGAGCGTCACCAGGTGCTCGAAGTGCCGGTTGGTCTCGTGCAGCGGCACCAAGACGATGAGGTGCTTCACGTTGGGGCGGCTCGCCCACTTCTTCAAATGCTCTTCGGGCCCCGAGAGGTGCTCGAGAACGTTGGAACAGAACACCACTTCTGTTTCGGGCGGCGCGGCGTCGAGATCGCCGTGAAAGAAAGAAATGTTCGGGTGCAGATCGCTCGCCCGGGCCACCGCGGCGGCCGAGAAGTCCACGCCTGACACCGTGATTTCGGGGCAGGCTTCGGCCCACACTTCGCAGGCTGCTCCTTCGGCGCAACCGACGTCGCACAGCGCCCGGCGGTGCTTACGAATGTCTTCCAGAACCCAGGGTGGCAACAGCTGCAGCGCCAGCTTGCCGAAGAAACGGGTCTGGCCCTCGCCGTGCTTCTGCGCCCAGTCGCCCGTGGCAAACCGGTTTTCCCAGTACTGGGCTGAGTTGACTTGTTTACCCATTCGAGTGGCGCCTTAAGCCGGAGGCCGGCCCAAGAAGAGATCAGCGCGGTGCTGCCAGCGGCTGGTGAACTGCTCGGTCTGTTCGCTCGTCGCTACCGGCTCTGTCTTGGCCGCGCCGGGCCGCAGACCGGTGAGGTCGCGCCAAGCCAGCTCGAAGCCGAGCTCTCGCAATTGAAATGACACTTCCGCCATCTCGAAGGTGCTGCCGTCCCACGCGGGGCCTTCGACTTTGAGGCCGTCGAGCAGTGGCCGGCGAACGAAGAGCCCCGTCTTCTGCAAGAAAGCGACATCGGTGCGGTAACCCTGCTGCCGATAAGTGGTGTGCGCTTTCGCGGCGCGGCCTTCGAGCGAGTGCGTCTCGAGCGTGCCTCGAGTCAGCCAACCTGCACCCACGCCCACGGCGCCGATGGTGGCGCGCTGGTGCAACAGTACCTGCGCTTCGTCGAAGACGCCGCGCGAGGTGAACCATTGGCCCACGTCGATGAAGCCGACCACGTTGCCGGCGCAGTGCGCTTTGGCCAGGTCCCACGCGTGCATCAGGGTGTTCGCCCGCTCGGCGACGGTGACGAGCTTGGGGCCGCCTTGAGAGAGTTCAGCGGCCAACTTCGACTCGAAGCCGCCGCACAGCCAAACCACTTCGCGTACGTGAGCGACGCCATGGAGCTTCAAGCTCTCGAAGAGCCGGCGCACGCCCTCGGCCGATGCTTCACCGCTGACGACGAGCGAAATTTGCTGCTGCGCGCTGAGCTTCACCAGGTGATCGGCTCGGTGCGCCCACGAGTTGGCCATGATGAACCGCTCGGGCCGGGTCTCGGTGCCGTTGACGTCGGCGCACAGCCGGCCGAAGTGCTCGGCAGAACCGGCGATATGCACGTTGGGGTACCCGCGAATCTCCGGCAGGTCAGTGGAAATGACCGGCTTGCCCATGAACAAGTACTCGAAGATTTTGATCGGCGAGACCGCGTCGGAAATTTTGCCCGGCAAGAAAGGCAGCAGCGTGGCGTCGGCATGTGCCAGGTAGGCCGGCACCTCTTCGATGGGGCGGGGCCCCAAGAAGCGAACGTTCGATGGCACCACCCGGTCTTTCGGAGGGTCGCCGATGAGATAGACGATGGCCTCGGGGCAAGCGGCCGCGGCGGCGCTCACGTATTCCCACCCGAACCACTCACCGTAGAGCGAGCCGACGTAAACCAGCGCGCGCGTGCCGGCTTCCATATCGCGGGGCCGCTCGTAGCTGGCGGTCATGTCGAAGAGCTGCTCGTTGCCGGCGTTGGGCAAGTAGAGCGGGTCTTTTCGGCCATGCGTTTTCAGGCTTTCCACCAGTGCGCGGGCGGTGCCCACGGCGCTGTCGCTCTCGCGAACGAAGCGGGTCATCACTTCGGGGCGGTACCAGTCGCCACCCAAGCTCGTGTCCCAAGCGTCGATGAGCTCGAAGACGGTATGGAGCCCGACGCGGCGGCAGGTGTCGAAGAACGCCTCGTAGCGCGGGTGCGGCGCTTCGAAGATCGCGGTCGAACCGGGGGCCACGTTCTGGAGCACGGTGAACGGCGTCACCTCGTCGATATGCAGGTGCGAAAGCCGGGGCACGTCGACATGGCTGTCTTCAAAGCTCTGGGTGGTGAAGTTGTACTTCTTGTACAGGTACACGTAGACGACGCGAAACCCGCGCGCGGTGAGCACCCGGGCCAATTGCGCCGAGCGTTGCCCGCCGCCCACGTCATCGAAGGGCACCAGCGCGAACATCACCACCGTCTCGGGGAAGAGCGGCTGCGCCTGGCCGAAGCTGGCGAAGCGCTTGCGGGCCAAGGGCTCCTTGGTTTCTTTCTCGTCTTTCTCGGGGGCCTCGAGCAGGTTGTTGAGCCGCCCTTTAAGCTCGCGCAGCGAGAGCTTGCTCAGCTTGGACTGGAGCGTCGCGAACCCATCGGTATAGCTGCGGGTGGCGCCAATCACCTGGCGCATCGGCTTGGTGAGCTGCCACGAACGGCTGGCGAGCATGCGCGAGAGCTCTTCGCGCAGCTGGGCGTCTTGCTGCTGCAGCGCCCACAGCTCTTGCTTGGCATGCTCGAGCTCGGCTTGGCGAGACATCGCCAGGGCGCG
>CXWL01017604.1_pt1 | contig 10422 bp, 9 predicted proteins | sample 590931 | NCBI WGS metagenome assembly CXWL01 (sample SAMEA3498368, study PRJEB10139) | groundwater metagenome | biome: water well; material: biofilm material | place: Germany | collected 2015-04-27
CCGGTCAACATTGCCGCAGGTCAACGAGTTATCAACGATGTGTATCACATTCAAAATGTTAATGCTTATGGCAGCCGGCTCAGACAATGGATGGCGAAGTTCCATGGTGTAGCAACACGCTATCTTGCGAGTTATTTGGGATGGCATAGAATGATTGACCGTCTCGGACAGAACGTCACACCAACCCTTTGTTTCCTAATGTCACTTGGAAAAATAAGACAATTTCAACAGTTAATTGCTACATAGCCAAAATCTATCTACCGCACGCCCACACAGTGAATACCGAATTCCCTATCCTGTTTTGGAGTTCTTACAAAAAGACCTAGATAGTTGGCTCTATTATTCTAATCAAAACAGAGCGCAGCAAGGTAAAATTTGCAATGGAAAAATCCCGACTAACTGCACGATTGGATCTTAGCTGACACAGACTAGAATTTAATTAGATTGGTTAAGGCGATGGAGGTATTGATGGAAAAGAAAGCTTTATTAAGTGCGCTGGCTGTTGAAGTCGAGCGAGGAAAATTATTCTTCCCCACCTCAGCGACGGCCGCTATCCAAATCAAAAAAATGCTTGAGAGCCCGGATTGTGATCTCGATACTGTCACTCGGTTAATACAGGCGGATCCGCTCTTATCGGTGAAGGTTGTGGCGGTTGCCAATTCTGTTGTTTTTAATCGTTCTGGAAAAAAAATTACCAGTGTTAGCGCAGCGATCACTCTTTTGGGACTTCGTGCCGTTCGAAATTTAGCGATGGCTGTGATTACGCAGCAACTTGCGGGAACGCAATCAAAAAGTGAATTGGTTGTCCAGTTATGGCAACATTCAGCCCATGTAGCCGCACTCGCTCAGGTGATCGCCCGTAGAATTACCCATCAGGATCCTGATACCGTAATGTTTGCTGGAATCATTCATGAAATTAGCTGGTTCTATTTGTTATCCCGCGAAAAAGCTTATCCGGGTCTGATTGATGGGAATATCGCTAACTCATGGGTTAGCGATGAAGATTTAGACGATGAAGACGAGCTTGCGTGTGAAATAAAAATCAGCACGGCCATTCTCAATGCGCTCTCAGTCCCGGAACCTGTCGCAGATGCCATTGCGCATCTCTGGCAAGGCTCTTTAGCTTTTCCACCCGCTACACTGGGAGACACATTGCTGCTTGCTGATCAACTGGCACCGGTAAAATCGCCTTTTGCTCCGGCTCAAACTCAAGCGGGTGACGATTTCTTAACAAAGCTCGATCGATTAGCCAGTCAAGAAGCACTGAGCACTATCCTTGCAGAATCGGAGGAAGAGGTTAAATCGCTAACTGGTGCGTTGTGTGCTTGAGTTTTTGAGGTTATGTCGAATATTTGCACGATCAAGATATAGCCACACACATCAGCTCTTTCTAAGGTTTAATGCCAATTCGGATGCTAATACAGGCTACTCGATGCACCATCAAACCGCCGATGAATCTTTAGCTATTACTTATGCCAATAGATCCAGAACAGGCATATACACCAGACCCAAATCACGCGCCACCGCCTCATGCGTCAACCGCCCGCGGTAAACATTCAAGCCGTTACGCAAGTGCGGGTCATCTATCAATGCTTTGCGATAACCTTTATTAGCCAGTGCCAGAACAAATGGTAAGGTCGCGTTATTCAACGCAAAAGTTGAAGTCCGCGCAACTGCGCCGGGCATGTTGGAAACACAATAATGCACTACACCATCCACGGTAAAAATAGGATCGGCGAGTGAGGTGGGTCTAGAGGTGGCAAAGCAACCGCCTTGGTCGATCGCAACATCGACCAGCACAGCACCGCGATTCATACGGCTGACCAGCTCACGGCTGACCAATTTGGGCGCTGCTCCTCCCGGAACCAGCACAGCGCCGATGACCAAGTCCGCTGTGGCCACATACTCTTCCACGGCATCCACCGTCGAGAAAACAGTATTAATTCTTGATCCATACTGAAAATCCAGTTGCTGTAACCGATGAATGGATTTATCGAGCACGGTGACATGCGCTTCTACGCCCATTGCAACGCGAGCAGCATTGGTGCCGACGACACCGCCGCCAATGACCACAACGCGCGCAGCCGGCACACCGGACACACCGCCGAGCAACATGCCTCGGCCCCCTTGATCCAATTCCAGCGCATGTGCGCCCGCCTGAATCGCCATGCGGCCGGCCACTTCACTCATCGGTGCCAGTAACGGCAAACCGCCGAAGCTATCGGTGACTGTTTCATAGGCAATAGCAATACACCCTGAATCGATTAGGCCTTTAGTTTGTAAAGGATCGGGCGCCAAATGCAGATAGGTGAATAGCACCTGCCCTTCACGCAGAAAAGGAATCTCGGATGACTGCGGTTCCTTGACTTTGACAATTAAGTCAGTTTTTGCGTATATCTCCTGCGACGTCTCCACGATCTCTGCGCCTGCACTCAGATATTTGTCATCGCTTAAATCAATCTGGAATCCAGCATTCTTCTGTACCATCACCTGATGGCCATTCGCGACTAGCTCACGCACCGCTGTCGGCGTCAAACCCACACGGGATTCATGAATTTTAATTTCCTTAGGCACCCCGATACGCATTTGACTCTCCATTACTATCCATTAAATAATTCCGCCATTGACGCCAATATCCTGTCCCGTGACCCAGCGGGCTTCGTCACTGACCAGAAACAATACAACTTGAGCGATATCATCCGGTTTACCAAGCCTGTTCAATGCCGCCATCGTTGTCATGCGCTCGATATCCATTGCAGTTTTTCCTGCGCGGAATAGTTCCGTATCGACCGGACCCGGCGAAACGGTATTGGCTGTAATGCCTCTTTTTCCCGCCTCGCGGGCGAAAATCCGCGTCAATTGCTCGACAGCGGCCTTAGTTGCAGCATATGCACCGTATCTCGGCAGCATCAGGCGCGTCACCGTACTCGAAATATTCACCACACGCCCATGGTCTGCGAGTCTTGTGCCCGCTTCGCGCAGTGTATAAAAAACGCTTTTGAAATTGACATCAACGATACGGTCGAACTCATCATCCCGGATTTCGGTTATTTCCTTAAATAACAGTATTCCGGCGTTATTCACGAGGATATCGATTTGCTTAAAATGTTCGAAAGTCGCATCAAATAGCTTTCGTACTTCACCCGAATCACTCACATCGGCTTGCACTGCCGTGCACTCGCCGCCCGCATCGAGAATTGCATGGCACACTTTGTCGGCGGCTGATTTATTCTCAACATAATTAATGACTACCTTTGCCCCGGCATGGGCTAAAGTGAGTGCAATTTCCGCACCGATTCCTCTCGATGAGCCAGTAACAATAGCAACTTTTTCATGCAGTGATTTCACGAGCGGCGCGCAATAGACCTATAAGATAAAAGTTTTACTTTGATAAACCATGGCTTTTCAGTAATTTTGCGATAGCTTGGTGATCTCTTTTTTCGGCCCAGTTTAGCGCATTGTCACCCTGCTCATTTTTGATACCGTGATCTGCGCCATTGTGAAGCAGTAATGCAACCGCGTCCAAATGATTTCCTCTCACCGCCATCATCAGTGCAGTAGTTCCATTATCTGAAGTCGCGTTAATATCAGCTTCCGCATTCAAAAGTAACCGAATCGTATCCACATGCCCACCTGAAGCGGCATAAAGCAAAGGATTCCATCCTCTGTGATTAATTTCTGCCCCTTTGATATAGAACTGCTTCACCATTTCAGTTTGACCTTGATAGCTAGCCAACATAATGGCTGTTTCACCCAGTCTGTTGCGGATATTGAGTTTCGCCCCGGCATCGATCAGGAACTGTGCCAATTTGAGATTACCGGTTTTTGCAGCAACCATGAGTGGCGTGTACCCTTCTGCGTTCGGAGCATCAGGGTTAGCACCTTTTTTAATTAATTCGGATGCTTGTGACAAATTATCTCTGTCGATAGCCCAGAAAAAATCATCTTGCACACCCGCGATACTGTTTATGGGTAAGAAAAAAATTATGGTTACAATTAAGACGGATAAGAATCGCGAATTAGCAGGCATATCATCCATTTCTGTTCACTTTAAATAAGTTAAAAAAATTATCAGTGGTTGCAACTGCAATTTCCTCTATTGTCACGGCGCGCAATTGGGCTATCTCTTCTGCCACATGACGCACAAATGCGGGTTGGTTCAGCTTGCCACGAAAAGGAACCGGCGCAAGATAGGGTGAATCTGTCTCAATCAGCATTCTATCTAGTTGAATATTCTTAGCGATTTCTTTTAATGCGACGGCATTCTTGAATGTCACAATCCCCGAAAATGAAATATAAAAATTCATTGCAATCGCTTGTTGCGCCACTTCCCAGCTCTCAGTAAAGCAATGCATCACACCGCCTACTTCATCGGCCCCTTCTTCTTGCATAATCCGTAGCGTATCCGTTGCAGCTGAACGCGTATGAATGATCAAGGGTTTATTCGCTTTTCGTGCTGCGCGAATGTGCTGGCGGAAGCGATTTCTCTGCCATTCCAAATCTCCAGTTAAACGAAAGTAATCCAGGCCGGTCTCACCAATGGCAATGACCTTGGGATGGTTGGCGAGATCCGCTAATTCGTCAGCTTCCGGTTCTATCTGATCTTCATAATCCGGATGCACGCCAACGGAAGCAAATAAGTTTTCATGCGCTTCTGCTAATGCCCGCACACGAGGGAAATGCGGCAAATTAACGCTTACACACAGTGCGTGTGTTACTTGATTATTCTGCATTTTGCACAACAACTCATTCAGATTTGCTGCAAGATCAGGAAAATCGAGATGACAATGCGAATCAATGAACATATTTTAAAAGATCTTCAAAAAGTTAGTGTGTCCCACGCAATGCATCAGCCCAACAGTTCGGTGTTTCAAACAATCGCACTTGCTCTAATCTGAGATGATTGCCGTAGCTATCCTGGTAAGCTTCATCTAAAATAGCAAAAGCAATGAGAGCCAGATTTTCTGCCGTTGGTTGAACATCCAATACGACTGTTTTGTGACCTTCGATAGATTGTAAAAATTGCAATACCACCGTATCACCGGAATAGACCAGAAATGCATGATCCCATTGATCAACCAGTACGGATTTGGCAATTCGCTTCACTTCTGAGAAATCTATGACCATGCCTTGCTCAGCAACGCCTTCGTCGGCGATAATGTTACCCGATAGGGTGATTTCGATCATATAGCGGTGGCCATGCAAATGACGGCACTGGCTGTTGTGTGTCGAAATGCGATGACCCGCATCAAATTCCAGCTTGCGTGTGATTAACATACGTACAATTTTAATAGCGCGAAATAAATATGTGGAATTGTAACATTGCAATCCGATTCTAAACGATTGAATACGACTGATCACAGTCGCGATAGCGCTGGGCTCACTTATGTTTATCCGGTGATATCACGGCGTGCGGGCGGTGTTTCAATCGGCATTAATCTGAATCCGAATAATGCATGCAACTGGCGATGTATTTATTGTCAGGTACCAGACCTTAAACGTGGCTCAGCGCCACAGATTGACTTAAATAAGTTAGAGAGTGAATTACGATCTTTCCTTCATGAATTAGTGGATGGCGATTTCATGCAAAAGCATGTGCCGCCGGAAGCCAGAAAAATTCACGATATTGCTTTGTCGGGTAATGGTGAACCTACCAGTGCGAAAGAATTTGAACAAATCATCGAACTGATCGGCAACATCCTGCAGAATTTTGATGCGCTAAAAGATTTGAAGCTTGTGTTGATTACAAATGGCAGCTTAATTTATCGTCAATCGGTACAAGCGGGATTAAAACGAATGGCTCAGCTAAATGGAGAAGTTTGGTTTAAGTTTGATCGCGCACTCGCTGAAGAAAGGCTACACACCAATAATACAAGAATCAGTTTAAAGAAAATTCATCACCACCTGCAAATTGTCACCTCGCTTTGCCCCACTTGGCTACAAACCTGCGTATTTCAAATCAATGGGAAACCGCCCAGTGAACAGGAAACTAATGCTTATCTTAAGTTTATCTCGAATCTAAAAGATGAAGGATTACCCCTCAAAGGCGTCTTATTATACGGAATCGCGCGCCCATCTTTGCAACCTGAAGCGCCACAACTATCCCAGGTGACTGAATCATGGTTAATTGCTTATGGTGAAAAAATTAAAGCACTCGGGCTGATGGTCAAACTGAATCCCTAGGAGTCTATCCGAGATTAGAGCGATCTATTGCGGAAAAGCTATTTTGGTCATATTCTCCGATTATTTTCGTTAAATAGAACAACTATTCGCTTCAAATAATCGAAAAATCTATCTCAAAATGGCTTCTCCTCGCTACGATCACTATTCTCGGACAGCCTCCTAGTCTTTTCAGACAAACCATCGTTCGGATTCCTCGCAATTAATAATAAAGACTGCCATGTCACTATTTTACAACACAACATATTTTCTTGATATTGATCAATACCTGTCATTTATATAACTGATATTTATTACATTTGGCTATAACTCATTAAAGAATTAGATTTTTATCAGACTAAATACTGACAAAGATAGTAAATATGAGGCTTAAGCTAAATTGTTATCGCTTATAATGCTGGCCTAGTTTATTTAGGAAAACAATGTCATGCCCTTAAAAAAGGTTTTGCTCAGAGAGAAAAAGCTAAAACCCTTCTCTAATAGAGCATGACTATCGAATCACAATGTTAACGTTCATACAACAGGAGTTCCGTAATGAATTCATCAAGCATTTTTCCTTTTTCAGCAAAGTTTTTCGCTGAATTAAAAGTGCATTGGGTAAAAAGCTCGCAGCAATGGCTATTTAAAGTTGGCTTATGCTGCTTAGGATTGATGTGTCTGGCCTTTCAAGCGCAGGCGCAGGCGCAGACGCAGACGCAAGTTCCGGCTCCGGAAAATACAAATCCGCCTGCAACAACCACTGCAGCGGCTGCAACTGGGATCAGCGCACCCAGTAGTGCTGTTGACATGTCAAAAGTTCCGCCAGTTACCGCTCCATCGCGCCCTGGCTTATTTCTGTTGCCGCCAACCGGACCAGGTTATTTTTCACTGTGGGATCTGATCACCGGTAATAAGCGTGAAAAACCGCCGGTTGCTCCGTATGCGCCATTTGCACTGCTGACTACTCCCGCATACGACATTGATTTCCGCTACCTGGATACCGCAGGGCATGAAAAAGATATTTTTGACCCCGTCAAGAGAATGCATCTCGGCAACGACTGGTTGCTTTCTTTTGGTGGTAATTTTTGGTACCGCTACACGCATGAAACGGATAGCCGTTTAAATGCAGCCGGTACTAATAATGACTTCCATATGTTGCGCACACGATTCCACGCGGACTTATGGTACAAAGACAAAGTACGTTTGTTTGCGGAAGGTATTGATGCGCGTGCTTTCGGCTCCGAATTGCCTCCGCTCGTAACGGATAGAAATCATGCAGACATACTCAATCTGTTTACCGATATAAAAGTTGCCAGTGTTAATAATGGTCCAGTTTATGTGCGTGTCGGCCGTCAAGAATTAATGTACGGTTCGCAAAGATTGATTTCTACGCTCGATTGGGTCAACACGCGCAGAACATTCCAAGGTGTCAAAGCTTTCTGGCGCACGCCGACATGGGACGTTGACGCATTCTGGATGCGCCCAATGGTGATCGAAAAAGGTAATGTGGATAACTGGGATACGCAACAGAATTTTTATGGCCTATGGGCTACCAACAAACCGAAACCCGGTCATTTAATTGATCTCTATTTCCTCAGCCTGGATAACAATAGAAATCTTAGTTCAGCCAATGTGTTAACAGGAAATATTCTGCAAGGAAACTCAAACCTTCATACCTTGGGTGGTCGATTTGTTGGAAATTTTGACAATTTATTATACGAATTGGAAGGTATGTATCAGTTTGGTCAACGGTCCAATTTGGATGTTTCTGCCTTTGCAGTTGCGAGCGGCGTGGGTTATCGTTTACCCTTGCCCATGAACCCACAAGCCTGGATACGCTATGATTTCGCATCCGGTGATAGTAAATCCAATGATGGCAGAAGCAATACATTTAATCAGCTCTTTCCATTTGGTCACTACTACATGGGTTTTCTGGATCGTGTAGGGCGTCAGAATATACATGACATCAATGCACAATTCACCTTGCATCCAATGCCATGGTTTACGTTTATTTCCCAGTACCATAGATTCTATCTGGCGAATAACACCGACTATTTATATAACGCTTCTGGCTTAGCCACCATGAGAGACCCAACAGGTCAATCTGGCAGTCATGTCGGCGATGAGATCGATTTTCGTGCGAACTTTCATGTAAACCGCCATCAAGATGTGCTGGTTGGTTATTCAAAACTGTTTAGCGGTAATTACCTAGAGAAACAACGGCCAGGAATTTCGGCCGATCTTTTCTATGTTCAGTACAATATCCGTTTCTAAGTTTTATTTTAATTAAAACAACAGCGGCAACTGGTTAGATTGCCGTTGTTGTTTAAAATCCTTAGAACCTCAACGAATTGCACATCGAATCTTATACAGAATTGTGTACCGCTTAACTTCATTCCATTTTGTTAGAATTGAATACTAATTGCGATTAATCCGATTAGAATAATGATATCTGTTATATCGTTACTTTTGCTGGCATACCGATACTGGCAGCCAATTCACGAGCAAACTAAGAAGAAGCTGTATTTGCAACGAGATCTGTTGGGTGTAAGTTTTCGGCATATAGCTTTTTCTAATACCCCGTAGTTTTGTACGGGGCTGTTTGTCGTCTAAACTTCAATTAGTACAATTCAATACTAATCGATGCAAGTAGTATAGTTTTTAGGGCAGGTCGAATTCAGTCCGCCGGAAGGATTGCTGTTTTGTTTAGTCCAACTCAATACTTCCAGCACTTGTTTATGATAAGCAGGTTCCCGTACCCAGAAAATGTAGTTGACTTTTAGCTGATACCGTGCAAAATTGAGCAGCTCCGAGACAGTTGGCTGATAGCCTGTATTATCCCATCGAGTATTCTCATAGTTCGAACCTTCCACTTGGATTACCAGGGGCATTAACCCAGAATTTTCAGGATAGTAATTATAGATACCTGGAGGAGACCATTTACTCCCTGGATAGAGTAATCCCGGATCTTCAATGAAAACATCCGGACAACCCAGTGCTGATCCCATCCCTTTGAGCTCGCCTACTAATGATGTCAGAAACGAACGCGGGTGGTTTGCGAACTGGAATGTCATAGTATTGGGGAAGGATGCGCGCATCTTTTTGTTTAATACGAGCAGGTTGCTGTAATAATCATTTTTCTGAGTGCTAGTTAGCGGTATTATAGGGTGCCCCAGAGAAGTCTCTGTCAAGCCGACACCTTCAAAGTACTCATGCGAATTAAAGCGCTTTCCCAATGCACTAATTAGTGCAGCCAGACGATCACGCACCATGGGATTCCACAGCTTGATGTTATTCCCTGTGATGTTGGAACTGCCATCTCTACTAAAAGCGAATATGCCTTTTTCGTAAATTGAATTATTGATCACGTAGTCTGGCACTAGATCTGTGTCAGCACCCCATGATTTTAGTTCTAATAGAATCATAAGCCGTTTATTTCTCGCCGCAAGTTCAGAAAGTCTTTTCTCAATGGACGTGAAATCATATACACCAAAGGATTTTTCTAGCTCTACCCAACTATAACGTACTTGTATTCCGCGCAGAGCTGGTGTGTCATTCAGTTCACTATATACTTGCTCCAGATATGCAGGATTATCTTTACCCGAACCTACAAGTGTATAGTAGTGGCCTGGATGCCATTTGATTGATCCGGGTGGCCCGTCTACGACGGCATGCGCTGTTCCGAAGGGAATCCAAATTATGCTTATAATGAATAATATTGCGACCAGTATGCTATGTGTTGGTCTCACTGCCATGGAAAGATTGTTGCTATTAATGAGTTTGATGGGATTAGTAATTTTCATACAGAATACTCCTATTAAATAAATTAGCTCCGAGCGCCCTGCACCTATCCCTGCGGCAAGACCGCGGGGTATTACGGTGCAGAAAACCAAAAACGGCGCGCTACACTGACTTCAAGAACACAAACTATATGCTCCCCGTGGAAGACCACGGGGAATCGCAAGTTGAAGCTGATTCCTTCAGTTATCTGATACAAGTGATCTTTTAACTATTACAGAATAAATATATCTACTCTTGTCAGAAAAAGAACACTACTTAGTATTACTTACTTCGAAAATTTCAAAATCGAGAAAAAAAGGGCAAAGACCCTACTTATAGAAGTAGTTATTATATTATCCATTTATAATTAGATGGTTATGATAAATATTGCTTATACAGAGTCAGTACCTTACGTACTTTAGGAAGCTCTGATTAAGTTATTTATTTCAGTTTTTGTGACAAAGCTGTCGGCAAAGTAGCTAA
>CXWL01047516.1_pt1 | contig 10421 bp, 11 predicted proteins | sample 590931 | NCBI WGS metagenome assembly CXWL01 (sample SAMEA3498368, study PRJEB10139) | groundwater metagenome | biome: water well; material: biofilm material | place: Germany | collected 2015-04-27
CGGCGACGTGACCGATGACGACCAGCTTAACGACATGGGCGACGGCGCGCTGGGCGTGGTGACTTCGCACCACTACTCGGCAGCACACCCGTCGGCGTTGAACAAGGCCTTTGTCGAGGCCTTTCGCAAGGCCAACAAGGGCATGCGTCCCAATTTCATGGCGGTGGGTGGTTACGACGGCATGCGCGTGATCTACGAGGCGTTGAAAGTGACCAAGGGCCAGGGCGGTGGCGACGCGCTGCTGGCGGCCATGAAGGGCCAGATCTTCGAGAGCCCGCGCGGCCCGATGTTCATCGACGCGCAAACTCGCGACGTGGTGCAGAACATCTACCTGCGCAAGGTCGAGCGCAAGGACGGCCAGTTGTACAACGTCGAATTCGACGTGATCAAGGACGTCAAGGACCCTGGCAAGAGCAAGTGAGGGGTGCTCGTGGCGAGCCCCGCGCTTAGGCGTCTTTGCGAGCAGAATTCGTCTCGTCATTGCGAGCGTAGCGCGGCAATCCATGTTGGCCGATCACGACGATGGATTGCCGCGCTACGCTCGCAATGACGGGCTCCAATTCGGATATTGCGCCGCGCGCGCCCTGACGACCAGATGTAGACCGCTTCAAGCCAAGTCATGTTGACCATTCTCTTTGACGGCATCGCCTACGGCATGCTGCTGTTCATTCTGGCCGTGGGTCTGGCGGTGACCATGGGGCTGATGAACTTCATCAACCTGGCGCACGGCGCGTTTGCCATGGTGGGTGGCTACATCACGGTGCTGCTGATGCAGCGCCTGGGCGTGCCCTTTCTGTGGTGCCTGCCGCTGGCGTTTGTCGGTGCGGCGCTGCTCGGCGCGGTGCTGGAGCGAACCCTGTACCGCCCGCTGTACCACAAGCCGCACCTGGACCAGGTGCTGTTCTCCATCGGCCTGACCTTCATGGCCGTGGCCAGCGTGGACTATTTTGTGGGTTCCAGTCAGCAGATTTTGCAGTTACCGGATTGGCTCAAGGGCCGTACCGAATGGGGTGAGGGCGCGTGGCTGCTGGGCATGGGCCACTACCGGCTGTTCATCATTGCCGTGTGCGCGGCGCTCACCATCGCCCTGCAGTATGTGCTGGCCAAAACACGCTTTGGCAGCCGCCTGCGCGCCTCGGTGGATGACCAGCGGGTGGCGGCCGGGCTGGGCATCAATGTCAACGTGGTGTTCTTGTCCACCTTCGCCGTGGGCTCGGGCCTGGCCGGGTTGGGCGGCGCGCTGGGGGCCGAAGTGCTGGGCATGGACCCGAGCTTTCCGCTCAAGTTCATGATCTACTTTTTGATCGTGGTCGCGGTGGGCGGCACCAGCAGCATTACCGGGCCGCTGTTGGCCGCCTTGCTGCTGGGCATTGCCGATGTGGCCGGCAAGTACTACATCCCCAAGCTGGGGGCCTTCATCGTGTACAGCCTGATGATCGTGATACTGGTCTGGCGCCCACACGGCCTGTTTGTGCGCCAGGCGGGCAAGGCATGAGCGATATGGCGCTGCTGCGGGCCGGCCGTTGGCGCTGGTGGGAGGGCGTGCTTTGGCTGGCGGCGCTGGCCTCGCCATGGGCCTTGCCCGGCCACGCGCTGATCATCAACGAGATTGCCATCGTGGCGCTGTTTGCGATCTCGCTGGATCTGATTTTGGGCTACAGCGGCATCGTCTCGCTTGGCCATGCCGCTTTCTTTGGCATGGGTGCCTACTCTGCGGCGCTGTTTGCCAAGCTGGTGATGCCCGACCCCTTGCTGGGCCTGGCTGTGGGCATAGTCAGCGCCACGCTGCTGGGGGCTGTGTGCAGCGTCACGGTGCTGCGCGGCACCGATTTGACGCGCCTGATGGTCACGCTGGGTGTGGCGCTGATCCTGATGGAACTGGCCAACAAGCTTGACTGGCTGACCGGCGGCGCCGACGGGTTGCAGGGCGTTGTGATGGGGCCGCTGCTGGGGCGCTTTGCGTTCGACCTGGCCGGGCAGACGGCGGCCGCGTACTCGCTGGCGGTGTTGCTGTTGCTGTTTGTGCTGTTGCGGCGCATGGTGCGTTCGACCTTCGGCGCCACGCTGAAGGCGATCCGCGACAACCGCCTGCGCGCCATGGCCATTGGCATTCCGGTGGCGCGCCGCCTGGCGGTGGCCTACACGGTGGCGGCGGGTATGGCTGGCGCGGCGGGTGCGCTGCTGGCGCAGACCACGGGCTTTGCCTCGCTGGATGTGTTCGAGTTTCACCGCTCGGCCGATGTCATGCTGGTGCTGGTGATTGGCGGTGTCGGCTGGTTGTATGGCGGCGTCATCGGCGCGGTAGTGTTCAAGCTGATGCAGGACGTGGTGTCGAGCATCACGCCACAGTATTGGACCTTCTGGATCGGCCTGTTCCTGGTGGTGCTGGTGCTGGTCGGGCGCGAACGCCTGGTGCGACCCTGGACCTGGTTTCGGGGTGGCACGCAGCGGAGCGAACAGTGAACACACCCGAATCCACCGCAGTGCTGTCGGCGCAGGCGCTGGAGATGCGCTTTGGCGGCATCGTCGCCACCAACCAGGTCACACTGAACTTGCAGCCGGGCGCGCGCCATGCGTTGATTGGCCCCAACGGCGCCGGCAAGACCACGCTGATCAACCTGCTCACCGGCGTGCTGCAGCCCACGCAAGGGCGCATCACCTTGCTGGGTGAGGACATCACCCACCTGGCGCCACACCAGCGCGTGCATCGGGGCCTGGTACGCACCTTTCAAATCAACCAGTTGTTTGACAGCATGACGCCGCTGGAAACCCTGGCCATGGTGGTGTCGCAGCGGCAGGGGCTGGGCGCCAAGTGGTGGCAGGCGCTGGGTGCGCGCAGTGCGCTGAACCGCCGCTGCGAGCAACTGCTGGAGCAGTTTCACCTGACCAACGTGATGTCGCAGCCCACCCGCGTGCTGGCCTATGGCAAGCGGCGCCTGCTGGAGATTGCGATTGCGCTGGCCTGCGAGCCGCGTGTGTTGCTGCTGGACGAACCGGTAGCCGGCGTGCCTGCGGGCGAGCGTGAGGAACTGCTGCAGACCGTGGCGGCCTTGCCGGCCGACGTGTCGGTGCTGCTGATCGAGCACGACATGGACCTGGTGTTCAGCTTCGCCACGCGTATGACGGTGCTGGTCAACGGCACGGTGCTGACCGAGGGCGACCCCGATAGCATTGCCAAGGACTCGCGTGTCAAGGCGGTGTACCTGGGTGATGTCGATGTGACGGCGCCCGCGGTGAGTGCAGAGGTCATGCGGGAGGCCGCGCAGCATGGCTGAGACCTTGCTCACGGTCGAGGGTTTGAGCGCCGGCTACGGCGAGGCCGTGGTGCTGCACGATGTGTCGCTGACGATGGAGCAGGGCCAGACGTTGGCCTTGCTGGGACGCAATGGCACCGGCAAGACCACGCTGATCAACACCCTGGTCGGCGCCACGCGCCAGCACGCGGGGCGCATCACGCTGGGCTCGGGCGCGTCGGCGTTGGCGCTGCACAAGCTGCCTTCGCACGAGCGCGCGGCGGCCGGCATCGGTTGGGTGCCGCAGGAGCGCAATATCTTCAAGTCGCTCACGGTCGATGAAAACCTGACTGCCGTGGCGCGGCCGGCGCGCGCCGGTCGTGGCGGCGGCGCCAGCGGGCCATGGACGCCAGCGCGGGTGTACGAGCTGTTTCCGCGCCTGGCGCAGCGCCAGGGCAATCTGGGCACCCAGCTCTCGGGCGGCGAGCAGCAAATGCTGGCCATGGGGCGCGCCCTGGTGCTCAACCCGTCGCTGCTGCTGCTGGACGAGCCGCTGGAGGGCCTGGCGCCGCTGATCGTGCAGGAGCTGCTGCGCGCGATCCGGCGCATCACCCGCGAGGAGGGCACTTGCGCCATCCTGGTGGAGCAGCATCCGCAGGCCATCCTGGCGATCTCCGACACCGCCGCCGTGCTGGACCGCGGCACCGTGGTGTACAGNNAAGCCATATTGGCGATCTCCGACAGCGCCGCCGTGTTGGACCGCGGCACGGTGGTGTACGCTGGCACCGCCGATAGCCTGCGGGAACAGCCACAACTGCTGGACAAGCTGCTGGGCGTGGCCCGCTGAGGCTTGCTTGCTATCCAAGTGATAGCAAAGTAAATAGACTGAATAAGCTCAAAACACTGAAAAGGCACTTGACATGAGCCAAGCAACGCACGCTCTGGGCATGATCGGCTACGGCGAAGTGGGCCGAATCATTTGCGCCGGCCTCAAGGCGCAGGTGGCCAGCGTCAGCGCCTGGGACCTCAAGTTTGCCGTCGACCCTACCGGCGAGGCGCGCAGCCACGCGCAGCAGGCGGGTGTTCGCGCCGCCGCGTCGACGCAGGACCTGTGCGCCAGCGCGAACCTGATCATCTCCGCCGTGACCGCCTCCAACACCCTGGCGGTGGCCGAAGCCGCCGCGCCGCATCTGCGTGCGGGCAGCTTCTTTCTGGACCTCAACTCGGCCTCGCCCGGCACCAAACAAGCGGCCGCCAAAGTGGTGGAAGCCGCCGGCGCGCATTACGTCGAGGCCGGCGTGATGACCTCGGTGCCACCCTACGGTATCCGCGTGCCGATGCTGCTGGGCGGTGCGTTTGCCCAAGAGCTGGCCGCCACGGTAAACGCCTGGGGCTTCGATGCCAAGGTGGTGGCTGCCGAGATTGGCGTGGCCTCGGCGATCAAGATGTGCCGCAGCGTGATGATCAAGGGCCTGGAAGCGCTGGTGATCGAGAGTTACACCAACGCCCGCGCCTACGGCGTGGAAGACCACGTGTTGCCCACGCTGGCCGAGACCTTTCCGTCCATCGACTGGGCGCAGAGTGGCGCCTACTTCTTCAGCCGCGTGGTGCAGCACGGCCAGCGCCGCGCCGAAGAAATGCGCGAATGCGCCAACACCGTGGCCGAGGTGGGGTTTGACCCGATCATGGCGTCGGCGATAGCCACCAAGCAGCAGTGGGTGGCGGACCAGGCCAAGGCGGGGGTGTTTGCGGGGGTGGGAAAGGGGGCGGGGTGGCAGGAGTATGCGGATGCGTTGTTGGTGGGGCGGCAGTGAGGCGTGGGATGGGAGACTTGACCCGGCCCGCCTAGGCAAGCCTACTCGATCACTCAGCCCTGGAACTCACTGAAAAATGAGTGGTCGAGTTCGTATGTCGTCACCGGGCGCAGACCAAGCTCCAGGTTTTCCAGCATATCGACCAATTTCTCTCCATCAATGAGCTCGATCGGCGGTACTCCGTCGCGCGATGCTTCACGACGTGCTTCCGCCGTGAAGGAGCCCGTTGTGATGATGATGCCTTTGTCGGCACGACCGGCCATCGCGCCGCGAAAGTCTCGAACATGCGACGGCGATACTGATTTTGTGTAGCGCTTGCACTGGAACAAGACTTTGAACGACACAAGCGGGTTAATCTGCAGCGTGCCGTGGCCATCGATTCCCCCGTCCCCACTTTGACCTGTGACGACTACTTGGATGAAACCCGCTTCGCGCAGTAGGCGCTGAGAGAGACGCTCAAACCCAGAGGGTGGCAACCCAAGCAAGAGGTCTATGGTTTCGGCCCGGTAGTCTTTGGAAAGCGCGCCGGTTCCCTCCGCCACTTGTTCCGCAATGGGTTCCGCGGTCGCGCTCTTTGCGCGACGCTGCGCCTGGAATATCTTCACCCAACGCAGGAATACCTCGCGCGCTTGTTCATGTGTGAGTGAGGTGGATCTGCCCCTTTCGGTGAGGCTCCAAACGCCACGTCTGGATGAATCGAGCAAACCTTCACGCACGAGGTAGAAACGCGCCCAGGCTACTTGGTTGCGGAAGCGTGGTTGNNNNGCTCAATCACTTCGTCGGGCGTGCCAGAGCCGCCCAACTTGCGCAGCGCGTCGAGCAGGGGCCCAAAGTACTTGACGAACTGGGCACCTTCTTCAGTCTTGCGTTTAGTCATATGGAGCGAAGAGTTTGGTTGCTATCGAGGCTGCGCATAAACCCCGCTTCCGACAGCACACGGCGTGAGGCCCCGTTTGTTTGGAATCGGAGGGTTTCGCAGTCATGCCCGCAGTGTGCCGCATTTCCTGGTTGTTGTTGGCCATGACCGGCTTGGACTGGCGCTCGTGGGTCGGTTTTGGCCCACGTGCCGCGTCAATTGGGCCTGTCCGAGGCGCGGTGCTTGTCAATCCAGCAATGCCAGCGTCGCCTCTGATGCGGCCGACTCGGGCGTCTTTGAAAGCTCGATCCGGTGCCGTTTGGAATTCAAGACGCAGGTCGGCGGCGACGGTATGATGTACAGAATTCTGACTAGACCCCGTGGAGTCCCCCATGACCATCGCAGCCGCCGACGTGATCCCCCTGACCCAGGCACGGGCCACACTTTCGGAGTTGGCCGATCAGGTCAAGGCGGGCGCTGAAAAGATCATTACAAAGAATGGCGAAAGTTATGTGGCGCTGATCGACGCCAATCGCCTGGACTACTACCATCAGTTGGAGCGAGAGCGCATTCATCTGGTTTTGCTGGACGAGGTTGAGAGGGGCCTCGAGGACGTGGCCGCTGGCCGCATGCGTGATGCGCGCCAAGCGCTCGCTGACTTGAAGCGAGAAGCTGCGCGGCGGCCAGCCGGCGCAGTGGGCAAGCGTCGTTGACGCATGGCTTCCAAGACGGCGGTGGTCCGATTCACCGCGAATTTCGAGACCAACCTGGAACACATTGCGGCCTTCTGGTCTGAGCGCCAGGCGCCGCAAGCCTTCTCGCATCTGTTGGACGAACTGGCTGACACAGTTGTCGGCAACCTGGAACAGCATCCAAGGATTGGCCGCAAGTTCTTTGCCCGCTCGCCTCAATCGCTTGAAGTCCGCGAGCGGGTCCAGATGCTACGCAAGCGCTTTGCTGATGCCGAGGTGCGCGAGTACCTGTCCGGTGACTATTTACTGTTGTATGCGGTCGTCGCGCAGCGCGTTGCGCGCAAGCCTGGCCTGACGGTCTATCTGCTCGCGATCAAACACCACCGGCAACTTTCATTTGATTTCGACGGCTTCTGGCGAGCCAATCGCGGGGAGGATAGTTGATGCACTACAGCGACATGTTGGCATACGACAGCACCGTCTTCTTCACGTGCACCGAGATGATGGCAACCACCTCGTCGGGCCTGGCCGGGCGCAGCAATTGCTCGGACTCGACCGACACCTTGGTCACCAGCGAGTCGTCTTCCAGCAGGCAGAAGAAGGGTTTGGGGTCCGGGTCGGTGGGCAGTATGGTGCGGCCTTCCATGGAGCCGTGTGGCACACGCAGGCCGTCGAGCAGGGTCTTGAGGCGATTGTCGATGTCGCCGCCGTCGGTGATCAGCGTGCCGCGCTGTTGTTGACGAAACAGCAGTACCGACAGTTCGACATACAGGTTGAGGCGCTGCGTCACCAGTGGCGCAAACAACAGGCCGCGCTTCTCCACGATCACCGAGACCTTCTCGGGTCGTGCCGGATGCGCCAGCAGCGTGTCGGCGGCGTCGCGCAGCGGGCGTTCCTGCCACAGTCGTTGCAACTGCGGATGCAGGGCGCGCCGGATCTCCCACTTGTGCGAGGACTTGGCGCCCTGCCCGTGCAGGGGACCTTCGTAGATGAGGCGGAACTCCATGGGTGCGTGTCTGTTGACGGGAGGTTACGAACGGTGATTGTGTGCGGGCTTCACTGGTTGCCGCGAACGATGTGGCGGTACAAGGGCTGCGCGAGCCAAAGGAGTATCGGACCGAAGCCCAGCGCCGACGCCACAACCGCGCCCAGAAACGATCCGTAGAAGCTGTACAGCGCGACCACCAGCATTATCTCAACTGCGAGGCAAATCACGGCCGTCAGTAAGGCCGCCGTCATCTTCTTGCGATCTGCTTCCGACTGCATGGACGCAAAGCCTACTGGCGTGAATCGCGCGCGTCAACCCTGTGAAGCTTCACCAATTTCGCCTTAGACTGGCTGGTAATGGCCCTTGCGGGCCGCTTTTGGGGGAACAGACGATGAATGACTTGTTGTTGTGGCTCGGCCGCCTGGCGGGCGTGGCGGGTTTGTTGGTCTGCCTGGTGGCCCTGGGCGTGCGGTTATCCGGCCAGTACTTTCTGGGGGGCTTTCAGCTTGGCACGCTGCTCCAGGTCGGCACGGCCGGATTGGCTGCGGGCTGTTTTTGTTTGCTGGTGAGCATGACTACCCGGCCCAGGACAGACGGCTAGAACCGCCGTGCCGACCTCCATCGATTGATCGCCTCGGCCGTTCTCACTTGTACAGCAAGTGGGGCAACCAAAGCCCGATCGCCGGGAACGCATAGAGCAGGGTNNGCTCAGGAAAGCCGTTTGCAGGTTGAGCGCCACCAGCAGGCCGAAGAACAGCGGATCGATGCCGAAGTGCGGTAGCAGGGGAATAAAGATCGGCATGAAGATGACGATGATTTCGGTCCACTCCAGCGGCCAGCCCAGCAGAAAGATGATGACCTGGGCCAAGATCATGAACTGCACTGGCGTCATGTTGAGCGACAGCACCCACTGGTTGATGATCTCCTGACCACCCAGCAGGGCAAAGGCGGCGGAGAAGATGCTGGAGCCGACGAACAGCCAACACACCATGGCACTGGTCTTGGCGGTGAGGTAAACCGATTCCCGGATCATCACCAAGTTGAGTCGTCGGTAAGCGGCGGCCAACACCAAGCCGCCCAGCGAGCCCATTGCCGCAGCTTCGGTAGGTGTTGCCAAGCCAAACACGATGGTGCCGAGCACGGCGATGATCAACAGAGCCAGGGGAAAAAACGAGCCCAGCAGCATCTTGAAGATCTCAAGCCGGGCGAAGCTGAAGAACGCATAAAACGCGGCCAATAATCCGACGCTGGCTGCCAGGCCAACCCAATAGCCCGTAGGCGCCGGGCGTCGTTCCTGAGACACCACGGCCTTCGCGGCGACTGGCGCCGCTGGCACCGCCGCTTGGGCCGGCGCTCTGGCGGCGGTGGCGGCGGTGGCGGCGAGAGGCTTGCCTTCGACAGGGGGCTCTTGCAGGCCGCCCTCGGCCGGTGGTTCCTGTAAGCCACCGGTCTCTGGTTTGCCTTCGTCCAGCGCTCCCGACGCGGCACTGCCCATCTCGACCACGCCCTCCGGGGCGCGTTCGATCGGCGCGGTGACACTCAGATAGATGGCACCCATGAACGCGACAAGCGCCAACGCCGGCAGCAGGGCGATCACCAAGTGGTTGAGGATGGTCCGCAGGGGCACGGCGGCATTGCGTTTGCCCTTGATCGCGCCGAGCAAACCTGGCAGCACCTTGGTGCTGACGGTGGTCGAGACAATCTGCGCAAACTCGGGCAGTGTCACGCGCTGATCCTCGGCCGACAGTGGCGGCGCCAATTTTGGCTTGAGTTTGGCAACGATGATCACGTAACCGACATACAGCGACGCCAGCATGATGCCGGGAAAGAACGCGCCGGCGTAAAGCTGCACCACCGATACCCCCGCAGTGGCACCGTAAACAATCAACAACACCGACGGTGGAATCAGGATGCCCAGACAGCCGCCGGCCGTGATGGCGCCGGCGGACAGCTTTACGTCGTAGCCCGCCTTGAGCATGGCCGGAAACGCCAGCAAGCCCATCAGCGTGACAACCGCCCCCACGATGCCGGTGGCGGTGGCAAACACGGCGCAGGTAATGATGGTGGCCACCGCCAGCGAGCCAGGCACCCGCGCCATGGCGAGGTGCAGGCTCTTGAACAGTTTCTCGATCAGGTTGGCGCGCTCAACCAGATAGCCCATGAACACAAACAGGGGAATCGAGATCAACACGTCGTTGGACATCACCGAGTACGCGCGCTGCACCATCAGGTCCAGCGTCTGCTGCACCGCCAGGGCAGGGTTCTGGCTTCGATAGGCGATCCAGGCGAACACCATGCCCATGCCCATGAGGGTGAAGGCGGTGGGAAACCCGAGCATGATGGCCACCACGATCAAGGCCAGCATCAGCAGGCCCAGGTGGCCGTTGCTCATCTGCGACGGCGACGGCAACAAGATGAAGGCCGTCAGCACCACGGCGGCCATGATGATGAGGCCGAACCAGACTTCTTTTCTCACTTGGTGCTCTCCTTGGCGTTGATGATGAAGGCATCGAGCTGGGCGATGTCTTCGTCCTTGACGTGCACCATTTCTTTGAGCTTTTCGACATCGACCTCCTCGACGTCCTCGCCGCGTTTGGGCCACGCGCCCGTTTGCAGGCACAGGACACAGCGGATGATCTCGACCACGCCCTGCAACAGCAGAAAGGCGCCGGCGACCGGCAGCACAATCTTGAAGGGGTAGACCGGCGGCCCGTCGGCGGTGACGTTGGAGTGTTCGTTGATGGCCAGCGATTCGGCCGCGAAGTTGTAGCCGGCCCAGGCCAGGGCAAACACGCCGGGAATGAAAAACAGGATGTACAGCGTCAGGTCCAGGCCGGC
>CXWL01048514.1_pt1 | contig 10419 bp, 8 predicted proteins | sample 590931 | NCBI WGS metagenome assembly CXWL01 (sample SAMEA3498368, study PRJEB10139) | groundwater metagenome | biome: water well; material: biofilm material | place: Germany | collected 2015-04-27
AGAAAGAAGAGCGCTTCGAGCTGGTGGTGTTGGACCCTCCGTCGTTCGCCACCACCAAGACGAGCCGCTTCTCGGCCCAGGCCGATTACGGAAAAGTGGCGCAAGCCTGCTTGCCGCTGATCGCGCCCGGGGGCTGGCTCTTGGCGTGCTGCAATCTCGAAGAGTGGAACGTTGATCACTTTGCGCACGTGCTCGAGACGGCGCTGAAGAGCCGAACGGTGCGCCGGGTGGCCCAGTTCGGAGCCTCGGCGGCTGACTTCAAGCAGCCCTCGGCACTCAAGGTCGAGGTGCTAGAGCTGTAACCATGCCCGGCGCAGCGAGCGCCGCTTGCTTGGCGGCGGCGATCGTCGATTCTTGCGTGAGCCGTTCGGCGCGAAGTTGCGACAGCTCCGCTTCGAGCTGGAGCAGCCGCTGCCCGAGCTCTTCAGCGACTTTGTTGGCGCCGCCTTTCCCCGCGGCGGTGAGGTTCTCGCGCACGCGCACCACATCGCCTTCGAGCTCTTTGACGCGCAGGTCGATCGCCCGTTGTCTGGCCTTGGCGCTCTCGACGCGAACGATCTCGGCCCGCAGGGCGATAAGCACCCCGCGCACCTTGCTCGAGGTCTTTTCCGCGCGCAGGGCGGTCAGCCGAGCCGAGCTCAAGCCGTCGATATTCACCCGCTCCACCATGGCCCCTTCTTCGATGACGTCGACGGCGCGGGTTTGGCGCGGCTCCAAGACGAGTCGCGCGTAGCGCGGCTGCCCGGGCGAGCGCACGTCTTCTTCCGCACCGGCGACGACGCGGTAGCCCTCGCTGTCGAGCTCAAGCAGCACGGTGCGTTTCTTCGCCGAGCGCGAGGTGAGGTTGAGCTTGTGAATGCGCCGGTCGACGCGGTGGAATTCGATGAACCCGGTCTTGGCAACGGGCCTCACCGCCTGCACCGGGCCTTCTTCTGATTGCAGCGAGACCTCGGCTTCAAGGTCGAGATCTTCTCCATGACGAATGATGCGCACCTCATGGGGCTTCAAGCGGTCGAGCCGCGACTCGCCTGAGTAGGTGCCGTCGGTGAAGACCGAGAGCGTTCCTCTCTCCAGAGTCAAAGGAGTGGAGTTGGTGAGCCGCATCGCCAGCGTGGCGTTTGGGTCCGAGGAGCCGATGACCGAAACGGGCTCGGCGGTAATGCCGTCGTCGATGATCGGCAACAAGGCGCTCTTGCGTGAGCCCAGAAAAACGGGCTCCTTCACCGTGTAGAGAAAGAGCTCGCCGGCTTCGCTGACCGCGGCGGGCTCGAGGGGAGTAGGGCCTTCGGCGAGCAAGTCCGAAGGGCTCACTCCTCCGTGAACGCTGTTGCGCCCTCCAACGATGGCGGCGTCACTGCCGTAACCTCCGCCGCCGCTGCCGAGGCCCACGGTCCCGAGCCCACCCAGCCCGACACTTCCTCTGATGGACCCGGTGAGATGCTCCCTGGCTTCCGCGGTCGCCAGCTGCGGCGCGGCATCGAGCCCGTCCTCGGGGGCCACCAGCTCGCGGCGGCTGTACCGAGGGCCCGCCAAGGGAAAGAGAAAGGAGGTCGGCCGGCCAGAGGCGAGGGTGACTTTGACGCCGTTCCACGGCTCGTCGCTGTCGTTGTGCACGAGCGCGAAAGCCTGCAACCGCGTCTTCGACTTCGACTGAATCAGCCGGTACGTGGTGCGCCATACCGGCGCTTCAGTGGTGTAGCCGACCGCGACTACTCCCGCGCCCCGGCCGGCGCGCACTTTCAGGCTCTGCGTTTGGGGTTGGGCGCTGGCCGAGCTCACCGCCCGGTCCCACGCGAGGGCGACCGCGGCGTTCAGGGGCCGCACCGCCGCGATCTCCGACAGCCGCACACGCTGCAAGCCCAGCTCTCCGAACACCAGCAGTGTGGGCGCGGGCAACGCGTTACCTTTGAGATCGTATTCCTGCTCCTGGGCGACCTCGAGCACCCGGCCGAGGGCCCCGGGGCCATCGATGCGGCTGACGCTGACGTCCACGCCTTTGAGCGAACTCAACACCACGCCCAGATCCTTGAGCGCTTCAGGTTCTGGCAGCCCAGCGAGGGCGCGGGCCGCTTCGGCTGACAAGGGAGGCGCGAATTCCACGGCCGCGACGCCGCGGTTGGAAATGATCACCGCCGATTTCAGCGCGTCGTCGAGTTGGCCCGGTTCCAAGGGAATTTCGGCGACCTGGCCCTCGCGCATCGGGCCTTTGCGCTCGAAGTAGCCAAGGCCGTTCTCGTAGAGCACCAGCGCCCTGAGCGGCAGCCGGGCGGCGGTGGTTTGAGGCACGGGAGCCGCGGCGACGATGATGCAGAAGGCGAGAGCGTGCATGGGGGCACTGACAGCCGGACGGAAGCGGGGGTTCCTTCTTCCGTCTACGCACGCCGCCGTCAGTGCAGCGTCGGCTTTCGAGAACCGTCGGTGTCAGAGAGGTCTTCATCTGTTCCCGACCGGCTTACCCAGGGAGGCGCGCCTGCGGGCTCTGAGCCCAGCATCTGTTGCCGCTGCGCCCAAGCCTCGGCGATGGCGTCTTCGAGCTCTTCTTGTTCCTGCTGCGCTGCCCGAAGCGCCGCCACCGCACGCCGGCGCCGCACGAAGGCCAGCACCACGCCGCCGGCGATGATCGCCCATAACGTGGTTCCGCCCATGACCAAGGGCNNGGGTAACGCCGAGGCAGATCTTCTCGAAATGATTGTTCAGATAAGTAGAGCGACGTTCGAAACGCCTTGCCGAAGGCCGTCTCGAAGACGGTGTCGCGGCCCACTTCGTCGACCAGCTCGCCGAAGGCCTGCGCGCCATACCGTTCTCGCAAGAAGCGCACGAAGGCCGCGCTCTGCGCATATGCCAGCTCGACATCATGGGGATCGTTGGGAAACCCGTTCGCCAGATCAGCGAAGCGGTAGATGCGATCAGCCCGCGCCGCTGTCGCCAGGGTCGCGTACTGGGTCAACGAAAAATCGCGCTCGCCGGTGATCTGCAGCGCGACGCCTTCTTGAAACCAATGTGGCCAGCCGTCGCCCAAGCGCCCCAGTGCCACGTGCACCAGCTCGTGCCGCAATGTCATCTGCCCGTCACCCTTGTTGAGCGAATTGACCTCGAACAAGATCACATTCTCTTTCGGGTATGCGAGCGCCACTGCCCAGCTCGGAGGCCGGCCACCGGGCAACGCCAGCCCCTCGAACTCTTCTCTGCCCAGACCGACGCGAACTTCAGTACGGCCTTCCCAGTCGCGCCCCAACAGCTTGACGATCTGGTCGCGCAAGGGCTCGATCTGCTCGGCCAACACCTTCGCGCCCGCGGTCGCGTCTTGCGTATGGGTAATGCGAAAGCGGGCGGTGTCGAACGCCGTGGTCGAAGGTTGGGCCGCGGCGAGCGCGCTCAAAGCCAGCGAAAGAAAAATGGCGAAGCGAGACAAGGTTCACGAACATAACCAGGCGCTCGCAGGTGTGCACCCCGCCCAAAGTCGATTTCGCTTCGGTCAGCCGTTCTCTTGGTTCTTCTTCAAGAAAAACGAGACATCAGGTGACTGCGTGTCTTTGAACGTGTCGAGCAGCTTGCGGTGCGATTCGATGATCGAATCGACCTGCGATTCGAACTGCGTGCGTTGCCGCTTCAGCTCGTTGATCTCTCGCACCAGCTCCACCAATTTGTGGTTGGCGCCGGCGACGATCTTCTCGCCCTGCAATTCGGCCTGCGCGACGATCACCTCGGCTTCTTTCTGGGCGGTCGCCTTCACATCATCGCTGATGCGTTGGGCGGTGATCATCGTCTCTTGCAGGGTCTTCTCGCGTTCCAGGTGCTGCTCGAGCCGAGCCATCGTTCGCCGCTGGTCTTCTTTGAGGGCGATGTTTTCGCGCACCACGTCTTCGAATTCGCTCGCCGCCAACTCGAGAAAACCCTCCACTTCGCGCTTGGCATAACCACGAAAGCTCACTTCGAAGCGCTTCTGCCGAACGTCCAACGGGGTCATCTTCATTTAGGCCACCACCTCTTCGAGGAAAGACGACTTCTAAAAGTTCTTAACCGCTGCGGCCGACGTCACCGAGCAACGTCTTGGCTTGGTTCTGCAGCGCGCGCGAGAACGTCGCGCTTTCTGACACCTGGCGTATGAACGACTGCGAGGTCGGGGTGCGTTGAAAGACGACCCAGTCGAGTGCCTTCAACTTGAGCTTCTCGGGAAGAGCCGGGTGGCGCACCACGTTGCAGAGAATTTCTTCGGCCCGGGGGTGGCGAATCAGCGCCACGGCTCGCAGGGCGGCGACTTGCACCACGGGGTTGGGGTCGACCACCAATTGCGCCAGCGGGTTCAAGGCCCGGGTGTCGCCGAGCAGACCTAAGTCTTCAATGGCGATGACGCGAATTTCAGTGGGGTTCGGCTCGAACGACCACACCAAGCCGCGCAACAGGGCGATGTCCGGAGTCTCGGCGGTGCTGCCCCCCATGAGCACCATCTTTGGGCGGGGGCCCGGCGCTTCCACGGCGTCGTCTTCCTTGGCGTTGCCGAGCGATTGCCCGCGGGGTCGCTTGTCAGCGGCCCAGGCGGAGCACGAGAGCAAGAAANNAGCAAGAAAACTGCGATGAGCGCGCGTCGCATCGAAAACCTTTCGAGCCGATGATGCCGCACTGGGCGCCCCGGCCAATTTTTTGCGTCATTTCACAGTCAAGGTACAACTCTACACACACCTGTAGCACCCCCTTTTCCATTGGGAGCGACTCGATGAGAGTACGTACCACGTTGCAGACGACGCTCGAAGATGTCGATGTGGAATGCACCCACTGCGGCACCCAGATGACCGCGCACCTGGGGAGCGGCACCACGGTTCGTTATTTTCACTGTGCGTCATGCCACCGTTGGGTGACGAGCATGTACGCCGGCGACGTTTTCAAGGTCGACGCCAAGGTACGGCCGCACCCCCGCGGCACGTTTGAACAGCGCCCGTCGTCGTTCGATCAGGTCAAAGACCGGCTCGATCGCTGGCTGGCCGCGCTCGACGATCAAGACCCTTACCGCACCTTGGGCGTCTCTCCGTTGGACTCGCCGGAACGCATTCGCGAGCGTTACCGTGAACTGGCGATCGTCAGCCACCCCGACCACGGCGGTGCCCCCGGAGCGATGCAACAGTTGAACGATGCCTACGAGCGCATCATCAACCACCGTGAACGCCGCGCGCAGGAACAGCTGAACAGCGGTCAAATCACGATGAACGAGTTGCCGCAGGGCGTGTAAGTCAAGGCGCATGGCTGTGAAGAAGAAGCGCCGCGGGCCCCTGGTGCGAATCGTGCGCGGTCTCGGCATCCTCTTGTTGCTGCTGGCGTGCGCGGCGATCATCGACGGGTGGAAAGCTTTCGGCACCGCTGCAAAAGGTGAACGCCGCTCGCGCATGGAGAAATCGCCCCAGTGGAAAGACGGCGCCTTCGAAAACCCGCAGCCGCTGGTGAATGACGGCGCTTTGATGCTCAAAGGGCTCTTCGATGTCAGCCCTGACGCTTCGCCGAAGACGCCTGTGCCGGCGATGGCCGTTGACCCCAAGCTGCTCGAAACGCCTCCTTCGACCGGGCTGCGCGTCACCTGGCTTGGACATTCGACGACGCTGGTGGAAATCGACGGCCATCGTGTGCTCACCGACCCGGTCTGGAGCGATCGCGCCACGCCGGTGAGTTTCGTCGGCCCCAAGCGCTGGTACGCGCCGCCGATCGCGCTCAAAGCGTTGCCCAACCTCGACGCGGTGGTGATCTCCCACGATCATTATGATCACCTCGACTACCCGACCATCGACGCGATGAAGGGGTGGAACGTGACCTTCATCGTTCCGCTCGGGGTCGGCGCTCACCTCGAATATTGGGGCGTGCCGGCGGCGAACATCGTCGAGCTCGACTGGTGGGAACGAAAGCGCATTCGCGGGCTCGAAATCGTCGCCACGCCTTCGCGCCACGCCTCGGGCCGCACCCTCTTCGACAAAGACGCGAACCTATGGGCCGGCTATGCGATAGTGGGGCCCAAGCACAGCGTGTATTACTCGGGCGACACCGGCCTGTTTCCCGCGATGAAAGAGATCGGCACCAAGCTCGGCCCCTTCGACCTCACGATGATTGAAGTCGGCCAGTACCACCAGGCCTGGCCCGACTGGCACATTGGCCCCGAGCAGGCGGTCGAAGCGCACCAACTCACGAAGGGCAAAGTGTTTCTGCCGGTGCACTGGGGCTTATTCACGCTCGCCTACCACGGGTGGACAGAGCCGGTGGAGCGCGTGCTCGCGGCGTCGAAAGCGGCCAACGCCACCGCGATTACCCCCAGGCCGGGCCAATTGGTGGAGCCTGAGCTCGCCTTGCCTTCGGAAAAATGGTGGCCCCAGCTGCCTTGGCAGACCGCGCAGCAGAGCCCAATTGTGTCGGGCTACGCGCACTGACGACGAAGCCAACCCGGTGAGGTGCGGGTGCGATCGGTGTCGCGCGGCCAAGGAAAGCGCGCCGCCCCGGTTCCCCCAGTGCGAGAGAAAAACAACGCGGGTTGCGAGCGCTGTTGTGGGAACATGCTAAAAATTTCGGCATGCCGATTACTCCCGCCGCCCGAGGCGCCCGAGCCCGTCTTCGCAGCCCTGTTTCCGCCAAGCCCGCTACCCCCGAGCCCAGTGCCGCCAAGCTTGCTGCCGTCAACAATGCCCTGGCCGTTACCCCGCGTGATTACCAAGACGCCCAGCGCGTCCTTGTCAACTACTCGGCCAACCTAGGCCGTACCCAGGCCGCGGGGAGCAAGGGGCCGAATGGTGCGTGGACCCGTGGCGTCTTACAGGCGAAGCAAGAGCGCGTCGCCACCGGCTCGTTGATTACCGTCTACTCCGGTCATTCCAAGCCGACCGACAAGTTCTTCGCGCTGAAGTTGCGCATGCAGGCCACGCTCCCCGGCCGGAGCTACCCCCAACAGTTCGACCTCATCAAATTTGGCACGGGGGGCCCGGTGAGCACGGCGCAGGGCACAGGGGCCCACCAGTTCGAGAGCGTGCTCAAGTACCACGTCACCGACCAGGCGCTGGAAGCGGCGATCGCCAAGGTGGCGCCCAGCGTTCCGGTCAAAGACCTGCTCACCAATGGCCAGTTCGCCGTGCACGGCAACTGGGACAACCAGGGCCGCTCCGGCCACAATTGGGGCGACTTCGATCGCCACGGCATTTTTCCGCTCACGCTGGCGTCGGGCGTGACCGTCAAGGCTGAACCCCAAATCATTGTCGGTCTGCCCCCGAACCAGACCAATGTGCAGCTTGACGTGTCGGTGCCCATTAGCGCTGCGCGCAAGAAGAAGTTTCCCGCCCTTGATACCAAGCACGCGATCTTCGTCAGTCACCTCGAAGCAGAAGGCAAAGCCCGGGTGCCGCTGACGCGCTTTCGAGAGCTGAACGATCGCAGCCAAAAGTTGGCGAGCACCAACACCGCCGCCGACATGAAGCAGATCTTCGGCGCCGAGGCCCGCGACTGGCACGTCGAACGGGTGAAGAAATACGACCCCAAAGGCGTGTCGATGAAGCCCGACAAGTATGGCCTGCTGCCGGTGAACCCGTTCATCGATGTCTATCTCGACAACGCGAGTCGAGACCTCGCCACGAACTACATCGCCCTGCGCATGCGCAAAGTCGCCGGCGAGAAAAATAACTTCACGCAGATTAACTACAAGCCCGGCCCCGGCATTCGTGACGCCAAGACCAATGTCGCCCGGCGCGTCGAATCAGAGCTCATTGTTCGTCAAGAGGTGGCGCGAAACCCAGACATGTTGCTGCCGTTGTTCAATGACGCGGGCGAGCCTTTGAATCCCCACAATCTTGGCAATGAATACGTTCGCCAGGCGACCGGCCGCACGCTGCCCGCGAGCATCAACGGCCAGCCAGGCTCGAGAATCACCCAGTTCTCGGGTATCGGTTCGAACCGGCGCTACAAGTTCGAGCAAGCCAACAAGAAGACCTTGGTGGCCTTCGAGGCCTCGCTCGATCTATGCGCCACCCTGGCCCTCGACGCCCGGGGCATGCCGCTGAGGGTGGATAAGAACGGTGTCCCCGATGCCAAGGGCGACTATTTCGCGGTGTCGGTCTTTGGCCAAATCGAGCCTGAGGCCAACCACATGGCTGGCGTCGTGGGTGGCGCTGCGTCGCCCAAGGCCCCCGCGGGCCCAGAGGTTGCTAACGCTGTGCCGATTACCCAGGGCGCGGCTGCTCCGGCAGGTCAGGTTGGCCCGCCGTCCATTCACATTCACGGTCTCAAGGACCTCAACAGCAGCGTTTTCACCACCGACCCGGGCTACGTGCAGTTCGACAAGGTGATGCCCGATTTTCAACAGTGGCTGTTCTCGGGCAAGGTCGGCGATCGCGCCGGCGCTTACCCCACTGAGCAAAAGAACGCGATCGGTCAGCGCTTGGCGGGCACCATACCGATGACCCCTCAAGAGAAGCAGCTCTATGCCCAAGAGCTCGAGGCCACCCGCCAGTTTCGCGAGAAGGGTTCGGTGCAATTGCGAAAATTGGCCGACGGCGCGGAAAAGAAGATCGTCAAGGCCGCCGCGGCGTTTGGTGGCAAAGGCCCCAAGTACGAAGCGGTGCTCGCCAAGGAAAGAGAAGCGATGTGGGAAGCTTTCGGCAAGCTCAACCCGCTCGACTTCATCGATATGAAGTCGTTGCCCGCGCCGTAAGCTCGGGTTCAGGCAGAAGCAGGGGCCCGGCCGGCGCGGAAAAGGTAAGTCCAAAACCCCGCGCCTAGCGTGAGCCCCAGCAGCACCTTCGCCCAGGGCTCGAACAAATGGCCGGGGCTGACGAAGCCTTCCACCACGCCGATCAGCGCGAGGAACGGAGCGCAGCCCAAGATCAGCGCCACCGCTTCGAGGCCCGACTGGCTTAGTCGTTGGCCGCGCGTCAGCTCGCCGGGTTCAATCAGGGCCTGGCCGACTTTCAGGCCCGCTCCACCCGCGATGGCGATGATCGACAGCTCGACCCAGCCGTGCGCCGCGGTGAAAGTGAGCAGCGCGCTCCCCAGACCGTTGTTCGCACAGTGGGCCCAGATCGCCCCGTTGACAAAACCATTGAAGAACAGCACCCAGGCGCTGCCGAGCCCGAACGTCACTCCGAGCGCGAAGGCCAAGAAGATCACGCGCAGGTTGTTGGTCAAGACTTCGGTGGCGAGCTCCGAGGGCGCGGCGTAGTCGAGTATCGGGTCTGTCCACATCTTGCCTTCGCTGACGAAGCGGCGCACCGTATCGGGCACCCAGCGCTGCGCCGAGGCTGGCTCGAGCATCAACGTCAGCACCCCCAACAGCGCGCCCAAAAGCATCATCGCCGCCGCCACCCACACGTAGCGGGCATTGGCACGCAGCGCCCGGGGAAAGCCCGAGCGGTAGAAGTTCTTCACCGCCGCCCAGCGGTTTTGCACCGGCNNGTTTTGCACCGGCCGGTAGATGGCGCCGTACGCCCGGCCACACAGCGCGGTGAGAAAACGCTGCACGTCGGTGCCTGGGTAGAACGCCTGCACCTTCGCCAGGTCTGCCGCCACCTGCCGATAGAGCCCATCGAACTCGTCGAGGGCCTGCAACGGCAAGCGGCCTTCATTGAACGCGACCAGCAGCTCCTCTAACTTGCTCCAGGCAGGGCGGCGGCGCTCGACGAAAGCGGGCAGGGGTTCAGCCACGGGGTGGCCCGCCTAGCTGCGATTCCAAGTAGCGCTTCAGCGCTGCTTCCGACGCCAACACCGCCGCTCGTTGCTCCGCGCCCAGCGTTGGAGCGATCTTCGCGAGCACCCCTTCACCCAGTGTGCGCCGAGCGCTGGGCTCGAGCGAATCGAAACGCGCCAAGAAGCCGGTGACGAGCTCGGCTGCGCGAGCGTCGAGCGTGCCGGTGGCGCTGTGGAGGCGTTGATAGTGAGAGAGGTCCACGCGCTCTTCGCGAATGATCACCGTACCCGCCACCAGGTCTCCAAGNNTGCGGTGCTTGGCGTCGAAGAGCATCACCACCAGGCCCGTCATGTACAGCACCGGAAAGAAGTCGAGCGTGCGCACCAGGTTGCGCACCGCGCTCTCGTAGAAACCGATCGGAGAGCCGTCACCGCGCACCACGCGAAGCTTGAGCAACCGCTTGCCCGCCGACTGGCCGTTCATCAGCAGCTCGCTCACCGTCCAATAACCCCAGAGCACCACGAAGAAGATCAGGGCCGAGGCCACCTTCAAGAACGTCGAGAGCTCTTGGGCGAGTTCGATCACGCTCGGGCCCACCAGCGAGTAGGCGAAGTAGAAAGCCAACAGCGCGCCGAAAAGAATCGCCGCGTCAACGCTGTACGCCAGCGCGCGTGAGCCGATGCCCGCGAGCGGCAGAGACATCGCCACCCGTTCAGGCGTGACGACGTTCAGCGCCGCGCCTTCACTGCTCATGGCACCGGCTTCTTCTTCACCAGCAC
>CXWL01014699.1_pt1 | contig 10418 bp, 11 predicted proteins | sample 590931 | NCBI WGS metagenome assembly CXWL01 (sample SAMEA3498368, study PRJEB10139) | groundwater metagenome | biome: water well; material: biofilm material | place: Germany | collected 2015-04-27
CCGCTCGACAAACTGATTCCAATCCTTGCCACCGTCGCCGATGCCCTGGACTACGCCCATCAACAAGGCGTCGTGCACCGCGATATTAAGCCAGCCAATATCATGATCACCAAAGGCGCGACGGTGAAAGTCATGGATTTTGGCATTGCGAAAATGGCTTCGTCGTCCAAGACGCAAACCAACATCGTGCTTGGCACCCCTACCTATATGTCACCGGAACAGATTGCTGGGAAAAAGGTCGACGGGCGATCCGATATTTTTTCGCTGGGAGTTGTCCTCTTTGAAATGCTGAGCGGCCGTCCCCCATTCACTGCGGATAACTTATCCGCCTTGCTCTTCGCGATTGCCCACAATCCTCACCCCTCCATAAAGGTCATTCGTCCGGACATTCCTCCGGCCCTGCAACAGGTGCTCAACCAGGCACTCGAAAAGGATCCGGCCTTACGGTTCCGACGGGCGTCCGAGTTTGCCCAGGAATTGCGCGCCTGTCTGCAAGGCCAGACCGTCTAGCTTGAGGAGCCTATGCCGCTTGCCGTCACCCATAGCGCGCTCTCTGATGTCGGCCGCAGACGATCGCACAATGAAGATCGCTACTGCACCGATACTACCTTAGGGCTCTTCATCGTCTGCGATGGCATGGGCGGCAGCAAGGCCGGCGAGATTGCCAGCGGCCTCGCGGTTGAAACCATTCATCGTCACATCAATGAAGCGTCACAGAACCCTGCGTTCCCCTTGATCGGCCACTCTGACCCCACTATTTCACTCGCAGGGAATCGCCTCATCAGCGCGATTCGCGACGCCAATCGCGTCATTCATCATGAGGGGCGCAGAAATCCTGACTGGGCCGGGATGGGAACGACCGTCGTCGCGATGCTGCTCACAGACCAGCTGATGTCGTTCGCCCATGTCGGTGACAGCCGCCTCTACCTGGTCCGTACCCATGCCATTCATCCCCTGACAGCCGATCACTCATGGGTGGCCGAACAGGTGCGCGCTGGCCTGATGACTGAAGCCGAAGCCGAGCGATCGCCACAGCGCAACATCGTCACCCGCGCCTTGGGAGTGGCATCTGACGTGGACGTCACCATCGGCGAGGCGGAGTTGCAGATAGGCGACCGGCTCTTGCTCTGTTCGGATGGCCTGACAAAAGGCGTCGAGACAGCAAGGCTCCTCAATGTCCTGACACAGACAGACGACATGAACAGCACGGCTCAGCAACTGGTCGCCCTCGCCAATGATGCGGGCGGAGACGACAATACGACGGTCATCACCGTAGCTGTCCATGAGGCCATAGAGCAGCCGATGTGGAATCGGGTCCGTCAACGACTGGCCATGTAGCGACACCTCACCAACCGGGACGTCGTAGGACCAGCGGGGTACACCATGTGCACCCCGGTTCGAATGGTCTGGAATCTAAAAGATATCGTTGAGCGATTGAGACTGAACGGCTAGTTCCTGAGGGTGAGTGCGCCCTTGGGTAAGGTCGCGTAGCACCTGTCCGACACGTCCTGGGCGTGGTCCTGCAAGCACTGCAACATCTGCCCCTCTCCTGACTGCACCTCGCGACAGAAGCGCTTGGCATCTTCCACACAAGCTACCGCATGGCCGGAGCGTTCCTTCCACCGCACGAGCTGCTGGCGGATCAACGACTGACAGGGGGACGGAAGATGCTTGGCCCGTTGCTCCATGCAGCGCCGGCGATCCTCGCCTTCCAGACTATCCGGACAGGCCTGTTGCAGTTCGGCTTCACATTTCATCTCTGCAATTTGCTTTGATCGAGGATCCGAGGCAGACTCCAGCCCTCCCCCGCCCTGCTCACGTTGAGGCAGCTCCGCCCCGTTGACCACAACTCGATGCGATCCCGGTGCATCCGGCGCCGGCACCCCCGGAATACTCAGGTCCAGCGCGGGCGTCGGAGAAGCTGTTTTCATTGCTCGGGACGAGACACCAGACGCATGGAGTTGATCTTTGGTGGGCATATTGGCCCAGACCAGTCCCCACACGAGTCCCAGCCCGACAATAGTCACAAGGATGGCGGTCAGACGGCTTGATGACGATGGCTTCGGCATGATGTAGGCCTAGGATAGGACAACATCTGAAGAAAAGCACCGAAAGGCGAGATTTCGAACAGCATGCAAGGCAGAAATACCGTGCGGAGACTAATTCTCCGACGTTTCGACGATGTGATTTTCGAACCTCGTACAGCCCTCTGCCAACAATCGGTTTGTCAGCATTTCGCCGGGCCATTCGATCGGCAGGTCGGCCGTGAACACCCAGACATCAGGAGACGTCCAGACCGGTCCATGCTCCTCCGGCAGTTCCGGATCAAACAGATCGGTCCACACGGGCATATAGACACCGTTGCCGCATTGCGTATGCAGATGCACAACCGTCCTCGACCGGACCAATGGATCCAGATCCCGCCACACCGCCGCTGTTTCATCGGCCAGATGATGGATACGCACCGCATTCTGCGCATCGAACATCGCATAGGCCGCGTAGACCGGGACCTCGATCGTATCCGGCGCCAGCGCCAGTTCAGGACATTGCTCGACCAGACCTTCAAGGATCGCCCGCCGATGCCGGTCCTCCCAGGAATCCGGCAGTCCTGGATCGGACGCCCCGATAATTTCGAAGAGCAAGAAAGCGGTATTTTCAACCGGCGGATACAGTCGCGCGGCGATCGCTTGCGTCCGCTCCGAGTCAGCTACCGAGGTCAAATGGTCGTGCAACATCTGAAGGTTGAGCGGTTCCAGGGTCGCATCAGTCAGCAGCCTCGATTCCACCCGCACCACCGTGCCGGCCGACAAGCGCAGATGCCGATGGAGCAACTCCGCCGTGGCAATGGGGTCGATTTTGAGCTTGAGCGGAGCCGTGAGGTTGGCTTGCAACGGAAGCTCCAACGCCGCCATCGTGGCGTAGACCGGCTTTTCTTCCGTCGATTCATCCAGGGCCAAGGTACAACTGGCTTCCGCCAGCAGATCGAACAGCCACTCGGCCATTTCTTCATCGAGCGCCGCCAGGACAGTCAACAGGTCGGACTCGCGCCCCTGCTCTAAAAAGGCTTGCAACGTATCGATCGCCGCGTCGGTGTCGCCGTGATCATGGCGACGCGCATTGATCAAATGGATGAGGTCGCGGGTGAGCGGATCGGGACGAGACCAAGCCAACATCAGACGCTCCTCAGAAAGCCGGAAAAAAATTCTTGCTCACCGACATCGCACGATCTCCATGTTGCCAAAGAATCTGTGCCGGAGCAAGGGCGAAGACAGTTCCCGCGACCGTGCATCCAACACCAATGACAGGGTACGGCACCATCACTCACCAATTACTTTCACCAGCACACGCTTTCTTCGCCGGCCGTCAAATTCACCGTAGAAGATCTGTTCCCAGGGACCGAAATCAAGCCGTCCATCCGTCACCGCCACCACGACCTCACGCCCCATGATTTGGCGCTTTACATGTGCATCGCCGTTGTCTTCCCCGGTCTCATTATGCCGGTACACCGCGTCGTGCGGCGCAAGTCGTTCGAGCACGTCGTCGTAATCTCGTAACAGTCCCGGCTCGTCGTCATTGATATAGACGCTGGCGGTGATATGCATGGCGTTGACCAGCACCAACCCTTCCTTCACTCCGCTCGCGTTGAGGACAGCTTCGACCTGGGGCGTGATGTTGAGATAGGCGCGGCGCGTCTTGGTCTCGAACCAGAGTTCCTCTCGATACGACTTCATCAACCTAACCTATTCATGTGTGCTCTCGACGGGCATTCTGCCGAACGGTCCGCCCGAGATTCAAGTGGCAGACGAGAATCAGCGACTCGATTCGCCCCTGACCCTAAACGGACTATAATGACGATCATGACCAAGAGGCCACCACACGTGTTACCTCACCCACTCTCTGCCAACGCACACACCGTCTTGGCCCAGCGATACCTCGCTAGAAACCCCACGGGGACCGTGACGGAAACCGCGGCGCAGCTCTTCTGGCGTGTCGCCCAGGACATCGCCCAAGCCGAACGCACCTACCCGCCTCCGACCAGACAACATCACCTGGCACGGCAGTTCTTCGACCTGATGGCTCGCCTCGACTTCCTGCCGAACTCTCCGACCCTGATGAACGCGGGGCGGCCGCTGCAGCAACTGTCGGCCTGTTTCGTCCTTCCGGTTGAAGATGCCCTCGCGTCAATTTTTGATGCCGTAAAGTATCAGGCCTTGATCCACCAATCGGGAGGCGGCACCGGGTTTTCTTTCAGCCGGCTCCGCCCACGGGCTGATCGCGTCGCCACAACCAACGGGGTCGCCTCCGGTCCGGTCTCCTTCATGCGGGTCTTCAACCTCTCGACCGACGTCATTAAACAAGGCGGTACCCGGCGCGGTGCGAATATGGGCATTCTGCGGGTCGATCACCCGGATATTCTTGAATTCATCGCCCTCAAGCAGAACCAGTCGGAGATGACCAATTTCAACCTGTCTGTCGGCATCACCGACCGGTTCATGCAGGCCTTGAAACGTCAGCAGGCGATCCCACTGATCAATCCCCACACAGGTAAAACAATTCGCCGCGTGGCGGCTCAAGCCATTTTCGATCAACTGGTACAGGCAGCCTGGCAGTCCGGAGAACCCGGTATCGTATTCCTGGATACGATCAATCGAGCGAACCCCACCCCTCACTTGGGTGCAATCGAAGCCACCAATCCCTGCGGAGAGCAGCCACTCCTCCCCTACGAGTCCTGCACGCTCGGCTCTCTCAATGTCGCCAACTTCGTGTCCGTCCGTTCAGGGAAACCGGTGATCGATTACGATCGATTNNAAGGACCACACGGCGCTCACCCGAAAGATCGGCCTCGGCATCATGGGCTTTGCCGATCTCCTCATTCATCTCGGCATTCCATATAACTCCGACGATGCCTTGGCGATCGCAGAGAAACTCATGGGTTTCATTCAAACGCAGGCCCACGAAGCCTCGACTCAGCTGGCACGCGAGCGCGGAGTGTTCCCGGCCTATCGCGGGAGCCGGCTACAGTCACGCAGACAACGTTGGCGCAATGCGACCGTCACGACCATTGCCCCCACCGGCACGATCAGCATCATCGCGGATTGCTCTGCCGGGATCGAACCACTCTATGGCGTTCACCTGGTGCGCACGGTGATGGACGGCATGACACTCTCCAGCCTCCATCCGGCTTTCGCACGGCACGTCGAGACGCACGGTCTGGCGCTCCCGTCGCTCCAACGCGAATTGGAACAGAGCGCTTCAATCCAACACCTCACCCAGCTACCGGCCTCGCTACGACAACTGTTCATCACCGCCCACGACGTGTCACCGTCACATCACGTGCGAATGCAAGCGGCCTTCCAGCGCCATAGTGACAGCGGCGTCTCGAAAACGATCAATCTGCCCCCCACGGCGACGCCTCAAGACGTCGCGGAGGCCTTCCAACTCGCGCATCGCCTCGGCTGCAAAGGGCTCACCGTGTTTCGCTCCGGAAGTCGCAACGATCAGGTCTTGTCCTGCTCCCAACAACAATCCTGCTGACTCGTCCCCTCCGATACGGAGGCTCATTCCCTTTGTAGAATTTCCCCACAAAATTGACTCCATCGGACCGTGGTGATAAGTACTTTCACAGAATATGATCGTTTGCCGATGATCGCTACAGGGAGGTGCCCGATGTTCGCAGTCGCTGGGGGTCCGTCGTTCGCAGGCAGTGCGCTCTCCAATCTGTTTTTTGCCCGCCAACCGGAACCGGATTTGGAGTTCACCGAAGAAGAATTGGAACAAACGACGAACACCCGTTCGTCTTCTCCCATGAAATCACCCAAGAAATCAGGCGGACGTCCCGTCCTCTGGCTCCTGCTTTTAGCCCTCATCGGTGGTGGCGCCTACGTGGCCATGGAACCGGAAATGGTGATGGACTGGGTCAATCAGCTACTGGGCGAGACTCCGGCACCGCAGCCGCCGCAGATGGCACCGAGGCCGGCGCCGATCGCACAACCAACACCAGCGTCGCCTGATGCGCCAGCCCCGATTCCGACAGTCCCGCAGGCAAGCGCTCCGATGACCACGACTCCGCCTCCGACATCGCCAATGGTTTCGGCTNNGGCACGATCACGTTATCTCAAGATCCTGCCGGCACAAAGCCTGGTCCGGCCGTTCAGCCAGGAACCGGACTGACCATTCTTGACGGTGATCTCCAACAGAACGGATGGGTCTACTCTGTCCGCAGCGACGATGGCGTCAAGGGATGGGTCGCTGAGAAGCGACTTCGTTTGAAACCGTAATCTTCCGACTCAGGTTCTTCAGGTTCATCAGAGGGCGGCGATACAATCCTGTATCGCCGCCCTCTGTGCTATAATGCGCCCCGCCGTTTCTCCTACACACTCAACCGGGATTGACACTCGACATGCAGACGCTGCGCGCCATCCTCTTCGATTTTGACGGTGTCATCGCGAATACGGAGCCGCTTCACTTTGCCGGGCTCCGGCGTACGCTGGCTGACATTGGCATTACCCTCACGGAATCGGATTACTACGCCAACTATCTGGGCTTCGACGATCGAGGCTGCTTCCTTGCGGCACTACAGGCCAATCAACGGCCGATCACCCCCGCGATCCTCCACGACCTGATGACGAAAAAAGCTATCGCCTACCTCGCTTCGGTCCGTGATCATCTCGTCATTTTCCCCGGTGTGCGGGAGTTCGTGGAACAGGCCGCCGCCAGTTATCCCTTGGCGATCGCCTCCGGCGCCCTCCGTCCTGAAATTGAACTCATTCTCGAACAAGCCGGCCTCAAAAAGGCGTTCCTCCATATCACCAGCGCGGAAGATGTCAGCCGCGGCAAGCCGGATCCGCAACCCTTTCAATATGCGCTCGCAGGTTTGACTCACCTCCGCCCGGACCTCGGATTAGATGCCGCGTCGTGCCTGGTCATCGAAGATTCACTGCCCGGCATTCGATCGGCAAAATCAGCCGGCATGAAAGTGCTGGCTGTCGCCAACACCCACACCACGCAAGATCTGCATGAAGCCCATGCCATCACTCACAGCCTGGCGGATACTAGCCTGGACGACCTGCGAACCCGCCTATGGCCTACCGTCTCATGAGGATCAGACTGTAATGCGTATCTGCTCGCTGGTCCCCGGCGCCACAGAAGTCGTGACTGCGCTCGACCTCACAGAGCAATTGGTGGCCGTCAGCCACGAGTGCGACTATCCGGAATCCGTCCGCCTCATCCCATCAGTCGTTGAGTCGGTGATTGATCAGTACACCCTTTCTAGTGACGCCATCGATCGAGCCGTCAAACAACTCGTGAGTGCCGGTCAACGGCTCTATCGTCTCAACGAGCAACGCCTTATTGAGGCTCGCCCGGACGTCATCCTGACTCAGGATTTGTGCCATGTCTGCGCCGTGACGCCCGACCAATTGACCCAGGCCATGACCGCACTCCCCGACGCGCCACGCCTCGTGACGCTGAATCCGACGTCATTGGAAGACATGCTGCGCGACATCGAGCGCATCGCTCAGGCCGTGGGAGCGGCCGACCGCGGCCAACGGTTGCTCCGTTCCTTACGCGGCAGGCTCGATCAAGTCTCCGCAAGGACGCACCCTACTCGTCCGCGCGTGGTCTGCCTGGAATGGCTCGACCCTCTTTATATTGCCGGCCACTGGGTACCTGAAATGGTGGCCCTCGCAGGCGGTGAAGATGTGCTGGGCCGCCACGATCAACCATCGCGTCAAACCACCTGGAAGGAAGTCACGGACGCGAACCCGGACATCCTGCTCATCATGCCCTGCGGGTATTCCGTTCAACGAACCCTAGATGACCTCGGCCTTCTTGAGAACAGCACTACGCCATGGTCCGCGCAGCTCCCCCGCTGGCCAGAAACCTATGTCCTCGATGCCAATGCCTACTTCAGCCGTCCCGGCCCACGGCTCGTTGATGGCGTGGAGCTACTCTCCACCATCCTTCACCCGAGGCCATCGCGCCACTTGAACCCCGCACAGGCTGTCCGCCTGTCGGCCTCTATGCTCTCCGTGGAGTCCCGCTCATGACTGTCGATGAAGCCCAGGCCTATTGCACCGCACTCACGAAAGCAAGCGGCAGCAATTTCTACTACTCATTTCTCTTTCTCCCCAAGGCACGCCGCAGCGCGATGTATACGGTGTATGCGTTCTGCAAAGCTGTCGATAGTGCGGTGGATGAGCCGCCCGCCGGCAGTCAGCCGCAGGAAGAGCTCGTCAAATGGCGCGCGGAGCTGGAGGCCGTCTATCACGGCACGCCGACATGGCCGATCACGATCAGTCTGGCGCACCATGTGAAAGCGCTCGCGATCCCCAAGGTCTATTTTGAGGAATTGATCAAGGGCGTGGAGATGGATCTGCATAACAACCGCTACGTTACATTCAACGAGCTGTCATCCTATTGCTACCGCGTCGCGTCCGTCGTAGGCCTCATCTGCCTGCACATCTTCGGCGCAACCTCGGCCCGGGCACAGGACTACGCCGTGGATCTCGGCATGGCCTTCCAACTCACCAACATTCTGCGGGACGTGGGCACCGACGCGGCGCAAAACCGCATCTACCTCCCGCTTGAAGACTTGAAAGCCTGCAAATATTCAGAAAAAGCTCTGCGGCAACAGACCTATTCACCGGAATTCCAGAAATTGATGCAGCATGAAGCCGCACGCGCCCGGCAGTACTATGACAAAGCCCGAGCAGCACTGATGGCCCTCCCGCCGCACGAGCGCCGCGCCCTGACGGTTGCAGAGATCATGCGCGGGATCTACTCCCGAATTTTAAAGAAGATCGAAGCCTCCGAGTACCAGGTGTTCGGCCCGCGCATCCGTCTGACCACCAGTCATCGCCTGGCGATTGCCGCAGGAATCTGGCTTCGCTCCCGTTTCTCGTGACCACTCCATCCGCAGAGTCTGTTGTCATCCTCGGCACCTCGCTCGCAAGCCTGGTCGCCGCCTACGAACTTGCCCGGCAGGGATATCACCTGACGCTCATCGAACACCCCAGTTGGGCAGATGATCTCTCGGCATCTGAGCATATCCTTGGCTGCCATCGAGAAATACACACGTTGCTCGGCGCCCTCCCTGGATCAGAGCCCCCGGCACGAGACCCGGCCACCCCTCTTGAGTTTTTCTTGCCTGACGGACGCATTGTCTCCTACAGGGCCACGGCGCTTCCCGGATCACTCCATTGGATCGCCGGACTCGTTCGCTTTCGCGGCCTGTTCTGGAATGATCGCTGGCAGCTCCTCTCCTATCTCGAACGAATCTGGGAACAGGAGATCTCCGCCCCGACCACCCTGGACCAGCGCACCGCCGAAACCTGGCTGGCATCGATCGGTCAAAGCCAATCCGCGCGTGACCACATCTGGTCGCCTCTCGTCCGATTCCTCACAGGCAACGCACTGACCGATCTCTCTGCCGCCTCCTGTGCAAGAGCCCTAACGCCTCCCTTTCTCACCGATGCGCGCGCATCCTCATGCACAAAGCTCAGCAGCTCACACCTCCGACGCCTGCATCACCAACTGAAATCCGCCTTATCAACCGTGGGCGCACAGGTGCTGACACAAACAGACCTCCCCCATATTCAATTTGGCCAGCATCGCATCGACCATATCCGCCTGTGCGATGGGCACATGATGCAAGCGACCTGGTACCTGTCTGGAATACCGCATCACGCGCTCCTGAAGCTCCTTCCGGATCGGCTGCTCACCCGGTATGGATATTTCTCACAGCTGAGCGACTTGACGGATCTCCCCGCCATATCCGTCCACTTGACTGGATCAGCACCGGCGGCCATTCCCCGCCTCGTGCTCCTGCCCGGGCAGGGATTCCAATCTGTCACAGTGTCGACTGCGGATCCTTCAACAGCCCTGTATGAATTGTCGGTGGTCGGCGATGTCCCGTTTATTGAACGAACCGAGGCCGATCTCATCGACCTGGCCAAACAGGAACTCCAGCGCCTGTTCCCTGCCCTCCAGACAATACGGCTGAATCCCATCGCTCTCCATCGCCGCCCACGGGCAGCACTGTCGCTCACATCGGGGGCAACGATACTCCGCCCGATTCAGCAAAGCCCCGTGCAGAACTTGCTGGTCGCCGGCCCATGGACCGATACCGGCTGGCCAACTTCCAGCGAGGGCGCCGTCGTCAGTGCACGTCGATGCGTCACCGCCATCACTGGCTCCCCGTCTTGACCCCGTCTCTTATCAACTGATACGTATGAATTCATGATCGCTCACACTACGGCCATACAGGTCTTAGGAATTATGCTGATCGGCCTATCCGGCTGCGCATCGAATCCCTATGACCGTGGCGGCCATCCCTCCGGGTATAACCGGGCCGACGTGGACCGCGATTACATGGAGTGTGAATACAAAGCCCGGCTGGCCAACGATCAACATTTTTA
>CXWL01026237.1_pt1 | contig 10418 bp, 8 predicted proteins | sample 590931 | NCBI WGS metagenome assembly CXWL01 (sample SAMEA3498368, study PRJEB10139) | groundwater metagenome | biome: water well; material: biofilm material | place: Germany | collected 2015-04-27
GGGTAGGGAGGGGGGGCGTGCAGAAGGCACAGCCAGCGGCGCCGTCGCGGTTCCTTCTGCTCGCCCCCTCCCCCTACCCCCGCCCCCAGGGGCGGGGGGCGCTAACCGGCGAGAGCGTGCGTGATGCGCATCGCCGTACAAATGGACCCTATCGACACGATGGTGGTCGCCCGCGACACATCGCTCGCTCTGATGATCGAGGCGCAGGCGCGCGGCCACGAAGTGTGGTGGTTCACCCCTAACGATGTTTTCTACGATACCGGGTTAGTGAAGGCGCGGGCCCGGCGGGTCACGGTTTGGCTCAACGAAGAAAAGCACTACGAGACGGACGAAGAGCGCGTGCGCGCGCTCGACGATTTCGACGTCATCCTGATCCGCCAGGACCCGCCGTTCGACATGGGCTATGTATCGAACACCTATCTGCTCGAACTCACCAAAGCGCTGGTGCTGAACCCGCCGCGCGGCGTGCGTAACATCTCCGAAAAGATGTCGATACTGCACTTCCCGGAGCTGACGCCGAAAACCTGGGTTGGGCGCGATCTTGAGGCGCTCGAAGATTTCGCCAGCCGCTTTGAGCAGGTGGTGCTGAAAGTGCTTTATCTGATGGGTGGCGACGGCGTGATCAAGCTGCGCGCCGACGATGTCGATTTCCGCGCTCGCGCCGCGAAGTTCATGGCTGCCGTTGGGCGCGAGCCGATCCTGGCGCAGGAATTTCTGCCCGCGGTGTCCGGCGGCGACAAACGCCTGTTCGTGCTCGATGGCGAGCCGTTCGGCGCAGTCAAACGCATGCCGCAGGAAGGCGAATTTCGCGCCAATCTGCACGCCGGCGGCGTCGCCCACGGCGCTGAGATCGACGCTGACGACCGCCGCATCGCTAGCGCCGTCGCGCCGCTGCTCAAAGCCGAAGGCATTCTCTTCGCAGGCCTCGACGTGATCGCCGGCAAGCTGATCGAAATCAACGTGACCTCGCCGACGCTTGTACAAGAACTGAAGCGCTTCGCCGGCGCGGATTTGCCGAAGAGATTTTGGGATCGCGTGGAGGCGATGCGCTGAGGCATCTCGGTGGATCGCGTCGCCTCTGGCGACGCTTGCGNNTCACCCCGCCGCCATCGCCATAATAAGCGCCGCCGCCGCCACATTCAGCCCGAAACCCACCGCCAGCATGCGCTTCAAGCTCACCAGCCCTGAAGAATAAGCAATCGCGTTGGGCGCTGTCGCCACCGGCAGCATGAAGGCGAAGCTCGCAGCGAGCGCTACGGGAAACGCGAGCGCTTGTAGCGATGTGTCGGTGGCGGTGGCGACCGCGGCAACCACGGGCAGCATGGAAGTCAGCGTCGCCACGTTGCTGGCAAGCTCAGAGACCAGGATGGTGGTGATGACCAAGATCGCAACCAGCCCGAGCGCAGAAAGTCCGTCCATCCCTGCGATCCCATCGCCGATCCATTGCGCGAGCCCCGTCGCTTCCATCGCGGCAGCGAGCGATAAGCCGCCGCCGAATAGAATGGCGATCCCCCAGGGAATGCGCTCCGCGGTAGGCCAGTCCATCAATTTTTCGCCGCCGCCGCGTCCAGATGGTACAAGAAATAAGACGAGCGCGCCGATAATGGCGACGCCGGTGTCTGTGAGGCCTCCGAGCCCGGGCAGTTCGACCAACAGCGTGCGCGTCATCCAGGCGAGCGCCACCAACGCAAATACAAGTCCAACCCGAAGTTCCGGCCGCGCCATCGGGCCAAGCGCAGCCAACGCCGTGTTCACTACAGCGCCAATCGCATCGAATCGCGCGTGGGATTTTCTTCCGAACAAGGGGAGGCACAGAAGCACCCAGGCGATCGGCAGCATCACGAGCATGATCGGAAGCGCCTTCGCCATCCAGTCGAGGAACGCGATCGGCTCGCCCGCTTCGACAAAAAAGGAGAGCGCGATGCCGTTGGTGGGCGTGCCCACCGGCGTGCCGATGCCGCCAATGGTGGAGGCGTGGGCGACCCCCAGCATCAGCGCCCCGCCGAGCGCCAGATCAGGCTTCCCATCCGGCGAAAGCGCGCGTGCGGCGCCCAGCGCTATCGGCGCCAGCATTAAAGTGGTCGCGGTGTTGGAGATCCACATCGAGATCAGCGCCGAGGCCAGCATGAAGCCCGCCACCAAAGCCGCCGGCCGCCCGCCTGCGACCGATACGATCGAAAGTGCGATACGTTCGTGCAGTCGCCACCGCTCCACGCACGCCGCCAGCATGAAGCCGCCGATGAACAGAAACACGATTTCGTTGGCGTAAGGGCTGGCTGCGTTCTTGATGGAGGCCACGCCCAAGAGCGGCAACGCCGCCAGCGGCAATAAAGCCGTCGCCGAAATCGGTATCGCCTCGGTGACCCAGAAAACCACCATCAACAAGGCGAGCGACACTACAAGCCAGGCTTCCCGCGATAGCCCCTCGGGCGGCGCCATGAATTGCAAACCAATCGCCAACGCCGGCCCGAGGATCAGCCCGACCCAACGCCCGATGCGCCCAAACCCGGTCTGCTCGCCGACGATATCTTCAGCGCTCATCGAATTTCCCCCGCTTGTACCTGCGCCCGCGTCTTACCCTAGCGCCGCTGGCTGGGAACCCCCGGAGTGGTGCGCCTCACCGCCAGCCCAAAATACAACCACATTCGTCATTCCGGGATCGCGAAGCGATACCCGGAACCCAGGGCGACGACCGCGATTCTTCAACACTCACTTCGTGGACGAAGTTTCAGCCCTCGGCGTGCCTGCCCCTGGCGACTGAATTCGCGGTCAGGCCGGACGGCGATCCGCACTTCGGAGAGTATCTGCGGTGAAGCGAGCATGGGCGTGAAATTCGGCTAGCCACGCGGGAACGATTCAGCTTCCTTCCAGGCTACGCTTCTCGTGTTCTGCCGGTTGAATGCGTGCATCTCACCACAGATAGGACACTTTGCGTTTCCACCCGCGGACATCTCCCAGACAGCGGAGTTGACACCAAGCCGGAACGTTTTCTCTGTTTTCGGGCACTCCATCACAAGCGGCAGATGAGGATTGCGCATGACCCGAATATCCGGGACCAAGTTGTCCTGTTGCTGCGGCTGAGAATTTCTCCGCCGATGTTGCAACAAGTTCAGGCGCGCCGCCTCTACGACAAGCCGTGGTTCGCGCTTGACGGCTAAGATGCTCGAAATCCGCTGAACGAAGTCGTCCGCGCGAAAATCCCGTCCGGGGAGGTGATAGACAATGGTCTTCCTTGCCAGCTTGGGGTCCTTTGTGATCCGAGAAATTTCGGCAACGAGACCGTCGCTAAGTGTCGTTGCATCGACGACTATTACGGGCGCCAAGACCATCAAAGGAACGACCACCTTCTCCCAGTCGACGCGGCCTCGTTGATACATGTTGCCATAGATTTCGCGACTAGCTTCATCAAGCCTTAAAGAGCGACCGGCCACCGCGCGGTGAAGCGCGTTGGGGTCAAAAAAGAACATGACGCGGTGCCCGCCGGTTTGCATGAACATCAAGTCAACAAGCGCCCGCCCCGCGTTTGACGAGGAGGCTCCGAGAACCAGCACGCCCGGCGGTGCAGTCACCCAATGAGTCGTCGCAAGTCCGACTGTGAGCGAGATGAAAGAGAGACCTGCAATTGTTGGCGCGAGCGCCGAGAGGCGCACAGACAGGCCTTCAACGTCTACAAATAAAGGGAGCGGCAGGAATAGTGCGCTGACGACGAGGAAGCGACCCGCCCACAAGAAGAAGCGTTTGCCGCCTGACGCAGCGCGTCTCGTCGCACGCGCGGCCGCACTGTAGTGCTGCCCGTAGAGCTGTGCGTCATTCCAACGGATAAAGGCGATCCCCACGAGCAGTAGGCCAGGGACGATCAATCCTAGATAAGCAAGATCAAATGCCGGCATGTTTCCAGGCATTCGGGTCAATCTCCACAGAAGGATGATCCTGGATCAGGTTAGCACGGCGGGGCCCAGGCGAGGCAAGAAGCCAAGCAACGCGTTATTTCTCTAATCCGGACGCTCCGTGCGGCCGCGAGCCGCGTCTTGGCGCATTCCGCTTCCCAGCCTTTCAGGGAGCACCGGCTAACCCGCCCGCTCGAAATACAACCACCTTAGTAATTCTGGGGCCGCTGGAGGCGAAACACGGAACCTAGAGGGAGCGCACTGGGGCGGAAACTTCATTCGCAAGCCCAGTAAGTGGTTGAGGAATTAGCGCTTGTGTCCCCTGGTTCCCCCTGGGTTCCGGGCATCGCTTCGCGATCCCGGAATGACGCCGGCGTTGGGTTGTTTGAAATGCCCGCACGGGAGGTTGCCGTTTCACGCAATGCCCGCTGCCGCCTCGAACTGGCGCAACGCGCGCGCGAGCAAACCCGCGCCGCCTTCGCCCGGCTGCAGCTCCACGGCGTTGCGTTCGAATACGAGTGGGCCGGCGCTGTCGTCGCCGGCCGCAAACGCTGTGCATTCCGCCACCGAGGCGATGCGTTCGGCTGACGCGCGCGCGGCCGCGAGGTCGGAGCAGGGCAGGGCGAGCACGATCACGTCCGGCCCAAAAGCGGCGCCGCTATCGACCTCGCGCAGCAAACGCACAGCAAGGCTCGCAATTTCCGAAAATCCGCGCCGCCAGATATCGTCGGCAGGGGCGCTGGCCCCGAAGGCGGGGGCAACACGCACCGCGACCAAACTAAGCGGGCGTCCGCTGGCTTGGTGGTCGCCCGCCAATCGCGCCAGATGCGCCTCGAACGCAGCCTGCTTGAATAGTCCCGTGCGCGGCTCGCCCATCATATCGCGCAGCGCGCGCAAGCCGTGCTCGGCGCGCCGCCGGCGACGTTCGCCGCGGATCGCCTCAAACAGCCAGCCCAGGCTCGGTGCAAAAGGCTCGCTCGCCGCCGCCACCGCGCACGCACCGCGCTGAATCGCCGCCGCAGCGCTCGCCTCGTCGCCGGGTGCGGTGAGCAACATGGTCGGCAAGTGCATGAGCGAGGTATTGCTGCGGAGTGCTGCGCAATGAGCCAGCGCTTTCTGCGGGTCTTCGACGCCATTCAAGATCACGGCGTCGAACACTTCGTCGTGCAAATGATCGAACCCGGTAAAGGAGGAGAACGCAGCCGCCACCGAGCCAGCGTGCGCGCCGAGGACCCTTTCTAACTCAAGATAAAATGTGCTTGGCGCTCCGATATAGAGCGCCCGGAGTGGTCGTGGGCTGGGGCTCTTCGGCGCGGCAATGGCAAGCGCCGCGGCTGTCGCCATGCGGCGGGCATGCTCCTCCTCAAGCACAGCCAGACGAAGCGCTGCCTCGATCTGCGCCGCGAGCAGTGCGGGCGCTGCATCGAGGGCGATGGCGGAGATGTCGCTTTCGCTGAGGTCAGTTTCAGGAGGCGTGGCCCGCAGCAGCGCTGTAAGCACCGCCATGGGCGGCGTGTCGCTGGCGCGAGCGGCGCTCGCGATTCGCTCGGAAGCGTCGGCGACAATCGTGATGTCTTCGCCGTCTGGCGCTGGGCGGTACGGTCCCGGCAGCGCCATTGCAGCAATGCCCGCCTTGCTCAACAGCGCCTGGGCAAGTCGCGCTTGGCGTGCATCTTCGCTGCGGACGACAATGCGCAAGGTTAACGCTCCGGCGCCCAAAACTCGTCTCATCGGCGCCGGTTGCACCTAGCCTCCGAACGGGCGAGGAAGCAAACGGCAAGCTTAATGGAGCGCGTAGATGGCATCAGGACCCCTCAACGGCGTCAAAGTGGTGGAGTTCGCCGGCATCGGCCCGGGCCCGTTCTGCTGCATGTTGCTCTCCGACATGGGTGCTGACGTGGTGCGTATAGACCGCGCTTCCGGCAAGCGCGGAGGCACCCCAAAGGGGCCGCCCGCCTATGATGTGACCTCGCGCGGGCGCCGATCGGTGGGGCTCGACCTCAAGGATGCCCGCGATGTGGAAACCGCGCTGGCGCTGATCGGGAAGGCCGACGCGCTGGTTGAGGGTTTCCGGCCCGGTGTGATGGAGCGGCTGGGCCTAGGACCCGAGATCGCGCTCGCGCGGAATCCGCGGCTTGTGTACGGGCGCATGACCGGATGGGGACAAAGCGGGCCGCTCGCGAACGCTGCTGGCCACGACATCAATTACATCGCCCTGACTGGCGCGCTGCATGCGATGGGACGCAAAGGCGAGCCGCCGGCCCCGCCGCTCAATCTGGTGGGCGATTATGGCGGAGGCGCGCTTTATCTCGCGCTCGGCATCTGCGCGGCATTGTTTGAGGCGCAACGCTCCGGCAAGGGGCAAGTCATCGACGCAGCCATGACTGACGGCGCGGCCTCGCTGATGGCGACCTTCTACGGCATGCGCGCGGCGGGGATTTGGAGCGACGAGCGCGACGCGAACTTCCTCGATGGCGGCGCCCATTTCTACGACACCTACGAGTGCAAGGATGGCGCCTTCGTGTCGATCGGCTCAATCGAACCGCAATTCTACGCCGAGCTGCTGGCGAAAACCGGCCTGGCTGACGATTCCGAATTCGCGGCGCACTACGACCGAACCCAGTGGCCCGTGCTCTCGGAAAAACTCGCCGCTGTAATCAGAACCAAGACACGTGACGAATGGTGCGCGCAGATGGAAGGAACCGACGTCTGCTTCGCGCCGGTGCTGTCCATGGCCGAGGCGCCGACTCATCAACACAACGCCGCGCGTGGAACGTTCGTGGAGGTCGTGGGCGTTACCCAGCCCGGCCCCGCGCCGCGCTTCTCGCGCACGCCGAGCGCGGTGCAGGGGCCTGCACCGGGTGTGGGAGCGCACACCGACGAAGTGCTGGCGGAATGGGGGGTGACGCGGTGTTTGGCTTGAGTTTTAGCGCGACTGGAAGCGATCCCAGTACAGCCATTCGCACTCGGTCACCCTTAGGCAGTAATTCGCCGAAGACGGTCGCAAGCGCTTCGACGTTTTATCTACGCACGCGCTCGAATCGCTCACCATCCCAGATCAAGGCCGCGGTGCGCCGCCCGTTCCGCTCGAAGACGAAGGGAGTTAGCGGCGCGACATCGCCGCTGGCGGCGCTTGGACCGTTCGCTAAGCCAAACAAGTCAGGCTGAGCGGGCGCCAGTTGGCCGCTCATGGCGCCCAGGCGGGCGCTTAGCGCGCCATGGGAAAAGTCGACGACGAAATCGCCCAGGCGCTGGCTGCGGTAGCGGCCTGCATAGCGCCGCAACTCGCCTCGCGTGGGACGCCAAGTCCAACTGCCCCACTGCGGTTGCGCTCGCGTTTCTGCAACGGCGTTGCGACGTTCATCTCGAAGCCCCTGGACAAGGTTGCCGTACGTGGCCTGCACCGCCTCCGGCGGGAAAGCGTCCTGATCTTGGACGACCTGAAAGAAAATCTGGGTGAGGATCTGACTCAGGCCGCCGGTCATGCTGTCGCTATTGCTCATAAACGCAAACCCGACGCCAAGTTCCAGCGACACCGCCATGATCGAGCGTACAGCAGTGTATCGGCCGCCATGAGCCAGCACATCGACATCGCCTATCCGGCATATGTTCCAGCCCACTGCATAACCTTGGCAATTGAGAACATCGTCTTGAATGTCGGCGGTAACTTGTACGGCATGCGACTGCGCCAGAATTTCAGGCGCTACGACGCCCGGCACTTCACCCAGTTGCAACGACAACCAGCGCGCCATGTCATTCGGTGAACTTACGAGGCCACCTGCTGCGTGCATGACCGCGCCGTTCTTTGTCTGATACACCTCCCACTCGTCGCCGCCGAGCCATTGATGGTAGGCAGGGAGTTCGGCGGGCGCGAAGCGTGAAGGCCTGCTGGTCGTCCGCGACAAGCGCGCGGGGCGCAGAATTTCTGCATCTAACCAGTCACGCCAGTCGCGTCCTGTCTGTGTTTCGAGTGCTGCGGCGTAAATGAGATAGCCGATGTTTCGGTAGGCGAAACCAGGCTCGCGAACAGTTGAATAGTTGGAGAGTATGCGTGGAAAATCGCGCGCCTGAACCGCGTCAGTGTAGGAGGTGCGGAATTCGAGCGTTTCGTTGTCGACAATGCCTTGGTGGCTCAGGAGCGCCCTGAAAGTGATCGCGCGAGGGTCCGCGCCTCCTGGCAACGTTAGGTGCGGCCAAACATCGGCCAGCGTTTGATCGAGTGCGAATGTTCCACGCGCGTGCAGATCCAGCGCCATGAGCCCCACGTACGCCTTGGTCTGTGATGCGATGTAGAATGGCGTGTCGGCGTTGGCCATGGTGCTTGCGCGCGCATCAAGTCGGCCATGCACCCACAGCACTGGCGCTTGACCCCGTCGAACCATGACGACCGCCATTGCAGGAGTAGCGCCATCGACTTGGCTGACTAAGTCCAGCGTTTCGATGATCCGTTCGTTAGCTTCAGCGAATGCGCCTGCACTGACAGGAGCCACGGCCTGTTGTTCATTCGCGGCCGGAAGCTGAGCAAACGCCGTGCTCACAAGACTCATTCCAACGGCGAGCGCCAGAACTGACAAACGCTGCATTGTTGCCTCTCAATCCTCCCCCAGTATGGAGCGGCTAGCCGTGAAAATATTGGACAAATGCAACATCGTTGGCGCTACGCGTGATTTGGCCTGGTGTCAGGCCGAACACCGCTCTGCAAGCTCGACTGAAATGGCTCTGATCCGAGAAGCCGGCAAGAGCGGCGGCGGAAGCAACCGGCGTATCACGCGCAGCCGCGCACAAGGCGCGACTGACCATGACGCGTCGGCGAAAAGCGGACGGCGTCTCACCAAACGCAGCTAGGAAGGCGCGCCCGACGTGAACGCGGTGACGACCGGCTTTCTCGGCGATGGTGGAAATGTCGGCGCCGGTCGGCTCTTCAATCAATTGGTCGCGTATGGTTCTGATCCATCGGCTTGGCGCTCGCTGTTGCTCATCAAATTCGCTCAGCGCAATCAAATCCCACGCCGCCTCAGTCGCGTCCGCTTCTCCACTCAGGAGCAGCGGCGTAAGCGCGCGGAGCCGATGGAAAGGCAGCGGCCTGGACCAACTTGGTTGCTGAATCGCCGACGCATGGACCGCGAACGAGCAGGTGAGAATCAATGCACCATGTCGGGAAAATTGGCAGGCGTGCCGCATACCGTCGGGGCGAAGCGCGAGCCGCCCCGTATCGAAGCTTACTTGATGGCGCCCTGCGTCTTCCTCGTGGCCGCCCGCCAACACCAAGGAAACGTGCGCTCCATCATGGTCGTGTGCCTTCTGGCGATACCCAGGGGAATACCGGTTGACGGTAACCATCCCGCGATTCAAGGCGATCCCCCCGTCTGACTCTCAGGGGTAAGATGCCGTAGCGCTGCGGATTGGATGCGACCATTTCGACCGGCGGCTTTGGGCCACCCCCACCCGGATCGTCATTGTGTGACGAATGGCTGGGACAGGGAGTGCGGAGTTTGGTCGGGTTCGAGCTGAGACGTACCCTGACATTTCCATTCAGGCGCGGTTCAACCGGGGTGCGCTTTTATCATCCCCGGTTCCGGACGATTTTTCGTCCCTCGCTCGATCCGGGGCCAAGTTCTCGTCCCAATCCCGGGGCGAAACAGAGCGCCGGCGGCCGGCTCAGCCGCCGGCGCAACTGTTTTGGGATGGGGCGACAGGAGCTGTTGCGCCCCCGCGCGCCGCCCCCTAACACGAGCGCCGAAAGGCGCGCTCCAATGCTCAAAAAGGTCTATCCCGACGCGAAGTCCGCCCTCGAAGGGCTGACGTTCGACGGCATGACGATCATGAGCGGGGGCTTCGGCCTCTGCGGCATCCCGGAGAATCTGATCATCGCCCTGCGCGATAGCGGCGTGAAAGGCATCACGGTTATTTCCAACAATGCCGGTGTCGATGGCTGGGGCCTCGGGTTGTTGCTCGAAACCAAGCAGATCAAGAAAATGATTTCGTCCTATGTCGGCGAGAACAAGGAATTCGCGCGCCAATATCTGAGCGGCGAACTGGAACTGGAGTTCAACCCGCAGGGCACGCTGGCCGAACGCTGCCGTGCAGGGGGCGCGGGCATCGCGGGTTTCTATACCAAGACCGGCGTCGGCACCCTGGTGGCCGAAGGCAAGGAGACCAAAAGCTTCAACGGCGAAGCCTACGTGCTGGAAACCGGGCTCGTCGCCGATCTCTCGCTGGTGAAAGCCTGGAAGGGCGACGAAGAGGGCAACCTCATCTTCCGCAAGACCGCCCGCAATTTCAATCCGATGATGGCGAGCGCGGGCAAGAAGTGCGTGGCGGAAGTGGAGATACTCGTGCCGACCGGCGAACTCGATCCGGACGCCATCCATACGCCGGGGATTTATGTGGACCGCGTCGTACAGGGGAGTTTCGAGAAACGCATCGAGCAACGTACTGTGCGCAAGCGGGAGAGTGCGTGATGGCGATGCAATCAGGCTTGGCCATGTTGGCGGTGGGCGCATTGATTTCAGTCACAGCTGCATGCGCTCG
>CXWL01121931.1_pt1 | contig 10416 bp, 9 predicted proteins | sample 590931 | NCBI WGS metagenome assembly CXWL01 (sample SAMEA3498368, study PRJEB10139) | groundwater metagenome | biome: water well; material: biofilm material | place: Germany | collected 2015-04-27
GGAGTGACTGCCCATGTTTATCTCTACTGCTCGCGTGGCCCTGCTGGCAATCGCTGTCAGCACCGCACAACAAGCGTTTGCCGTGCAACAGGTCGACCTCAGCCCCGACCGCGTGCGCATCCATGTGCCGCGCAACGAGGCGGCCATCGCGCAGATCCCGCCGGGCTTCAAGTTCGCCCAGCCGGGCAAGTTCACCGTGGCCGTGTCCGGCGTGGCCGGGCCGCCGCTGGCGCTGCTGGCCAATGACGACAAGACCACCATCGGCAGCGAGGCCGACACCGCGCAGCTGGTGGCCGACAGCCTCGGCCTGCAGCTCAACGTGGTGCAGACCAGCTGGGAGGATTGGCCCCTGGGCGTCAGCTCGGGCAAGTACGACGCGGTGATCAGCAACGTCACCGTGACCGAGGCGCGCAAGAAGCGTTTTGACTTCGCCACTTATCGCCAGGATGTGCTCGGCTTTTACGTCAAGAGCACCAGCAAGATTACCGAGCTCAAACAGGCACCCGACATCGCCGGGCTGAAGATCATTGTCGGCTCCGGCACCAACCAGGAAAAAGTCCTGCTGGCCTGGAACGAGGCGAATGAAAAGGCCGGTCTCAAACCGGCACTGTTGCAGTACTTCGACGACCAGGCCGCCGCGCAACTGGCGGTGCAGTCGGGGCGCAGCGATGCGCTGTTCGGGCCCAACTCGGTGTACGCCTATTCCGCCGCGATCACCGGCGGCATCAAGCGTGTCGGCACCGTCAACGGCGGCTGGCCGTTGCAGGCGGATATCGCCGTGACCACGCGTAAGGACAACGGCCTGGTCAAACCGATCCACACCGCTCTGGAAGGCGCGATTGCCGGCGGCCAATACGAGCAGGTGCTGCAACGCTGGGGCCTGGACGTGGAGCGCGTCGACAAGTCGCTGATCAACCCACCCGGCCTGCCGGATTAAGGAGTACTTCACATGGCACTGACACGACGTGAAGCGCTGTCCAGCATCGCTGCGGTGGGCGGCGAAAAAGCGGTGAAGGACGCGCTGGCGGTATTGGGGCTGGGGCCGTCGTCACACCGACGCCCGCAACCGCTCAAACTCAAGGATGGCCTGGGGCAGGGCACCCGCGTGCTGGTGCTCGGCGCCGGGATCGCCGGGCTGGTCACCGCCCTGGAACTGACCCGCGCCGGCTTCAGCGTGCAAGTACTGGAAGCCCGCGAGCGCGTGGGCGGCCGCACCTGGACCCTGCGCCACGGCGACCGCGTGGACTACAAGGACGGCCGCTCGCAAACCGTGGCCTTCGACCCGGGCCTGTATTTCAACGCCGGCCCGGCGCGGATTCCCAGCCAGCACCGCACGATTCTCGACTACTGCAGCGAACTCGGGGTGCCCCTGGAAGTGCTGGTCAACAGCAGCCACGGCGCCCAGGTGCGTCCGGATGTGCAAAAGCCGGCATTCAGCGTCGGCCAGGCGATCAACGATGCGCGCGGGCATTTGTCCGGGTTGCTGGCCAAAGCCGTGCAGCGCGATGCCCTCGACGATGTGTTGAGTGCGGAAGAGCGCACGCGCTTGCTGGCGTTTTTGCAGGTGTATGGCGACCTGTCCCAGGAGCTGGCCTTTGAAGGCACGATCCGCTCCGGGCACCTGGAATCCGCCGCGCACCCGGGCGCCTTGCCCGCCGCGCGCAGCCCGCTGGCGCTGGATCAGCTGCTGCACCCGGAGCTGTGGGGCGCGTTGCTGCACACTGAATTTCCGGAATTCTCGGCGACCATGTTCCAGCCGGTCGGCGGCATGGACCGCATCACCGACGCCTTCTACCAGCGCGTGCGTGACCACGTGCAACTGGGTGCCCAAGTGCGGCAGATTCGCCAATTGGAAGACGGCGTGGCGGTGACCTATCACGACCAACGCAGCGGCCGCGAGCAGGTGGTGCGCGCCGACTACCTGGTTTCGACCTTGCCGCTGCCTTTGCTGGCCAAGCTCGACACCGATTTCAGCGACCCAATCAAAGCGGCCTTGCGCAGCACCCGCAGCGACCAGGCAACCAAGGTGGCGTGGCAGTCNNCACCCGGCGCGCCTGCTCTGGTACCCGAGCAACGACCTCAACACCCGCGAGGGCCTGCTGGTGGCGGGCTACGTGACCGGGGAGGGCGCCGACCGGTTTGGCGCCAAACCTTTTGCCGAGCAATACGCCACGTCCAAAGAGGCTGTGGAGCTGTTGCATCCGGGTTACTCCAAACACCTGCGCAACCCGCTGGCCGTGGCCTGGGAACAGATCCCCTACAGCGAGGGCCCGTGGTTGCAACGCGAACATTTCCCGGCCGATGCCAGCGCCTTGCTTGAAGCCGGCCACGGCCGCGTGTACTTCGCCGGTGACGGCCTGGTGCAAAGCGGTGTGGGCATCTGGCAGGAATCGGCAGCCAACTCGGCGCGGCATGTGGTGGCGCAATTGGCTGAGCGCGTTACCCAGCAAACCTATCTTGCGGCCGTGGCCGCGTCTTAAGGAGATTGATCATGAGCGACAGCATTCAACGCACCAGCGTCGGCGATTTTCCGATTTCGCAAACCGTGACAGTGCCGGCGTCGGCGAGCCTGATTTTCGTCAGCGGTACCTTGCCGGACCTGGCAGACCCGAGCGTGCCAGGGGTTTTCGGTGATACCGAAGTGCAGACGGTTTCGGTGTTCAACAAACTCCGCCAGATCCTGCGCCAGCAAGACCTCGACCTCGGCGATATCGTGCAGTTGCGCGTGTTTCTGGTCGGCGCTGAAGAGACGGAGGGCAAGCTGGATTTCGCCGGGTTGCAGCGCGGTTATACGCAGTTCTTTGGCACGCCCGAGCAGCCGAACAAACCGGCGCGCACCGCACTGCAAGTGGTCGCCCTGCCTTTGCCAGGTGCCTTGGTAGAAGTCGAAGCCATCGCCGCCCGAACCGCCCCTCCCACAGTTTGATCTTCATGTTCATTAAGGAGAGATCCTCATGTCCACAGCTCCCCGCCAACTCAAATTCGGCGCCATCCTCACCGGCGTCGGCACTGCGCAAAACGAATGGCTGCACCCGCAAATCCCGGGCGACGCCAGCGTGGATATCGACTGGTACCGCGCCCAGGCCCAGCAGGCCGAGGCGGCCAAGTTCGACCTGGTGTTCATCGTCGACAGCCCCTACATAACCCCGGATTCAGCGCCGCACTTTCTCAATCGCCTGGAGCCTCTGACCCTGCTGTCGGCCCTCGCCGGGGCTACCTCGAAAATCGGCCTGGTGGCGACGCTGACCACCTCCTATACCGAGCCCTTCAACGTCGCACGCCAGTTCGCCTCCCTCGACCACATCAGCGGCGGCCGCGCCGGCTGGAACGTGGTGACCACCGGCCTGGAAGGCGCGGCGGGCAACTTCGGCCTTGAGCAACACATCGACCATACCGAGCGCTACCGCCGCGCCGCCGAGCACCTCGACGTGGTGCAAGGGCTGTGGGATTCCTACGAGGACGACGCCTTTGTGCGCGACAAGGCGAGCAAGGTGTTCCTCGACCCGCAACGCCAGCATCGTCTCGACCACCACGGCGAGTTTTTCTCGGTGACCGGGCCCTTGAACATCGCGCGTTCGGCCCAGGGCCAGCCGGTGATTTTCCAGGCCGGCATTTCCGAATCCGGGCGCAGCCTGGCGGCCAATTACGCCGAGGGAATTTTTGCCGGGGTGGGCAATTTCGAGGATGCCCAGGCCTACTACAGCGACATCAAGCAACGCACCGCCGCCGCCGGGCGCAACCCTGACCACGTGACCATCCTGCCGGGCATTTCGCCGATCATTGCCGACACCGACGAACAGGCCCAGGCCCTCGACCGCGAGCGCAATGGCGAGCTGGACCTGGACAAAGCCCTGGTGCAACTCGGGCGCCCGTTCAACTACCACGACTTCAGCCAGTATCCGCTGGACGAACCCTTCCCGGAGCTGGGCGACCTGGGCAGCAATGGCTATCGCGGGCATGCCGAAAACATCAAGCAGGTGGCGCGTGACCAGGGCCTGACCCTGCGCCAGGCGGCGTTGCGGTTTGCCAAGCCGTTCTCCAGTTTTGTCGGCTCGCCCAAGACCGTGGCGGACGAGATTGAACGCTGGTTTGTCGAGGGCGCGGTGGATGGGTTCAATATCCATGTGGGCGCGCCGGAGGACTTTGCGCGGTTTACTGATCAGGTGTTGCCGTTGTTGAGGGAGCGGGGGTTGTTTCGTAGTGAGTACAGCCATAGCACCTTGCGCGGGCATCTCGGTTTACCGGTGCCAGTCAACCGCCACACCGCTGCACGCGCCGCCTGAGCGCGGTTGAAAAAAATGTGGGAGGGGGCTTGCCCCCGATAGCGGTAGGTCAGTTATGCATGTGCTGACTGACAGTCCGCTATCGGGAGCAAGTCGAATCGTCGCACAGGCGCTCCCACATTTGGATTGCGTGGATGTTTAGGGATGCATTTATCTGATTATTTCGCTCGCCGCATAGGTGAGTGTCAGCCCCTTGAATCACTCACCAAACCCGACAATCGCCTTGGTTTCCAGATACTCCTCAAAGCCCATCACCCCGTACTCGCGGCCATTGCCGGAGCGTTTATAGCCGCCAAAAGGCGCCATCGGGTTCCAGGCGGGGTAGTTCAGGTGCACCTGGCCGGCGCGGATGCGCGATGCCACGGCACGGGCCAGTGTCAGGTCCTGGGCCTGAACATGGGCGCCCAGCCCGTAGACCGTGTCGTTGGCAATGGCCACGGCTTCATCGATTGAGTCATACGCAATGATGCACAGCACCGGGCCGAATATTTCCTCCTGGGCAATGCGCATGTTGCTGTTCACGTCGGAGAAAACCGTGGGGCGGGTATAAAAACCCTGGTCGAAACCCGCTACCCGTCCCGGCCCACCGCATACCAGTCTGGCGCCTTCGTCGAGGCCTGCCTGGATCATGCTTTGCACGCGGTGGAACTGCGCTTCGTTGGCAATCGGGCCCAGTTGTGTCGCTTCCGATTGTGGGTCACCGACGACCAGGGCATTGGCGGTTTCTGCTGCCAGCGCTTCGACCTCGGCCAGGCGGTTTCTCGGCACGATCATGCGGGTCGGCGCGCTGCACGATTGGCCGACGTTGCGAAACGCCGACATCACCCCCAGCGGTACGGCTTTGGCGAAGTCGGCGTCGGGCAGCAGCACATTCGGCGACTTGCCGCCCAATTCCTGAGTGACGCGTTTCACCGTCGGAGCCGCCGCCTGTGCCACCAGGGCGCCGGCGCGGTTGGAGCCGGTGATGGAGATCATATCGATATCCGCATGCGCCGCCATGGCTGCGCCGACCTCGGCACCGCTGCCGTTCACCAAGTTGAACACCCCGGGTGGCAGGCCGGCGTCATGCACCAGTTGCGCAAACAGCAGGGCGCTGAGCGGCGACAGTTCGCTGGGCTTCAACACCACGGTGCAGCCGGCGGCGATGGCCGGGGCGACCTTCGCGGTGATTTGATACAGCGGCCAGTTCCACGGCGTGATCAGCCCGCACACACCGATGGGCTCGCGTTCAATCGCGGTGCCGCCTTCCACCGTCTGGAAGCGATAGCTGGACAGCAGGTCGCGGGCGACCCGCACATGTTCGGCCGCCAACGGCACCTGCATGGCCCGCGCAAAACTGATGGCAGCGCCCATCTCCAGAGAGATCGCCTGCGCCAACTGTTCTTTGCGCTCAAGGATCAGCTCGTAGAGGTTGCCCAGCAGCCGTGCGCGCGATTCGGGCGATGTCGCAGACCAACCCGCAAACGCTGCACGTGCTGCCGCGACGGCGCGATCAACGTCCGCCGCAGAGCCGCGTGCCACCTCGGCGACCACCTGTTCAGTGGCCGGGTTGACCACCGGCAAGCTCCCCGCAACCGTCGGCGAAACCCAGCCGCCGTCGAGGTAAAACTGCCGAGCCGTGTGCGGGTCGATGCTGTAGCTGTTCGAGGCGTGTGTGGTCATCCAACGGGCTCCCTGGAGCGGTAATCGGCGCCGCGAAGAGCACGGCCCTGTGTCTTGATAAGCTAGCAAAAGCCTCGCGCGCAAAGATGCCGTTATTCAACGCTGCAAGGGATAATCTGCTGAATCCGGCACCCAGGCTTCGCGACCTAACCGATGGCTTGTGTTACCAGCGCAAACTGGGTGATGCCGCCACTTGATTGCGGGGGCACGCCCAGTACCATGCGTGGGGCTTTATCCACGCAGGGCAGCCCCAGGCTCTCCAGCCAGTCAGCCAAACCGCACGCGGTTGGAATGTCGAAACGTACGAAGGCTCCCGGGATCAACCGCAGCAGGTGGGTGATCAGCTGTCGGGCCTGTTCCTGGTGTTGCGCAACCACCGGGCCAATGATGTGGCCACGACCAAAGCGGCGGAGCAGGGCGCANNCAGGTCGTTGAGCACCACCGTGCGGTCCAGGCCACTGCCCGCGTTGGCCAGCGCAATCACCTGCGGGTATTCGGCCAGGCTCAGCACCCGACACTGCGAATGCTCGACCAAAGGCAGCGGCGCTGGCGTCTGCGGTACGCCTTGATGCTGCTGGATGCGGGCAAAATCGACGAAGCCCATGCTGGCATACAACGGCGCGCCCGACTCGGTGGCATTCAGGATCGCCGTGCGCGGGGCCACCGCGTCCAGGCACAGGTTCATCAGCTGGCGGCCGATCCCTTTGCCCTGGTGTTCATCGCTCACAATCACCAGACCGATCGAGGAATAGGCACCCTGATGGCAGGCGAACGCCACGCCCACCAGCGCACCATCCTGTTCGGCGACGAAACCCTGGGACGTGCGCTGCACCATCGCCCAATCCTCCTCGCGGTGCGGCCACTTCAAGTGCACGGAGAGCGCGTGGGCGGCGGGCATGTCGGCAGCGATGGCGGTGCGATAAGCGTAGGCGTGGCTCATATCAGTTTTCCTGTCGTGAGAGTGTTTGCGGGCACCATTGACGGTTGGGTGAAACGCCGGATATCGAACGGGCTGATCAAGGTGCTGGTGCTGCCGGTGCTGATCAATTCGGCCATCACATCCCCCACGCCAGGACCGAGCTGGAAGCCATGGCCGCAGAAGCCGAAGGCATAAAACAGCCCGTCCACGGCGCCGCTTGGGCCCATCACCGGCAGGGAGTCGGGGGTGTAGCTTTCGATGCCGCTCCACACGCGGATGATGTTGAGCTTCTCGGCACCGGGCAGCAGCCGTTTCATCTGGCGCATCTGGTTGAGCAGGCTTTCGGGCTTGAAAAACGCGCGTCGGTTGAGCATGTCCGGCGTGCAGCGGTTGCCGCCACCGATGATGATGTTGCCGCGCGGAATCTGGCGGAAGTAGATCACCTCTTCCTTGATTTTGGTGAACACGCCGATCACGGTGGGCAAGGCGTAGGGCACCGGTTCGGTGACTGACATCTGCGGGCCGTTGGGTTCCAGCGGCACCGGCTCGCCAAAGCGTTCGGACAACCTGGCAGCCCACGCACCGGCCGTAATCAGCAGTTGCTCGGCGGCGAACAGCTGCCCGTCGGTGGTGGTGACGTGAAACAGGCCATTGACCTTTTGCACGTCGGCCACTTCGGTGCGCTCCTCGATGCGTGCGCCCAGGCGCGTGGCCGCGCGCGCAAACGCCGGTGCCGCCAGGCGCGGGTTGGCGTGGCCGTCGTGGGGCGCGTAGGAGCCACCCTTGACGTCGGGCCCGAGGAAGCCGAAACGCTGGTGCAGCTCGGCGCCGCGATAGATTTTCAAGTCCAGTTGCGCCGCTTCCGGCGCGGCGGCGTAGGCCTCCAGCTCGGCGATTTCATCCTCGCGGTAGCACACGCGCATATGCCCGCTGGGAATGAATTCGAGGTCGTCGTCGATCAGCTCCGGCAGGCGCTTCCACAGCGCCCACGAACGGTTGGCCAACTCCAGCTGGCCCAGGTAGCGGCCCTGGCGGCGGACGTTGCCGAAATTCACGCCGCTGGCGTACTGACCGATCTGGTCGCGCTCCAGCAGCGTCACCGAATGGCCTCGCCGGGCCAGGAAAAACGCCGACGACGCACCCATGATGCCGCCGCCAATAATCAGCACAGCGCTTTTTTGCGCGGTCATGCCGGTTGCTCCTGTGCGCCGCGCGCCACCGCTGCGATTTCGATCAGGTAACCATGGTGCAAGACCGGCACCGGTACCACGGCGCGGGCCGGTCGGTGGTCGCCCAGGCAGGTTGCATACAGCCGGTCAAACGCCGGCCAATGGTCTATGCCCACCACGTAGACCGTCACGCTGAGCAGGTCATGGGGGCTCAGGCCGGCTTGCTTGAGGATCGCCACCAGGTTGTCGAGGGCAATCGCCGCCTGCACCTCAAACGGTTGATCGGCGCTGTGTTCGCCATTGGCGCGTACCGGCAGTTGCCCGGACACATACACCACGCCAGCGTGGGCGATCGCCTGGGAGTAATGCCCGCCAGGCGCTGCCGCCTGGGCGGTATGAATAACCTCGAGCTTACCAGCCATGCAGGCGACTCCATGTGTGCACCGCGCCGTCGGCGTCGAGGGCGTGATAGTCCGGGAACTGCGCGCCCGTGGCGCAGGCGTGGTTGGGCAGGATGCGCAGGCGGCTGCCGATGGGGAAGCGCGTGGCAAGGTCGTCACGGTTGGCGCTGCCCAAGGTGATGATGCCGTGCTCCTGATTGGCGCCCGTGACCTGCGCACCGTCGATCCAGTCGCCGGCTTCTGTGCACACTTGGCCATAACCAAAGTCCTGGTGCTGACGCTGGGTGCCACGGTCGCGGCTCATGGCCATCCAGCCGGCATCCGTGATGATCCAGCCCTTATCCGGCTGATGGCCGATCACGCTGGTCAGCACGCTCAGCGCCAGCTCGTGGGCCTGGCACACACCGATGTTGTGCATGACCAGGTCGAAGAACACATAGACCCCTGCGCGTACTTCGGTGACGCCCTCCAGGTTGAGTGCCGAGAGCGCCGTGGGGGTTGAGCCGATGCTGACCTCGGGGCACGCCAGGCCGGTGGCACGGATGCGTTCTGCGCCGCGTACGCACAGCGCGCGCTCCTGTTCGGCCAGACCTTGCAAGGCTTGGGGGGTGTCCAGTTCATAGCTGGAGCCGGCGTGGGTCATCACCCCGCGCAGGCGCATCCCGCCCTCGCTGAGCACGCGCGCGACGTCGATCAGCGCCGCGTCTTCGGGGGCCAGGCCCGAGCGATGGCCATCGCAGTCGATTTCAATCCATACGTCGAAGCGTTCATCGTGTTGCTGTGCAAACGCGACGATGGCTTGGGCACCTTGCACGCTGTCGGTGAGCAGGCTGAGGTTGCAGCCCTTGCGGCGCAAGGCCAGGGCCTGGGGCAGTTTGCCCGGGGCGATGGCGACGGCGTAGAACACGTCGCTGATGCCGTGGGTGAAGCAATGCTCGGCTTCCTTGAGGGTGGACACCGTCACGCCGCTGGCCCCGGCGGCGATCTGCGCGTTCACCACGGGCAAGCACTTGCTGGTCTTGATGTGCGGGCGCAAACGCACACCGAGGCTGTTCATGCGCTGCTGCATGCGCAGGATATTGTGCTGCATGCGCGGGATATCGATGAGCGCAACGGGCGTGTCGAGGGAGGCAGTCGGGGTGGGCATGACGGGACTCGAGTGGCTGGGTACAGGCGCCACTCTACTCAGCCGTCATTAAGGTGTGGTTCAATCAATGCTCATCAATCATTAAGTTAAATTGAATGATCTCCATCGAAGACCTGCGCCTGGCCGTCACCCTTGCACGCTCGGAGTCCCTGAGCGCGGCCGCCCGGGCGCTGAACGTGTCGCCGCCGGCGCTTTCCATGCGTTTGCGTAAGCTGGAGGCGCTGCTGGGGCTGACCCTGGCCAATCGCGATGCCCGGCGCCTGAGCCTGACCGCCGATGGTGAGCGGTTCTCGCGGGAAAGCGCAGTGCTGCTGGAGCAACTGGAGGCGCTGCCGGAATCTTTCAGGCAAAAGGACGAGCGGCTGGTGGGCACCTTGCGGCTGGCGGCGCCGTTTGGCTACGGGCGCCAGCGCCTCGCGCCGCTGCTGGCGCGGTTTATCCGCCTGCATCCACAGCTTTGCGTGCACTTGGATCTGCGCGAAACGCCGTGGCCGGATCGGCATGACAGCGACGCGGTGATTCACATAGGGCATCTCAATGACAGCCTGTGGACCGCGCGGCAACTCACGCCAAACGAGCGCTGGTTATGTGCCAGCCCGGCCTATCTGCACGCGCACGGCATACCCGCGTCGCCGGATGAACTCACGGCGCATCGCTGCATTTGCATCCGTGAAAACGATGAGGATGTGACGCTCTGGCACCTGCGCAAGGGGCAGGGCCGCAAGACGCTGCGCATCGAGCCGGCGCTGTTGAGCAACGACGGCAGCGTCGCCCGGCGCTGGGCCGAGCAGGGGCTGGGGTTGGTATTGCGTTCACAGTGGGATGTGAGTGACGC
>CXWL01054767.1_pt1 | contig 10415 bp, 8 predicted proteins | sample 590931 | NCBI WGS metagenome assembly CXWL01 (sample SAMEA3498368, study PRJEB10139) | groundwater metagenome | biome: water well; material: biofilm material | place: Germany | collected 2015-04-27
TCAGTTTGATCCACTCATCGTCCACATCGCTGACCTTAAGCAGCTGGAGATGGTGATTGAATCTCTGCCTGCTGTGGGTCAGCGGCTCATCGACACCTTCTGGCCTGGCCCGCTGACGTTGGTGTTACAAAAACAGCCAGCAATCCCAGATCTCATCACCGCCGGGCTCTCAACAGTAGCGGTCAGGATGCCGAACCATTCCGTGGCGCAGACTCTTATTCGAGAGGCAGGCACCCCGATCGCAGCACCCAGCGCCAATCCATTTGGCTATGTCAGCCCAACCACGGCTCAACATGTTGCTGATGGGCTTGGGAATAGAATGGATCTCATACTCGACGGTGGACCATGTCCAGTTGGAGTCGAATCGACGATCGTTTCACTGGCAGGGCCACAACCCGAGTTATTGCGCCCAGGTAGCATTACCATCGAACAACTCAGCGCTGTCATCGGCGCTCTTCGCCGGGCGTCATCTGTGAATCAACTGCCACTTGCGCCCGGTCAATTATCACGCCATTACGCAACGAGGACGCCACTGATACTCTTGCCCTCTGCCGAAGCAAGACCTCTTTTGAAAGAGGACGAGCGCGCAGGCCTACTGATCCACTCGCAGCCAAGAGACACCGACGATCGCTTTGCCGCTGTTGAAGTTCTCTCTTCGTCCGGTGATCTGAGGGAAGCCGCACGCCACCTGTTTGCAGCGCTGCGGAGGCTGGACTCCCTTGGTCTGGATAGAATCTATGCGGAGCCTTGTAGGGAAGAAGGGCTTGGGGTCGCGATCATGGATCGCTTGCGCCGCTGCGCGACGCCGTAATTCAGGACCGTTCGTCGCTGTCGCGTCTCTCCCCTTCTCTCATTGCGACGATACTCACCGCTACTTGGTGAACCCAAGCGCTTTCACCGATGCGCGTACGGCTGTGCGAGCTTTGACAGCAGGATTGAGTAACACCCCGGGATCGGCATGGATACCGATTTCTGCCACCCGCTTACAGTGGCGGATGACGTCATTGAGGGACGTGACGCCTTCCTCTCGGCCTGGATGCGACGTGGAGAGCTGCTTGATGAGCAATTCGGCATACCGCGCTGTCTCAGCGCAGTGGTGAATGATCGCCTTCGCGTCGCCCATTCCGCCATGGGCCACCATCTCTTCAGCATTCGTTCTCAGTCCATCCGCCGCTTCCTTCAGATGTTGGTCCGGCTCACCAGCGAGCACCATCGTGTGCGCGATCAGTAAAACAACGGTGACGACCATGAGCCCCACGATCATCGAGGTGATGCCGGAGTATCGAGTCCGCAACCGTATAGCCGTCATTAATAGTGTCCCTTGGGGATGATCACGGCAGAGGTCAGCTCGTGATAAAGACGATGAAAGGCTTCCGTCGTCAACTCAGGGTTCTGCAACGTACCCAATGTCGCTTGATCAATCGGATATTCCACAGTGTCATCATAATTTGATGACGCAATCGTGATAAATCTTGGCGGAAACAATCGTTCCGGCAGTAAGATACCAACTCCCAAGTTATACTTCAGCGCCAACCGGATCGCTTCTCTTGCCTTATCGGCTGGGACCTCTCGTCCCAATCCGATGTTCTGCGGTGGTTGCCCCATCCGGGCGAACTGAAAATGAGCGTTGACAAAACCAGCCTGAGCAAACTCCTTTTTGAGTTCGGCTTCACGAGCTCGATAGTGATAGGCAAGCACCACTTCAACACGGCTCACCGTCGGCGCCGCCGGTTTCTCGCCGAATGCGGCCTGAACGGTCACCTCGCTCACCAGGGCGAGAAGTAACAAACCGATAGTATTCGGCCATAGACGCATCGTTATTTTGCCTTGAAGGTAAATTCCACTGAGCTGCTTTCTCCAGCCGCCACAGTGAGGTCCCGCTCTTGTACNNATTCCACCGAGCTGCTTTCTCCTGCCGCCACGGTGAGTTCTTGCTCTTGCACCCCGAGAGTCGGATGCCAGGCTTTGATTCGATAGGTGCCGGATGGAAGATCTCTGATATCAAACATCCCCTCGCTCCCCGTCACGGCATAGTACGGATTATCCACGGCAAGACCGTGTCCCTGCATGTAGGGATGCATTCCGCATTGCATGATAACACCTCGCCGATCTCCGGTAAAACGAACAAGATCCTGGGTCCCCCCTTTGGTCAGCGCAGGACGGTGAAACATAATAAAGATATGTTCCCAATCCCGTTCATACACTTGAAGATCATGCGCGACGGAATCAAGATTTTTCACGATTAGAGAATGCTCATTGCGCATGACCGAGACATACGGCACAAACTGACAGATATTCGCCTCCAACTTAGTTTCTTCCAATTCGAACGGCTTACCGCTCTTCACACCCTCAATCGTGACAATCACATCTTTGAGTTCACCTTTCGACCCCACCAGGACTTCGCGAAGCAGCCGATAGCCGGATCCATCCGACAGAGCGCCACAATAGCCTTGATCCGGATAGCGATGGAGCTTAAAAGCAGACGGTTCCGGCAGATCCCCGCTAAAATACACCATCCCCTTGACCGCACCTCCGTTCACGACCACCATCGGCTCATATGCCAATGCGAATTCCAACGCTCCCGTACTCACCGTGAGCGTCGTGAGGGTCAGACCGATGAAACCATGAACAAGAGCACGGATGAAGTGTCTCATGATGATGCTCCCTGTCAAAAAAACACTGGGGAGCCATGGCTCCCCAGCTGGATATACATGAGTTGACTTGGCAGCATAGCGGCGTACCCACTTTCACATGGGTACGCCACCGATATCGATACTTACTTCTTGTTCTTCAGCGAGGTCGGTGAGGCCTTGGCCTTACCGGACGGTTGCTCTGCAGTCCTTGTCGGCGGAACCTGCGGCATCAACGGCTTGATCCGTTGATCATCAACTGGAAGGACCTTGAACAGGCCCCACTGTCCGGCATTGGCAAAAGCCGGCCGCTGATTCTTCCACAGATAGTCGCCCACGATCTTGTTCGGACCGCCGGCTCCTCCGGTGAGATACGCATTGATGATTTCTGATCCGCCGAACTCCATGGTGCTGACTTGGTCGGCACCCTGCATATACGGTTCGTGCGGCCACTCATGTCCATCAATGGTGAACAGTTGCACCTGCTCACTGAACGCGCCCAACACGTGAACAGCCACGGAATCTCCGACGTGCGCCTGGAGCAATGGGGTCGAAGGCGTATCCCCGGCTTTCACGCAGCTGAAAATCTCGGACACGTCGCAGCCCTTTTCCATTCTCCAGGCCGTCGGCTCCGAGCGGTAGTTGACCGCCGTTATGCCGGCTACTTGTTGGATGTAGGGCATGAAGCTCACGCCTACGATATTGTCCTCGTCCTGGAACATCAACGAGAAATCTCGATAGTTCTTCCGGCTTTCATTTCCCGAAAGCGTCCGGTCTACAAGGACATCGGCGCGCCAGCTGCTCTTCATTGTAATATCGTCACCCGACACTGGGTCGCGATACCGCGATCCCTTCGGACCAACGATGATAGAACCAAACAGGCCGTTTCGTGGATTTTCCACGACGTTACCCCAATCCTGAATCAACGCAGCAAGCTCCCCATATTCAGGGTGAGCATAGTAGGTGTAGGTCTTGCTCTCGCCGGGACCAACCGTTTGATCACCGGGATTGTTGCCTACATTGGCACCGAACGAATCCTTCGGGTTAAACGCCATCATGTCAACGTGGAACCCGGCTCGCTCCTTGGCCATCTCGTTCTTTAGATTGATTTTCACACAATCACCGACGTTGACGTGCAGAGTCAGTGGGCTCGGCTTGAGTTCTCCGGCCTTGACCCGTCCACGATCTCCGTCGAGCACATACATCTTGCCCTGTTCATTGCCGAAGACCATCTTCCGCTCAAGATCAACTTCCATCACACCCGGCGCACCCTCATGGTACCGGATCTGCTGATCGATCGCTGAGACATTGAAGGTCTTCACTGGCGACTCGGCCGGACACACCGACGGAGCAGACTTTTGAATCTGCTCACGACTGGGTAATGGCTTCAAGTCACTCTGCAATTCGTCAAACACACGGAAGATACCCCAACTGCCTTCCGCGAAATGCGAAGCACGACCGCTGTAGTAGAGATAGTCCCCAGCTTGTTTCTGTGGTCCCCCGGCGGCTGGAATAGCTGGATCATACCGCTCACCGATCACCAAATGGACCGTACTGCGCGGCATAGCATCCTTCCCGTACCGTTCCATCGGGAACCAGTGTCCGGTCACGTGCCAGGTATGCACTTCATTCGCCGATCCCACCAGAGCACGCACCATTATCGGATCGCCAAGATAGGCGCGTAACAATGGCGTGCCTGGATCACCATGGATACCGGAGACGAACAGTTTGGATGGATCAGGATTGTTGACAAGCCGGACGCTCAACGGCTCCACACGCATGCTGTAGCCGCTACCCNNCAGCTCCGCGGATCTGGCATTGCTGTCCATGATATGCATCATGACTTCACGGAAACTGCCGCGAATGTGGGCCGAAACCGGCTCCAAGGTATGGATGTCCGCGATGGGGCCGCTCCGGATTTCTTTGCCGGTTACCGGATCGTGATAGGTCGAACGTGGCGGCTCGGTGATAAACGCTGAGAACAGCCCATGCCCCCACGTATCCGTCCCGAATACATGGTCATGCCAGTAAACTGTACCGAGATCCGCATCCACATACCAGCGCTCCCGAATGAACTCCACGCTGGCGATATCGTTTTTCTTATGGCCGTACTTCAACGGCGCATCAAACGTGATGGTCTTGCCATTGATCGCCTTGATCCGTACGATTTCAAAGAACTTCGGATCATCCATGCCCACACCGAGTTCCGTGTTCACATGGAACTTAGACGTATCCGCGACAGTGATACTCCGAGCCCCGGCCTTTGTATCTGTTGTCAAGACTGTGTTCCCTGGCAACGGCATGCCTTTGTCAGGTTGTGGGTCCTTCAACATCGTGAAGGCTCTGAGGGACATGTCGTACGAGAAGCCGATGGTCGGACCATCGGACGCGCTCGTATCGAATTGGAAGAAGTGCGGATGGAGGTTGATCTTATTGGACCAACCAGTCCGAGCATCGTCCGGAATTTCATTCTTGAAGATGACGTCCACGCAATCGTACACGTTGCCACGAATAACGAGCGGCAGCTGCTTTTTAGGATCCTTACGAATTTCCGCCTCTTCCTCGTGCAACACAAAGATCATGCCGATCGGATCAACGACCGCCGCCGTCTTTTGCGTCGCCGGCTTGAGCGTGATCGGCAGCGTGATTGAATGGATTGTGAAGAACTTCCTTGGCGAATTCTCTGGGCACAAGCTCCACGGACCCTGCGCTCCTGGTTTCGGTGGCTCAGTATCCCTTGTCCCATCTTCCCGAACGCGGAATGGCTCCAACCACGGCGCACCGCCATGATTTGGCGCAAAGGGTGGTCGCTTCCCGAGATGCGGACGCAGCCAGGGGAACGCGAGCTTACCTGTTTGCGGGTCAAACGTGACCGGAGGCCGCTTCAAAGGGGTGGGCGAGACATAGTCGGCCCACTTGTGGGGAGTCTCCGGCTCGTTGAGTGCCAACGCACCTTCCCACTTCCAATTCACCACCGTTGGATCATTCGCCTGAGCTTGCTTGACCTGGTCCTCTACCTTCCCAGGCAATCCCTGCGGCGGCAACATGTATTCGACCCAATCCTTAATGGAGACCTTCACTGGATTGGCCTTCCAATCCGTCTTGTCCTTAGTGATCTCCCACTTCTTGCCGCCATACCAGTCGACCGTGGTCCCGACCAACTTATCGGAGCTGACAGCGGGCTTAATCTTGCCCTTCCGATCCGGCAATTCAACGAGCGCCTTCATCACATCGGTCTGGAATCCAGGCGCCTGCAACGTGTTATAGACACGCCAGAACCCCCACATCCCCGTGACATAGTGCTGAGGAATATGGCAATGGAACACAAACTCTCCCGCCAACGCTTGCAGCCCGCCTGATCCGCCTTCGATCACTTCATCGTAGATCTCCGATGGGCCAATCGACTGCACATCCAGTCGGTCGGAGGTATCGTTGATCATTGGGAACTTGACCGGACCATTCTTAGACAGGGTCGGATCCAGCTTGCTAGTGCCAGGCTGTCTCGCCCAGCGGATTGATCCGCCATGCAAGTGGTGGGAGTGCACGATTTCCGACCCGCCGACCATCCGGAACTTAGCCGGATCACCTAAATAGGAGCGTGGGACCGTGGTGGCTGGATCGCCGAAGGTGTAGGACCCATAGCCTTGCGACTCATCGGCAAAGCCGACCAAGTGCTCTTGCAGCTCCAGTCGCGTTCCATGCGGCTCGCTTCGATAGTTGAGCAACCGGGCCGCTGGACGATAGGTATCGGTATGCGCATCCCGCTGAGGCAGCATGTCGCCCTTGCGGTTCAACAAACGGAAGGTCTCGTCGCCGGCCTCATGATAGAAAATCACGAATTCTCGGAAGTCGGATCCATTGGAAAGATCGATCATGGCCTCCCAGCCGCTCTTCATCTCCTCGCCGGTGAAGGGGCTCAGAAACCGGGACCCGCGTGGTTCAACGACGAGTGAGCCCAGCAGGCCCAACGAATACTGATCTCGCGTCGCATGACTATGGAACGCGTGCCCACCTTCTTGCGTATCCGGCTGGATATACCACTCGAACTCGCCGGTCTTTCCTGAGGCAACCAAGGCCTCCGGGTTGTTGGCTGTCGATGGTTTTCCGCTGTTGGCAACCAACAATTGCGATCCATTGATGATCATATTCGTGGGCTCGCCCTCGATCTGATTGCGCAGGGTAATCCGCAGACAATCCCCCTGATTGGCCCGAATGACCAGCGGCTGGATCAAATCACCCTGCAGACCGTTGGACACNNGTCCTGTTTTTGACCTCTTCCGCACGCACGCCTGCGACATCCTCTGTGAGGGCATACATGAAACCTGGATAAAAATCTCCGAACCGATTCACCGTGATCTCGACGTTCATCGCGGTCACGTCGTATGAACGAACCGGTGCCGTCGCCGGGCATCGGCCACCCTGTGTCACCTTCACCTTGTCCATATCGTCGGCGACGAGCAACACCCCCTGCTGCATGGCGTGGGAACCGGCGCCTTGGAATGGTCCTTTTGAGTGGACCTGCCGCTCAATCTGCTCGACGGCCTTTGACATCTTGTCCATCAGCGCTGGGCCAGCCTGCGCACTGACTGGTGTNNGCAGTCGAACCTTGAGCTACATGCGCATCGTGCGACATGATCGCACCAGCCGGCAGCGCCCCAGCCAATAACAGGCTGGCTGCAAACCCCCAGATTCCCGGCCCCATCCATTTCGTTAAATCACTCATACGTTCACCCCCCCATGCATCAGTATGTCAGGCATGAATCAACTCCTAACTCTTATTCCTCAACACAGTTTGCGATCGGACAACACAACACTCATCCATAGATGGTGTATTCAGAAACGGTATTAATAAATAGATGCCCGGCCTTAGAATTGGGCAAGTCTTCTTGATCAAAAGCGTATCTTATATATCGATTCCCCTAAAGGATTGCAAGACAGACTTTCATGTAACATTCATGGTGCAATGGTGATCCAGAACCCATCATTTCGGCTCGCCAGTATTCTTGAGTTACTGTACCAAGAACACATTTCAAATGCCACGAGGGACGAGCGCCAGCCAACTTGCGGTGCTTCTCTCGACGCAGGCCCCTCTGGCTATTGACTCCTGGCCGCTGTTATCGGTACAGGGAGAGTATGCGGTGCCAGTCAACCTTTGTCGGCTTTCTCCTTATGGCAACCTTCACGGCAGTCTTCCTGAGTTCATCAACCGGAGCAGCAAAGGACGAGAGCGTCCTTGGGCGCATTGCCGCATTCGCCTCGAGCTCGCCCCTTATAACCATCCCTGAAGGCCAATTTTTCATGGGCACTGCCAGGACGAACCAGACTTCTTTCAGCCTTGAGTTTCCGTACGATGACACTGAACAACCACAGCGCCGTGTGTGGCTTGACCGGTTTCAAATCGATCGCGATGAAGTCAGTCTTGGTGTATTTCTCCTCTGGTTGCAGCAGCAGCACCATCCCATTTCTAGCGACGTGCGCAAACTCATCGACCACATGACAACCGTCCATGCCGTGTCGCCAGACACCCTCGCCCATTGGCCGGCGCTCTATGTCACCTGGGGCGAGGCCTCGGACTTTTGTCGCGCACAGGGCAAACGCCTCCCGACCGAGGCCGAGTGGGAAAAGGCCGCCCGGGGAGAAAATCCGAATCTCTTTCCCTGGGGTCACAAAGCTCCGGTAGTGGGGTTGGCCATGTTCGGGCAGTACCATGTCCATGAAATTCCGATCGTGGCCGCGGTTGAGAGTGGTGAGCAGGGACGAAGTCCCTATGGCCTGCATCACATGGCGGGAAATGCCGCCGAATGGGTCGAAGACTGGTTTGGGATCGATTATTATGCGACCATGCCCGACCGTAACCCTCGTGGAGCCAAGCCAGGCCGCTACAAAGTGGTGCGAGGCGGTTCCTGGAAGAGTGCACCGGTGTTGCTACGAACAGCCACGAGAAGCGGAGCCTCACCCAAACAGCGGGCCGCTACGATTGGATTCCGTTGTGCAAAGTCGATACGATAACAAAAGGTGGTTAAACTAGCGTGACAACCTCGATAGCCCGGACATGTCTCTTGCTTGCGATGGTCGCGATGAGCATCGGCCTCGGAATCCAGTCCTCTGTTGCGGCTGGGTCTGAAAATGACGCGCGAGGGTGGAAACTCTATACCAATGCGCGTTTTGGTTTCTCTATCCGCTATCCCGATGACTGGCGACTTGGTAATCCGCTGCCGGATGGAGTCGGCATGGCGCTGTCCCCCACGGTCGAGCATAGTCTCGTCGCCGTATCGGGTCATATGAATATCGTCGGTGGGACCAGTCAAGATGGGCGGCAGACGATCGAAGAATTTACCTCAGCTCATCGGCGCATTATCACGGAACTCTACGGAAAAAAACACAGCACCGTCACGTGGAGGCCTGATCAGGAGAGGCCGTTGGCCGGATTTCCTGGGAAACACCTCACCTTTGCTTATAGCGACAGCACAATGGGCGAGGTGATCGAACACCACTTCATGTCCCTCGGTCGAAACGAAGGACGAGGGATCCGAGTCAAAGTGCCGCTTTCCCTGGAAACGCAACTCATGCCACTGATTGAGCGGCTGCTCGCGACCTACCAACCTGGGCGAGATCAGAACGCGGTCAGCCCGCTCGTGCCGAAACCTGAGCCACCGGTTGCGCCACGATGAAGGTGAGGCGAACCTCACACCCCCACCCTATCCCATCACTTGGCTTCAAACGACAGATCGAGTAACACCGTCTCATTGGGCTTTACAGTAATGTCCCGCTCTTGGCTTCCGAGGATCGGATGCCAGGCCTTGATGTGATAGGTCCCGGCCGGGAGATCCCCGATGGCGAACGAACCAGTGGGGTCCGTGACCGCATAATACGGATTGTCAATCGCATAGCCCCAATTCTGCATATACGGGTGCATGCCACACTGCATGGTAAACACTTTTCGCCCTTTGACCAGCTGCACGACATCCGTGGTCCCGCTCACGTGCAACGCAGGCCGATGGAGGACGATATCGACGCCAGCTTGATCGTACGCATAGCCTTGAATGTCGTGGGACACCGGATCCCGATTAAACACCGTAATGCGACGCTTGTCGCTGACCACCGTGACGAAGGGCAGGAACTGACAGAGACTGGCTTCTACTTCGGCNNAACGGCTTGCCTTTCTGGATGCCTTCCACTACCACCACCACATCCTTGAGCCCCGCCTCCGGCCCAAGATTGACTTCCTTCAGCACCCGATGCCCCTTGCCATCCGATAACACGCCGCAATACTCGCGGTCGTAATAGCGACGCAGCTCGAATTCTTTGGGTTCCGGAACAGTCCCGGTAAACGTCACCTTCCCCCGCACCGTCCCTCCATCCACCACCGGTGCCGACTCATAAGCCCCGGCATCGGTTCGTAGTCCAATTGTCAGGAAGACCGACACACAGCCCGCCGCCCATAATGCGCCCCTCATTGCCTGTCCCATGTTTCCTCCGGTCATGCGACTACTGTTGCGTAGCGGCGGATGGATTCGCGTTATCCAGCCGTCGTGGAAGTTCAAAGAGGAACGGAGATTGCTCCGTGAAGATCACCCGGCGAAACTCCTCCGACCACTTTCCCTGCTTACTCACCGTCTTCAGTGGAAATCGCTCGGCCTTGGTCACCCACCGATAATATTGCCGAGTTGCACCCTGTTTAGCAACCGTGACTTCAAAGAGTTCCGTGGGATGACCGTTCAGCGTCTCGTCACCCACCAACTCGCGCGAGACCTCTCCGTCCATGTTCTCCGTCACCGTCAATAT
>CXWL01114722.1_pt1 | contig 10415 bp, 10 predicted proteins | sample 590931 | NCBI WGS metagenome assembly CXWL01 (sample SAMEA3498368, study PRJEB10139) | groundwater metagenome | biome: water well; material: biofilm material | place: Germany | collected 2015-04-27
GCCGGCGCAAGTGGCCGCCGCGCCCGTGCGCCAGCCGGCGCCGGCCAGCCAGACCAGCCAGCCGGCGCCCGCCAGCCAGGCCAGCCAGCCGGTGCCCGCCGCGCCGCAGCCGCAGGCCGCGCAGCCGGCCCGGCCCAAGGTCGAGCGCCAGCAGGGCGCCGCCGCGCCTGCGGCGCCGGTATCGCAGTACAAGGTCAAGCCGGGCGACACGCTCGGGCGCATCGCCACGCAGGTCAAGCCGGTCGACGTCTCGCTCGACATGATGCTCGTCGCGCTGTACCGCGCCAACCCGGATTCCTTCATCGGCCACAACATGAACCGGCTGAAGTCGGGCCAGATCCTGTCGGTGCCCGACGCCGACAGCATCAAGGGCGGCGGCGAAGGCGACGCGCACGGCGTGGTCGTCGCCCATGCGGCCGACTTCAACGCCTACTGCAACAAGCTGGCCGGCCAGGTCGCCAGCGCGGCCCCGGCCAAGGCCCAGGAAGTGAGCCAGAGCGCGGCCGGCAAGATCACCGCCAAGGTCGAGGAACGCCCGACCGCGGCGAACGAATCCAAGGACCAGCTCAAGCTGTCGAAGGCCGNNTAAGCTGTCGAAGGCCGGCGCCGGCGCCACCGCCGGCAAGGCCGCCGCGCCGGGCACGGAAGACGCGATCGCCAAGGATCGCGCGCTGGCCGACGCCACCGCCCGCGTCAAGGAACTCGAGCGCAACGTCAACGATCTCGAAAAGCTGATGGTCGTCAAGAGCAAGGCCGGCACGGAAGCGAGCAAGGTCGCCGTGGCCGATGTGACGACCGAGCTCAAGCCCGCCGCCCCTGCCGTTCAGGCGGCGCCGGCGCCAGTGCCGCTCAAACCGCTCACGCCGTTCGCGCCGCCGAAGAAGGCCATCGCCAAGGCGCCCGCGCCGGCCGCCGAGCCCACGTTCGCCGATATGCTGATGGACAACATCACCTATGTCGGCGCCGGCGCCGCCGTGCTGCTGCTGGCGCTGTTCGGCCTGTCGCGCCGCCGCAAGAAAGACGCGGCCGCGCCGTCCGAGCCGTCGATCCTCGGCGCCCCGACCGACCAGGCCCATTCGCTGTTCGCCGAAACTGGCGGCCAGAGCATCGATACCAGCAACAGCGTCTTCAATTCGAGCTTCGCGCCATCGGCCAGCCAGCTCGACACCAACGAAGTCGACCCGGTCGCCGAAGCCGACGTCTACATCGCCTATGGCCGCGACGCCCAGGCCGAGGAGATCCTCAAGGAAGCGCTGCGCATCCATCCCGAGCGCTACCCGGTGCGCCTCAAGCTGCTCGAAATCTACGCCGCCCGCAAGGACCAGCGCGCGTTCGAGACCCAGGCCGGCGAAATGTACGGCATGACCAAAGGGCAGGGCGAGGACTGGGCGCAGGCAGCCGCGCTGGGCCGGTCGATCGATCCGCTCAACCCGCTGTACGCCAGCGCCGCCGACGTCGCGCCGGTGGCAGTGGCGGCCAGCGCCGAAGCGGCCGCCGAGCAGGCCATCCTGAACCAGATGCACGACGAAGGCCTGGTGGCGGACGAACACCTGCTGCTCGACCTGGACGGCAATTCGCTCGCCGAGCAGCAGGAGCCGGAACCGATCGTCGCCGCGCCGGCTGACGACCATACGCTCGACTTCGACCTCGGCGGCCTCGATTTCGAGCCGATCGCCGACGCCCAGCCGGCCGCCGCGGTGGCCCCCGCCGCCGATTCGCATGACCTGACGTTCACTTCCGAATCGTTTGCCGCGCCAGCCGCCACCCCGGTCGCGCCGGTCGCCGACGAGGCGTCCTTCGACCTGGCCTTCGACATGGCCTTCGATACGCCGGCCACGCCGAACCCGGCGCCGCTGGCCGAGCCGAAGTCGCTCGACGACATGCGTTTCGACCTCGCCAGCGCGGACCTGTCGTCCGACTTCAACATGGCCGACCTGGAGCACGCCTTCGACCTGCCGACAACGCCGGAAGCGGCGAGCGCGGCGACGACGCTCCCGGAACCCCTGGCCGACACTTCGATCGCACCGTCCGCCGCACCGCTGGCGGAGCCGCTGGCTGACCCGCTGGCCGACCTCGACGCCATGGACTTCGACCTGCCGACGATTCCGGCCGCCAGCGCAGCCGCGCCGGCCGACGATCCGTTCGAGCTGCCCGAACTGCCCGAGCTGCCATCGGCCGCCGCCCCAAGCTACGCCGCCGCGCCGCAGTTCGACATGTCCGGCATCGACCTCGACCTGCCGGCCGACACGCCGGCGCTCCACGCCGACGAAGAACTGGCGATGGCGCCGGCCGGCCAGCCCGACCTGTCGTCCTCGCACATGGAGATGGAGACCAAGCTCGACCTGGCCATCGCCTACCAGGAAATCGGCGACAAGGAAGGCGCGCGCGAACTGCTCGACGAAGTCATCAAGGGCGGCAGCCACGAACAGATCAGCAAGGCGAACGACATGCGTTCGAAGCTGGCCTGAAGCACGACGACGCCATTGGACATGATTTGAAACGGATAGCACTCGGTGTCCAGTACGACGGCACGCCGTGGAACGGCTACCAGAAACAGCTCGATCGCAACACGGTGCAGGACCGGCTTGAAATCGCCCTGAAGCAGTTCGCGCGGGTCGACCTGGCCACCACCTGCGCCGGCCGCACCGACACCGGCGTCCACGCGCTCGAGCAGGTGGTCCACTTCGACACCGACCTTGAGCGCGGCATGCAGTCGTGGGTCCGCGGCGTCAACGCCTTCCTGCCCGATTCGATCGCGGTGCGCTGGGCCAGCGAACTGCCGGTCGATCCCGAGCACGAATTCCACGCGCGCTTTTCGGCCCGCGCACGGACCTACCACTACGTCCTGTACAACAACCCGGTGCGCTCGCCGCTGCTGGTCGGGCGCGCCGGCTGGACCTTCCGCCCGCTCGACCTCGCGCTGATGCGCGAGGCCGCGCGGCACCTGGTCGGCACCCACGATTTTTCGGCGTTCCGCTCGTCCCAGTGCCAGGCCAAGTCGCCGGTCAAGCAGATGCATGAGGTCAGTGTCGAGCGGCACGGCGAAGTGCTGGTATTTACGCTGCGCGCCAACGCCTTCCTGCACCACATGGTGCGCAACCTGATCGGATCGCTCATCTACGTCGGCAACGGGCGCCATCCGCCTTCCTGGCTGGCCGATGTGCTGGCGGGGCGCGACCGCAACGACGCCGCGCCTACTTTCATGCCCGACGGCCTGTACCTGGCCAAAATAGATTACGATCCGAAGTGGGGACTGCCGCAAGAGTCCAGCAGCCCCTTGCCCTGGTTCGTGCCGGGCCGATAAGCCGTCCATTTCTCAATTTATGCACCGTACCCGTATCAAGATCTGCGGGATCACCCGCGAAGAAGACGTCCGCAGCGCCGTGCAGGCAGGCGCGGACGCGCTCGGCTTCGTGTTCTACCCGCCCAGTCCCCGCTGCGTGACCGCGGCGCGCGCCGGCGCGCTGATGGCGCAGATGCCGCCGTTCGTCACCCCGGTCGCGCTGTTCGTCAACGCCACCCAGGACGAGGTGATGGAAGTGGCCCGGCTGGCCCCGTTCGCGCTGCTCCAGTTCCATGGCGACGAGAGCGCGGCCGAGTGCGCGGCGATCGCCGGCGCGGTGGGACGCCCCTTCATGCGCGTATTCCGCATGAAGCCCGACACGAGCGCGGCCGATTTGCTAGAATACGAGCATCAATACCGCGCCGCCAGTCCCTTGTTCTCGAGCCTGTTGCTCGACACCTATGTGGACGCCTACGGTGGGGCAGGAAAGGTTTTTGATTGGTCTCTCATTCCAAAAGAACTCGCGCCTCGGGTCGTTTTAAGTGGTGGCTTGAGCGTAAGCAACGCGACTGACGCGGTTGCCCGTGTTCGTCCCTTCGCCGTCGACATCAGCAGTGGTGTCGAGCAGCAGAAGGGGATCAAGGACGCCCGCAAGATCGCCGCCTTCATCGACGCGGTGCGGGCGGCAGACGCCACCATTGAAAGCGACAATCCCCATGAAAGCAGTTCCTGAACGCGCGCCAGCCGCGCCATTGTTCCATACCACCGACTACCAGCTGCCGGACGCCCGCGGCCACTTCGGCCCCTACGGCGGTTCGTTCGTCGCCGAGACGCTCAGCCACGCGCTGGCCGAACTGAACGAAGCCTACGCGCGCTACAGCCACGACCCAGAATTCCTCGACGAGTTTCGCTACGAGTTGAAACACTTCGTCGGCCGTCCTTCGCCGATCTACCACGCCAAGCGCTGGTCCGAGCAGGTCGGCGGCGCCCAGATCTACTTCAAGCGCGAAGACCTGAACCACACCGGCGCGCACAAGATCAACAACGTCATCGGCCAGGCGCTGCTGGCCAAGCGGATGGGCAAGCCGCGCATCATCGCCGAAACCGGCGCCGGCCAGCACGGCGTCGCCACCGCCACCATCTGCGCCCGCTTCGGGCTCGAATGCGTGGTCTACATGGGCAGCGAGGACGTCAAGCGCCAGGCCCAGAACGTCTACCGCATGAAGCTGCTCGGCGCGACGGTGGTGCCGGTCGAATCGGGTTCCAAAACGCTCAAGGACGCGCTCAACGAAGCGATGCGCGACTGGGTCACCAACATCGAAAACACCTTCTACATCATCGGCACCGTGGCTGGCCCGCACCCGTATCCGATGATGGTGCGCGACTTCCAGTCGGTGATCGGCGAGGAGTGCCTGGTGCAGATGCCCGAGATGACCGGGCGCCAGCCGGACTATGTGCTGGCCTGTATCGGCGGCGGCTCGAATGCGATGGGGATCTTCTATCCCTATATCGACCAGAAGGACGTCAAGCTGATCGGCGTCGAAGCGGCCGGCGAGGGCATCGAATCGGGCCGGCATGCGGCGTCGCTGAGCGCCGGCATCCCCGGTGTCCTGCACGGCAACCGCACCTACCTGCTGCAGGACGCCAACGGCCAGATCATCGAGACCCATTCGGTGTCGGCCGGCCTCGATTATCCGGGCGTCGGTCCCGAGCACGCGTGGCTGAAAGACCTGGGCCGCGCGCAGTACGTCTCGATCACCGACGACGAGGCGCTGCAGGCGTTCCACGACTGCTGCCACATCGAAGGCATCATTCCTGCGCTGGAGTCGTCGCACGCGATTGCGTACGCGACCAAGCTGGCCGCCACGCTGCCGAAGGACCAGATCATCCTGGTCAACCTGTCCGGCCGCGGCGACAAGGACATGCACACCGTGGCCGAGCGGATGGGGCTCGATTTCAGCTGATCTTTTTTCGCTGAATCGCCCGTTCCCATTCACTCCCACGAAAGCAGAACCATGTCCAGAATCGCAGCTACTTTTACCGCGCTCAAGGCGCACAACAAGACCGGCCTGGTGACCTTCATCACCGCCGGCGATCCAGGGCCCGAGATGACGGTGCCGCTGATGCACGCGATGGTCGCCGGCGGCGCCGACGTCCTCGAACTGGGCGTGCCGTTTTCCGACCCGATGGCCGAAGGCCCGGTGATCCAGCGCGCCTGCGAACGCGCGCTCAAGTTCGGCATCGGCCTGCCCGACGTCTTCAATTACGTGCGCGAATTTCGCAAGACGAACACCGATACGCCAGTCGTGCTGATGGGGTACGCCAACCCGATCGAGCGCATCGGGCCCGACGCCTTCATCGCCGCATCGAAGGAAGCGGGCGCCGACGGCGCCATCGTGGTCGACTATCCGCCGGAGGAATGCGAGGAGTTCGCCGCGGCGATGCGCGCGGCCGGCCTCGACCTGATCTTCCTGCTGGCGCCGACGTCGACGCCGGAGCGCATCGCGCAAGTGGCGCGGGTCGGTTCCGGCTTCAGCTACTACGTTTCGCTCAAAGGGGTGACGGGCGCCGGCAGCATCGACACCGACGACGTTGCGCGCCGGGTCGCCGCCATCCGCGAGCACGTCAAGCTGCCGATCGGGGTCGGCTTCGGCATCCGCGACGGCGTCACCGCCAAAGCGGTCGCGCAGGTGGCGGACGCCGTGGTGATCGGCAGCCGCATCATCCAGGAGATCGAGAACACGCCGAAGGAGGGCGCGGTTGCCGCGGTGCAAGCGTTCGTCGCCGGCATTCGTCGCGCGCTCGACGAGAAGTAATCGCAATTCATGCGTGGTATAGGCTCCCGCCTTCGCGGGAGGTCGGTTCTGCCACTGGCAGGAGCGACTTCCCGCGCAGGCGGGAACCCGTGCTGAGCATGCGTTAAGGAGGAGTAGACGATGTGCCGCAACATCAAAACACTATTCAACTTTCAGCCGCCGGCGACCGACGATGAAATCCGCGCCGCCTCGCTGCAATTCGTGCGCAAGCTGAGCGGCTTCAACAGCCCGTCGCAAGCCAACCAGGCCGCGTTCGACAAGGCCATCGAGGAGGTCGCGGCGGCCGCCACGGCGCTGATCGGCTCGCTCGTCACCAACGCCGATCCGCGCGACCGCCAGGTCGAGGCCCTGCGCGCCAAGGCCCGCAACGCGGTCCGCTTTAAGTTGCGAGAATAGAAAGTGCTTTTGACGGCATTTTGCTGTTCATCATGATAACGTCGCCGATGTTGAACTGAACCGCTGTAAAGTCATCCAATCAGGATGTCGGTTGAGCAGGCGAGGCAAGCGCTCGCCACCTCGCGGCAACCGGTGCTAAGCTGGCCGCATTCCCGACGCCCCAAGCAACAATGTTTAAAGAGCAAGTTTCAGCCGGAATGTTCGACAAGCCGAGCTCTAGCGGCTAAACTACCGGCAACTTAAGACCGCCGCAGAAGGAGAATGTATGAGTTGGTTAGAAAAACTGCTGCCGCCCCGGATCCAGCGCTCGGATGCCGCTTCCCGCAAGACCATGCCGGAAGGCCTGTGGGTCAAGTGCCCGTCGTGCGAAGCGGTGCTGTACCGCACCGACCTCGAATCCAACCTGCACGTCTGCCCGAAATGCAGCCACCACATGCGCATCCGCGCGCGCCAGCGGCTCGACGGCCTGCTCGACGAAGGCGGCCGCTATGAAATCGGCCAGGAAACCTTGCCGGTCGACACGCTCAAATTCAAAGACAGCAAGAAATACCCTGACCGCCTGAAAGCGGCGATGGAAGCGACCGGCGAGACCGACGCGCTGATCGTGCTCGGCGGCTCCATCATGAGCCTGCCGGTGGTCGTGGCCTGCTTCGAATTCGAATTCATGGGCGGCTCGATGGGTTCGGTCGTCGGCGAGCGCTTCGTGCGCGGCGCCCAGGTCGCGCTGGAGCAGAAAGTGCCGTTCATCTGCATCACCGCCACCGGCGGCGCGCGCATGCAGGAAGGCCTGCTGTCGCTGATGCAAATGGCCAAGACCACCGCCATGCTGACCAAGCTGTCGGAAAAGAAATTGCCGTTCATCAGCGTGCTGACCGACCCGACCATGGGCGGCGTGTCCGCCTCGTTCGCCTTCATGGGCGACGTCGTGATCGCCGAGCCGAAGGCGCTGATCGGTTTCGCCGGCCCGCGCGTGATCGAAAACACGGTGCGCGAAAAGCTGCCGGAAGGCTTCCAGCGCGCCGAGTTCCTCGTCACCAAGGGCGCCGTCGACATGATCGTCGACCGCCGCAAGATGCGCGAAGAAATCGCCCGCCTGCTGGCCCTGCTGCAAGACCAGGCCGCCGAAGCCGTCGCCTAACACCCGCCGTATTGTTCCAGGTGCGTGCGCAAGACTCTTGCGCACGCCCGCTCCACCCGAAGTCGATTCCCATGCACACGCTCCCCACCACCTTGCCCGACTGGCTGGCCCTGCTCGAGTCGCGCCACGCCGAAGTCCACATCAACATGGGCCTCGACCGTGTCCGCGCGGTGAAGGAGTCGATGGGGCTCAAGTTCGATTGCCCGGTGATCATGGTGGCCGGCACCAACGGCAAGGGCTCGACCTGCGCCATGCTCGAAGCGATATTGCTGCGCGCCGGCTACAAGGTCGGCCTGTACATCAAGCCGCACTTCCTCGACTTCAACGAACGCGCGCGCGTCAATGGCGAGCTGGCCTCCGACGCGGCGCTGATCGCGGCGTTCAACTTCGTCGAAGCGCATCGTGGCGCCGTCGACCTGACGTATTTTGAATTCACCACGCTGGCCATCATGCACTTGCTGGCCGGCGCGGGCATCGATGTGGCGATCCTCGAAGTGGGCCTCGGCGGGCGCCTCGACGCGGTCAACGTGATCGACGCCGACGTCGCCATCGTCACCAGCGTCGACATCGACCACACCGATTTCCTTGGCACCACGCGCGAGGAAATCGGCTTCGAGAAGGCCGGCATTTTCCGTCCCGGCAAGGCGGCGATCTGCAGCGACCCGGTGCCGCCGGCCTCGCTGGTGGCGCACGCCGAAGCGATCGGCGCCGACCTCTGGCTGCTGGGACGCGACTTCAACTATTCCGGCGACAAGCAGCAGTGGAACTACGGCGGGCGCAGCCAGCGCCGCAACTCGCTGGCCTACCCGAGCCTGCGCGGCGCCAACCAGCTGCTCAACGCCTCGGCCGCGCTGGCCGCGCTCGAAGTGCTGCGGCTCGAACTGCCGGTCGGCGCGCAGGAAGTGCGCACCGGCCTGGTCGTGGTCGAGTTGCCGGGCCGCTTCCAGGTGCTGCCCGGGCGCCCGACCGTGATCCTCGACGTGGCGCACAATCCGCACGCCGCCTCGGCGCTGGCGCAGAACCTCGGCAACATGGGCTTCCACCCGTACACCTATGCCGTGTTCGGCGTCATGCAGGACAAGGACATCGCCGGCGTGATCGCGCCGATGGCGCAATATGTCGACCACTGGTGCGTCGCCGAACTGCCTTCGCCGCGCTCGGCACAGACGGCCGACCTCGCCATCACCATCGCCGGCCTGATGCCGGAAGACGGCAAACCGGGCGAGCGTTCCATCAGCGAATTTTCCGATCCGGCAAAAGCTTTTGCGAATGCAATGAGCCGGGCGGGGGAGAATGATAGAATTGTGGTCTTTGGCTCGTTCTACACGGTTGCAGGCGTGATGGCAGCCCGAAAATCCTCCTCTCACTGAAAAATATAACGCATGGGCTTGTTCTCGTTCCTTAATAAAAACAAGCAAGACACCACTGCCGAAGACAGTGGCTATTATTCCCGCGATGACGNNAAACGCGCGCGCCGCCGCCTGGTAGGCGCCATCGCGCTGGCGCTGGCCGTCGCGGTCGGCTTGCCGATGCTGCTCGACTCCGAGCCGAAGCCGCTGGCGAGCGACATCGCGATCCAGATCCCGTCGCGCGAGAAAGCGGCGCCGCTGCCGGTGCCTGGCGTGCCCGCGGCGCCGGCCGTCAGCGCCGCCGATTCGCTCGACAAGCGCGAGCAGATCGTCGAGCCGACCAAGGCCGAACCGACCGACGTCAAGACCGTTTCCCTGAATTCGGCCGCCGTGCCGAAGCCGGAGCCGAAAGCGGCCGTCCTGAAGCCGGAGCCGAAGCCGGAGCCGAAACTGGTCGCCAAGGCGGAACCGAAGCCGGAACCGAAGCTCGTGGCCAAGGCGGAGCCGAAGCCGGCCGAACCGAAGCCAGCGGTGAAACCTGCCGCCAAGCCGGAAGAGGCCACGCGCGCGCTCGACATCCTCGAAGGCAAGGCGCCCGAGGCGAGCGAAAAATACGTGGTGCAGGTTGCCGCCCTGGGCAGCGCCGAAAAAGTCGCCGAACTGCAGGGCAAGCTGAAGGCCGCCGGCATTCGCTCCTTCACCCACAAGGTCACGACCGCGTCGGGCGAGCGCATCCAGGTCAAGGTCGGCCCGTTCAGCAAGGAAGAAGCCGACAAGACGCGCGCCAAGCTCGACAAGGCCGGCCTGGCGGGCAGCATCGTCAAGCCCGATGGCAAATAACCAAGCCAGGGCGACGTCGGCGTGACGATTTTCGATTATTTGGTATTGTTCGTGCTGTTGGCCTCGGTGGTGATCAGCACCATGCGCGGCCTGGTCAAGGAAATCCTGTCGCTGGTCAGCTGGGTGGTCGCCTTCGTGGTGGCGAATGCCTACGGCGCGCAACTGGCGCCGCTGCTGCCGTCGATGATTCCCGGCGAATCGGTGCGCCTGATGGTGGCCTTCGTGGCCTTGTTCCTCGGCGCCCGTATCCTGATGGGCCTGCTGACCCTGGCGATCGACGCGCTGGTCAAGGCCAGCGGCCTGAGCCTGGCCGACCGCGGCCTCGGCGGCCTGTTCGGCCTGGCGCGGGGCATTGTAATTGTGTTGTTTGTCGTCATATTGAGCGGCATGACGTCGATCCCGCAACAGGATTTCTGGAAAGACGCGCTGCTGTCTCCCATGGCGGAAACCGGCGCGCGCACCATCAAACCTTTTCTGCCGGCTGCCCTCGCGCAGCACGTGCAATTTTGAACGATTTTCAATATCAGGCTGTCCAAGCTTTAGGAGCACACCATGTGTGGCATCGTCGGCGTCGTATCGCATAATCCCGTCAA
>CXWL01133218.1_pt1 | contig 10415 bp, 7 predicted proteins | sample 590931 | NCBI WGS metagenome assembly CXWL01 (sample SAMEA3498368, study PRJEB10139) | groundwater metagenome | biome: water well; material: biofilm material | place: Germany | collected 2015-04-27
TTGATGATCAGTGAGGCGATTTGAGGCGCTGATGAAAATGCCCGCATTGAGAAATGCGGGCATTTTTTATTGCAAACAAATGATAGCGACCTTACGTGCAAACCCGTTCACACCTGCAGATCGTCAAGTGCCCGCAGCGACCTTGCTACTGAGTCCGTTACTTAGTCGGCTACTTGGTCGGTCGAAAGGTGTGCGCCGGTTCAAGCCATTGTCCGCCCATCATTGAACTGCAACGCCGCCAGTCGCGCATACAGCGCATTGCTGGCAATCAGCTCCTGATGGGTGCCTACCGCCACCAACTTGCCCTGGTCCATCACCGCAATCCGGTCAGCGTTTTTCACCGTGGCCAGGCGGTGGGCGATGACCAGGGTGGTGCGGTTTTGCATCAGGCTCGGCAGTGCTTGCTGGATCAGGTGTTCGCTTTGCGCGTCGAGGGCGCTGGTGGCTTCGTCGAGCAGCAGGATCGGCGCATCCACCAGCAAGGCGCGGGCGATGGCCAGGCGTTGGCGCTGGCCGCCGGATAGGCCGAGCCCGCCGTCCCCCAGATGGGTTTGGTAGCCCTGGGGCATCTGTTCGATGAAGTCGTGGGCGTAAGCAATCCGCGCGGCCTCCTGGACTTCTTCCAAGGTCGCATCGGGTTTGCCGTAGCGGATGTTCTCTTCAATGCTGCCGAAAAACAGCGCCGGGGTTTGCGAGACCAGGGCGAAGCAGCGGCGCAAGTCCTCGGGATCGAGTTGGGTCAGTGGCACGCCGTCGAGCAGGATGCGCCCATGCAGCGGGTCGTAGAAACGCAGCAGCAGGTCATAGACCGTCGACTTGCCCGCCCCTGAAGGTCCGACCAGCGCTAGGGTTTCGCCGGCATTGATCGTCAGGCTCACGCCATCGACGGCGTAGCTTTCCGGGCGTGACGGGTAGGAAAAGCGCACCTCTTCCAGTTGCAATTCGCCACGCACCCGTTCGGGCAAGCTGACCTGGCCGCTTTGCGGCGGCTGAATGATGTTCTGCGCACGCAGCAGTTCGGCAATCCGTTCGGCGGCACCGGCCGCCCGCTGCAGTTCGCCAATCACTTCGCTCAGGGTGCCAAAGGCGCTGCCGACGATCAGGCTGTAGAACACGAACGCCGCCAACTCACCGGCACTGATCCGTCCGGCGATCACGTCCATGCCGCCGACCCAGAGCATGACACCCACCGCCCCCAGCACCAGGATGATCACCAGGGTAATCAGCCAGGCACGCTGCAGGATGCGCTTGCGTGCGGTGTCGAACGCCTGCTCCACGGTCACCGCGAAACGCCGCTCGTCCTGCGGCTGATGGTTGTAGGCCTGCACGGTTTTGATCTGGCCCAGGGTTTCCGAGACGTAACTGCCGACATCGGCAATCCGGTCCTGGCTCAAGCGCGACAGGCTGCGCACCCGCCGGCCGAAAATCAGGATCGGGGCCAGCACCAGCGGCAAGGCCACCACCACGATGCTGGTCAATTTGGGGTTGGTGATAAACAGCAGCACGATGCCACCAAGGACCATCAGCGCATTACGCAAAAACAGCGAAAGGGAGGAACCGATCACCGACTGCAACAGCGTGGTATCGGCGGTCAGCCGCGACTGGATCTCGGAACTGCGGTTGTCCTCATAAAAACCCGGATGCAGGTAAATCAGATGGTTGAACACTTGCCGGCGAATGTCCGCCACGCAGCGTTCGCCAATCCACGACACCAGGTAGAACCGGGCAAACGTACCGATCGCCAACCCCACCACCAGCAGCAGGAACAGGCCGATGCTTTCATTGAGCAGGTGCGGGGACTGGGTNNGGACTGGGTCATGAAGCCCTGGTCGACCAGCAGGCGAATGCCCTGCCCCATCGACAGGGTGATGCCGGCGGTGACGATCAGTGCAAGCAACGCCCCCAGCGCCTGCCAACGATAAGGGGCAATAAAATCCATAGATAAGCGAATGGCACGGCGGTGACGGGCAGACAGCATCAGAATCATCCGAATCGGTAAGTCGTGGAAATGAGCGTACACCGACAAGTGGCCGGGAACCCGGTGAATCGCAATCAGTCGGATTGAATATGTCCGCCAATACTAGAAGCTAGATGCTATCGGTCTAAAGTTCGGCTGGAAGTTACCGGATATTTCTGTTGGACTGAGATACCGCCTACCCACGTGAGCGATTTGTCACAGTGTGGTCATTTGGTGGATTTAGAGTAAGCGCACAACCTGATGAGGAGACAGGCCATGTCCTTGCAACACCGCAGCGATGACAAGATTCAAGTGATCCGCACGCAGCCGCAGCAGTCTCTGGGGTGCGCCATTATCGACGCTCAAGGGCGCGAGGTACCGATCACTGAAGACATGATCCAGGACGCATGCCGCGAACTGGACCAGCGATTGGTCAAGCCTGCCGAACAAAAGTGACTCAAGCCTGAAGTCTTCAAACCCGGCCCCATTTGCGCCGGGTTTTTTATGCCCGCAGCTTTATACCAACTGCGCGCCAAGCGCCTGGACGATCTGGCGTAACTGCGCTGAATCTCCGTCAATCCGCACGCTCAGGCCGTCGATCTCGCGGCGCTCCGGATAATGCTTGCGCAGCAGATCAAAGGCGCTGCGTTGCTCCGCACCGGCGACCACCAGACTGCGGCGGAAGTCGGCATCGTCACGGCGCGGGTCGTAAACGCCACGGCACAGCATGGCCAGGGCCCAGGCCGGATCGCTGCTGGCACTCAGGCCAACCTGCGCCAGCCAGGGAGCGGGCAGCAACTGATCAAGAGACACCGTCGGCGGCTGGCCGAGGAACTGGCAGAACGCCTGATAAATCTGCGCCGTGCCGCGCTGCTTGCCGTCCAGGCTATAGCCGGCAATGTGCGGGGTAGCAATCACGCACAACTCAGCCAGGGCGATGTCGACACTCGGCTCGCCTTCCCAGACATCCAGCACCGCTTGCAGGTCCTCGCGTTCCAGCATCACTTCGCGCAGGGCGCTGTTGTCCACCACCGGCCCACGACTGGCATTGATCAACCAGGCGCCGGGTTTGAGCTGCTGCAAGCGCTGACGGTCGAACAGGTGCCAGGTCGGATGTTCGCCGGCCTGGGTCAGGGGGGTGTGCAGGCTGATGACGTCGCATTGCGCGATGATCTGTTCCAGCGCCACGTAGTCGCCGCCAGCCGCTTCGCGCGGCGGGTCGCAGACCAACACATTCCAGCCCAGCCCCTTGAGCACCTTGACCAACCGACCGCCAACCTCACCGGCACCGACCACGCCGTAAGTGCGTTCGGCCAGCGCCACACCTTCGATCTCAGCCAGAGTCAGCAAACTGCCCAACACATAGTCGACCACGCCCCGAGCGTTGCAACCGGGAGCGCTGGACCAGGTGATCCCGGCCTGTTGAAAATAATCGAGATCCAGATGATCAGTGCCGATAGTGCAAGTGCCGACGAAGCGGACCTTGCTGCCCTCCAGCAGCTCACGGCTGACATGAGTCACCGAGCGCACCAGCAGTACGTCTGCCTGCTCGACCGTGGCGCGGTCGATGGCCCGGCCCGGCACCCGGCGAATTTCGCCGAAACCTTCGAAGAAGGCGTCGAGCAACGGAATATTTTCGTCAGCAACAATCAGCATGGCAGGCTCCTTTGGCGGACCGGCAGTGTAGCGCAGCNNGTCAAGGCGTAGAATGCGCCGCCTTGCGCATCAAAACCTTTTGGACGCTTCGCCTGTGAATTCCGTGACCAACACCCCCGACACCCTGCCCCGCACCACGCCGGTTCGCCTGGAACTCAAGGGCTTGCTCGCCCTGGCCGTGCCGATCATGATCGCGCAGCTCGCGACCACCGCGATGGGCTTCGTCGATGCGGTCATGGCCGGCCGGGTCAGCCCGCGGGACCTGGCAGCAGTGGCGCTGGGCAACTCGATTTGGATTCCGGTCTACCTGCTGATGACCGGCGTGCTGCTGGCCACTACTCCAAAGGTCGCCCAACGTTTCGGCGCGCAACAGCATGACGAGATTGCCCCGCTGGTGCGCCAGGCGCTGTGGTTGGCGCTGTTTGTCGGCCTGCTCGGCAGCGCCCTGCTGCTCAGCGCCGAGCCGATCCTGCACTGGATGAAAGTCGATCCGCTGTTGATCGAACCGAGCATGGGCTACCTGCAGGGCATCGCCTTCGGCTTCCCCGGTATCGCCTTCTATTATGTGCTGCGCTGCTACAGCGACGGCATGGGCCGCACTCGCCCGAGCATGATCATTGGCGTCTGTGGCTTGCTGCTGAACATCCCGCTGAACTATGCGCTGATCTACGGTCACTTCGGCCTGCCGGCCCTGGGCGGCGTCGGCTGTGGCTGGGCCAGCGGAATTGTCATGTGGTTCATGGCCCTGAGCATGGCCGGCTGGACTCGCTGGGCGCCGTTCTATGCCCGCACGCGAATTCTGGTGCGCTTCGACCGTCCGCAATGGGCGCCCATCAAGCGTCTGGTCAGCATTGGCTTGCCGATCGGTATCGCGGTGTTCGCCGAGTCGAGCATCTTCGCGGTGATTGCGCTGCTGATCGGTAGCCTCGGTTCAACCGTAGTCGCCGGGCACCAGATTGCGCTGAACATCAGCTCGCTGCTGTTCATGATTCCGTATTCGCTGGGAATGGCAGTAACGGTGCGGGTCGGTCAGGCGCTGGGCGCCGGCAATCCTTATCAGGCACGCTTTGCGGCGAAGGTCGGACTGGGCGCGGCGCTGGTGTTTGCGGCCTTCTCGGCAACCTTGATCCTGGTACTGCGCGAACCCATTGCTTCGATTTACACCCCGGACCAGACGGTAATCCAGATTGCTTCGATGCTGATCGTATATGCCGCGCTGTACCAGTTCTCCGACGCGATCCAGGTAATCTGCGCCGGCGCCCTGCGCGGTTACCAGGACACCCGGGTGACGATGATCCTGACCCTGTTCGCCTACTGGGGCATCGGCTTGCCGGTGGGTTATGTGTTGGGACTGACCGACTGGTTCGGCCCGGCCAGCGGCCCGAGCGGGCTGTGGGAAGGCCTGATCGCCGGCCTCAGCTGCGCGGCGCTGATGCTGTCGATCAGGCTGGTGCGCAGTGCGCGCAAGCGGATTCGGTTGGTGCAGTAAGAGCCTTCCTACAGGTTTTGTCTCGATCACCCATGGTGTGAGCGCAAAACCCTGTAGGAGCCAGCCTGCTGGCGATAGCGATGTCTCAGCCAGCAACGATGTTGAATCCGCCGACCTCATCGCGAGCAGCGGAACGCCGCCCGGCTGCTCCTACAGGGGTTATGTTGTCAGGTCTTCTTGCGAATCCAGTACAGATAGGTGCCCGCCTCTTCATGCTGGCCTACCAATTCATGGTCGAGGAACACGCAGAACTTGGGAATATCGCGGCGGGTCGAGGGGTCGGTGGCGATGACTTTGAGCAGGCCACCGGGGACCAGGTCGCGGATGTGCTGGTGCAGCATCATCACCGGCTCCGGGCAATTCAGGCCTGTGGCGTCAAGGGTGCCGTCGACCGGCGTGTTGATCATTTCACTCATGATGGACTCCTGAAACTGACCGGCATTGTCGCGCAATGCCGGGGATAACGTCATCTGGGGTGCCGGCTCAGCGTTTCTTGGGCCTGCTCACGTCGTGCCGACGAAGGTGGCAGGTCACTTCCTCACGGTCGTGGTACAGCTGTTTGCAGCCGATATCGACCTTGATCCCGCGGGCCTTGAAGCCTTCCTCGATACGTTCGAGCAAGCGCTTGACCTCGGCATACCGCTGCTTCATCGGCAACTTCAAGTTGACCACCGCCTCACGGCAATGCCCTTCGCCGATCCACTCTTCGAGCATCGCGGCGTTACGCGCCGGCTTCTCGACGATGTCGCAGACCATCCAGTCCACCGGCTGCTTGGGCTTGAAGGTAAAACCATCGGCCATGAGGTGCTGCACCAGACCGGTGTCCATCAGGCTTTCGGCCATCGGACCGTTGTCGATGGCGGTGACCAGCATGCCGCGATTGACCAGTTGCCAGGTCCAGCCGCCCGGCGCGGCGCCCAGGTCTACGCCGGTCATGTCGCTGTGCAGGCGCTCGTCCCATTGCTCACGGGGTATGAAGTGGTGCCAGGCCTCTTCCAGCTTGAGGGTCGAACGGCTCGGCGCCTCACGAGGAAATTTCAGGCGCGGAATGCCCATTGGCCACATCGCCGAGTTGTTGGCTTCAGCCAGGCCGAGGAACACTTCGCGACCGCTCTTGAAGGTCAGCAGCAGGCGCGGTTTGTGTGCGTCCTCCACCAACTTCCCAGCGGCCATCAGCGCCTTGCGCAGGTGCACTTCGAATTTTTTGCAGAAATTCGACAGCTCTTTGCCGTCATTGGTATCGACCATCTCCAGCCACAGACTGCCACACACCGGGAAGTCGGCCATGTGGGCGAGGATCACACTGATGCGGTCGGTTTCCGGCAAGTCGATGAAGGTGCCGCGCGCCCATTGCCGCGGGAAGATCAACTGCGAGAAGCGCTGGCCACGCATCAGGCGCTCGGCACCGTCGGCTTCAGTGCAGACAAATTCGGCACAGGCGGTGCTTGGCTTGGCCTTGGCGTAACCGGACACATTCAGGTGTGCAGCGAGATCGGCGATTTCCGAGCAGACTTCACCTTCGAAACCTGGACGGCAATGCATAAAGAGCGTGTTCATTAAATCTCCTGGGCAATTGTGCGCAAACTTGCCCTGTAGCAAAGCCTGTCACGAAAACCGGCGCATGATAGCTGACTTCGGAACCTTGGACTTGCCCATAGAGTCCAGTTATTAGCCAGCTACTTAAAACAGCGCTAGCTTTAGTGCTCTGCCCGTCCCGTCAGTCCGTAGCCGTGCGGACTCAAAGGAGTGAATTCAATGCCGTCCCTCGATAGCCTGAAAACCCTTAAGACCCTGCAAGTCGACGACCGGACCTACCATTACTTCAGCTTGCCGGAAGCCGCCAAATCCCTGGGCAACCTCGACTCGTTGCCGATGTCCCTGAAAGTCCTGCTGGAAAACCTGCTGCGCTGGGAGGACGGCAAGACCGTCACCGGCACCGACCTCAAGGCACTCGCCGCCTGGCTCAAGGAGCGACGCAGCGACCGGGAGATCCAGTATCGCCCCGCGCGCGTGCTGATGCAGGACTTTACCGGGGTACCGGCGGTGGTCGACCTGGCGGCCATGCGCGCCGCCATGGCCAAGGCCGGTGGCGACCCGCAGCGAATCAATCCGCTGTCGCCGGTGGACCTGGTGATCGACCACTCGGTGATGGTCGATGCCTTCGCCAGCAGCGGCGCGTTCGAGCATAACGTCGACATCGAAATGCAGCGTAACGGGGAGCGTTATGCGTTCCTGCGCTGGGGCCAGAGCGCGTTCGATAATTTCAGCGTGGTGCCGCCCGGCACCGGCATCTGCCACCAGGTCAACCTTGAGTACCTCGGCCGCACGGTCTGGACCAAGGAAGAAGACGGTCGCACCTACGCCTTTCCCGACACCCTGGTGGGCACCGATTCGCACACCACCATGATCAATGGCCTCGGTGTGCTTGGCTGGGGCGTCGGCGGAATCGAGGCGGAAGCGGCGATGCTCGGGCAACCGGTGTCGATGCTGATTCCGGAAGTGATCGGCTTCAAGCTCAGCGGCAAGCTCAAGGAGGGCATCACCGCCACCGACCTGGTGCTGACGGTCACCCAAATGCTGCGCAAGAAAGGCGTGGTGGGAAAATTCGTCGAGTTCTATGGTGACGGCCTTGGCGAACTGCCATTGGCCGACCGCGCGACCCTCGCCAATATGGCGCCGGAGTACGGCGCCACCTGCGGTTTCTTCCCGGTGGATGAAGTCACTCTGGACTACCTGCGCCTGTCCGGGCGGCCCGACGCCTTGGTCAAGCTGGTCGAGGCCTACAGCAAGGCCCAGGGCCTGTGGCGCCTGCCCGGCCAGGAGCCGCAGTTCAGCGACAGCCTGGCGCTGGACATGGGCAGTGTAGAAGCCAGCCTTGCCGGCCCGAAGCGCCCGCAGGACCGGGTATCGCTACCCAACGTCGCCCAGGCCTTCAGCGACTTCCTCGGTCTGGCGGTCAAACCCACCAGCAAGGAAGAGGGTCGCCTTGAAAGTGAGGGCGGCGGCGGTGTCGCGGTGGGCAACGCCGATCTGGTCGGCGAGGCGGACTATCAACATGAAGGCCACACCTACCGCCTGAAAAACGGCGCGGTGGTGATTGCCGCGATCACTTCCTGCACCAACACCTCCAACCCGAGCGTGATGATGGCCGCCGGGTTGCTGGCGAAGAAGGCCGTGGAAAAGGGCCTGACCCGCAAACCCTGGGTCAAGAGTTCCCTGGCCCCCGGCTCCAAGGTGGTCACCGACTATTACAAGGCCGCCGGCCTGACGCCTTACCTCGATCAGCTCGGCTTTGCCTTGGTGGGTTATGGCTGCACCACGTGCATCGGCAACTCCGGGCCGTTGCCGGAACCGATTGAGAAAGCCATCCAGGGCTCCGACCTCACCGTCGCCTCGGTGCTGTCGGGCAATCGAAACTTCGAAGGCCGGGTCCACCCGCTGGTGAAAACCAACTGGCTGGCCTCGCCACCGTTGGTAGTGGCCTATGCCCTGGCCGGCACTGTACGGATCGATATCGCCAGCGAACCATTGGGCGACGATAGGGACGGCAATCCGGTGTACCTGCGGGATATCTGGCCGACCAGCCAGGAGATCGCGGCGGCGGTCAGCCAGGTCTCCACCGCCATGTTTCACAAGGAGTATGCCGAGGTGTTTGCCGGCGATGCGCAATGGCAAGCGATTGAAGTGCCACAAGCGGCGACCTACGTCTGGCAGGATTCTTCCACCTACATCCAGCACCCACCGTTTTTCGACGGTATTGGTGGCCCTCCGCCGGTGATCGAGGACGTCAACGGCACGCGCATCCTGGCCCTGCTCGGCGACTCGGTGACCACCGACCACATCTCCCCTGCCGGCAACATCAAGGCCGACAGCCCGGCCGGGCGCTACCTGCGTGAGCAAGGCGTGGAACCACGGGATTTCAACTCCTACGGCTCACGGCGCGGCAACCATGAAGTGATGATGCGCGGCACCTTTGCCAACATCCGGATCCGCAATGAAATGCTTGGCGGCGAGGAAGGGGGCAACACCCTGTACATCCCCAGCGGCGAAAAACTGGCGATCTACGACGCGGCCATGCGCTATCAGGCCAGCGGCACGCCACTGGTGGTCATTGCCGGCCAGGAATACGGCACCGGCTCAAGCCGTGACTGGGCGGCCAAGGGTACCAACCTGCTGGGAATCAAGGCGGTGATCGCCGAGAGCTTCGAGCGGATACACCGCTCCAATCTGGTGGGCATGGGCGTCTTGCCGCTGCAGTTCAAGCTTGATCAGAACCGCAAGAGCCTGAAGCTCACCGGCAAGGAAACCTTGAGCATTCAAGGGCTGAGCGGGGTCGAATTGGCGCCGCGGATGAATTTGCCGCTGATCATTACCCGGGAGGACGGCAGCAGCGAGCGGATTGAGGTGTTGTGCCGCATCGATACCCTGAATGAGGTGGAGTACTTCAAGGCAGGGGGGATTTTGCATTATGTGTTGCGGCAGTTGATTGCGGGATGACAGCCATTGTGAGACTGCAATGCTGTTCAAATGGTTAACCCGGTCCATTGTGGGAGCGAGGAGGCTCGCTCCCACAGGGGCAGATCATTCGGCTTCAAAGAACATGACGCACCAGTCATTTTGCGACGCATCACCCATTGTTGAAAAATAATTTCAATATTTCGCCAGGCTGGCCGACACCCTGTCAAAGCCTTGCGGATTGAAACAGCCATGCGTAATAACCAGCCCATCACACAGCGCGAACGGACCTTCCCGGCTCAGCAACGGTTGATCTCCACCACCGATGCCAAGGGTGTGATCAACTACTGCAACGATGCATTCGTCGAGATCAGTGGTTTTTCCCGTGAAGAACTGATCCGTGCGCCGCACAACCTGGTTCGTCACCCTGACGTGCCATCGGCGGTGTTCGCGCACATGTGGGGCACATTGAAACAAGGCCTGCCATGGATGGGCATTGTCAAGAATCGCTGCAAGAACGGTGACCACTATTGGGTCAACGCCTACGTGACGCCGGTGTTCGACGGCAACCAGGTCGTCGGCTATGAGTCGGTGCGGGTCAAGCCGACCGCGGAACAGATCCGGCGCGCCGAAACCCTGTACCAGCGCCTCAACCAGGGGAAGTCCGCTGTTCCCCAGCGCGACAAGTGGTTGCCGGTGCTGCAGGATTGGCTGCCGTTCATTCTGGTCAGCCAGTTGAGTTTTATGATCGGCGCCACCCTCAACTCGCAATGGGGCTTTGCCTTGGCCGCCGGCCTCTCCGTGCCGCTGGGCCTGCTCGGCTTGAGTTGGCAGCAGCGTGGCCTCAAGCGATTGCTG
>CXWL01116916.1_pt1 | contig 10414 bp, 9 predicted proteins | sample 590931 | NCBI WGS metagenome assembly CXWL01 (sample SAMEA3498368, study PRJEB10139) | groundwater metagenome | biome: water well; material: biofilm material | place: Germany | collected 2015-04-27
TCGTCGCCGGCCAGTACCAGCACGCCGCCGAACTTGGCGCTGCCGGCGTTGTTGGCGTGCTTGAAGACGTCGCCGCAACGGTCGACGCCGGGGCCTTTGCCGTACCACATCGAGAACACGCCGTCGTAGTTGGCGTCCTTGAACAGGTTGGTCTGCTGCGTGCCCCAGACGGCGGTCGCGGCCAGGTCCTCGTTCATCCCGGGATGGAACTTGACGTGGTGCGCGTCGAGGTACTTCTTGGCCTTCACCGCTGTCATGTCGACCGAGGTGACCGGCGAGCCGCGGTAGCCAGTGATATAGCCGGCGGTGTTCAGGCCGGCGGCGACGTCGCGCTCGCGCTGCATCATCGGCAGGCGGATCAGCGCCTGGGTGCCGGTCATGAAGGCGCGGCCGCGCTCGAGCGTCCATTTGTCGTTGAGCGAAATTTCGTGCGACGGCTGCGGCTCGAGCTGCGATCGGTCCAGTGGTGCATTCATTAGTGTGTCTCCGTGTTCTCTGTGCTGTGGTGCTGTGCTTATGCCGCTGCCGGCTTGTCCTGCAGGACGCCGCGCTTGATCTGGTCAAGTTCGATCGACTCGAACAGGGCGCGGAAATTACCCTCGCCAAAACCCTGGTCGCCTTTGCGCTGGATGATCTCGAAGAAGATCGGGCCGATGACGTTCTGCGTGAAGATCTGCAGCAGCAGTTCGCGCTCGGTCTCGCTGCTGTGGCCATCGATCAGGATGCGCAGGCGGCGCAGTTCGTCGAGGTTCTCGCCGTTGCCCGGCAGGCGCCGGTTGACCAGCTCGTAATAGGTCTCGATGGTGTCCTGGAAGGCGATGCCGGCGTCACGCATGTGCTGGATCGAGCCGTAGATGTCGTCGGTGCCGAGCGCGATGTGCTGGATGCCCTCGCCGTGGTACTGGTCGAGGTATTCGGCGATCTGCGACTTGTCGTCGGACGACTCGTTGATCGGGATGCGGATCTTGCCGCACGGCGAAGTCATCGCCTTCGACTTCAGGCCCGTCAGCTTGCCTTCGATGTCGAAGTAGCGCACCTCGCGGAAGTTGAACAGGTTCTCGTAGAAGCCGGCCCATTCCTTCATGCGGCCGCGGTGCACGTTGTGGGTCAGGTGGTCGATGTAGGTCAGGCCGTTGCCGACCGGGTTCGCCACGGCGCCGGGAATGGCGACGAAGTCGACGTCGTAGATGCTGATGTCGCCGATCGTGCCGGCGGGCGCGCCCTTGGCGGCGTTCTTGCCGCGCCAGCGGTCGACGAAGTACAGCAGCGAATCGCCGACGCCCTTGATGGCCGGGATGTTCAGTTCCATCGGGCCGTTCTTGTTGTCGAAGCCCCAGGCGCCCAGTTCGAGCGCGCGGCGGTAGGCCATGGCGGCGTCGTCGACGCGGATCGCGATCGCGCACACCGACGGGCCGTGCTGGCGCGCGAAGCGCTGGGCGAACGAATCCGGCTCGGCGTTGATGATGAAGTTGATTTCGCCCTGGCGATACAGGGTGACGTCTTTGTGGCGGTGGCGGGCGATGGCGGAAAAGCCCATCTGCTCGAACAGCGCGCCCATCGCTTTCGGGTCCGGCGCCGCGTATTCGACGAACTCGAAACCGTCGGTGCCCATCGGGTTGTCCCAAGGCTGAAATTGCATGCTTGTCTCCTGATTTTTGTAGCGCACAGTATAGTCCGGAGGCCCCAGCATAAAATTTCAAACCATGCCCTCCTGACGCCGCCAAGCGCAATAAAATTGCGTAAAATGGTCGCATTCGGAGGAAATATGTCAAAAATTGAGCTGGATAAAACAGATCGGAAAATCCTTGCCATTTTGCAATCGGACGGCCGGGCATCGAATCAGGACGTCGCCGACCAGGTCAGCCTGTCGCCGTCGCCGTGCCTGCGGCGCATCAAGCGGCTCGAGGAAGCGGGCGTGATCCGCCAGTATGTCGCGCTGCTCGACCCGGTGCAGATCGGCCTCGGGCTGCTGGCGTATGTGAACGTGCGGCTGGAAAAGCACAGTGAAGGCGCCAACGCGGCCGGCGCCAGGCGCACATCGAGTTCGCCGCACGCCGATTTCGCACTATCGGTCGAAGACTGGCCGGAGGTGGTGGCCTGCTACGCGATGACCGGTGAGATGGACTACCTGCTGCGGGTGCACGTCGAGGACATGGAGCACTTTTCGCGCTTCATGATGAAGACGCTGCTGATCCACCCGTCGGTGGCNNCGGCATGGATGCGAGATTCCCGGTACGCTAACGGTTTTCCATTGAATAACGAGCAATCATGAGCTTTTCGATCTGGCTTTCATTCCTTGGCATTTCGCTGATCACCACGTTCAGCCCCGGCCCGGCGATTTTGCTGGCCATGTCGAACGCCGGCCGCGGCGTCGGCAAGGCATTGACCAGTTCGGCGGGCAATGCGCTCGGGATCTTTCTGGTGTCGGGCGCGGCGATGATCGGTTTGGGCGCGCTGTTGCGGGCATCCCTGGTGCTGTTTACCGGGCTCAAAATTGTCGGCGCGCTGTACCTGATTTACCTCGGCGTCAGGCAGTGGCGCGGCGCCGGCAAGCCAGTGCAGGCGAAAGAGGCCAGCCAGCCCGCGCAGCGCACGGCGAGCAAGCCGGCGCAGCTGTTTCGCGAGGGCCTGCTGGTGGCGCTGACGAACCCCAAAAGCATCATCTTCTTCACGGCGCTGTTCCCGCAATTCATCCAGACGAACGCACCGATCGTGCCGCAGTTCTTCGTGCTGACGCTGACGTTCGTGGGATGCGCGTTGCTGGCGCACGCGACGTATATCCTGATTGCCCGCAGCGCCAGCGCGCGTCTGACGGCCGGCCATTCGCTGCGCATACTTCAGCGCGCATCGGGAGCGCTGTTCATGTCGCTCGGCGTGGCCCTGCTCGCGGTAAAACGAACCTGATCGGCCGTATCAGCGCTCGAACCACTTCACCGCGGCGCGGGCGTTGGCCTTGAGCGTGTAGTCGATGGTGGCGACCTGCTCTTCGAGCGCTTCCTGCAGCACGGTACCGGGGCTCGGCGGCAGCAGGCGCAGGTAGGCGTCGGCCTCGCCGTATTCGCGCTGGATCTCCATGCCGGCCTTTTTGGCGATGTGCATCATGGTCTGGTTCGACGACAGGCACTGCATGTACAGCGTGTCGACGTCGGAATTGCGGCAGTGGATGGCGGCGCGCTCGAACAGCCTGGAGCCGATGCCGAGCCCGCGCGCGCTGCGCGACACCGAGACGCCGAATTCGGCCACTTTTTCCTTGTCCGTCACCGCGCTCGCCGAGCTCAGTTGCTGCTTGGGCGCGAACGCCAGGTGTCCCACCGCGACCAGCTTGAACACCCGGTTNNTCACTATCGTCGAGCGCCATGAAGTGCTTGAGCATGCGGCGGCGGTCGCGCTCTTCGAGCTGCTTGACGCGGACAGCGGGGCGCGACCGCTTGCCCATGCGTCCGCCCAGCCAGTTCTGGAACATTTTCGTGACCATCGAGGCCTCCTGCGTATTGTGCACTGCACCAATTACGTCATTGTAGCGTATTCGGCGCAAGCGCCGGCGCCGCCTGCGCCTCGTGCGCGGGCTCCTCCGGCGAGCCCGGCCACTGCGCCTGCGCACTGAAGCTGAAGCCGGCCTTGCCGGCCTGCTTGGTGCGGTACATGGCCTGGTCGGCCTCGGCCAGCAGCGCCGCGGCGCCGCGTTCGGCGCCGGCGCGTCCATGCGCGCTGCTGATGCCGATGCTGGCGGAAATGGTCACCGGATTGCCGCCGGCCTCGGTGATGCCGCGGATCTGGTCGAGCGTCAACTGGGCCACCCGCATCGCGCCTTCGCGCGACACCACTTCTTCGAGCAGGATGACGAATTCGTCGCCGCCGAGGCGCGCCAGTGAATCTTCCTTGCGCAGCTTGTCCTGCACGCGCTGCGCCACCGCCTGCAGCACCAGGTCGCCGGTGCCGTGGCCGAAGGTGTCGTTGACCGCCTTGAAGCCGTCGAGGTCGAAGAACATCACCACCACCGTCGAACCGCGCCGGCCGGCGCGCACCAGCGCGTGTTCGAGCAGGCGTGTCAGATAGGCGTAGTTGATCAGGCCGGTGAGGCCGTCGTGGTGCGCCAGCTGTTCGAGCTTGGCCGACTGCGCCTCCAGTTCGGCGGTGCGCTGCGCCACCCGCAGCTCCAGCGTGTCGTTGGCCGACTGCAGGCTGCGGTTGGCCACGCCGACCAGGCGGTAAGCGCGCACCAGGCGCCGCGCGGAGAACACCAGCAGCACCAGCAGCAGGCCGGAATACACGAACAGCCAGGTGCGGTAGCGCTGCTTCTGGCTCAGCACATCGTCGAACGCCTTGTCGAATTCGCGGCCGAGGCGATCGATCGCTTCGGTCGTGCCGGTCTTGCGGATGGCGATCTCGATGGCGTTTTCCAGCGGCCGGTAACGCAGCACGGCGCGCGCATGCAGCAGCAGCAGGTCGATGCGCTCGCCGACCGCCGGCGAGAACGCGGCCTTCTGGGCCAGCATGGTGCCGAGCGTGGTTTCGATGCGCAGCGCCAGCCGGATGTCGGGCGCCAGGTTGAAGCGCAAGATGTCGGCCAGCAGGCTATTGAGTGCGCCGTCGAGCGCCAGCACGGTACGCGCCGGCACCAGCGCTCCTTCGATGCCGTTCAGTTCCGTCTTGAAGTCGGTGATCGCCGGCGGCAGGTAGATCAGCGCCTCGCGCAGCACCGCGTTACCGGTCTTGAACTGCTCGACCAGGCGCTGCTTTTCCTGCAGCGCGGTGCTCAGGCTGAGGTAGGCTTGCGGCGCCCCCGGCCCGCGCGTCATGCCGAGCGCGTCGCGCAGGCCCGTTTCGAGTTGGTGGATGCGCGGCAGCGGCGCGGCAAGCGCCTGGTAACCGCTGTCGAGGCCGATGCGCGCGCGCAGGATGTTGACGTTCCATTCGGCGTCGAGCTTTTCGAGTTCGCGCAGGTTCAGCACGACCCGGTTCTGCGCCTCGAGGTCGACAGCGGTGGTGCGGTTGAACAGGAAGCCGAGCAGCAGCGACAACACGATCAGCGCGACAATGGAAGCGGATCGNNGCGTCCGATGCCGGCAGCGCTGCCTTGACGGCGCGCACGCGTGCCGCATGCACCGCTTCCTTGATGCGCTCGGGCTGCCCGGCGTAGCGGCCGGCCACGTCGCCGGCATTCACCGCGCGCGCCGCCGCCAGCGCCGCCTGCAGGTGCGGACCTTGCGGATAGGGCCGGGCGCGGAAGTCGTCGCCATCGCCGCCGCGGCCGCGGAAGTCGCATTCGGACGCCAGCAGCATCTGCGCGAAACGCTGCGGCTTGCGAAACGCGTCGCAACGCTCGAACAGGTTGACGATGGTGTTGGCGCGCAGGATTTCGGCGCGGCTGACATTGCCGTGTTCACGCGCCGTCATCAAGGCCAGTTCGCGGCATTCGTTGGGCACTTTCAGGCGTTTGCACAGCGCTTCGATCAGCTTGACGCCCATGCCCTCGTGGCCGTGGTGGGCCGGCCAGCTCTCGGCCGGCGTGGCGCCCTTGCCGAGGTCGTGCATCAGCGCGGCGAAGCGCACCGCCAGCTCGAACCGGCGGCTGGCGGCGTAATCGACCACCAGCATCANNGCGTCCAGCTCGGGCATGATGCGCGCCAGCGCGCCGCACTCGCGCAGCACCGCCAGCATGCGCGACGGCGTCGCTTCCATCAGGCCGCGGGCGATTTCCTGCCACACCCGTTCCGGCACCAGCGCGTCGACTTCGCCATGCTCGACCATCTGGCGCATCAGCGCCAGCGTCTCGGGTGCGACTGAAAAATCGGCGAAGCGGGCGGCAAATCGCGCCAGCCGCAGGATGCGCACCGGGTCTTCGGCGAAGGCGCTGGACACGTGGCGGAAGATGCGGTCGCGGATGTCGGCCTGGCCGCCGAAGGGATCGGTCAGGGCGCCGTCGTCGGCGCGCGCGATGGCGTTGATGGTGAGGTCGCGCCGCACCAGGTCTTCCTCCAGCGTGACGTCGGGCGAGGTATGGAACACGAAGCCGTGGTAGCCGGGCGCGGTCTTGCGCTCGGTGCGCGCCAGCGCGTACTCCTCCTGGGTTTTCGGATGGAGGAACACCGGGAAGTCCTTGCCTACGGGGCGAAAGCCAAGCCTGACCATCTCCTCCGGCGTGGCCCCGACCACCACCCAGTCGCGGTCCTTGACGGCCAGGCCAAGCAATTCATCGCGCACCGCGCCGCCCACCACGTAGCTTTTCATGCGCGGCCTACTGCGGCAGCTCGTCGTCGTGCTTCGATGCCGTCTCGGTTTCGGCCAGCGCCTCGCGCACCCAGCGCGCCACTGCCGGATGCGCCTCGACGCGCTCGCAATACGCCTGCAGCGCCGGCGCCAGCGACACGGCGTAGGTTTTTAAGCGCATCACCACCGGCGCGAAAAACGCGTCGGCGATGGAGAATTCGCCGAACAGGAACTGGTGGTGGCCGAAGCGCGACAGGCATTCTTCCCAGATCTCGCAGACGCGGCCGATGTCGCCCTGCGCTTCGGCGGTGCGCCCGCGTCCCGGCAGGCTGGCGCGGATGTTCATCGACATGGCGCTGCGCAGGCCGGCAAAGCCGGAGTGCATCTCGGCGCAGACCGAACGCGCCATCGCGCGCGCGGCGACATCCTGCGGCCACATGTGCTTGTCGGGGAACTGCTCGGCCGCATATTCGCAGATCGCCAGGCTGTCCCAGATGGTCATCTCGCCGGCGACCAGCACCGGCACCCGGCCGGCGCCGGAATACTCGGCGATGCGGGTCGAGGTATCGGGCATGTCGAGCAGCACCCGCACTTCCTGGAACGGGATGCCGAACGCGGTCAACGCCACCCACGGCCGCATCGACCACGACGAATAGTTCTTGTTGCCGATGACGAGGGTCAGGCCAGGCTTGCGCGCGGCGTTGAGCGTTTGCGACAGGGTCGGATCGAGTTCGGTAGTCTGCATGGGTGTCGGGTCGGTAGTTAGCGCCCGGCGCGGGCGCGGAAATCGTCGAAGCGCTCGTGCGGCGACAGGTAGTTCGGCGCCACGGCTTCGAGCGCTGTCAGCTTGATTCCCAGCGTGGCCGCTGTCAAGGCCTGGATCGCCGGATCGAGCACGTTGTCGCACTTCATCGAGTCGAGGTTGTCACGGCTCATCAACGGTTCGCCCGGCAGCAGCTCGAACAGCAGCGCCTGCAGGCGGCCGAGCGCCGGCGGCAGTTCGACGATCGGGCGCTCGTGATGCGACCAGCGTCCCGCCAGGCGCACCAGCTCGGCCAGTGTGTAGATTGCCGGGCCGCCCAGCGCGAATACCTGGTGGCGCGTCTTCGGGTCGCGCAGCGCGTGGATGTAGGCCTGGGCGACGTCGCCGACGTAGATCGGCTGGAATTCGGCGCCGGCGCAGGCCAGCGGCACCACCGGCAGCCATTTCTGCATGCGCGCGAACAGGTTGAGGAAATGGTCCTCCGGGCCGAACACCACCGACGGGCGGAAGATGGTGGCGGCGACCGTACCGTCGCCGCGCGCGGCCACTTCGCCGTCGGCCTTCGAGCGCTGGTACATCGACGGGCCGTCGCGGTCGGCGCCGAGGGCGCTCATGTGCAGGTAGCGCGGCACGCCGGCGGCGGCGCACGCGGCGACGATCTTCGCCGGCAGTTCGACGTGGGCGTGGCGGAACTGCGGACCGTACGGCGTGCCGCGTTGCGAGTGCAGCACGCCGACCAGGTTGATGGCGGCGTCGGCGCCGGTCAGCAGGCGCCGCATGAAAGCGGCATCGGCGCGGCCGATGTCGGCCTCCACCACTTCGACGCCGGGCAGGAAGATCAGGTGCTTGGCGTTCTCGGCGCGACGGGTCGGAACGATGACCCGCGCGCCCTCCTCGGCCAGTTGCGCCACCAGGTGGCTGCCGATGAAACCGGAGCCGCCGAATACGACCAACGTCATTTGTCTCATCTGCCTTCTGCCTTGTCAGGGAAGCTGGTTGGAACGCGCGCCGGCCGGCGTCACGGTGCCGAGCCGCGCCTTGAGCGACTGCGGCTTGTTGTCGAACAGCGCCGCATAGTTGGTGGCGTTCGACAGCACATTCTTGACGTAAGCGCGGGTTTCGGGATACGGAATCGATTCGGCGAAGATCGCCCCTTCCATCGGGCCGTTCAGGGTCGCGCGCCAGGTGCGCGCGCGGCCGGGGCCGGCGTTGTAGGCGGCGCTGGCAAGCGGCTGCGAACCATCCGAGTTGGCCAGCACCATGTTCATGTAGTTCGCGCCGAGCAGGATGTTGGTGCGCAGGTCAGACAGCATGCTGTGGACGAAATCGGTCAGGCCGATCTTCTTGGCGACGTACTGGCCGGTCGACGGCATCACCTGCATCAGCCCCGAGGCGCCGACGCCGGAGCGGGCGTCGGTGATGAAGCGCGACTCCTGGCGGATCAGGCCATATACCCAGGCGCGGTCGAGGCCCAGCGTCTGCGTGGTCGGCTGCAGGATGTCGTTGTGCGGCGACGGGAAACGCTGGGTGTAGTCGAACAGCGTGCGGGTGCGCTCGGAGGTATTGACCATGCGGTCGAGGATCTGGTTCTCGCGCGCGAATTCGGCCGCCGCCAGCAGCTCGCGCTCGCTGAACTTGCGCAGCTCCCAGTTCCATTCGCGGGTGCCTTCGAAGCGCAGGCGCAGGCTGAAGAACTTGAGCGCGCGGCGCAGGCCGGGATTGGCCGACATCGGCGCGATCTCGGCCGCCGTGATGGCCGGCGGCGGCGCCGGGATCGACACCTGCTGGCCGATTTCTTCCAATGCCAGCTGGCCGTAGAAGTTGTTCTGGTCGGCGATGCGCGCGAACAGCGCCTGCGCCGCCTCGTGGCTGGCGCCCGATTCCGCCGCCAGCGCGCGGCCGAGCCAGTAGGTCCACGCCGGATCGGCGCGCAGCTGCGCCGGCATCGCGCCGATGGTGTCCTTGACCATCTTCCAGTCGCCCTGGCGCAGCGCCATGCGGGTCTTCCACTGGAGCTGGTCTTGCGAGAGCGGCGCCCCGGCGCTCCGTTGCCAATAGCCGTAGGCGTCGGGCGACAGCGTCATCGATGCGGCCAGCGCGATGTTGGCCCAGCCGATCGCCATTTCCTGCGCACTCAGCCTGGCGGCGTTTTTCTGCAGGCCGATGGCGGCGAGGTTCAGGCTGGTGCGCGCCATGCGGCCGACCGCGACCAGGTAGATTTCGTGCTCGGCGCGGTCATCGCCGACGCCGCGCGCCATCGCCAGGGCCGGAACGTCGACCGCCTGCGCGGCGCGCGTTTCCGAGGCGCCGAGCAGCGCGGCGGCGCGGCGTGCCGGGCCGGTGGCGTGCTGTTCGCCGGCCAGGCGCAGCTGTGCCAGCAGGTCGTTGGCGTCGAACTGGCCGGCCTGCGCCAGCGTGGCGACCAGCGAGGCGCAGGCTTCGCCATAGCCGGGCGGGTTGACCAGCAAGGTGCGCGCGTCGGCGGCGACTTTTTCGCCTTTCACGGCGCGCGACACCAGGCCGTAGCACTTGACCTGGGTGTCGTCGTTGAGCACGAACAGCGGCAGTTGCTGGTCGAAGTTGGCCCAGTCGCGCGCGCGCCCGAGCTCGAGCAGCCAGTCGTTGCGCATGCGATCGGCAATCGCGCTGCCCTGGTAACGGGCAAGGAAAGCGCGAATTTCATCGGCCGAGGCGTCCCTGATGCGCGGTTTCAGCCGATAATAGTCGACATACGAGGGGATCGCGTAATTCGGAAGGCGGGCTGCGTAGTTCGCTGCGCTGGCGGCATCGTCCTGGCCCGCGGCGACGCGCAGCAGCAGGAACAAGTCGTCGTCGGCGCGCGTATCGGCAGGCGCGGGGGCGACGACGGGCGGGATGGCTGGCGCGACGGTTGGTGCGGCAGCTGGCACCACCGAACGGGGAACGGCCGGCGCAGCGGGTACATCAGGCTGGGCCGCAAATGACGACAAGCCGGAGCCGGCGAGGACGGCGGCGGCGAGCAATTTCGAAGAAAACATCAATCTCCAACTCTCTTTTTTACTTACATTCGAGCCCATGACCGGCACACCTAGAATACCATGCGCCCCCCTTGGACAGCCAGCATCCACCGCAAGCGAGGCGCAGTCGGACAAGGCCGCGTTGCGCCGTTCGCTCGCTCAGCTGCGCTCGAGCATCGACCCCGCCCTCAAAAACCAATGGGACGCCGCGATCGGCGCGCAATTGCTTGCATGGTGGCGCGCCCAGCCGGTGACGGCGATCGGGGTGTACTGGCCGCTGCGCGGTGAAGCGGACTTGTCCGTAGCGTACGCTGAACTGGCCGCAAACGGCGTACGGCTGGCCTTGCCGGTGGTGCTGGCGCGCGATGCGCCGCTCGGTTTTGCCGACTGGCAGCCGGGCGAAGCGATGGTCAAGGATGAAATGGGGGTGGCGGTGCCGGCCGAG
>CXWL01001806.1_pt1 | contig 10413 bp, 12 predicted proteins | sample 590931 | NCBI WGS metagenome assembly CXWL01 (sample SAMEA3498368, study PRJEB10139) | groundwater metagenome | biome: water well; material: biofilm material | place: Germany | collected 2015-04-27
CCACTACCTGTTGGCGACCTTGTATCCAGAGGGCCTGACTCGCGACATACAAATCCTGCTCGGGGCAATCATGATCGCCATCAATCTCTCGGTCTATGGATGGTTGTGGCGTCGCTCACGGCGACAACGGCCTTGACGGCACGGACGGCAAGCTGGTGAACAGAGATCTCGCCGAGGTATTTGTAATGGGGAAGAAACAGGGCTGGAACGACGAGCTCCCCGACAATCTGAGAAACGACGATTGGGCCTACGCTGCCACCAGCAAACCCTTGATGGAAGACTTCACGAAGTGCCGCGCCTGCCACATACCGCCGGCGCAGAAAGATTTCGTGCATCGGTACGATGAGTACTTCGAGAAGCGCGGCCGGATGTAAGCAGAAATTATTCGCTTGCTTGATCAAGGGAAGGGGCCGCTCCTCTTCCCTGCCAGGACCAACAGAGCAGCCACTCCCTCACGACCTGTCCCCTCCCCCTGTAAGCCAGCTCACAGATCATCCCGCCGCAATCGGCTACGGTGCTGTCATGAGGCGGATGGATTTCTACTTTCACGATAGCTGCATGTCGCGGCAGTCCGTCCTCTTGCTCGCGAGGGATATTCAACAAAACTGTCCTGCCTGGCACATCGGAATCCATCCCTTGCGGGAGTATGAGGCCACGGCTCTGGGCTTCCACGTCCTTCCGACCATTGTGATGAATGGCAGCACGGTGGCCGCCGGGATACCGAGAAAAGACTGGCTCCTGAAGAAAATGAAAGAATGCGAAGAGGTTGATCGGCGATGAGGACCGTCACGTATCCGCTTCGAGCTTCGGTCATGCCACCGCCGATAGAACACTCGGCCGCAGCACGAAACCATGCCGAACTCTTACGCCATGCCGCAACTCAAGCCCTCTTCGCCGACATCACCCGGACGTTCGGCATCTCGTTCGTACCAGATCTGTTTGTGGGAATGCGCGATCGACCGGCGTACCTTGAAGCGGCATGGGAACTCTTCAGAGAAGACTTTGGACTCGATAGTCTGGATTTCAGAACAAAACGAATCATGGCCTTGGCCATCACGACCAACGAAGACGGAACGTATTACATCGCCTCGTACCCCCATGCGTTCCGGCTGAATGCGCTCAACCATGCCATCTGCGACAAGCTCCTCTGTACGATTCGGTTCGTCAACGTCTTCGACCGGTATTTATCCGGTGTGAGTCCGGAACATCTTCCGAAGGCCACCAGAGTTGTGTGCGATTGTTTGCGGGAGGAATATCGGAGCTCTGGAGTGATGAGCTCGAGTCAGGGCTTGCCTTACCGGGAAGACGATTTGCCGGATGCGTCTTGGATCGGCGGCAGGCTCATCATCGGCTTCCTCCTGTTGCTGATTGCGACGGGAGTGTATCTGTTTTTCCGATGAGTGAGACCCAGCCATCGCTGTTTCCCCCGTCGCCCTCCGGGGATACCTTTTGGGGTCGTATCGCTTCCCCCAGATGGCGTTGGATGCTCTTCGTCGGCGTCGGCGCCGTCCTCATCCTCGCTGCTTGGCTGGGACTTGGAAAAACGCCGACCATGAGCTTCGACCTCACGAAGCATAGCGTCCCGCTCGATCAGATCGCCGACGGAGGGCCTGGTAAAGACGGGATCCCCGCCATTCTCAATCCGCGATTCGTCCCAGCCAGGGAGGCTACGTTCCTCCACGACACTGATCGCGTCTTGGGACTCACACTGGGAGCAGAAGCCAAGGCGTACCCGATCAAGATTCTCAATTGGCATGAGATCGTCAACGATACTGTCGGCGGCACTGCTGTCGTCGTCACCTACTGCCCGCTTTGCGGTACCGGCATTGCGTTCGAGGCGACCTTGCAAGAACACCGACACACGTTTGGTGTGTCCGGCCTGCTCTATCAAAGCGACCTCCTCATGTACGACCACCAGACGGAAAGCCTGTGGTCGCAGATCGGCATGCATGCCGTGGCAGGCCCGCTGACCGGCCAGCGGCTCACACCCATCTTTCTGGAGCATACGACCTGGGCGGAATGGCACGCAGCACATCCTTCGACGCTCGTCCTTTCTATGAAGACCGGATCATTTCGAAGCTACGATCGAGCCCCCTACGCAGGATATGCTGAGAACAGGGAACTGTTTTTCGACACCACCCATTTCGATCCCCGCTATCATCCCAAAGAATGGGTGGTGGGCATTGAGCTCAAGGGCGTCACGAAAGCCTATGCCTTCACGGAGATCAAGAAGACCCATTCCCCCATCAGCGATCAGCTCGGCGGGCAAACCATCACGATACACTTCAACCCGCAAACCCGCAGTGCCTCCATCGCCGACGCCGAGGGGAAGCCACTGCCCTCTGTGATGGCCTATTGGTTCGCCTGGTATACCTTCCATCCAAAGACGGAGATCTTCACCGCTCCCTGATTGCGTAGAACGTTCACGCGAGTTCACCGCGTTCGATCCCTCGCCGATGTATTTCTTCACCGTTTGTAAGATACGTCACAGACCCGCGGCAGGAACGTCCCGTAGCATGGCATCATCCAATGATGGGGAGAAAGGTGGGGATGCGAGGCCATGCGAACAACACAATCGCGAGATACTCGACATCACAGGCTAGCTGAACCGGAAAATCCCAAAAGAATGACAGTCGGGCTACGACGTCGAAGTCGTAACTCTCTGTTCGTATCACTGGTCATGGGCTCAATGCTCTGGATCGATGGCGGTGTGGCAGTGGCGGAATCGTCCTTTGCAGCTCGGGACGTCGTGACGCGCGGCGCCATCGAACTCGGAGGGGTCGTGGGATACGCCCAGGCCACAACGGCAGTCGGCGCAAGCACCTCAGCCAACCGGGCTGCGGTCTTTGTGCTGCCGCGCATTGGAATGGTGCTGACCGATCCCCTGGGATCCGGATGGTACCAGGGCAATGTCGAGCTGTTAGTGGAACCGGTGTACGCACGATTCACCAAACCGTTTGCGGCCGATGGAGCGGGAGCGTCATTCGTGGTGAAATACAATTTTCTCTCGTTCGGTCGATGGATGCCCTTCTGGGATGCCGGCGCCGGCATCTTCTGGACCAACCTGGCACCGCGGATCTCAGAACAGAGCACACAGTTCGGATTTGGCCTGGAAACGGGGCCAGGCGTGCAGTATTTTGTGACGGATCGGCTCACTTGGACGATGGGCGTGCGGCTCCACCATATCTCCAATGCCAACCTCGGCGAACGGAATACCGGGATCAACGGGGTGCTGCCCTATGTCGGTGTCTCCTTCTTCACACCGGGATTTTTTTGACGCTCGGGAGGTCGATACCGTGACGATCAGAACTCGTTGGCTCAAGCTCGGAGGTCTTCTGGTCTTGGTTGCTGGCACATTCGCTGCAATATCCTGGTTTGATATAGGGGAACTGCTCAAGCCTGATCGAGTGGCCGATCAGCTGCGCGCGGCCGGTCCCTTCGGGCCAATCCTGTTTATGGCGCTAATGGCAACCTCTGTCGTCATCAGCCCGCTTCCGGACCTGCCGCTGGTCATCGCCGCCGGCGCCACATTCGGGATGACACTGGGAACCACGTATTCCGTCATCGGCGCGGAGATCGGCGCGATCGCAAGCTTTCTCATCGGGCGCGCGGTGGGGCATGAGGTTCTGGGTAAACTGCTGCGCACGAATGTCGTGTTTTGCGAACGCTGCTCGGACCGCCATCTGGCGATTTTCGTCCTCCTGGCCCGGCTGGTCCCACTCTTTTCGTTCGATGTGATCAGTTATGGCGCCGGCCTGACGAACATGTCCCTCCGGACATTCGCTGTGGTCACCTTTGTGGGGATGATCCCGCCGACCTTCGCGCTGACCTATGCGGGCAGTCAAGTCGCCTCGGGCGCGTGGCTGATGATCCTGTCTGGTCTGGCCATGGTAGCCGTGATGCTGCTCCTCCCGATGCTGGTGCTCCGCTACCCCACCGCACGTTGGGTTCGCCTTCTGCGCGGCGAGATGCCGGTCGCGGGCCATGTGCATGTCCCATTTATGCAACCGGCGGTTGCGGCCGTAGACGGCGCCCCACGATGCGATTCCTGCGGCGGACCGTTGAGCTAAGGCGGTCGCGGTTTTCCGCCGTCCGGCCTGCGAATAATCAACCTTGGGCGCTCACGAATCGCCGATGGCTCCGTCGCTGCTTCAGACGACAATCCTGACCCTGCTCGCGCTGGCCGCCTTTGCGGGCAACTCGGTGTTCTGCAGACTGGCCCTTGTCCACACGGATATCGACCCAGCGAGCTTTTCCAGCATCCGCCTCGCCTCGGGTGCCGTCACGCTCTGGCTGACCGTCCGGTGTCGCCGCGGACGCCCGGAGTTTGGGGGATCCTGGTCCTCGGCTAGCGCGCTCTTCGTCTATGCCGCCACCTTCTCGTTTGCCTACGTGACCCTGCCGACCGGCGCGGGGGCGTTGCTGCTTTTTGGCGCCGTGCAAGCCACGATGATCGGCGCAGGACTGTGGGCCGGCGAACGGATGAGCACAGGGCAATGGGGAGGGCTCGTCCTCGCACTGGCCGGCCTCGTAGCACTATTAATCCCAGGACTGTCCGCCGCCCCCCTCGGCGGGTCGGTTCTGATGCTCGCAGCCGGTCTCGCCTGGGGGATCTATTCGTTACAGGGCCGGCATCGTGACGATCCGGCCGGCGCAACGGCGGGAAACTTTTTACGAACGCTTCCGCTGACGGGGCTGTTGAGCGTGACGGCATGGCCATGGATGCGGCTGGATGGAGCCGGAGCGCTCTACGCCGTCCTGTCCGGCGCACTCGCGTCCGGCGTGGGCTATGCGGTCTGGTATGCCGCGCTGCGCGGGTTGACTGCCACCCGCTCCGCGACAGTCCAACTCACCGTGCCTATTCTTGCGGCACTCGGTGGCGTCGCGTTCCTCGGCGAACCCATTACAGTGCGCCAGCTCATAGCCGCAGCCGCGATCCTCAGCGGCGTTACGCTGGTTCTTCTCGGCCGTTCTCGCACCAGGTGAGACTCGAAGCTCGCACCATGCCAGCCTCACTCTCATCAGCCTTCTTTCGGGTCTTCCCGCTCCATACATGTGAAGCCGCTATTCTGCTCTCGTTGCACGAATGCAAACGTTGAAGAGGCTGTCTGCGATTTTCGATAACCATTGATAAAGTGTCAGCCAGATCACAGAGCGAACGGAGCCGTATTGATACAGTGCCGTCAGAGAGGGGATCGTATGCCGAGAGACATTCCGCGAGGAAACGGGGCGCTGCTGGTGGCATTCGATAGCGAATACCGCACCCGTGATCCCAACTTCCCGCACGTGGGCCTGGAGCACCACACCGCACATGAGAGCTGTTCATTGAACTTCATAGTTTCATCGAGCCGCCACGCAACGAGGGAGTAATTTCACACAGGAGGATAAGATGGCACACAAACACCAAGAGAAGCCGAACGGCAACAAGACCACGTCGGAGAGGCCTGACCAGGCACAAGTGCGAGAAGAAATTCAGCAACTGGCCTACACGTTCTACTGCGAGTGCGGCTATGAGCATGGCCACGATCTTGAGCACTGGGCCGAGGCGGAACGGCGCGTCCTCGAACGGCATCAAGAAAGGCGCTCAACAGCCGGATAGCCTCATGGCATCCGTAGCACGCACTGCGGACTGACTAGGTACTGATGGCGAAAACATGGTGCGCTAAAGGAAGGAAATGACACGTAGGCTAGGAAGAGTGCCGCCCAGGCAACTCGGTATCAACCAAGAAGTCTGGACAACCCCTTCTCGTTCACGATGGTGATTGTCCGGCCATCCATATGAATGAGTCCATTGTCACGGAACTGGCCCATGGTGGTGCTCACGGTTTCCCGGCTGCAGCCAATGAGATTGGCCATTTCCTGGTGGGTCAACTTGACCTTGAGGCGAATCCCCTGCTTATCTGCGACCCCCTCAGTCTTACTCAACTCTGTAAGCAGGTGGGCTAACCGAGCCGGCACATCACGAAAGACGAGATCTTCGACGCGGCTTTGGATTTTTTTGAGCCGCAGGCCGATGAGCTTGGTCAGCTTGAACATCACGGTCGGGTGCATGGCCAAATATTGATCGAAATCTCTTCGTGGGATGACACAAATGACCGCGTCATCAAGGGTTTCCGCCGAAGTCGACCGGGGAGCGTCTTCTAGTACGTCAAGTTCACCAAAGACTTCTCCCGGCTCCAGAATGTCGAAGGTGACCTCCTTCCCGCTGGGCGCCGTATTGGCAATTTTCACGCGCCCCTTTTTAAGGAGATATACATTACTGCTTGGATCGCCCGGGAGGTACAAGGGCTGCCGCTTCTTAACCTCTTCCATGCGGGTAATCTTCTCCATCTCCTGCATTTCGGAAGGAGAAATCCCATCGAAGAGTCGAATGTGCTTCAGGAACCAAAGTTTGTTGGGAGCGGTTTGTGGTTGGTTCATAAGAATTGGCTGACTGAGATGGTATCAGCCTACTCGGTTGCCTGCATGAAGGCAACCGCAGCATCTTTCACCCCAGATTGTCTTCGCTCTGGCCCAGAACAAACTGTGCGGTAGCTTACAGTTCCAGCCGACCGGCAACGATAAGGCGCCAGGCTATCTGTCACTCTGGACTGGCCCGTTGCCTCCACGGTCATCTCTCGCAACCTAGGCTTCAATCCCGCTATAGTCAGCCACTCCGTCCGTAGGTGCTGTATTCGACTTCGACTTGGAACAATAAGAGCTATGGCCTCACCAGCCTCTCGCGGCAAGAAACGAGCGACGTTTACGTCGCTGGCCTGCCTCACGATCCTCGCGATTGCGGGATCTGCCTGGTTCGCCCATCGCTATGACGACCGGCCTCAGCAAACTGTTGCCCTTACGGCATTCTCGAAAGACACCTATCCCGAAAATCCGGAGAAGACGAGTCAGGTCTTCGGCACGTATTCTCACCGACAATTGATCGTCGAGCAACTGGACGGCACTCGTTTCCGCTTCCTCCTCGAGCCCGCTTCGCCGAAATCCGCAGCCATCGAGCTCACCGATGTCGATCTCGCGTATTTCGTTGCGGCAGTTCCCCCTTGGGCCAAAAGCGACCTGGATTTGACGAAAATCGGGTTGATCGACCGGGAATGGAACCGCCAACAGGTCCGATTCACTCGACCCTCAACCCATCTTGACGTACGCGAAGGCGGAGACGGGTTCGAGCAACGAACTCTGACCCGTGTGGATCTCGCGCGTAACTGTTTGAACGCGGGCTTGTGGGAACTTTTGCTGTTCACCACGGAAGATGGCGAAGAACGCGTGTACGAACACCTCTGGTTCATGTTCCCGCTCGGACTCTACAAGCAGGTGTTCGAACGGGTGAACGACCTGTCCTATTGGTCCTACTGGTGGTCGCTGGAGCACTGGGTCGATCCGTCAGGCACGGCTATCCGATTAGACCGGCTCAGGACAATCGAACGGGAATGGCCAATCCAGGCCACGGCACGGTGGGATGAACCAGTGGCTACGAATGGCGAACAACGTCGGAAGCGAACAAACATTCTCACGCCGGTCGCAGCCACCTATCGCGATTGGTACAGCGGACCGGTTCGGTTCGCGAGTTTTATTCCGCCTGGACGCTACTCCCGCGCCCATCCACGAGAGACTCAATTGCATTATCTTGCCGAGTTGACTGGAACCCTTATGCGGCAGGTGAAACTACCTGGAGGAACACATTCTCTCTTTGAGATCGAACTCGACTTTCGCAGCTCACAGACCGGCGAACCGACGCGCCTGATTCTCGGCGGGCTCGATTGGGCCACGATTCCGGTCGCGTCCCCGAAACAGTACGACCGTGGCTGGCAGGTTCCTCTTGGCATCGGCAACCCCAGCTTCTTTGAGTCGTATGAGCAGGTCGTGGCAAGTCCTCCGATCCACCGCACGTTCTATGGATTCCATCTCGATGCGCAAAACCGTTGGCTCGACCATCACGCTATTGGCGTGGATGGCCCTCTCTATCACTGGGATGCCGATGATCCCTCCCTTTTGCACTTGTATCTGTTGAGCTATGAACGCCATTCACTTCTGAACCATGTGATCCTCATGATTCCCCAGCGATCATGAGGCCCATCGATGCTGCCGTCACTCAAGTGGATTGCGTCGGGATCGTGCGTCTCCTCATCTGATCATAGCGATGCTCCAGCGGGCATGCTTCTGCCCTCCGGAATACCACCCTCTGCCGGCTCTTCACTGCATCATGAGTCAAGGACATGCCCCGTAAATACTCAGCCTGTACGCCAGCTTAGAAGACTTTGGCTGAATAGTGGGAATCCTGCTCCATAAAAGACGCCACCCTTCCTAATCTTCCTCCCGCTGTGCTTTGTGAATTGGCTCACAGATTCAAATTAGGAATTGAGTTACCGTGAAGCCATGACGAGAGAACATTCCCCACTAACAGACCGATCTAAGACAGACCAGATGCCCGGCCTCAACCTGCCAATCGAAGGGAGCCTCATGAAGGAAATATCGTGTGCAGGAGAACATTCGTGCGCGTGCGAGACGGCACAGCCGACACCACCATCTCATCCGGCCTCGTTGCCCTCCAAACCAGCGAATGGGGCGCGTTCCGGCAAACTCATCATCGCCGCAGCGATCGCATTCGCCATCGGCGCATTCTTCTGGTTTGACCTGGATGCGTATCTCACGCTGGAGACGGTGAAGGCGAACCGTGACCGGCTCTTGGCCTTCACTGACGAACATCGCGCCGCCGCCGTGGCGAGCTTCATCGTCACCTACAGTCTGGTGACCGGCTTGTCTCTTCCCGGCGCCACGATTCTGACCCTCATGGGAGGATTTCTGTTCGGGAGTCTGATGGGAACAGTCTTCGTCAATCTCGGGGCTACCAGCGGGGCCACGCTCGCGTTCTTGACGGCACGATATCTATTACGTGGGTGGGTCGAGCAGAGGTTCGGCCAGAAGCTGGGACCGATTCAAGAGGGGTTTGCAAAGAACGCGTTCAGCTACCTCGTGACGCTCCGGCTCGTTCCCCTGTTTCCGTTCTTCCTGGTCAATCTGGTGTCGGGCTTGACCCGGGTCCGCCTCGGTACCTATGTGCTCGCGACGGCCCTGGGCATTGTGCCAGGCAGCTTCGTCTATGCCTACGCCGGGCGTCAGTTGGGCACGATCAATTCACTCAAAGAAATTGCCTCGCCCAACGTGATCCTGGCGTTCACGTTGCTGGGGCTGCTCGCCCTGGTGCCGATTGCGTACAGAAGATTCACCGGCAAGCGGGCTGAACAGGTGAATCGTACAGAGGCTCCCTCTCACCCGTGAACGAGACCCGATGCCCCCTCATCAACCGAAAGGACCCCGCCCATGAGCGCGCCTGAAAAGACTGTTGTGTCCAACCTGATGCTCCCCGACGACGAACAGAATCAACGCTTGATCAACTACGTCCATCCGCCTCATTGGGTGAACCCGACACCGACCGGTCGCTACAACCTGGTGGTGATTGGGGCCGGCACGGCCGGCTTGGTGACGGCGGCGATCGCGGCGGGGCTCGGGGCGAAAGTCGCGCTGATCGAACGGCACCTGATGGGTGGCGACTGTTTGAATGTCGGCTGTGTGCCCTCCAAAGCCTTGATCCGGGCCTCGCGTGCCTGGGCGGACGTGTGGCGAGGTGAAGAGTTCGGCCTCCACTTCTCCGGCGGGCCGAAGGAGGATTTCCCCGCCGTCATGACGCGCATGCGGACATTGCGCGCCCAACTCAGCCGGACGGATTCGGCCCAGCGGTTTACCAGCCTAGGGGTCGATGTGTATTTGGGCCAGGCGCAATTCACCAGCGCGCAGACGGTCCAGGTCGGCAGCGCGACGTTAGACTTTGCCAAGGCTGCCATCTGCACCGGTGCGCGGGCCTCTGCTCCACCCATCCCAGGGTTACAGGAAGCGGGCTATCTGACGAACGAAACCATCTTTTCGCTGACCGAGTTGCCGGCAAAGCTGGCCATCATCGGCGCGGGCCCCATCGGCTGTGAGCTGGCGCAAGCCTTCGCCCGGTTCGGCAGTCAGGTGTATCTGATTGAGGCGTTGCACGGGATCATGCCGAACGAAGATCGCGATGCGGCGGACATTATCGAGAAAGCCCTGATTCGCGACGGTGTGACCTTATTCTGTTGCGGGAAGGAATTGACGATCCAGAAGACGGAGACCGGCAGGCGTCTGACGGGTGGCTCGCATGGCCGGGCCTACGACATCACGGTCGACGACATTCTCGTGGGCGCCGGGCGTACGCCGAATGTGGACGGTCTTGGCTTGGAGGCCGCCGGTGTTGAATATGACAAGACGGGCGTCACGGTCGACGACCACCTCCGCACGACCAATCCGAATATCTATGCGGCCGGCGACATTTGCTCCCGCTACAAGTTTACGCATGCGGCGGACGCCATGGCCCAGATCGTCATTCAGAACGCGCTC
>CXWL01133040.1_pt1 | contig 10411 bp, 9 predicted proteins | sample 590931 | NCBI WGS metagenome assembly CXWL01 (sample SAMEA3498368, study PRJEB10139) | groundwater metagenome | biome: water well; material: biofilm material | place: Germany | collected 2015-04-27
GCCTTGCATCGATTGGATAATTGCAATCTCGACTGCATTATAGCGGAACGGTTTCCGGATTTTGGTTTGGGCAAAACAATAAATGACCGATTAAAAAGAGCCACTCAAAAATAAAATAATAATTTTTTAAAATAAAAAAATAGATGAATTTAAGTTTATTGTTCGATAATTTAACCAATCCAGCCTTATTATTTTTTGTGTTAGGAATTATAGCGGTTTATGTAAAAAGTGACTTAGAAATTCCTGAGAATACCTCTAAATTTATATCGCTGTACCTTCTTTTTTCAATTGGTTTTAAAGGCGGACAGGAATTGGCTCACAGTCATTTTACCATAGACATACTTTGGTCCATTGCATTTGGGATAATGATTGCAGGATTAATTCCGCTATATACTTTTTTTATTTTGAAGAGGAAGTTTAGCATTGAGAATTCTGGGGCTATAGCAGCGGCTTATGGTTCCGTGAGTGCCGTAACTTTTGTAACAGCTATTTCCTTTTTAGAAATTCAAAACTATACTTTTAGCGGGCACATGGTTGCAGTAATGGCGCTGATGGAAGCTCCTGCGATTATCATAGGTGTAATTTTAATACGGTTATTCAGTAAGGAAGAAGTTCAAAAAACCAAGATGAGTTCTATTATTAAACATTCGTTCACTAATGGAAGTGTACTTTTGATTTTGGGTAGTTTGGTAATTGGGTTTTTAGCGAGCGAACAACAAGCCTTAGGAATTAAGCCTTTTACGACTGATATTTTCAAAGGGTTTTTAGCCTTATTCTTATTGGATATGGGAATTGTTAGTGGCCGAAAATTAAATGATTTTTTTAAAAGTGGGTGGTTCAGTATTTTCTTTGCAGTTGTTTTTCCGCTGATTAATGGTTGCATCGTCGCTTTTTTAAGTCAATTTATTACAGATGATGTTGGAAACCGTTTTATTTTTGCAGTACTGGCGGCAAGCGCTTCCTACATAGCAGTTCCGGCAGCCATGAAAATAGCAGTGCCAAAGGCGAATCCAGGAATATTTCTGCCCATGGCTTTGGCAGTTACGTTTCCTTTTAATATTACTTTTGGAATGCCCATTTATTTCTCAATTGTATTGTGTCACCTTTAAATAGTTGCTTAGTAGAATTGAAATTCCGACTAATTGCTTTTAATTAAAAAAGTATTTTAGACTATTGATATTGTTATAAACAAAAAACCAAATCTGCAAGCGTAAACTTGCAGATTTGGTTTTTTGTTTAAAAAGTTATTGTCCCTAAAAGGACGATTTGCAAGTTATTCCCATCTCTTTAATCAATTGCAATATTTTTTACAATCCTCTTCTTGAATTGCAGATTTCTTGTGTTGATGCGTTAAGGAGTTCCCAAGAAACCATAGCTTTAATACACTTTTTAGAAAGTTTTTTTATTTTATTCCAAAAGTTTTCGTCGGTAATTCTTTTAGCCAATCCTCTCCGTATTTTTTATTTAAATAATCAGCGATCATTATATTGTTCTCAGTAGCTCTTTTAAAAGACATTGGGTCAATTACACAACTTTCTTTTATAAGACCAATTCCATACTTTTCTTTGAAATCCGAAAATTCTTTAGGTATTGAGCTGTCAATTCCATGACTAATGAAATTTAAGTTTCCTGTAGAAATTCTTTTCTCAATTTGTTCATCTGTTAGATTTGTGTCTAAATTCATAGGGAAAGAGAAAATTCCACTGTTCAAAGTCAATTCCTTCTTCTTTACTAAGCGTATTGTGATTGTGTTTTTTTTGTTTGTAATTCTCGAAGGATAATAGGTATATGCTGTAAAATCCTCTGTTGAGAATCCGAATTGATATTTGCCTTTACCAGGCAATGTTATTTGGAAACTTTTAGTGTTATTAATTTCGATTCTCTCATTAGTTTCGGTTATGAAAAATTCCCCAGCCCTTAATTCTTCACCTGTCAAATTCTCAAAAACTACTTCTGCAATTATTTCTTTTTCAGTCGCTTTAGAAATTGTAAAGGTCAAAGCTAAAATCACAGTTAATATTATTTTTTTCATCGTTATTGGTTTTATATTTTTCATATATTTAATTTTTTATAAAATTCATTAAATAGTTAATCACCATTTTTAGATAGTAGAACAGTTTATTAGTTGATTCCGAATATTGTAAAACTTACACTTGTATATCGCCTTTGCCGGATTTCATTATTAAAACAAATATATCGCGAGATCTGGCTTATCAGAGTGCATATCCATTAACACACGATTTTTAAAAATATTCAACAATAAAAAAATAAAATAATGCCCATATTATTATAAAAAATAGTCCAAGGTACACGTTATTTAAATTTTTGCTTAAGTCTTTTTTAATAATTAGTCGGTATAAAATCCAACCTATAAAAGCGATTACTAAACCTATTGCCATTACAATTCTTGACATAATTTATTTGTTTTTATTATGATGTGATTAATTCCTACTTATCCGTATTTGAATTGATATTTATTTACTACTGAGAATATTCACGAGCGGGACGCTCGCGCTCGCTGAGGGATTCAATTCCATACAATTGTAAACACGTGCTTCCAGAGAAAGCTGTAAATGCCTTTTAATTTTGTGTTAATCTGTAAATTAAAATCGCAGCTCGTTGAATTAAATATGGAAATTCTTTCAGGTTAATAGTTTCACCAGCAGCATGAGCACCCTTACCGGAAGAACCTAAACCATCTATACAATCTACATATTTTGCTATATAAGAAATATCGCCGGCACCTCTAGAACCCGGATCCCCGGCAACTGTTTTACCTATTCCCATGTCTTGCGAAATACTATCAATAATAGCAAGTAAGCGATTATTTCCTTCTTTTGGAGCCATTCCAGGTATACCATCGCTAAAACTAATTGTAGCCTTTGTTCCATTTAGATTATTGGCTACAATAGCTTTCATTTTTTCTCTGGCTGTTTCTTTTTGTTCTTCGGTCAAGAAACGTAAATCACCAACAACGGTAACTGTAGGTGAAATGATATTTGTTTTACCTATTGCATCACCTTTGGCTTTATCAGCATCATAATTCATTTCTGAGCCGCCAACTATCAATCCTGGATTAAAGGTCAAATACTTTTCTTGACTTAATTGCAAACGAAAATCATTTAAAATTCTTGCAGATTCATAAATAGCACCATAGCCAGAATTACTACTGAAAACACCCTGAGAGTGGCCAGTTTTTGCAGTCACATTTAATGTCCAGCTGCTAGCCCCACGGCGAGCTGTTGTAACTGTGTTAAGACCTATGGCTGTTTCAAAACCTAATGCTACATCACATTGCTGAGCTCGATTTATAAAATCTTTACGGCTTATGCTAATGGGTAGACCAGCTCTTTCTTCATCTCCTGTAAAATAAACTATTATTGATGCGTTGTCTAATAAGCCTAAATTTTTTAAGGCTTGCAATGCTGCAATAACTACTACATCACCCCCTTTCATATCAATAGCACCTTGCCCTGTAGCTGTTGAATCATTTAACATCGTCCAATTATTAGCAGGCATATCTGGTTCAAAAACCGTATCTAAATGCCCAATAATAAATATACGTTTTCCCTTAGTTCCTTTTTTGGTTGCCACTAAATGGCCTGCTCGTTGCAAACTATCTGGTAAGCTTATCCATTCGCTTTTAAGTCCAGCTTTTTCAAGTTCGGCACCGTAAATAGCGCCTACTTTTTTTACACCTTCAATATTCAATGTTCCACTATTGATGTTGACTGTTTTAATAAGTAAATCTCTAGTTTCTGGCAAATGCTCATTGATATAGGCAACTATCTTTTTTTCTGTATTAGATAAATTTTGTGCTTTGCCATTGTTAAAAGCAATTAAAAAACAAAGTGATAGGAATATTTTCTTCATTAAATTACATTTTTAAAATTCTAATTATCCTTCTGGTCGCTAGAATTTGAAATTCGCAGCCACAAAGATGTTATATCAAAACAAATCTAATCAAAATTACTATGTCATTTTCCAAATAAGAAAACCATGTAGTGCAGAAATACTTCTTCAGTTCACTATTGCTCTTGTTTATGCTGTGTCATTCCAATTGGCAACTAAAATACTCGATGCTTTAACCAAACTGAAAAGCTACAAATTTTTATTTAAAATAATTTTCATAGTTTTAAAAAATATAGCTTGCGTACTTGTATTGATTGCTCAGCTTTGTGGGTTTAATTTATAGTTATTTATTCTTGAAAAAGTTCACGAATGGGACACTCGCGCTAAAAAGGCAGATTTCCGCGATCGGATTAATTCCTGCTCGTGCCGATTGTAATTTATATTTATTTACTCTTGAGAATGTTCACGAGCGGGATGTGCCAAATTTTCCAAATACAAAACCAATTTCAAATTAAGCCAAATACCCAAATTGCTAGTAACGTGTGTTAGCTGTTGTTATTTCTTTCTAATTCTAAAACTTCAATAATATGTTCTTTGGTAGCAAATCTATTTACTATAAAATGATGATATTCAGATAACAATATGAAGCAAACTTTGATATTTTTTGTGTCTATAATTTTGCAGTTTTTTGGAATGTCAAATTCTGTCTTCTGATGCGAATTCGTATTTAACGTTTTGTCATTTATAGTTGAGAAATTATCTAAACACTCCTGATTTTTAAGTGGAAATGTTAAGTATTCCCAACCTTCAATTTCACCAACATAGCGATACTTTTTTCTGATAGAATCGTACCGTAATAAATTGACTCCGCCTTCAATATGTAAGTTTCCAATTACCAAGCCTCCTTTTGTTCCATCAAAAATTAAATTTAGGTTTTCTAAATATTGAATATCATCTTGATTAAATTCAATATGATGCATATCTGTTTCTCTATCTGCTTCTAGAGTTCCTATTAAGTGATTTTCAAGAAACTTTATTAAGATAAGCTTTCCATCTTCCATTAGTTCGTGTTTATAGTAGCATGTTCTTAAAAATTCTAACTAACGTTTTTTTAATGTTCTGAAAATCATTAATTCTTTTCTAATATTCATTTAAATTTTCACCTTCTTCCGTTAGCTGAAGGAGTCAATTTGTTGTGAATATAGGGAATAACAGCTAACGTTCTGGCACTACGGCGGGTTTGGGACTAAATTAGGTCCTATTTTCGGATTTGCCAAATCATCCCAAATACAAGGCCATTTTTCCATCAAGCCAAATGCCCAAATCCGTTGTTGTGGCTGTTACCAGTAGTTGTTTTTATTAAGGGTGTTTTCCACCATTTTTAATCCAATTATCAACTTTTCGCCTTTTTTCTTTCGGGTTTTCGTTTTCAATTCCGTATCTGATTATATCAAAATATTTGAAACTTTTTGGATAATCCGTTTTTCTTGCAATTAGAGAATTTGGAAAAGTTACTCTATAAGAATTATACTCTCTGACCGATTGATTATAAACATCAACATTAGAATTTAGTTTTTCGTTAAAGTCAGTTGCGATATTTTCGGACATTAGGTTTTCATTGATTTTGTATTCAATGTATTCAAATTCTCTTGAAAATTCCTTTTTTTCTATATCATTAGAAATTTTTAAATAATGCTGTAAAGTATCGTTTTTGATTGTTTCAAGAATTAATTTTTTGTTCCTTAAATTTATGTTTTCAGTGTGTTTTTTCCAATTTTCCTCAACATTTTTACTTGAGCTTTCTAAATTAGAAATCACACTATTTCTATAAAAATAGTAACCAACTGTACAAATTAAAATAAAAGCAATTATTGTTATTAAACAACCTTTTAAAATTTTCATATTAGTGGTTTATACTTATTTAGGTTTCGTTTTTCTGCACAATTACTGCTAACTTGTATATATGTATGATAGAATCATACAAAGCCACTCCCTTTTGGGTAGATAGGTATGATAACAGTCATACTTTATTTAATTCAAATATATAGATAATTCTTTACAAAAAGTAAAAAGGATTATTTGTTAAGTGAACTGGTATGAGGGATTTTGATGAATATTGCTTTGAAATCGAAAAAATCCTAAATAGCCCCGATAGAAGTGAAAATCCTTTGCTGTGGCGCAAGCCAAAAGCAAAGATTGTAGCGCATAGCGGGAGGGAAGTTGTTCTGAAAAACAATTGTTGTGCTCCAAAAAAAACCTGCAAACTTTCGCTTGCAGGTTTAGTCTAAAAATCTAACGATCTAAAAATCTAATATTTATTTAATCATTTCAAAACTTCTTTTTACGAAAGCCGTTAATGCTTCTCCTTTTAATAGGTTTTGAGAAAGTTTAGCTAAGTCAAGTGCTTGTTTTACCAAACTTTCCTGAGCGTCTTTGTCTTTGTTGTTTAGGATGCTTGTTGCCAATTCAGAGTTAGTATTTACCACTAAATTATACATTTCCGGCATATTTCCCATTCCGAACATTCCACCGCCGCCTGACTGACTCATTTCTTTCATTCTACGCATAAATTCTGGTTGGGTGATGATGAATGGCGAAGCATTACTATCTAAAGCTTCCAGTTGAACTGAATAGGTTTGCTTAGGAACAATAGCTTCCAGAACTGTTTTTAAGTTGGTTTGTTCTTCCTCAGATAATTTAGAAATAGTAGTTTCCTCTTTCTTGATTAAATTATCAATATGATCCGAATCCACACGTACGAAAGTCATGTTGCTGTTATCGCCTTCAATTTTTTGAATTAAATGCGAGATAATTGGAGAATCCAGCAATAAAACTTCATATCCTTTGTCTTTTGCAATTTCGATATACGAGTGTTGCGCTTCTTTGTTTCCAGCGTATAAAACCACTAATTTTCCGTCTTTGTCCGTTTGATTAGCCGCAAGATTTTCTTTTAATTCTTCTAAAGTAAAATATTTACCGTCAACTGTTGGATACAAAACAAACGCACCTGCTTTTTCGTAGAATTTATCTTCAGAAAGCATTCCGTACTCCAAAACGATTTTGATGTCGTTCCATTTTTGTTCAAAATCTTCACGGTTTTCAGTGAATAATGATTTTAATTTATCGGCTACTTTACGCGTGATATAATTCGAGATTTTCTTCACTGCAGCATCCGCTTGCAATCCAGAACGAGATACATTCAATGGAATATCCGGTGAATCAACAACACCTTTCAGCATCATTAAAAACTCAGGAACAATTCCTTCTACATTATCCGTTACGTACACTTGATTTTGGTACAATTGGATTTTGTCTTTCTGAATTTGTAAATCAGAACCTAATTTTGGGAAATACAAAATACCGGTTAAGTTGAACGGATAATCTACATTCAAATGAATGTGGAATAACGGTTCTTCAAATTGCATTGGGTACAGTTCGTGGTAGAAATTCTTGTAATCTTCCGCAGATAATTCCGTTGGTTGTTTGGTCCAAGCCGGATTTGGGTTGTTGATAATGTTGTCTACTTCAACTTCCGTAAAAGTTTTGTCTTTATCTTCTTCAGCAACTTCTTCACCCTTTTTTTGCTCTATTTTCTCTGTTTTAGTTCCAAATTTAATTGGAATAGGCATGAACTTATTGTACTTATTCAACAGTTCCTTGATTTTGTATTCTTCTAAGAATTCCAAAGAATCTTCGGCGATATGCAAAATGATTTCTGTACCACGGGAAGTTTTGTCAGCTGGTTCTAAAGTAAATTCTGGGCTACCGTCGCAAGTCCAGTGTGCAGCAGGTTCATCTTTGAACGATTTAGTGATGATTTCCACTTTTTCGGCAACCATAAAAGCAGAATAAAAACCAAGACCAAAATGTCCAATAATTCCAGAATCTTTAGCAGAATCTTTGTATTTGTCCAAAAATTCTTCAGCTCCAGAAAATGCTACTTGGTTGATGTATTTCTCCACTTCATCAGCCGTCATACCCAGACCTTGATCAATGATGTGTAGTTTTTTGCCTTCCTTATCGATTTTTACCTCGATAATCGGATTTCCGTATTCTACTTTGGCTTCGCCAATGCTGGTTAAATGCTTTAATTTAAGTGTTGCATCTGTTCCATTCGAAATCAATTCACGCAAGAAAATTTCGTGATCGCTGTATAAGAATTTCTTGATTAAGGGAAAGATGTTTTCTACCGAAACATTAATTTTACCTGTTGTCATATTATGAATTTTTTAGTTTATTTTGATGGTTATAATTCTTTCAAATGTAATACCAATTATAATGGAAGTGACAAATTGTCGCAAGCGTTAATTATGATATAAAATAATTTAATTCTGAAACAAACGTGTTTAATTGCTTCGTATATTTGTGTAAGTATTAATTCATTAAATTTAAGAAAATGAAAAAAGTTATTTTATTATGCACATTAGCAGTTTTGATGTTTGCATGTAAGTCAACATCTGCTACAAGTACGAACACCGATAGAAAATCTCAGGTAGCAATGAAAGGAAATTGGGTAATTAGTTCTGTAACGTATCCAGGTTCACAATATGTAAAAGTAAATTCTTTTCAAATAGCCGATTCAGAATGTTTCGTAGGAAGTAACTGGAAATTTGTTTCGAATAATAATAAAGGAACTATGGCTTTGACAAAAGCGAATTGTATGGCATTCAGCTCTCCAATTACATGGTTTATCAATGATGATGGACTATTTGTCCTTAAAGTTCTTAATGCTGGAGAAAAAGCTAGAAAAGTGAAAGAAGGTTATATTTTATACGTAGCCAATCAAACAGAATCTTCTTTTCAATTGATTGATAAAATTGATGTAGCAGGAAAAATGACTGATGTTGTGTATCAGTTTCAAAAAGTTAATTAATAAGTAAAAAATACAGATATGAAAAAGATTTCGATAGTTGCAATAGCAACAATAATGGTTATGGGTTCAATGTTTACTAGCTGCGAGGCTATAAAAAATACTAACAAAACACAAAGAGGTGCCGGTATTGGTGCTGTTGCAGGAGCTGTACTTGGAGGTGTTCTTGGGAACAATCTTGGTAAAGGTGGTAAAGGTGCAATGGGAGCAGTATTAGGTGGTGTTATTGGTGGAGTTGCCGGTGGAGTTATTGGTAACAAAATGGATAAACAAGCAAGAGAAATTGATGCTGTTCTTCCAGGAGCTGAAGTAGTTCGTATTGGAGAAGGAATTAAATTAGTTTTGAATGAAAATGCAGTGCGTTTTGATACTAACAAATCTTCTTTGACTGCTGGTGCAAAAGCTAATTTAGATAAATTAGTTCCAGTTTTCGCAGAATATCCTGATACTGATATCACGATTTATGGTTACACAGATAGTACTGGTCCAGCTGATTATAACTTAAAACTTTCAGGAGAAAGAGCAGCATCAGTTAGAAATTATTTAGCGAGTAAAGGCGTTTCTTCAAGTAGATTTCAAGTTACTGGTTTAGGAATTGCTGATCCAATTGCTTCTAATGAAACAGTTGATGGTAGAAGTCAAAACCGTCGTGTTGAATTTGCTATTACTGCAAATGAAAAAATGATTAAAGATGCAGAAGCTGAAGTGAAAAACTAAGCAAAAAACACTATAAAAACAAGGGCTGTTTCGTCAAGAAGCAGCCCTTTTTTGTGCCTAAATTTGAATTAAACATCGTAAATTTGCAGCTTTAAATAAAGATGATGCTAGAGATAAAAGACATATCGTTTACTTACATTGACAAACCCGTTATTGAAAATGTAACTTTCACAATTGCTAAAGGGGAAAATACAGCAATTATTGGCGAAAGTGGTTGCGGAAAAAGTACGTTACTTAAACTGATATATGGATTGTATGATTTAGATAACGGAGCAATTGCCTATAATGATAAACCTATTTTGGGTCCCAAATACAATCTTGTTCCCGGAGAAGATTACATTAAATATTTAGCTCAGGATTTCGATTTGATGCCATACATAACTGTCGAAGAAAATGTGGGCAAATTCTTGTCCAATATGTATCCTGAGGAGAAGAAAGCCCGTATTCAAGAATTGTTGGAAATGGTCGAAATGACTGCTTTCGCAAAAGTAAAAGCGAAATTCCTAAGTGGCGGACAGCAGCAAAGAGTGGCTTTGGCAAGAGTTTTGGCTCTGGAACCCGAAATTATTTTGCTGGACGAACCGTTCAGTCAAATTGATTCTTTCCGAAAGAATTCGTTGCGCCGGAATTTATTCCGTTACTTAAAAGACAAAGGGGTTACCTGTATTATTGCTACGCATGACAGTACTGATGCGTTGTCTTTTTCTGATGAAACAATTGTAGTTCAAAACGGAAAAGTAGTGGCAAAAGGAGATTCTAAATCCTTGTATGAAAACCCAGGTAATAAATACATTGCATCTCTTTTTGGGGAAGTAAACGAATTGAAATTATCCCAGTTAATATCTCTTGAGGATGATGAAGATGCCTTACTTTTGCTGTATCCACATCAATTAAAAGTGGTGGACAACGCCCTGATGAAAGCAGTCGTAAAGCAATGTTACTTCAAAGGAAGTCATTATTTAGTAAAAGCAG
>CXWL01122860.1_pt1 | contig 10410 bp, 7 predicted proteins | sample 590931 | NCBI WGS metagenome assembly CXWL01 (sample SAMEA3498368, study PRJEB10139) | groundwater metagenome | biome: water well; material: biofilm material | place: Germany | collected 2015-04-27
TGGTAGACATGGTCGATGTCGGCAGAGGCAGCACGCCATCGCTGATCACGACCACATCAATGTCGCCTACCCGCAGCGCGTAACGCGAAGGAACCAGCTCCTGCACGCCGCCGAAGGTCGACGTGATGGGCTGGCCGGATGAAGTTTGCGGTGCAAAGTCTTGCTGATACGCCGCAGAGTGGTTCAGATACGTTGACATGGTCGCGCTCCTGTTACTGATTCAAAAACCCGTTTGGGCGAATGCCCTGTTGGCGAGAGCGATACAGCGCTCCTTGGGAAGGAGTGTGCATGGCGACCACGGCGCCAAAAACCATACGCGGGTATAGGGAAAGAACCGTATTGCGTGAGTGCCACCGACGTTGCAGCAACGGTGAGCCATACCAATGTATAAGTGCGAACCTGCCGGTTAAAACGTATTCACTGTTGTGGTTGCCACGACGGCCTGCCACGACTGAAACGTCGTTGAATAAATGTCCTTTATCGGTAAACGGCAGATATACCCAGGGATGAGTCTTTAATACCAATCGGCGCGCCCGGACAACCCATTGCATAAGTGCCGAAATTCACCACTTCATTAAAATTGATGCTGTTGTGCAAACTTCCATAATTAATGAGTGGATCAAACAATGAAACTACCCAATCTGTTTCTAAGCATGGCATTGATAAGCACCGTCAGCTGTCTGTCATCAACAATATATGCCACTGAAGTTCGCAGTGGCGGTCGCGCCGGAGGTGACCGGGATGCATCCGCGCCGTTGTTGCAACACACACTTCACAAGGCCAGGGATCAGCATGTCGCTGAAGGCGGTGCTGAGCGTTTGAAAGAACGTCAACTTGCCGCCGACGGCGCCGATCGCCTGCAACAGAATCAAATTGCCGAAGGCGGCGCCGAGCGTCTGCGAGAACGTCAAGTCGCCGCCGACGGCTCCGATCGCCTGCAGCAGAATCAAATCGCCGAAGGCGGCTCGGATCGTTTGATCGAAAATCGCGTGGCAGACAACAGCGCAACCTATGGCGCCGGCGCGGTCGCCGGTTTCTGCCTTGCCTGTCGCTGACCCGCCATGTCTGCGCCCTTCTCGCTGATACTCGGGCCCCCCGTCATTCAGTGAGAAGAGCGTTTCGCCCGCCAACACATGTCGGCTGGCGCGCGAAAGGCTTATGACTTATAACCGTGGATTACGGCCAAAACGGATGGCTGCCAATACCTCAATCATTCGTACCGGGCCTCAATGCAATCATGAACTCGATTCTTCCCGAGACTCACCACATCAGCAATCTGCGCGTTCAACCGCGCACATTGGTGTTTCTCGCGTACCCACACATGGGTCTGCTGGACCTGACCGGTGCGCAAACCGTATTTTGGGCCGCGTCCAAAGCCATGGCCGTCCGCGGCCTGCCTGGCTACGACATACACACGGCAAGCCTTGCAGGTGGACTGATCGCCACGGCCGAGGGGCTGTCGGTGCACACCACATCCCTGGCCACTTTCGATGGATTGGCAATCGACACCCTGATCGTGCCCGGCGCGCCCGACATTCGTCAGGCGCTGATTGACGAAGTCGCCCTGGTGAACTGGCTGCGCGAGGCGTCGGTCAAGGCCGGACGCACCGCATCGGTATGTAGCGGCACCTTTCTGCTGGCCCAGGCCGGACTGCTTGAAGGTTTGCGCGCGACCACGCACTGGGCGATGTGCGACCTGCTCAAGCATGGTTTCCCCGGCATCGATGTCGACCTTGATGCGATTTTCATCCAGCAAGGTACGCTCTGGACCTCGGCGGGCGTGAGCACCGGCATCGACATGGCACTGGCACTGGTCGAAGCCGATTGCGGTCGCGACGTCGCACTGGAAGTCGCACGGGAACTGGTGGTGTTTCTCAAGCGCCCAGGAGGGCAAGCGCAATTCAGCCAGTTGCTGCAAGCGCAAACTGACGACCGAGGCAGCTTTGACGCTTTGCATCTATGGATCAGCGATAACCTCAGCGACCCTCGTCTGACAGTCGAGTCACTGGCGCGCCAGGCGCAGATGAGCACCCGCAACTTTGCCCGCGTCTACAAAAACAAGCTGGGGCGTACGCCTGCGAAAGCGCTGGAGCTGTTTCGCCTGGAAGCCGCACGGCGGCTGCTCGAGGACTCTGAGCGCAACATCGATCAGATCGCACAGTTATGCGGCTTCGGCGACGAGGAGCGCATGCGCTATACCTTCCACCGTCACCTCTCGATTACGCCGCGCGAATACCGCAGCCGGTTTTCACGCTGACAGCCGTGTGATCTGCGCCACGCGCTACCCTGCAGAACCGCGAAAGTTCAATGCGATTTCTATACGCACGTATAAGTACGCCGCTTGATCGAGCGGCGTATCTTGCGCAAATGGCGGGCGTCCTTGCTGGGCTACCCGAGATCGTCCTGGTATAGAAATGGCCCACACTGCTGTTGTTTCGGTTGTCGACGATGATGAGTCCGTACGCATGGCGCTCGACAGTCTGTTGCGGTCCAACGGGTACACCGTGCAGTTGTACGCCAGCGCCGAGGCATTTCTGTCCTCGAGTGCAGCGCAACACACACGCTGCCTCATTTCAGATATACAGATGCCCGGTCTGTCGGGCATTCAAATGTACGATCAACTCTGTGCCAGAGGCATTCGTGTGCCGATCATTTTCATCACCGGTTACCAGGGCTGCCCACCTCGCCTGAGCGCAAAGTCCGCCGAACCCGTGGCCTGGTTTCCCAAGCCATTCCCTTGCAGCGAACTCCTGGCCTGCATCGACGCCATCCTCAATCGCCCCGCCTGACCGTCCTCCCTATATACCTGGGTATGTCCGCCTCACACCTAGGCATGGCGGCGCTGACCCTATGTAGAAGTGTTTCGCCAACGTTGACCCGATAGCATTTCCTCCAGCGAATCAAACCGGCACGCGCACGGCGGTCGTTGATTGCAGCCTGCACATCGCGTGACCTGGAAACGGTCACGCCTGAACAGACTGCCCGTTAAATGATCCATTTTTCTTCAGGAGTCATCCGATGAAACAGCATATTCTGGTTATTGGCGCAGGGTTTGGTGGCGTCTGGAGTGCCTTGAGCGCAGCCCGCCTGCTGGACCAGCATGATCGTAACGATGTGCAGATCACCCTCCTCGCTCCGCAGGCGGAACTGCGTATCCGCCCGCGTTTTTACGAGCCGGATGTCCATACCATGAAGGCCCCCCTGGGCGAACTGTTCGAGGCCGTCGGGGTGACATTCGTCAAAGGCAGCGCTGACAACATCGACACCGACAGCAAACGCGTCACCTACACCGACGCCGCCGGCGCGCAGGGCACGCTGAGCTACGATNNCTTGCGTGCTGCACTGGGCAACGACGCCGATATCCGCGTAATCGTAGTGGATCGGAGCCCGCAGATCGCCGCGTCGCTGGGTGATGGCATTCGACCTTCCATCGTCGAAGCGTCCAGAGAACTGGGCGTCGAATGGGTGCTTGACGCTTCCGTCGCCGCCGTCGATGCCGGTGGTGTCACCCTGGCCGATGGACAGCGCATCGAGGCGAGCACGGTCATCTGGACCGTTGGTTTCCGCGCCAGTGCGCTCACTGAACAGGTGGCCGGCACCCGCGATCCGCAAGGCCGCCTGCATGTCGACGGCCACCTGAAAGTGCTCGGCCACACCGATGTTTTTGCCGCCGGCGATGTCGCGTACGCCGCTACCGATACCGTCGGTAACTTCGCTGCCATGTCCTGCCAACACGCTATTTGTCTGGGTCGGTATGCCGGCAACAACGTCGCCGCGGATCTGCTGGGCGTCGAACCGATGACCTACAGCCAGCCCAAGTATGTGACCTGCCTTGATCTGGGAGCCTGGGGCGCGGTCTACACCGAAGGCTGGGACCGTCAGTTGAAACTGGTCGGGCAGGAGGCCAAAGAGCTCAAGACGCAGATCAATACCGTGTGGATCTACCCACCGGCAGCGGATCGGGCGACGGCACTGGCGGCTGCCGATCCGTTGATCCCAGTGGCTTGAGCCGCGTCGGACGATGTTCAGCTTTTTCGAAAGTACCTATCGGGTGCTGAAGCTGTCACTCGCTTTGCTGCTCGGCGGGCTGATCATGCTCGTCGTCGGGGTCATCCTGGCTTACGGCATTGACGCGCACCTGACGTTGCCTGAACTGGTGGCCGCCCATGCGTTGACGATACTCGGGCCCACGGCAATCAAACTCGGTTACGTCATGCGCCTGGTGGGGTTCAATCGCCTGCGCCTTGAGCAAAACGGGCGCGCTGCCTGATCTGAAATCAAGTCCCTGACCGGGGCAGCGCTCTCCTTGCTGCGCCGGCACTTCCCAAACGCCCGCCATTGATTGTTTTGGCGGGCGTTTTTTTTGCGCCCCGGCCGATCTGCTCGATGCGCCTGTCAACCAACCATTTCGGCGGGCAGGACAAACTGAACAATCGCACCGCAGGGTTCGTTGGCGCAGGCCCAGAGTTGCCCGCCATGGATCTCGATGGTCGATCGGCAAATCGCCAGGCCCATGCCCAGGCCACTGGGTTTGGTGGTGTAAAACGGCGTGAAGAGATGTTCACAGGACTGCGCGCCGAACCCCGGCCCGGAATCGCTGACGCTGACCCATACCTGCCCCGTCTCCGTGATCTGCGTGCGCAAGCCCAGCGCTCTCTCGCCGGCACTTGTGCTGCCCATGGCCTCCAGCGCATTCATCATCAAATTGAGCACCACCTGTTGCAGTTCGACCCGATCGCCGTTGACCCGAGGCAACCCGGGCAACAGCTGCAAGTGAACCGCTACATCGCCCTTCTGGGCCTGACCGCGAGTGATTTCAATGACTTCGCCGATAACGTCGTTGAGGTTGACCGACTCCCTGGGTTGTGGCGATTTGCGGATCAGCCCGCGGATGCGCGCCAATACCTCACTGCCCCGATTGGCATCCTTGACGATACGTTCAAGGCACAATCGCACTTCCTCGATGTTCGCTGGCTGGGCGGTCAGCCAACGTACCGCCGCCTGCGCACTGGCGAGTGTCGAGGCCAGCGGTTGACTGACTTCGTGAGCGATCGATGCGGCAAGCTGGCCCATCGTCGCGACGCGACAGGCATGCGCCAGTTCCGCCTGAATCTCGCGATAACGCTGCTCGCTGGCGCGATTGCTGGCTTCGGCGAGTTTGCGCTCGGTCAGATCAAGGACGAACGCAACGCCCTGCTGCTGACTGCTTTCAAGTATGGCCAGACCGACGAGCGCCGGCAGGCGGCTGCCATCCTTCCTGAAGTATTGCTTCTCGAATGGCGGCGCGTGCCCGGTTCGCACAGCGTCGGCCATGGCCTTTTCGCTGACATCGCGAAACTCCGGCGGGGTCATTTCTCGCCACCGCACACGCCCCGAAACCACATCCTCGCGCGTGTAACCGACCATGCGCAGAAATGCGTCATTGGCTTCGACAATCTCGCCCTCAGTCGTCCAGAACAAGATGCCGATGATATCGGCGTCAACCAGACGGCGGATTTTCGCCTCGCGCACTGCAATATCACGGTACAGACGCGCATTGACCAGCGAGATGGCCCCCTGCGAAGCGACCAGTTTCAACGCTGCAATCCGCGTCGGGCTGAACACTCGCGAGCTCAGATTGTTCTCCAGGTACAACGCGCCGATCAGCTTCGCCTGGTGCATCAGCGGCAGGCACAGAACCGAGCGTGCGCAGTGCTCGATGACGTAAGGGTCGACGGCGAACGGCGGCTCGGCCAGCGCGTCATCCAGGAACAGATTCTCCTGGGTACGCAGCACATGGAAAAGGATCGACTGAGGTATCAGCGCCGCACTCACCGGCTCATCACGAAGGGCCAATTGCGTGGTGTCATCGCGGGTCGTCGCTTCGGCAACAATCCGCTGTTCACCGGCCTGCGTCAGGATCAACACACCGCGCTCGGCGCCCGCCTGTTCGATGGCTGTGCGCATGATCATTTCGATCAGCCGCTCCAGGACGATCTCACTGGACGCCGCTTGCGAGACCTTCAGCACTGTGGCGAGGTCCAGCTGTTCGACCGGTGTGGCGATTGTGGTGGTGGGCCCGAGTACCGGTTGTTCGACGCGCAGAAACGGATGGTCAGCCTCCAGTTGCCGAACCTTGCCCTCGGCTCCCCAGCGTCGATAGCCGTAACAGGCATCCTGCAGGTACATTCGGGCAATTTTTCCCAGGCCACGCTGCGTATAAAAGCGCGACGCCAGTTCATTGGCCAGAGCTTCGATGTGCAAAAAACCAGTGTTCTGCGCCAGATGAATAGCCTGTTCATAGGCCTGCTCGGCGTCCAGGTATCGGCCTTCAATACGTGCCATTTCACCGGCCACCAGCGTGGCGTGACTGGCGTAGTTCTGCGCGCAGAGATCAGCCCACACCTGCAGTTGCCGATGGTGCATGCCAATGTCTGCAAGGGATGCCTGTCGGGTTTGGGCAGAGGCAGCGCTGCACAGGCCGGCAGCTGTCAGGGCGCTGTAGAAGGAGTATTCGGCCTCTTCAATGAATGCGTGTGACGACCGCAACAACTTCTGAGCAATCAGGCCCGCCTGGGTGGCCGCTGGGTAATCACCCGCGAAATAGCTGGCTTGCAACCTGCGAATCGAACGCCAACAAGCGGACACCAGCGAGGTGGAGGTCTGGCGATGCTCGTTACCAAGGTCAGAAGGTGGCGCAGCTTCGAGTCGGCCGAAGGGTCGCGTCTGGCCACGCAGCATCTGGATAAACCCCAACTGTACTTCGATGAAATCGATGCCCAGACCAAAGCCTATTTTCCGGGCGTAGGCCAGACCGCGTTCGGCTTCGCCTTGCAGTTCGGCCAACGGTTCGCCAGTGGCCAACAGATTGGAGACCAGACTGTTACCGGCGAAAGCGCCAACCGGCAAATCGCCCGTGCGGTTGGCCACCTCGAACACTTGACGCAATGGCGCAACACAGGTGCGCACCGGTTGAACCCAGCGTTGGGCAAACAGCAAAAACGCCAGCTGAGTGCGCGCCTGATAACGTTCCAGGCCTCGCCGCTCGACCAGTCGACAGCCAAGCTCAGCGAAAGCCAAACCCGCCGGATAATCGGCAAAACGCCGTCCGGCGATCCTCGGAACGTTGGCATAGGCCACGCACGAAGCATCGCTATTGCCGTGCTCGATACTCAGGTTGATCGCCCGGCAGATAGCCAGGCCGGGAAGATTACCGTCCATGTGCAGCGCCGCCACAATCAGCTTGGACAACGCCTCAAGAGTGGCCAGAGCAACGGCGTCTTCCATGGGCGGCAGGTCGATCAACGCCTCGATGCTTCTGCCGCCGAGCTGACGCTCGATGCGCAGGTATTCGTCTTCCACCTCTGCGTCACCGGGATGTGCCGGCCAGTCGATGCCCAGATGACGCAGGAACGCCAGACAGACCGCCACCGCGTCGTGACTCTGATCCAGCATCAGGTAGAGATCGACTTGCAGGCAGGCGACCTGAGTGCGCTCAGGCAGTGTCAGGGCGCGCCGTGATAAGCGCTTCAAGCGCGCTTCGGCGGCAGGCAACTGCCGGGTGAGAAATTCGCACAGGGACCGGCCGGACTCCAAAGCGAACAGCAATTGACGCTGACACTCCCACCCTGTGTCCCCCAGCAGGTCTGAACCGAGGGCGAAATACTTCAGCGCCGATGCGTAGGCCGTCGAAGCCCGAGCGCGTTGCCCCGCCAACAGGTTCAACTGTGCCAGTTGTTCGCGCTCCTCCTGTTCGTCCATCAACACGGCGCCACGATTGAGCTGGCCAACGATCTCGAAAATCGCTTCTTCGCGCTTTCGTGCTGGCGTCCGCGCAACCAATATTCGACCGATTCGCAGATGGCTTTGCGCGCGCGATGTTTCTTCAATCAACAGATAAGCCGCTTCCTGAACCCGGTCGTGAACGAATCGATAGACGTTATCCTGACGCGTGATCAGTTCATGACGAACCGCTTCCCACAACTGTGAATGAATCTGCGAGGCAGCCACGCCTAGAACGGTTGAGAGCGTGGCGACGTCAGCGACGTTGCCCAGGCACGCCAACTGCTGCAAGACTTGCTGCGTCTGGGCGGGTAACCGCGCCAGTTTACCGATCATCAGATCGGCCACGTTATCGGTATAACCTTGAGCATCAATACAGTCTGCATCCCAGACCCAGCGTCGGACTTCATGGTCGTAGGCCAGCAGGCCCTGCTCGACGAGCGTTTGCAAAAACTGAATGACGAAAAAGGGATTGCCCGCCGTTTTGTCCAGAATCAATTGCGCGAGCGGCGCGATGCAGGAACGTTCGGACTGTGACGACTCCGCGAGCAACTGCTCGATGTGCGACCGGGCAAGGGGCGCCAGAGTCATCTCCTGCACCCGCCCCCCCGCCGTTTTTATCGACTGCAGCCGGGCCGTCAACGGGTGCGAGGCATCGACTTCATTACTGCGATAAGCACCAATCAACAGCAAATACTTCACGTCCGACCGGGTCAGTAGCTCCTCAAGCAAGTGGAGCGTGGCGAGATCCAGCCACTGCAAGTCGTCAAGAAACAGCGTCAATGGATGTTCGGCCCGGGCAAACACGCCGATGAATCTACGCAATACCCGCAGGAAGCGTCGCTGCGCCTGAGGCGGTTCAAGATCAGCGACTGCGGCCACTTCTCCGATGATCAACTTGAGTTCCGGGATCAGCTCCGTCATGAGCCACGCCTCAGCACCGAGCGCCGCCAGCAATTCCTCGCGCCAACCGGCCAACTCGGCGTCGCTTTTGCTCAGCAACGTGCGCACCAGGCTTTGAAAAGCCTGCACCAGGGTCGAATAGGGCACATCGCGTTTGTACTGGTCGAATTTGCCACAAGCAAACAGCCCGCGTGCCGGAATCAAGGTTTGATGCAATTCACTGACCAACGAAGACTTGCCGATGCCCGAATAACCGGAGATCAGCACCCACTCGGGCTGGCTACTGACCGTCATGCGTTTAAAAGCGGCAATCAGGGTCTCGACCTCGGATTCGCGCCCGTAGAGCTTCTCGGGAATCAGCAAGCGGTCGAACATCCCCCGTTCATCCAGCGCAAATTCGCTGATTGACTGCTGCCGTTGCCAGTGCTGCATACAGCGGCGCAAATCCTGCTCGACCCCGGTCGCGGACTGGTAACGCTCTTCAGCGGTCTTGGCCAGTAACTTCATGACGATCTGCGAAAGCATCTCGGGCACGGTGGTGACACGCACATTCGGTGGCATTGGCTTGCGCGCGATATGGCAATGCAACCACTCCATCGGGTCGGCCGCAGCAAACGGCAGCGAACCGGTGAGCATTTGATAGAGAGTGACGCCGAAGGCATAGAGGTCGCTGCGCGAATCAATCGAGCGATTCATCCGCCCCGTCTGCTCCGGGGCCATATACGCCAGCGTGCCGGACAACGTCTCGGGCGGTTCCGGTGCCTGTCGCTCGCGAGGCAATCGCGACGCCAGGCCGAACCCGGTGAGCCGTGCGTGACCATCGTCACAGTTGACCAGAATATGGGCAGGCTTGATGTCTTTGTGAATCAGCCCGCAGTTGTGCAGCTTGCCCAGCGCTACGGAGATGCTGATGGCCAACCGCAAAAAAGTCTCGGTTTGCATCGGCGCCGAGAGTAATTCGGCAAGCAGCACGCCACCGGGGTCTTCGAGCACCAGCTGCACTGTGCCATTTTCACGCAGCAACTCCAGCGGGCGAGCCGCCCACGGGCTCTGCAGTTCATCCTTAAATGAATACTCGTGGGCCAGGCGATCAAGGGTGGTGCGCCAAGGTTGCTCCGCTGCCGTCGAGGCAATGAGAACGTTCACGTCCAGACCGTCACCCGCACGTTTGCGCCGACAGAACATGCGCTCTCCGTCGTCCCACAGAACCTGCACACCTTCATTCATCGCCATCGCAGCCATTGGTAAATGCTTGATCATCGGACACCGTTACCTGGCTGCCAGCTGGCGCCATTGCTAACCGTAGCTGAGAGAAACGCGAAGAAAAAATCGACAGAAAATCTTTGCAGGAAAACCGATATGCGGCAATCAACCATAGGTGTTAGCAGAGGGGGCAGTTCAACGGATTGTGGTGCGTGCTCCCTGCGCAAATCAAAGATTGCCGCGAGCCCTGTCGTAGCACAGATCAAGCACCCGGGGATGAACATACGTTCATCGAAAACAGCGAGCAACGCGTCTACCCTGCGGGTTCCGACATAGTGACTACAGGAGTACCCACCATGTTCTCGCACGAAAGCATTCCACTGATTATCATCTTCATCATCATGTTGCTGGCCGTGCTTGTGGCCTTTCTGCACCCGGTTCATGCGTTTTACAGTTGGCTTCGCAGACGAAGGGAAAGATCTGCCGCCGAGATCGCGCGCGAGGCAGATTCGCGCTGACGTTTCGCCTGACAAGCCCGGCGAC
>CXWL01005448.1_pt1 | contig 10406 bp, 13 predicted proteins | sample 590931 | NCBI WGS metagenome assembly CXWL01 (sample SAMEA3498368, study PRJEB10139) | groundwater metagenome | biome: water well; material: biofilm material | place: Germany | collected 2015-04-27
CCGAGGCCGTGAAAATCTTCGCCCTCTCCGCCAAGGGCGAATCCGCGCCGCCCTACGCGGTGTAGGCCGACTCCGGCGCCACCTGCAATTGGGCGCGGGCCTCCGCCGGGATCGGCTGGGCGGCCATCCCGCCCTGGGCGTCGGGTTTCACGCAGACCGCGGTGATTTCGCCGGTGGCGCACAACACGCCGTCCTTCCGGAACTGGAAGACATAGGTCACCGAGCGGGTGTTGAGTTTCTTGACGAAGAGTTTCACCACGACGGTGTCGTTGAAGCGCAGCGGCGCCCGGTAGGCACAGCTGACGTTCACCCGCGGCCAGCCGACCACCTGTCCCGGCACGAACGAAATCAGCGGCAGCCCGAGCGTCCGGTAGAAGGCGGTCTCGCAGCTTTCCATCCAGCGGAAGAAATTGGCGAAATGCATGATGCCGGCCATGTCGGTCTCATGGAACTCCACCTGGCGTATGATGCTAAACTCGGAGGGCATGGGTAATTCATCCTGAATTCACCCCGGGGTGGCAATGCCGTTCAACGGCGGCTTGTATCGGCGCGGCCGGCTGTCAGACTGCCGGCATGAACCTCCTATCCCGCTTTCTCGCCGTGGGCGCGTTGCTCACCGCTGTCCAGTCTTTCGCCGCCCGCGCCTTTGAGGGCAAAGTGACCCAAACCATCACCGCCGCCAAGGGTGAGTCGCAAACCCTGAACTATTCCATGAAGGGCGATAAGCTCCGCACCGACATGAACGCGGATGGGCACGAGATGTCCTCCATCATGGACCTGGCCAAACTGGAGATAATCATGCTGATGCCCGAACAGAAGACGTATATGGTCATGCCGATCAAGAAACCCGTCGAGCAGGCCATGGCCAAGCAGGGCGAGAGCACGGCGGACGTCGAGGTCACCGGCAAAACCGAAACCATCCTGGGCTACAAGTGCAGCCAGATCCTCGTGAAGGACAAGGGCTCCGTCACCGAGATGTGGGTTGCTGACGGGCTGGGCACTTTCATGGGCCTGGGCAGCGGCGGCGGGGGCGGCAACCCGATGGCCGGCATGTTTGGCGGGGGCGGCAAAAAATCAGCCAACGCCGCCAAGTGGGAGGAAGCGCTCAAGGGCAAAGGCGGCTTCCCGCTGCGCGTCATCTCGCGCGATGCCAAGGGCAGGCAAAGCTTCAAGATGGAGGCCACCAAGATCGAGCCCGGCTCCCTGCCCGACTCGCTGTTCGCCCCGCCGGCCGGCTACGAGAAGTTCGCGATGCCCGATTTCGGCAGCATGTTCAAGCGGGGGTAAGCAAACACCACAGCCCCGGTGGGATTGCGCGCACTTCTTGTAGGTCGGGCTTTATGCCCGACATTAAAATTGAATCATGCCGCTGCCTCATAAAGGCGGTTACGGTGCATTGCGCAAAGGACGGCATTCATCGCCCGGGGCCGATTATTTCCTTACCATTTGCCTGCAAAGGCCGTCTTCTGCGCTGAATACACGGGTAGTAACCGAACATTGCCTGGCGGAGCTACACCACCTGCAGGCTGAACATGCATGGCAGCTGCGCTGTGTCGTAATCATGCCCGACCACCTGCATCTCCTCGCCCGGCTCGGACAAACCAGCGACCTATCTTCTGTCGTCCGCCTTTTCAAGGGACGACTGACCCCACTTCTGCGCCTGCACAAAGCGGCGTGGCAGCAGAGTTTCTATGACCATTGCCTGCACCCGGATGAGAATCTGCTGCCAGTATTCCTCTACATATATCTCAACCCCTATCGCAAAGAACTCCTCCTGCTGAATCAAAAGTGGCCAGGATATTTCTGCTCGCCGGAAGATTGGTGCTGGTTTGGCCCATTGACCAATGAGAGCCATCCCGAGCCTGCTTGGCTACGGTGAATGTCGGGCATAAAGCCCGACCTACAAAACAGATAGAGTCTGACGCAGACCAGACTTTAGGCCCGACACGTATGAGTAAAGGCCTTCGCCCGGAGGCTTCCGCCGTCGCCAAGGCTATGGCGGACAAGTCGGCGCGATGGGTCCTGCCGGCCTCAATGGCCGATCTTCAATAGTTCTTCGGCCGTCCAAAAGGCCGTGCGGTTCGCGGTGTCGGCGCGGACCTTGGCGACCGTCTCAGGCTGCACCTCGGACGCGCTGTTGCCCCAGGAGGCGCGGACGTAGGAAAGCACGTTGGCAACCTGCTCGTCCTTCAGGGCGGCGCCGAGCGGGGCCATGACGTTGTTGTATTCCTTGCCCTCGACCGTGATCGGGCCGTTCAGGCCGTGGAGGACGATCCGGATCATCCGCTCCTCATTGCCCGTGGCCCACTCGGAGGCGACCAGCGGCGGATACTGGCCGGGCACGCCCAAGCCATTGGCTTGGTGGCAGGCAATGCAGGTGGTATCGAAGACTTTCTTGCCCAGCTGGGCGCGGGTGAGCGGGACGATCTTCACCGCCCCGGGTTTTTCGCGGTTGGCGTGCTCACTGTAAACCAGCGGATCAAAGCGGAGCGAAAAATGCGCGAGGTAGATCGAACCGAAGAAAATGGCCGAGCACATCAGGCCCAGCAACACGAGCGGCAGTTTGGAATAGCCGTCGGCCTTCTCGGGCTTGGTCGCCAGCAGCCGGGCGTGGACCTGCTGGATGCTGTCATCACTGGCCCCGGCCTGTTCCACGCGGAAATTGGAATCGTTCGCGCTCATCTTAATGGCCAGCCTCCTTCGGCGCCGGGGTGTTCCGGCTGCGTTCGATGGGATAATCGTAGGTATCCTTCAGGCTCTGCAGGTAGGCGACCAACGCGACCGCGCGGGCCGTGGGGACGACTTCCCAACCGGGCCCCGGCGCAAACCTGGAGGGCAAGGCAAGGGCGCGCACCGAAGGCTGGCGACCGGCCACCGGGTGGACGTCGAAGAGGAATGGATGCGCCGGCATGTTGGTGCCCGCCGCCACCGACTGCGGGGCGTAGAGGAGCTTGTAGAACCACTCGGCGTATTCCCCGGGCTTGGCGTCACCGAGGCGGGCGCCGACATTGCGCAGGTCGGGGCCGAGGCGGTTCTGGCCGATGAGGACGGTCTGGTCGCGGATGTAGTCGCGGGCGTAGCTGCCGCGTTCACCCCATTTGCGGGCCAGGTCGGAGCCGAAGCCTTCGTGGCGGACCTGCTGGGTGTGGCAGGTGACGCAACCAAGGTCCTGGTAGACGAGGCGGCCCTGGTCGGCGAGGCCGGAGAGCGGCTGCGGGTAAAGCGTGTCGTCGGCCGGATCCTTGAACTGGCCGAGGCCGCCAATCTGCCGGTGGGCGGTCAGCAACAATCCGACCCACGACAGAGCGAGGGTGGCCAAAACGCCGAGGAAGAGGGCCAGTCCGTTTTTCATGGGTGCCCCTCCAGATTCAAAGCGGGAGGCGTGCGAATCTGCGCCGGCGGAACATTGGCAAAATTAAACGGGCAGGCGTGCCGAATAAAATTTATGAGGAACGCCACGTGCCCGAGGAGCAGCAGACCCAGCACCAGCGTGCGGAAGGCGAACCAGAAAGACATGGCCTTGGTGATGTCCGCGAACGGCACGGCGGCGTCATTGAGCAGCTTGCCCTGCGTCCAGCCGGCATAGGCCAGGCCCGCGACCATGAGCAGCACGCCGAGGGCGGTGGCGCCGAAGTGCACCTTGACCAGCGCCGGCGAGCGCCACTCGCGGCCCGTCAGGCGGGGCAGCATGAAATACGCGGCGCCGAACATGGCGGTGGAGAAACAGGCGTAGAAGGTCAGCCAGTCACGCAGGCCGTCGAGCAAGGTGAACTGGACGGTGGCGGCGAAACCGCGCATCGAGAGCGCCAGGTTCATGACCGCGGCGAGCACGAAGCTCACGATGCTGATGATGATGAAGCGGAGCGTCAGGCTGTTCTTCGCGTCGGTATGCCGGCCGGACAGGGTGCCAAAGAGATTGAGGGCCACGATGACCACGCCGACGACGACCAGCATGTTGGCCACGATGCCCAACGTCGGGATCCACACCGGCACGGGGGCGCCGATCAGGCGGCTGCCGCCGGCGAAAGCCGACGTGAGGGCCAGCCACCAGAAGGCCAGCGGCGCGAGGTAGTAATGGGCGACGGGCTTGCCGAGAATCTTGGGCAGGAAGTAGTAGGCGGCGGCGAGGGCGACCGGCACGAACCAGAGGTTGTAGAGGCCGTGGGCATACCAGGCGTTGACCACGGGCTGGAGCACGCCGCGCACCGGAGCCTTGAAGAGCATCACCTGCGCGACGGCGTAGAGCCAGGGGAACCAGAACGCCGCGCCGAGGAGATACCACTGCGAGGCATAGACGTTCTCCGTGTTGCGGATGCTGAAGGTGGTGACCGCCCAGACGCCGATGAGAGCGTAGGCCGCGAGCAGGAGCAGGCAGACGAAGCGGGGCATCTCGAGCAGCTCGAAGGAAGTCGAATAGCCGCCCAGGATGCCGAGGACGCCGAGGGTGACGCCGAGATTCCAGAACTTGAGGGCGACAAACAGCCAGCCGCCGTGCCGGAGGGTCGTCGCGGAGAGGCGGGCCATCAGCCAGAGGCCGAAGGCGAAGGCGGCGTTCATCCCCCAGCCGTAGACGAGCGCGTTCTGCGCGGCGGGGGCGAGGCGGCCATGGGTGCACCACTCGCAATCGGCCAGGAAGCCCGGCAGATGCAGCTGCATCGCGGCGGCCAGTTGCATGACGCCGCCGAGCAGCAGCCAGACCAGCGCCGAGCCGAAGAAGAACAACACCGGCCACCTGGCCGAGGCGTCGATCTCCATTTGCTCCGAGCGGTTGTCAGGGGAGGAATTCATCGGCAGGTCTTACTTCCTGGGGTGGTCACGGACGGTGAGTTCGATGGCGCGCCCGATGGGCAGACGGACGACGCCCGCTTTCTGATCGACCCAGGCGTAGCTGGTCGCGGCGCGGTGTTCATTGGCCTGGTGCTCCGTGAGCAGGGTCTGGCGGTCGGCCGGTGTCCTGACCCCCTCGACCTTGTCCACCGTGTAGGCGCGGGGCACATAGACCTTCCAGACCAGCAAACCAAAGGCGGCAAAACAGAGCAGCACAAGCACCGTGGTGAACACGGGCGTGCGGTGCGGGAAGGAGAAATTGGAGGTATCACTCATGGCTTAGTGGGCGGCCGGCACGGCGCCGGACTCGGGCGCGGTGGCCTCGTGGTGCGTGAGCGACTCGACGATGCGCGGGTCGCGGATCGGGATGAGCTTGGCCGTGGGGAAGCTCCGCAGGTAGGACCAGACACAGATGCCGCCGACCCCGACGACGGAGGTCAGCACCCACAGCAGGTTGAGGGAGAGAAACGGCTGGGGGTCGTCATGGGCGTCGCGCAGCGCCGGCAGGACGTTGTAACAGATGTCGACGAGGATGATCACGGCGATCCAGAGGCTGACGTGCAGGGCCGGGCCGAGCGTGGATTTGCGGCGGTAGGACAGCCACATCAGGAACGGGTAGAAAAAGTGCCCGAAGAGCAGCAGCAGGCCCACCCAAAGCCAGTCGCCGTGCTCGCGGATGTTATACCAGAAGGTTTCCTCCGGGACGTTGGCGTTCCAGATCAGGAAATATTGGGAGAAGGTGACGTAGGCCCAGAACACGACGAACGCAAAGGCCAGCGCCACGAGGCAATGCAGCTGGTTGGTGTTGAAGATGCCCTTGTAGTCGCCGCGCGTGCAGAGCCACCAGGTGATGACGACCCCGAACGCCAGCGCGGCGCGGATGCAGTTCGCGAAGAACCACACGCCATACATCGTGGAGAACCAGTGGTATTCGAGGCTCTTCATCCAGTAGATGGCGGCGAAGCTCAGGGCCAGGGCGGTGACCGGGATGCCGAAGGCCGCGGTCTGGCGGCTCATGAAGGTCCATTTGGCGTCGCCGTCGCCGTCCTGCGCGAAGGAGGCTTTGCGCAGCCGCCACGAAAGGAAAATCCAACTGGCGAAGAACGCCACCGTCATGCCGGTAAACATGTTCACGTTCAGGAAACTCGCCTTCTTCTGGTAGAGGATGTCCCCCCCCACCGTGCCATGGCCGCCGTGCAGCGCGTGGCCGAGGTCCATCCACGGCCACACGAAGCCGGGATACTTCCACGCCGAGATGAGCAGCGGGATAAAGAGGACGAAGAGCCACTTGAAGGCCGAGAGGCCGTGCTCGAACTGGCGGCGGATGACGGTGGACCAGCCGGCGTCGAAGATGTGGTGGATCATCACGAGCATCAGCATGCCGATGGCGACGGCCGTCCAGTAGGAGAGGCCGACGAGGTAGGACAGCGCGACGCCGTGCGGCTCGGCGACAAAGAGGCCGAGCGCGGTGACGGCGAGGCCGGCGAGGCCGGCGCCAAGGAATTTGTTCGCCAGGGCGGCGGTGGAGGCGACCCGTTCGACAGGCTCAGGGCTATGGGCAGGGGCGCTCATGTTACTTCAGCCCTCCGCGCAGTTCAGGGGGGACATCGTTGATCGTGCCATGCGCCGCGCGCTGCAGGGCGCGCACGTAGGCCACCACGGCCCAGCGGTCGTCAGGGGCCAGCTTGTCGGCGTAGGCCATCATCGTGTTCTTGCCGTGGGTGATGGTGTTGAAGATTTCGCCCTCGGCCATGCCGCGCAGGCGGTCATCGTGATAGGTGGGCGTCGTCAGCATGCCGTAGGACTTGGTGATGCCGTTGCCGTCGCCCAAGGCGCCGTGACAGGGGGCGCAGTAGATCTGGTAGCGGCCCTGTCCGCGCCCGATGAGCTCGCGGTTGACCTCGAGCTTGGCCGGGAATCCGCGGCCGAAGCTGCCGTCGGCCAGTTTGCCCTCGTAGCGGAAATCGTCGGCGCGCAGGAAGGCGGGGTCGGCCTGACCGGCCTCGCGGCCAAAGGGCACGGTGCCGGGGGGCAGCGGCCGGTCGGCGCGGCCGTCGGCAAAGAACCTGGATCCGGCCTGGGGCTTGTATTTGGCCTGGCGGTCCATGTCCGGGAAGACCTCGATCGGCGGGCGCGACGAGCGCAGGCCCCGGAGGCCCATGACGGACAGCAGGAGGACGACCACGAAAGCGAGGGTGTAATAGGCGAAGCGCATCGGGTCAGGCCTCCAGCTCCACGATGTCCTTGCCGCCGGCCTTCGCGAGCAGGTCGCGGGTGGCGGCAACGTTGTATTTCGGGTCGCTCGCCTCGATCACGATGTAGAACCGGTCGTCGGAGGCGCGGACAAACTGCGGGGCCTTCAACACCGGGTGGTAATGCATGGGCAGCTTGTTGAGGAAGAACATGCCGCCGATGGTGGCAAAGGCCGTGAAGAGGATGGTGAGCTCGTAGGAGACGGGGAAGGCGAACATCGGGCTGAAGTAGGGCTTGCCGCCGACGACCAGCGGATATTCCACCGCCCCGGCCCACCAGATGAACGACATGCCGGTGACGAAACCGGTGATGCCGCCGGCGAGCGAGAAGCGCGGCACTTTGGAACGGCGCACCCCCATCGCGGCATCGAGGCCGTGGACGGGGAACGGCGTGATCGCGTCCCACTGCGAGTAGCCGGCGTCGCGGATCCTCTCGCAGGCATGATAGAACTCCGGCACAGTGTTGAAGGCGGCGATGATTCCGTGGTTCTGGTTCATGGCGGCTTCCTAGTGGTGAGACGATCCGTGGGGATCGGCCGCGGGGATGACCGCCTTCACTTCCGACATCGGCATGATGGGGACGAAGCGGATGAACAGGAGGAACAGGAACGAGAACACGCCGAAGGTGCCGAAGAACGTGAAGATCTCGACGATGGACGGCGAATAATAGCCCCAGCTCGACGGCAGGAAGTCGCGGGCGAGCGACGTGACGATGATCACGAAGCGCTCGAACCACATGCCGACGTTGACGAAAATGGACAGGATCCAGACGAGCGCGGTGTTCTCCCGGACGGCCTTGAACCAAAAGAACTGCGGCGTGATGACGTTGCATCCGATCATGATCCAGTAGGCCCAGGCGTAGTGGCCGAAGGCGCGGTTGATGAACGCGAAGCCCTCGTAGGGATTCGCGCTATACCACGCGATGAAGAACTCCATCGAGTAGGCGTAGCCCACCATGGTGCCCGTCGCCAGGGTGATCTTGCACATGCAGTCGATGTGATACTGCGTGATCAGATCATCGAGGCGGTAGACCGCGCGGAGGGGCAGCATCAGCGTCATCACCATGCCAAAGCCCGAGAAGATCGCCCCGGCCACGAAGTAGGGCGGGAAGATGGTCGTGTGCCAGCCGGGGATGAGCGAGACGGCGAAGTCGAACGACACGATGGTGTGCACGGAGAGCACCAGCGGGGTCGAGATGCCGGCCAGGATGAGGTAGGCCATCTCGTAGTTGCTCCACTGGCGGTTGGAACCGCGCCAGCCCATCGCGAAGAAGCCGTAGATGCGCGCCTTGAAGAGCTTGCCGGCCGCGGTGAAGCGGTCGCGCATCGTGCCGAGGTCGGGGATGAGGCCGACATACCAGAACAACACGGAGACGGTGCCGTAGGTCGAGACCGCGAACACGTCCCATTCCAGCGGCGAGCGGAAATTCTGCCAGATGCCGTTCGCGTTGGGGAACGGGAACAGCCAGCCCGGCATCACGGCGAACCAGATGCGGCCGACGTGGAAAACCGGGAAGATGGCGGCGCAGACGACGGCGAAGATCGTCATGGCCTCGGCGGCGCGGTTGATGGACGTGCGCCATTTCTGGCGCAGCAGGCAGAGGATCGCCGAGATGAGCGTGCCGGCGTGGCCGATGCCGATCCAGAACACGAAGTTGACGATGTCCCACGCCCAATTGACCGGATTGGCGTGGCCCCAGACGCCGACGCCCGTGGCGACGAGGTAGGTCAGGCCGGAGACGGTGAACGAGGCGACGATGGCCGCGAGGCCGAAGCACCACCACCACCAGGCCGGAGTCTTGCCCTCGACGATCCCGCAGACTTTCTCGGTGATCCAGTGGAAGTCGCGGCCGTGCTCCACCAGCACGCGGCGGGGGATCACCACGGGCTTGACCTCGGCGAGGATGGCGGGAGCCGGTTGATCGGTGGCGTGCGCGGACATCAGCCGTGCCCTCCCTGCTTGGCCGCGGGCTGATCGGCGCCGTGGCCGGCGTCGTGCGCCGGGTGGTTCTTGCGGTTATACTCGACGCGGCTGAGCGGCAGCGCCGCGTAGTCCGGCATGGCGGGATTCGGGTTGCGCAGCTTGCCGAGGTAGGTCGTGCGCGGGCGGACATTGAGGTAACCGAGGACGGCGTAGTCGCGGTCCTGCGCCTTCGCGATGGAGACGGCGCTGTCCGNNGATCGTGCCGTCGGGGATCTCGACGTTGTCCGTGGGGCCGGCCGAGCGCTTCCGGGCGATCTTGGCCTGCTGGATGCGCTGCACACAATAGGTGCATTTCTCCATGACGCCGCGCATGCGCACGGTGACGTCGGGATTCTTCACCATCTTGACCAGCTCCGGCATGTCGCTCTGGTGGCCGAGCGGCCCCAGATAGAGGGCGTCGAGCGAGCGCTTGTTGTAGTCGAAGAAATTGAACCGCCGCACCTTGTAGGGGCAGTTGTTCGCGCAATACCGCGTGCCGATGCAGCGGTTGTAGGCCATGATGTTGAGGCCCTCCCCGTCGTGGACGGTGGCGTTGACCGGGCACACCGTCTCGCAGGGCGCGAGCTCGCAGTGCTGGCAGGTCATGGGCTGCATCGAAACCTGGGGATCCTCGGGGAGCGCCTTGTTGCCCTCGGCGCCAAAGGCCTCCGCGTCGGCCTGGCCGTCGGAGTAGTAGCGGTCGAGGCGGATCCATTGCATCTCGCGGCCGCGCATCACCTGATCCTTGCCGACGATCGGGATGTTGTTCTCCGCCTGGCAGGCCACGACACAGGCGTTGCAACCGATGCAGGTGTTGAGATCGATCGACATGCCCCACTGGTGGAGGCCGTCGAGATTGGGTGTCTCGTAGAGGGAATTGCCGCGCGGGGTGGTGGTGGCGATGAAGGCGGGATCTTTGCCGGCATCCTTGCCCAGCACGGGCGGAGTGTGCGACTCCATGCCGATGCTGTTTACGTAGTCGTGGTTCTCCTGGTAGCTGTCCCTGCCCTCGTAGTTGGCCTCGCGCACGATGTCGCGGCCTTCCATGGACCAGTGTTCCTGCGTGTTGGCGAGCTGCCGGCGCTGACCGGTGTCGCGCAGGGTGGCGCCGGTGGCGAAGCCCAGGCCGTCCGTCGTGCGGAGCGGATAGGCGCTGAAGCCCGCGCCGGTGCCGATGTGGCCGGATTGCGTGCGGCCGTAGCCGAGGGGCAGGACGATGGTGTAATTGGCGAGACCGGGTTGGATGTGCACCGGGCCGGTGACCTGGCGGCCGTTCAACGTGACGGCAAAGACCCGGGCGTTCTCGCGGCCTTGGTAGAACTCGGCCTCTTCCTTGCGGGCGACCTGCAGCAGGCTGCCGGCGGG
>CXWL01027774.1_pt1 | contig 10406 bp, 12 predicted proteins | sample 590931 | NCBI WGS metagenome assembly CXWL01 (sample SAMEA3498368, study PRJEB10139) | groundwater metagenome | biome: water well; material: biofilm material | place: Germany | collected 2015-04-27
GAGAGCAATAGTGACGGTGGGGCTGAAGCCCGGCGTTCTTGACGTGCAGGGCAAGGCGGTGGCCGGCGCGTTGAAGGAATTGGGCTTTGCTGGCGTCGAGGACGCCCGCGTCGGCAAGCGCATCGAAATTCAACTCGACGGCGATCTCGATCCTGCGACTGCGGAGGCGGAAGTGCGCGAGATGTGCGAAAAACTGCTCGCAAACACGGTGATCGAGAGCTACCGCGTCGAGATCGCCTGAGCGCCTCTATCTTAGATCGCCGCGCCCCGCATTGGTATGACGCGCAGCAACACGATTGCGAGCCCCCGGTCAGCACGATGGCGGCCAGCGCGACGATGATGCGCGCTTACTCTCCTGCCGTGCTCACCAACTCACGCGCGAGCACTTCCTCTATGGTGGCGGCGATGTCCTGGCGTCCGCCAAAGGCGGTTCCGACTTGGCGGGTGCGCGCGCGCTCGGCGTAGGTCGCATAGGCGCGCTCGGGCAGCGCCACATAGCCGACTTCTGGCGCGATCCGCGCCGCATTGGCCAGAAGGTATTGAGCAAAGCGCTGCACTTGCGGGCGCTGTAGCGCCTCAGCGTTGAAATACACGAACAATGGCCGTGACAATGGGTAATCCCCAGCGGCGATGCTCTCGTGCGATGGCGCGACTCCGTTGACCGAAAGGGCTTTCACCCGCGTGCGGTTTTGATCGAAATAGGCGTAGCCAAAATAACCCATCGCGCCCGGATTGCCGGCAACGCCGGTGACCGTGACGTTGTCGTCTTCAGTCGGCGTGTAATCGGTGCGCGATGATTTGGCGGCGCCCACCACGGCCTCGGTAAAATAGTCGAAAGTGCCCGAAGCGGTGCCCGCGCCGAACAATTGCAGACCGAGGTCAGGCCAGCGCGGGTTGATATGACGCCAGTTGGTGATCTGCCCCTGCGCCGCGGGTTCCCAGGTGCGTCGCAACTCCGCCATGCCGATATTGGCGAGCGTGTTGCTGGGATGGACCACTACCGTCAGTCCGTCGAAAGCGATCGGCGCCTCGACGTAGGTCACCCCCGCCGCCGCGCAGGCTTGCATTTCTTCCGTCAAGATAGGGCGCGATGCGCCCTGCATTTGCGTCTCACCGCGGCAGAATTTTCGAAAGCCTCCGCCGGTCCCGCTTTCACCCACGGTCACACGCGCCGCAGCGGTCTGGGAGGCGCCAAATTGTTCAGCCGCCGCCTCTGAAATCGGGAATACCGTCGAGGAGCCATCGACTTGGATAGCCGCTCCGCCAGCGCTCTGTTTAGCCGGTTCAGCGCCGCACGCGCTTAGCGCCAGCACTAAAGCTGCGGCCAGGATGCGTCGCTTCATCATGAATTCTCCCCCAGCTCTTCCGCGCGCCGGCTTCATCGCCATCGCGCGAACCTAAATGCAGCGCGGCGCAGATAATATCACCTGCGTCAGAGCATGTCTTAGCCTCGTCCCTGGTTGAAAGCACCAGTCTCGACAGGGGCGATGGGTACTCACATTCCGGGCGGCATTGTATCGAAGCGTGGCAATCCCCCTCCAGGTCGGTCCCAAGCCGGCGCGCGCGAGGCGTATACGACCATCTGCGGAACGAACACATTGGGATCGTCCAGGCTCGATGCGCGCAGAAAGATCATCCCCGGCATCGCGTCGTTGCTGGAGAACAGCGCTGAACCGCAGGTTGCGCAGAAATGGCGCGTCACGATGTGGCCGCTATCTGCGGCGCGCGCATACGCGGTAGTCGGGCCGCTGACGCTGACGCCGGGTTCAGGAACGCCCATGTGCGCGCAATGGCCCGCCCCGCTCGATTTGCGGCAGTCCACGCATTGGCAGATCCCCGCCATCGCCTGAGCGCCGCTGCTTTCGTAGCGCACCGCGCCGCAGAGACATCCCCCGGTAACTTTGGTCATCCTCGCCTCCCGTCTTGAAGAAGACCTCGTTAAGTCATTATATAGTACATTGCAAGTGACAAGTTACTGGGGATTTCATGGCCGCGCCCGACTTCCGATCCGGTTGCCCCATCGCCGCTGCGCTCGAGCAGATCGGCGACCGCTGGACGCTGGTGCTGCTGCGCGATCTCGTCAACGGCAAGCAGCGTTTCACGCAGTTTCTGGAAGGTCCCGAGCGCATCGCAACCAACATCCTCACCGCCCGGCTCGCGCAGATGGAAGCTGACGGCCTAGTGAGCGCCCAGCTCTACCAGCACCGCCCGAAACGTTACGGCTACAAACTGACGCCGAAGGGAGCGGCGCTAATGCCGGTGCTGCAAGCGCTCTCGGCTTGGGGGCAGGCGCACCTGCCCGACCGCTGGACCGCACCGGAGAAATTCATGAGGCTGAAACCCAGCGATCTCGCTTGAGCCGTCTGCGGCGAATTCTATTTCGCGGTTCTTACGGCCCTGGCCGATTAATTCTCAGCAACACCAATGTCAGCGCGCCAGTGGCGAGGATGGTGACGAGCGCGACGATGATCAACCAGGTTGGCATGCGGCCTTCTTAACACAGCACGACGGCTTCTGCCCACATGCTGCCTTAGATCAAAACGCCGGCGGGCTTTGAATTCGTCGCGACGCACCGTAAATGGGCGTCATGAAATCAGCGGTGATCGTCTTTCCGGGCTCCAATTGCGACCGTGACGCCGCGCGCGCTCTGGAGCGCATTTCCGGCAGGGCCGCCAGCATGGTCTGGCACAAGGACACGGAACTCCCGGCAGGGACCGATTTGGTCGTGCTGCCGGGCGGCTTCTCCTACGGCGATTATCTCCGTTCCGGCGCCATGGCGGCGAAGAGCCCAGTCGTGCGCGCCGTCATCGCCCACGCCGAGCGCGGCGGCCTTGTCTTGGGAATCTGCAACGGCTTCCAGGTGTTGACCGAAACCCGCCTGCTGCCCGGCGCGCTGGCCCGCAATGCGGGGCTGAAGTTTGCCTGCAAGGAGGTTCCCCTCGCCATCGCCAACGGCAATACCACGTTCACGCGCGCCTATCGCGAGGCGCGGGAGACCGAGATTCCAATCGCACATGGGGACGGACGCTTTGTCGCGGACGAAGACACGCTCGACCGCCTCGAGAACGAAGGCAGGGTAGTGTTCCGTTATCTCGACAATCCCAACGGATCAGCCCGCGACATCGCCGGCATCGTCAATGAACGCGGCAACGTCTTGGGCATGATGCCCCATCCTGAGCGCGCCTGCGATCCAGCACTTGGCCGCACGGGCGGGGCGGCTGTGTTCCAGAGCCTCCTGGAAGCGGCCTGATGGCGAAGAAACAACAAGCAGCACCGCTCGGAGATTTCGACGCAGAAGTAGATTCAGCGCGCAAACGTCTTGAAGCTGCACTCACTGAGGATGAGACCTTCGACGACCTGGCCGCCCTGCAAGCTCTGGCGCCGATACTTGAGCGCCACATCCGCTCGCGCAGGCTGGCCTTTACCCTTGGCGAAGACGAGGACGAAGAGACCCACATCGTCATAGTTCATGTCGAAACCGATGAGGAACTAGGTTTTATCTTCGCCGAGGACGGAGAGTACGTGTTCGAGAGCAATCTCGACGCCTATTTCGACGATTTCGTCGACGATGACGCCGAGCGCTTTGTAGAGCGCCTCTACGAAACGCTGCGCTCGGACCTGCCTAAGTACGAAGTCGAGAGCAAAGGCTGAATTGGCAGGCTGGCATGGAGCTTTCGGCTACTAGGTTGGAGAACGCACATGTTGTGCTTGAACCGTTCGAGGCGCGCCACCGCGACGGCCTGGTAGCCGCCGCTCATTCCGATCTCCGTATTTTTCAGCACATGCCTTACCCGATTGCCGAGCGTGGCTTTCGAGCCTGGTTCGACTATCTTCGCTCCGAACAAGCGAAGGGCCATTGGATCCCCTATGCCGTGATCGCGACAGATGGCGAAATCGTAGGCCAGTCCTGCTACATCAATATCCGGTCGAATGAATGTTGTGTCGAAATAGGCGGAACCTGGTATCGGCGCGAGGCGCAGGGCACCATGATCAACCCAGCTGCCAAGCTGCTTCTGCTTGGGCACGCTTTCGCGTCCGCCGCGGAACGCGTTGAATTGAAGACCGATGCGCTCAATACCCAGTCGCAGGCGGCGATGCTTAAGCTTGGTTGCGCGTTTGAGGGGGTGATGCGCCGACAAATGCGACGACCCGACGGCACATGGCGTGACAATGCCTGGTTCTCGGTGATCCGGGAGGAGTGGCCAACCCTTCGGACAAAGATCGAACAACGCCTCAATGGCGTTTCTTAGCAGGGCTCCCCATACAGTGAGGTGTGCCATATGCCAAAACGAGGGCGTCCATCGTCGAAGCTGGCATTCGAACGTTGACAGCCGCCACGAGAGCGCCCGGCGGCGGGCGGGCATTGACCAACGGGACAACGCGCCCCAATTCGAACCATGCCTAGAACCATATTCGATCCAGCCGAGCCCGCTTCTGTAGCCATGCACGAGCGCCTTCTCATCATCGATTTCGGCAGCCAGGTCACCCAGCTGATCGCCCGGCGGGTGCGAGAGAACGGGGTCTATTGTGAGATCCATCCGTACAACAAGGTCGACGCCGCATTCCTGAAATCCTACGCGCCGAAAGCGCTGATCTTCTCCGGCGGCCCCGCCAGCGTCACCGAGGGCGAGAGCCCGCGTGCGCCAGAAGCAGCGTTTGCGCTCGGCGTGCCGATCCTCGCCATCTGCTATGGCCAGCAGACCATGAGCGTACAGCTGGGCGGCGTGGTTGAGGGCGGCCACGCGCGCGAGTTCGGTCGCGCCGATGTCGAGGTCAAGAAAGCCTCGCCGCTGTTCGAAGGGGTGTGGCAGGTCGGCGGCAAATATCCCGTATGGATGAGCCATGGCGACCGCGTCACCAAGCTTGCGCCTGGCTTCGAAGTGATCGCCACCAGCGAGAACGCGCCGTTCGCGATCGCCGTCGACGAGCAGCGGCGTTTCTACACCACCATGTTTCACCCTGAAGTCGTACACACGCCTGACGGGGTGAAATTGCTGCGCAACTTCACCCACCGCATCGCCGGGATGAAGGGCGATTGGAGCATGGCCGCGTTCAAGGATGAAGCGATCGCGCGCATACGCGCGCAGGTTGGCGACGGGCGCGTGATCTGCGGGCTTTCCGGCGGCGTCGATTCAAGTGTGGCGGCAGTGTTGATCCACGAGGCCATCGGCGAGCAGCTGCATTGCGTGTTCGTCGATCACGGCTTGATGCGGCTTGGCGAAGCCGAGCAGGTGGTGAGCCTGTTTCGCGATCATTACAACATTCCCCTTATTCACGCCGATGAGAGCGAGCGCTTCCTGGGGGCGCTCGCGGGCGAGGACGACCCCGAGATCAAGCGCAAAACTATCGGCAAGCTGTTCATCGACGTGTTCGAGGAGAAGGCGAAAGCTCTCGGCGGTGCGGCGTTTCTGGCGCAGGGCACGCTCTATCCCGACGTGATCGAGAGTGTGTCTGCCATCGGCGGGCCATCGGTCACGATCAAATCGCACCACAATGTCGGCGGCTTGCCTGAACGCATGAACATGAAGCTGGTCGAGCCGCTGCGCGATCTGTTTAAGGACGAGGTGCGCGCGCTAGGGCGCGAGCTTGGCTTGCCCGAAATCTTCGTCGGACGCCATCCGTTCCCGGGCCCGGGCCTCGCCATCCGCGTACCCGGCGCCATTTCGCGCGAGAAACTCGATATTCTGCGCGCGGCGGATGCAGTCTATCTCGACGAGATCCGTAAGGCCGGGTTGTACGACAAAATCTGGCAGGCGTTCGCTGTGCTTTTGCCGGTGCGCAGCGTCGGCGTCATGGGCGACGGGCGCACCTATGAGTATGTGTGTGCGCTGCGTGCAGTGACTAGCACGGACGGCATGACCGCCGATTTTTTCCCATACTCGATGGATTTTCTCGGCCGCGCCGCAACGCGCATCATCAATGAGGTGAAGGGCGTGAACCGGGTAGTTTACGACGTGACGAGCAAGCCGCCGGGGACAATCGAGTGGGAATGATTCAGTAGGGTTCGGCGTCTATCGCCGACATTCGCTGAACAGCCTATAAGCCGCATAAAATCAACAAAATAACTCTCGGTGCCGATCGCCTCGGATCGGTGCCAAGCGGAAACACGTGACGGTGTTTTTGACGGTATCGCTTCGAGCGCGAACCCTGAGATATGCCCATACCGTCGGGCGTCCAAACTCAAGCGCATCGCGCATATGTTGGCTAAATATCGGAAATAAAACGATAAAAAGCAAAACTTGACGGTGTTTTCGCTGACGGTAAAAATGGCCTGAAAAGCTCGAAAAACTGCGCCAGAAGGGGCCGCCCGTGCTCACCGACCTCGCACTCAAGAAGATGAAACCAAAGGAGAAAATCTATAAGGTCGGGGACCGTGACGGTATGTACGCGCTGGTGGCCACTTCGGGCCTCATCACGTTCCGGTATGACTACCGTTTCAACGGCCGGCGCGAGACGCTCACGATCGGCAAATACGCGCCGGACGCAGGCGGGCTGTCGCTGTCGGAGGCGAGAACTAAGTGCGCGGAGGCGCGCCAGCTTCTGAGCCAAGGCCAGTCGCCGGCCATCAAGAAGCAGAAGGAAAAGCGCAAGCTCGTCGAGGCCGACAGGTTCGGCGAGGTCGGGCTGCGCTACTTCAAGCAAGCGCGCATGGCGGATAGCACGCGCGCCATGCGCCGCGCGATCTATGAGCGCGACATTCATCCAGAATGGAAGAACCGCCTCTTGGCGGAGATCGGCCCGGACGATCTTCGCGTGCTTTGCGCGCGCGTGAAGGATCGCGGCGCCCCGGCCACCGCCATCCACGTGCGCGATATCGTCAAGCAGATCTACGGCTTCGCCATTCTGCACGGCGAGAAGGTCGCCAATCCCGCCGATGAAGTTGGCCCGGCGTCGATCGCGCAATTCGAAGTGCGCGACCGGGCGCTGTCGCCCGGCGAAATCCGCATCATGCTGTCCCTGCTTGAGCGGATCGCGACACTGCCGACGATCCGCCTCGGGCTGAAGCTGATCCTGCTCACCATGGTCCGTAAGAGCGAGCTGCAGGACGCTGTCTGGCCCGAGGTCGACTTCGAGAACGCGGTCTGGTCGATCAGCAAGGAACGGATGAAGCGCAAGAAGCCGCATAATGTGTATCTGTCGCGGCAGTCGCTCGACATCATGGTCGCGCTCAAGACCTGCGCCGGCAATTCGCGCTATCTTTTGCCGTCGCGCTACGAGGCCAATGAGCCGATGTCGCGGGCGACGTTCAATCGCGTCACGACCGCGATTGCCGAACTCGCGAAAAAGGAAAATCTTCCGCTCGCGCCGTTCACGGTTCACGATCTGCGGCGGACCGGCTCAACACTTCTGAATGAGGCGGGCTTCAACAGCGACTGGATCGAGAAGTGCCTGGCGCACGAGGACAATCGCTCGTCGCGCGGCGTCTACAACAAGGCCGAATATGAGCCGCATCGCCGGCACATGTTGCAGGAATGGGCGAATATGGTCGATGCCTGGACGCGGGGCGAGAAGTACACGCCAACTCTGACCCCGCCGACATCGACCCTCGCGATCCACGATCCTAACGTCTGACCGGTCTCGCGCGCCGCCGGCCGACGTCTGGCGCAGGCGCTCGCTTCACGCGCCCTTCCTCAGAAGCGTGCATGCGCGCAGCCAGCCAGTCCTGCACCTCCTGCAAATCCCACGCGACGCAGCGCGAGGTCAGGAAGAAGCGGCGCGGGAATTCGTTGCGTTGCTCCATCTCCCAGATCGTCGTGTCGCCCAGCGGCACGATCTTGCGCAATTGCGGACGCGTGATCGCTTGCCGGAGCGGCGCGGACGAGGTGGGCATTTGCTTGCGAACTTGAGCGGGCATTTCTGCAACGTCGGTCATGGCGTTCTCCATGGCTCGGCCAATATCGGCCTCGGCCGCCATCTTTCGCGTCGCGATTCGCCCGGAGATGACGGGAAACGTCGGGAAAGGGCGGGAAACGGTCCGGAAACGCCGTTCACTGACGCTCGCGATCGCGCTCTTGTTGCCGCAACCAGGCGTCGCGTCCGTGCGCATTCCACTCAAGCCAGGATGCAAAGCCGTTCCCGAACTCAATCAGGACGGCAAACGCGACCGCAATCATGGCTTGGCCCCACTCGCCGACACACACGCGCGTCAGCGCGTAGAGAAGGAGGAGCGGCGAACCCCAGCGGACCAGCACCCAAAGCGCAAGAAACACTGCGGCCGCGACAAGGAAGGGCTGCGGGATCGATGGGAAGATCTGAAGCGAAGATAGGTCGAAAAGATTGAAGTGCATGGCGCCATTTCCTGAAAGGGAATGAGGCGCTGCAGTTCGACCGGGTTGGTTCCCGGATTCTTTTTTGGTCGTCCTACCTGCGCGGACGCCGATCCTCGGTGCGCCAATGCGAGCACAAGCGCGCACACGACGCAAGCGTGATGAGCGCCCTAGCGATCCAATCCAGGCGGCAGCTTCAGCGCTTTCGACATTTGCCGCGCCGGGTCGGAAAGGCCGCGCGAGAGGTCCTGTGTACGCGAGCGCACCAGCGACTTGCGAATATCGAGGTGGAGCTCCATCGCCTTAAGGCGGCCCTGCCAATCCGGCTCGAACTGAAAGATGTTGCGACCAATTTCGGTGGCGAGGCCAAGGCGTTTGAGTTCCTGCGCCCGGGCTTTCAGCGCATCGGTCACTTCCGGCGACCGGTCCGGCGCCTTGAGGTGGGCGAGGCGAACGCGCCCTTGCGCATCAAGCTGGCCTTCGATCATGCGGTCGAGCCGGCTTGGACGATGCGCGCGCGCTTCCCGCTCCAACGCCAGGCGGGCGTCGTCCCGGCCGCGTGGGCCAAGGCGTTCGGTGGCGATGTCCTGCGCCGCTGAACGGAAGCCGTGGCTCACATACTCGCGCGGGATGACGAGATCGCGTCCATCCTCGTGCCGGCCGCGCAGAATGATGTGCGTGTGAGGGTTGTCCGTGTCCCAATGATCGACCGCGATCCAGGTCAGCCGCGTGCCGAGGGCGAGTTCCGCTCGTCGCATCACTTCGCGGGTGTAGCTCTTGAGATCGCCGAGCCTGCCGCCATTCTCGGCCGAGAGGATGATCCGGAAATGGCGCCGATCCTCCCGAGCCCAGGCCGCCGCACGCGCGCCGCCGTCGACGCTGTCGTCCAGCGCATCGTAGAAGACTGATCGTTCCGCGCCGCGCTGGAGATAGCGCGCGTGCGCGTTCGCCGGCGCTTCGACATTGCGTTCGCCGTTCGCAGCATCCTCGCCCGGCAAAGGCGGTGACGGCGCCTTGGCGGCGGCGTCGCGCGCCACATAGCGGGCGTGGGCGCCAAGCGCTGCACCGCCGCCTCCACCATGGCCGAAATAATGGACCTTCACGATCGCGCGTTGGCGCGGGTCGAACTTGAACTTGCCGGTTCTGCCCAAACCCTTCGCGGCTTTGCGCGAGGAGCCGATGCGCTGCTGCAATTGAGACGATAGCGCGGGCGTTGCTCCGACGCTGCTGCGGCCGCGTCCTTCGTGGCGGCCGGTGAGGCTCTCCGCATCAATCGGGCGCGCAATGCGCAGGCGCGAGCCGGGAGAGAAGGTCTCTCCGCGCATGGCGTCACGCAGCAATTTACTGAATCGAAAGGCCGGTGCGGTGATCGTCGAGGAAGTCATCGGTGCGATGTTCGCCAGCGCTGTGCGCGCACCGTGCGGCGCACTGTGCGATTGTGCTCCGCACGGTGCGTTTGCGCCATGGCATTCAACCACTTGGCGTAGAGAACGACTCTCCCTTTATCTAGCCTTCCACCGTGTTTGTTGTTTTCGCGTCGGTTCCTAGAAAAGTTTCCGCCACACGCCTTCGATGTCAGCCGCACGCACCGGTCCGAAATAGCGGCTGTCGAAACTGTCTGGCGTATCGCCCATCAAGAAAACTTCATCGGCGACAAGCGTGCGACACCCGCTCCAATGCGGCAGTGCGCGTCCTTGGCTGTCATGCAGCGCACGGTGCGCCACGGTGCGCTCATTGATGCGAATGGCGTCGCCGTCAGCGCAGACGCTGTCGCCATCGTTCGCTGCGATGCGTTTGATGAAGCGATCGCCCGCATCGGTGAAGTTGCGCGCTGCGGCGTAGTCCGGCGCCACGTCCTGCGCACGCACGGTCACCAGCCTGCCGCGCGCGATCTCATCTGAACTGCGCACGTACCATCCGGGCGGCACCGAGGGCGTGTGATTGTAGAGCAGCCAGTCGCGCGCATTCCCGGAGGCTACGCCCAAGAGCGCAATCGCCGCCGCACCGATCGCAAGCCAGGTTAGCGTCTGTGTCCGCACGCCGCCAAGAATGTGGCGACGTCCGGTGTGCGCAAGCGGATGCGCCTTCGAGGCTTAGCCGTGAATCGGGGCGCCTGTCCTGAAAGGGGCGGGAGGGCGG
>CXWL01023020.1_pt1 | contig 10405 bp, 13 predicted proteins | sample 590931 | NCBI WGS metagenome assembly CXWL01 (sample SAMEA3498368, study PRJEB10139) | groundwater metagenome | biome: water well; material: biofilm material | place: Germany | collected 2015-04-27
CCCCGGCCCCGGACAGCATCGCTGGGGCGATGCTGTCCGGGGCGACTGCGGCAAGACGGCTGGCAAAAACGGCCACCCTTTGCCTTGTCCCGCCGACGATTTTTTATTGTCGGGCGCGAGGCGCCCTCGAAAAAATCGCGGTGGCTCCCATCGGCCTTCCAACCATATTTCAGTGGAGTCATTTATGAATGAATTTTTAACTACCGATCCGGCAATTTGGGTCATTCGCGGATTTATCTCTTCTCATCCTTATCTCCAATTCATGGGAGTGTTTTCTTTGTTTCTTGTTGCGACATTCCAGATTGAGTTCAAAAGCCCGTGGTTCAGAGTCGCACTGCTTTTGTTCTTGGTTTCCCTTGCTGATCCAGCCTATTTGTGGTTCGTGAATACATTGCTGGTTAAATTCGAACTGGAACAACTTCCTTATTTCGAATTGCGATTTTGGGTGGCTAGCTGGATTGGTGGGATCGCACTTGCTTTTGCTTGGCTGCGCTACGTGCAGCCAAGCATTGATGTGGCGCTTTCAAAAATCAAACGCACTTCATCCTTGGAGCGCAACAAGAAAACCGATGTGCGCGAAATCGGGGAATTCTTGCCAGCATCGATTGATTTCGATCCACTGCGTCACATCAATTTGAAGAAAGGCATCTTTCTTGGCTTGGATGAAAAACACAACCCAGTCTTCATAAATATGCCCACCGGAATCAGCGCGCCACACATTCAGGTGGTAGGCACGACTGGTTCCGGCAAGGGGGTGGCGCTAGGAGTTATGGGCGCGCAATTTCTTGAACGCGGCGAGGCGGTAATTTTCTGTGATCCAAAGGATGATGAGTGGGCTCCCCACGTCATGTTTGCTGCCGCACAGCGTTGCGGAAAGCCTTTCCATTTTATCAACCTGAATCGACCGCACGAGGCGCAGTTCAATCTATTCGAGGGCGCGACAGAGGAAGAGGCATTTGAGCTTTTTCAAGCAGGATTTTCGTTGACGGACAAGGGTGATGCTTCAGATTTTTATGGTATCGCCGACCGCAGGGAAGCGCTGCAAACCGCTCGCCTTATGGTTAGCGAAGGACTGAGCCTGGCTGATACTTTCAAGAAGCGTCAGGGAGCTATGGCCGGGGCAGAGAAGTTCGAGGGACGGCTTCGAGAGTTGGCTGAAATGCCAAGCGTAAATGCGCAGGCTGGGGCCGGTATCGACCTCGAAAAAATTATTGAGACTGGCGGTTGCGTATATGTGGTTGGGTCGATGCGTAACGACATTGTCAAAACCGTGCAGCGCATTTTGCTGATTCGATTGATTCAGCTTGCAGAGCGAAGAGATCGCATCAAGGGAAATCTGCGGCCTGTGTGTATCGTGCTCGATGAGGTGAAATATCATCTTTCCAGGCCTGCGCTGGAGGCGCTGGGCGCAGCACGCGATAAGGGCGTGCACCTGGTGCTTGCTCACCAGTCGCTGGGTGATTTACGCGACTGCACCCGCGACATGAATCCTGATGCGGTAGTTGATGCGGTCGTTGAAAACTGCCGCATCAAGATTTGCTATCAGGTGCTCAATCCTGAGACGGCGGGCTGGTTGGCAGCAATGAGCGGCCAGATTCTGGTCGACGACGAGACACGCCAGGTCGAGAAGAACCTCGGGCAAGCCGACATCGTGAGTGGAGAGCGCAGCATTCGCCAGGCCGATCGCTATCTGGTGGACGTGAACATGCTGCTTAATTTGCCGCGTGGCTCAGCAGTCGTACTCGGAGACGGCTTGGCCAAGTTCGTTTCGATCCGGCCAGTCAGGACCAAGAAAACCCAAGAGGCAATCAAAGTTGAGGAAGTGCAGGGATCTAGGCTGACAGGCGGCGCAGCTGCGATTGATGTTTAAACTAGAGGGGTATTCGTAATACGCGGTTGGCACCAACCAGCAAATGCGAATTTAATAAAAAGGAACCACGCAATGAATCAGAACCCATATATAGCAGGCCTTGAGCTTGTGCAGAAGAACTACGGAACCAGCGGGCAAGCGGCATTGGCAAAGTGCATACTGTCTCTCTACAACCAGAAACACGCTTTTTCAATTGGCGAAGTGCTCGGGCCGCTCGGCGGTGAATACACTGCGGTCGTGCTTGCGATGGTGAGCGAGTACGCAAGGGATGGAGAAACCGCTGAGCTACGTCAAGCGGGAGAGTATGTCTACGAACATTTTCCGCGCCTGATCGCGCTTTCGAACGCTATGAGCAATGCGCGCTCTGAAATTCGACAAGAGTGGCAAAGGCAGCACGAAGAAGAACTGAGGCGCTTGTATCCAGACGATTGCGCGAAGTATTGATTGCCATGTGTGCATCAACCGCAAATTACGGATACCCAACCAGAGATTACGTCATGCCTACTGCATCACGTAATCGCTCACACTTGGCCGTCGTGCCTGCGGCACCACGGCTAGGTTTGTTCCGCCTTGGGTTGCCATGATCCACCGACAGGCCAGTAAGCGTTGAAGGCCAATCCTTTGGCAGATGCGAGCGTCGGCGGCATCAGGAAATCATGCAATGCTGCGATGATTTCGGGGAATGTCAGATCGTCCACTGGCAATGCGTTCTTGCGCAGAAATGCTTTCCACTGCGTTTGTTTTGCCGCATCGTTGGCAAATGCCTGGGTCAGGGCCAAAGGGGCGTCGGTCGGCAAGAGAGTATTGCGCCGCGTAAAGGTGGCCTCGATTGCCGCACTCAGAATTTCACCATCGAACGGAAATTTCCGCATGATGACCCAGAGATCATAGAAATCCTTCATGCGGCTATTGACTATGCCGAGCCATACCATGGCCTGGAATTTTTCCGCGACCACGGTGTAGATCGGATAAGCACGCAGCTTGGGGGCGGCAAAATCCAGCACGGTGGGGTAGGTAATATCTTCCGGCGCGGGCGTCACGGCATCGCCGTAGCCAATATCAATCTGGATTGGGATAACGGCATTTTCCAGGCGTGCCTCGAATAGCACCCGCACGCCCTGATATTCCTGATCCTCGCGGATTTCTACCGCACGCATGGTGTCCGGGAGAAACTCCAGCCCATCCGGCTCTACAGCTTCCTGGCAAATGTCCCGAAAAAACTTCTCCACCTGCGGGAGTTCGCTCGTGCCGAATCCCAGCAGATCAACATCACGGGTAGGGCGGTGAATTTCTCCGCCCCACACAGCAAACAGCATGGCTCCCTTGAGCAGAAACTGGTCGTGGTACTTGGATTGCCCAAGACGATACAAAAGGCGCTCCAACGCATAACGCGTCAGCACCAGATCGAATGCCTCTCCATCACGTTTGGAGATATTGAGCAGCCGTTGGCGCACAGAGGCGGCGAGGTTGCGAGGTTGATCTACGGTCATGTCAGTGTTTCCAGATAGGGGCGCATCACATTTGATACCCGGCAAACCGTCGCATAGCGCCAGAGTTCGTCCATTGTGCATTTGCGCGCGCGCCAGCTCTCCCTCAGTGCTTCCACAGCCACGTCCTGTCCGATCTTGTTCCGGTACTTGAAACAATCGGCGATTGTTTTTGCGAGTGAGTAAATTCGGGTCGGCACCCCGTCTATCACATGCGTCTCTATGCCGGACTGTAGTGCCTGCCCTGAAAACCGAACAACGCGCAGCGGCGTTTCTTTAGCGGCAGGGGCACGGGCTTTGTTTTCAATCGCGATCCAGACCTCGAATGGTGCCTGAGTGGTGACCCCATGAAACCGCAGTGCCGAGAGCAGGCAAATCACGCCATGGGGTACGCGCTTTGCGGCTTCCCCCAGACTGTGATTGGTGGTGATGGCACTATCGGCCAGCATATAAAGGCCACGCCCAAGACGCTGTAGCCTGCCCGCTGCGCATAGGCGGGCAAGATACGTGCGGGGTATGTTGTGCGGTTCCAGGTCTCGGGCGCGAATAACGCCTGCCTGCTTGGCGAGACTCAGAACCTTCGTAACTTTTGAGGTTTCCATGCCTGATACATATCGTCGGTAGTTGCTTATATTTACCGACATTCAGTATCATGTCAATGTGCGTTCATGGAGACAGGCCAAATGGATTTGGTATCCCCCCATCGTCTGGGGGGCGGTGCGCCGTCAGAGGGCAGTGCATGTTCCGTTTATTCAAACGTTCGCAATGGTGTGATACTCTCACGCCCCATGCAATCCGCCAACGAAGTCTTCTCTCGTGTCATTATCGACAGCCAGCTCACCGCACAGGGCTGGAGCCTTGCCGACGGCATAAATGTTCGCTATGAAGTGGTTCTTGAAGATGGCATCCGATGCCACCAAAATCTTTTAGCAACTTTATGTGAAACCAATAATGGCTGGCAATGAACCCTATAAAGTAATAGATGTTTTCGCGGGTCCAGGAGGGCTTGGAGAGGGGTTTTCAGCTTTGCGCCATGATGCAGGAAATTCATTATTCAAACTTGCTCTTTCAATTGAAAAAGACCCGACCGCACACAGCACATTGCTGCTGCGTAGTTTTTACCGTCAGTTTGATCCCGAAAAAATTCCGCCGGAATACTGGTCTTATGCCAAGGGAGAGATTACCAAGGCGAAGTTATTTGATTTGTATCCTCGGGAAGCGGAAGCTGCTGCTGAAGAGGCGCAGTGCATCGAACTCGGCGAGACCCCAGCGCACGAGGTGAAAAACCTCATCAGTCAGAGACTGGATGGCAGTGAAAAATGGGTGCTGGTCGGCGGGCCACCCTGCCAGGCATATTCACTTGTCGGACGCGCGCGTATGCGGGGGACTGATCCTGATTTTGAGAAAGACGTGCGCCATTTCCTTTACAAGGAATATCTGCGGATCATCGCGGATCACCGGCCTCCGGTGTTCGTGATGGAGAATGTGAAGGGAATACTTTCCGCACAGCATTCCGGCAAAAAAATCATCAAAAGTATATTGAGCGATCTGAAAAAGCCGGACGTGGCAGTTAATGGCCGGAGTTCCGGCCTCGGCTACAGGCTGTTTTCGCTGGTGGATAACAAGCCTCCTGAGAAATGTGAGCCGGAAGATTTTCTGGTGAGAGCCGAGAAATATGGCATTCCGCAGGCACGGCACCGCATGCTTATTCTGGGCATTCGGGAGGATATTCATATCACACCAAAAACGCTCCAGGAATCGGAAGCGACCACTGTTGCCCAGGCAATCGGCGATCTTCCAAAGATACGCAGCACCGTATCCAAAGAGCCTGACACACTTGAACTCTGGCGTGAAATTCTTGATTCGATAACCTCCCCTGCTTTTCCGTTGTTCGGACACGAACCTACCAAGTCAGAGACGGGTTCCCGCGCATTACGCCAGAATCGTTGGCGCACGGAATAAGCGATGTTTCCTACTGCATCGCTTTCAGCGGCATTGCTGAATATATATGCGATTCATTCATTCCGGGAAGCCCAAAATGAGCATGGACATAGAAGAATTCTTCCACGATTTCAGGCAGGATTTGCTCTCAGGTGCGGAAGCCAGAGAGGATTTTCTGGAAGCGGAATTCGCTCTCAGTGCGACAAGGGAGCTGGAGGAGTCTGGAGCCATAGAGGGGTTTGAGCCATGCCATTACAAAGCCCCGCGTGGCATGCGGGTGGACGGGTACTGGCTTAATGATGACGGAATTTCAATTGACCTCTTTATTGTGGATTTTGCCAATAGAGAGGCACTTGAATCTCTGACGCGCAGTGATGTAGATGCTCTGTTTAAACGCATCGAGAATTTTTTTACCGCCTGCTCTTTAAAAGGACTTTACAGCGAGCTTGAAGAAACATCTCTCGGGTATGGCCTGGCGAGAGACATATCCAGCCGTGCAACCACTTTTGCCAAGGTGAATTTCTATCTGCTCTCGGAACGCCTGCTCAGTGAAAAGGTACAGGCTGTCGAGGACAAGCTCTACCAGGGGTGGACTTTTACTTACAACATCTGGGACATTGCGCGCCTCCACCGGATCAAAACTTCTCGCGGAGCCAAGGAGGAGGTGGTTATTGATTTTGAGTCCATGTTCGGACAAGGCATTCCATGCCTGCCCGCACACATTAAATCTGCTGACTATGAATCTTACTTGATGGTCATGCCTGCAACGATCCTGGGCGATCTATATGGCAAATATGGCGACAGGTTGCTGGAGCAGAATGTCCGATGCTTTCTGCAGGCGCGGGGCAAGGTTAATAAGGGAATGCGTTCTACTATTCTCAATGATCCTGAAATGTTCTTTGCCTACAACAATGGGATTACAGCAACTGCCCGCGAGGTAATTGCCGAACCCAAGGCGGATGGTATCTATATCAGGGAAATAAAAGACCTCCAGATTGTAAACGGTGGGCAGACCACGGCGTCACTGTTTCATACCAGCAGGAAGGATAAAGCCTCTCTCGAAAAAATATTCGTGCAGATGAAGCTCTCCGTGGTGGACAGTGAAAAAGGTGAGGAGGTCATTCCAAGAATCTCCGAATACGCCAATACGCAGAACAAAGTTAATGCGGCGGACTTTTTCTCCAACCATCCATTCCATATAAGGATGGAGGAATTTTCCCGGCGTCTCTGGGCACCACCTCAGCAGGGGGCATTGCGCGAAAGCAAATGGTTCTACGAACGCGCCAGGGGGCAGTATTCCGATGCGCAGGCGAAAATTTCAAAAGCTGAGAAAAAGAAATTTCTGGCAGAATTTCCATCATCCCAGATGTTCGCCAAGACTGACTTGGCGAAATTTGAGAATGTATGGGAAGACAAACCGACCTATGTAAATCTTGGGGCGCAGAAAAACTTTGCGCAGTACGCAAAAAGGATTGGCCAGGAGTGGGCAAAGAATCCAGATAATTTCAATGAACTCTATTACAAGCGAGCTATCGCGAGGGCGATCCTGTTTAGGAAAACGGAAAAAATTGTGTCCGTGCAGTCATGGTACAGCGGTGGCTACAGAGCAAACATTGTGGCTTATACCCTAGCGCTGCTTTCCAGGCTATGCGCTGATATGGGCAAATCATTCGATTTCATGAAGGTGTGGGAAACGCAGGACATTACAGGCGTGATGAGGGATGCAATTGAAATAACCGCCAAGGTCGTTTTTGACAGCATTATGACCCCGATGGCCGGAATTTCAAATATTTCGGAGTGGTGCAAGAAAGAAGCATGCTGGGATCGCCTTCAACTGAAGTCCGGCGAATTAAAGTCTTTACTGCCCAAGCCATTTTTAAGCGGTCTCGTTGATAAAGAAAATATTGTCGAAGAGGTAAAGTCGGCTGCCAAAGTTCAGAAGATTGACAACGGAATTGAGGCGCAGAAAAAAGTAATGAGTATTCCCGCCGCGAAATGGCGACAGATTATGGACGACGGTAATGAGAAGGATATTTTTTCGCCGATGGAAATAGGGATTCTTCAGGTCGCGTCGAAGATACCCGCCAAGATTCCATCTGAGAAACAATCGGTCATACTGATTGACGTGCTGGCAAAGGCCGCGCTTGAAGGGATCGGTTGAGCGTATTGCTATGCCGCAACTGATGGCTGGGCATGTTGCTGAATGCCGCCTTCTTTAATCCAGCGGTCAATCGAATTCTGAGTTTCGTTCAGGTAGTCTATCAGGGCGGCAGGCATACCTTCATCTTCATCAAGCCCGCCGAAGTGATCCATCAAAGCTTGCATCTCCGCCTCCTCGCAGAAACCACCATAGCAATTGGCATCCACGTAATCGTGAAGGGCGGAAAATGAGGGGCAATCCGCTGGCACTTGCCCGGATTTAATGTCGTCAATAATTTCCTGTTTCATGCGCTCGATGGATTCATCAAGCGTCGGTATGGTAACGGTCGTCATATTTCACCTCAAAATTTATTACGTTGGGTTCACCCTGTACCTCAAATTGAGACGCTGTCAGTCAAGGCAGGGGCGCAAGTCATATTGAATGCGGCCTCTCGTGCCCGCTGGATTAGCCCTGTCCATTGAGCATCATTCCTGATATTTGCACCATAAACATTTTCATCAAACGGACTGTCACTCAGTAGCCAGGCCAGAAATTCACGCTTGCCGACAATGACCTTTCCGCCTTCCTTCCCACGTGAAAATCTGCCGTCCCTGCCGGGATAACAAATAATCTTGTGGCCGTCTTCATTGAGTTTGGATTCGTTCCAGTTAAACAGAATCTCGTCCACGTCATCGCGGCCAATGCTATTGACGACGGCATTGAATGCTTTCCCAACATAAGCATTACTCACCAAGGATATATTGCAACTTGACATCAAGAACTTTTCGCATCAGAACTTCACAGTTGAGAACTTGAAATCTTTGCCAATGAGTACAACAGCCTGACCGTAGCTGATGAGCAATGCAAACTCACGCAGCTTATTGCTCAACTCTGCCATAAATGCGTCTTTGATTCGTTCACGTTCAGTTAATTTGTAAAAATCCGGCCACGGAATTGTTACCACGTCGATGGCATTTTTACGGAGTAATTCTTGAATGTCTTCGGCTACGGATTGTGCTGACTTCGCCATTTCAATATTCCATGTAATATTAACGAAGTGTCATTCTAAGCTATGCGTAATAATAATACAATATGCTTACAGCATTCTTACGGTATCTATTGAAAAATGAATGATGGCTACAAATGATGTGTACTTGCCACAGACTTGAGCAACGCAGCAGGGCTTGCCATTCAGTTCGTCGGCGACTATCTTGGCATCATGCTTTGTGGCCAGGACGTCCGCATCCATGGTGAGATAGGGTGTTTCGGGTGGCGGAATCGTTATGTCAAAGCGGTCAATCCAAAACGTTAATGACTGTCCGCCAACCAGGATGGCTGGCGTAGGTGTTTTTTGGAGTGCCTTGAGAAATATCGGCAGGTCGTCCGGGCAAAACCAGTCAAACCCGGTTGCCATGAATTAACCTGGCATGCGGATGATACGGGAAGCCTTTACGTCGACTGCGGGGATCAGTCTTGCGCGATCAACAGCCTCGACAGGGGAAAGGTGAAGAATTGCCACTTCTTGCTTGAACGCAGCTTGCCGGGCCGCCTTGCTGTAAGAGGGTTTTGCCGCAAATACTTTTGCAAGATGCGCAGAGCCACGTGCGCCTGCTTTCACAGGCTTCGCTTTATCCTCAACCGCATTGGCAAGTGCTCTTTTCATAACGGCATCCTAGCACGTTAAGTCAGAATTATTCAATACATGCATTAACACTCGCAAGCCGCCCCTCAACTGCATTTGCTTTCCAGATCGAAAACCATTCAGCGTATTCCACCTTCCGTTTTGTAATCATCTTTTCAGCGTCACCCAGCTACAACTTCCGTCAGACGTACAACAGCGCAATTGCCCCAACAGTCCGGGCGACCGTGGCAGTGCTCATTGCATTCCGCGCTGGCCGCACCACTCCCCCGTTTGTGTCATGTCCATTGCCCACGTCAAAGCGCCGTCAGTTTCCACCATCGGGCGAGGCAACGCCGAACCGATGACAACCACAAAACGAAAGGAAACATCATGACCACGCTAAATAATCAATCTGGAAAGCAAACAAAATCAACCGCGCCCTTCGCGCCCCGCGAGACTCACCAACCCGATGTTTGTAACTACTCAAAACTTTCCGACCTCGAACTGCTAGGCAAGCTCATAGGCGTTAAGCAAGCAAAATCAGTTTACACCGGCAATCTTAGTCACATGTTTTCATCCAAAGGCCAAGCACCGGAACAATGCCAAGTTGCCCGCGAACTTCTCACCCGCTGGTTGCATGAAGAAATGAAGGAAGGCGACGCGATGAACTCACCGCAGGCCGTCAAGGATTTTCTAACTCTCCACTTCGCAGGCCAAGAATATGAAAGTTTTGTAGCGATTTTTCTTGACGCACAACACCGCGTTATAAAGGCATCAGAACTTTTTCGAGGCACCCTTACACAGACCAGCGTCTACCCTCGCGAGATTGTGAAAGCCAGCTTAAAACACAATTGCGCAGCCGTGATCTTTGCCCATAACCACCCATCAGGCGTAACAGAGCCGAGTCAATCCGACCGCATGCTGACCGACGCACTTAAGCAAGCCTTGGCTCTGGTTGATGTGCGCGTGCTGGATCATTTTGTTGTGGCAAGCAACAAGACAATGAGCTTTGCCGAGCGCGGCATGATCTGACTGCAAGAGCAGGGGGCATAGATGCCCCCTGCACTGCAAGCAAGCCGTTTGCTTCCAGTTACGCCCAGTTCAATGCTTGGTATTTTTGCCACAAATTTGCCACACTGAAGTGTGGCAATGTGGTTATTTCGAGTTACCTGTGTTAGTTTGCATTTGTCGCAAGTTGTTGATTTGGCGGAGAGGGGGGGATTCGAACCCCCGTTGGGATATTATCCCAAACACGCTTTCCAGGCGTGCGACTTAAACCGCTCATCCACCTCTCCGGAAGGGCGCGCAGGATAAACCAGAAAGTGGTTTGCCGCAACCGCACTGCA
>CXWL01009018.1_pt1 | contig 10403 bp, 11 predicted proteins | sample 590931 | NCBI WGS metagenome assembly CXWL01 (sample SAMEA3498368, study PRJEB10139) | groundwater metagenome | biome: water well; material: biofilm material | place: Germany | collected 2015-04-27
GGACGAACACGCCGGTGACCTGCCCTGCGCGCACATGCCAGCGCGAGGCTTTCGTGTAGTGCTTGCCAGATTTGCGGTCGCGCCAAGCCAGCATTCCGCCACTGACGAGCAGGATCAACAGCGACACCGAGCTGATGGTGGCGACGGAAAAGCCGTGGATGTCGAAGAAGCGGTAGGCGTGGATGCCGTGCGCTTTACTGACCAGCGAGATGCTGTTGTCTTGCACTCGGACGATCTGCATGGTTCGGGTGTCTATCAATAATTGGATGTGTTGGTTGGTTTTGGCAACCTGCGGGTCGTGGCTGTGTTCTTCGAAACCTTGCACGATGATCGTGTTCTCATCGCGAGTCGTGATGACATGGCCTTCTTTTTCCATCGCCGATTCGGCGACTTCGAGCGCTTGCTCCCATGAGCCCGGCTTGACTGGCTCATCCAGTTTGACTTGCTCGATGGGCAGGGAGGGGTAAAACTTTTCCGACAGGGCGTTCAACAGTTCCGTATGCGTCAACGCAACGGCCAGCACGATGGAGATCAACAGGAACGGCGCTGCGATCAGTCCGGCAATACGATGCGTCAGATACAGCCAGTCGCGTCGGGGATTTGATGTGTTTTGCGTTGCAGTAGTTTTTTGCATGATGCAATCCAAGAAAAAAGCCCCTGCAGGAAGGCAGGGGCTGGTAGGGCTCAGCTTACAGCTTGCCACTCAGGCCAATGGTGGCGGTGCGCCCATCAGTCCATTCGCCGATGTTGTATGGCTGGTATTTCTTGCCACCGATGTTGTTGACCGCTAGGAAGACATTCCACTTCTCGCCGCCGCTGATCGGTAAGGCGATGTTCACCTTGGCATCAGCGATGAAATGACCACCTGAGTGTTGGGCTGGGGTCAGATTATTGAAGTACAGGCCACTCACTGCGCGACCATTCAGTGTGGCAGACCATGCACTGCTCGGAGCATAAGTCACACCCAAGTTGAATTTGCGCGGTGCGACACGCATGGACTGAGTGCCTGCCGTAGCCGTAGTGGCGAAATCCTGTGCCTTGGTGTACGAGAAGTTCGTATAGGGTAGCCAGCCGTTGCCCAAGTTTCCGTCATAAGCGATCTCGACCCCATCCACTGTGACAAAGGCGATGTTCTGCCACTGGCGTTTAGCGGTGATCGGATCGGTGCCCAATGTGATCTGGTCCTGATACTTGGTCTGAAAGATCGACGTGCGCAGTTTGCCGACACCCAGATCATTGTTCATGCCGATCTCATAGGTGGCTGATCGCTCTGGCTTGACGTTGGGATTGTCCACGCGAGTCACGGAGGGCTGCACGAATTTGAATGCGTTGATGGCTGGAAGGTAGGCCGTGCCATAGGAAGCATAGAACGAAGTGCTTTCCGTCAGGTGGTAACGTGCGCCTAGGCGCGGGGTGACCACATTGTCGGTCGAACTACTGCCGTTCTTGGGTACACCATTGACCGTATCCGGGGAGAAGATCAGACGGTCATAGCGCAGTCCGCCTGTCAGGGTCACTGCACCGAATTTGTGTTCGTCCTGAGCGAACAACGCATCTGCCTTGTCTTTCGCTGCGGTATAGCTTGTCGGAGGGAATCCGACCATCGTGCTGTCAGTTTGGTAGTTACCTGTGTCATGCCCATAACCGACGATCAGCTGGTTGGCATCGCTCAACTTGGTGTCGAGTTGAACCAAGAACTTAGTCGTGTCGGAGGTGCGCCCACCGTAGTAGGCCAATGGCAAGTCTGGCGCGGTAACCTGACCTGGCACCACTAGGCCATTCCAATCACCATTATCGAAAGAATAGTATTGGCGCAGATGGGCGGCTCGGAATCGGGTCTGGATGTTCGTGGAATCGCTTACGTCGAAGCGATAGCCCAATGTGGCAGATTGTCCATCCATCTTTTGGCGGTCGTTGGGGCGGCCACCATAGATCGCTGAATCCGTATTGTATGTTTGGACATTGAGGGTGATCTCATGACGATCAACTGGACGGAAGCCAGCCATCAACGCGACTTTTTTGTCTGACCAATTGCGCGGGCCGCCGTCGATACTCCATCCATCGAAGACTGGTGTGGCCACGAACCCATCGCTCTTTGCATCGTAAACGGATAGTCGAACGTCAAAGCTCTCTTTGGCCGTGCCAACAGCTGCGCCGATTTGCTGGGTATTGTGTGAGCCATAGGCTGTATTGACTTCGACACCTGCATCGCCTTTCCAGCGCTTGGGGATTACATTGATCACGCCGCCGATAGCACCATAACCATACAATGCGGACGCAGGGCCACGAAGAACTTCGACTCGGTCGACATCTTGCATGGAGGTGAAGTTCAGGCCGCCATGACCGAGCAGATTCGAGCTGGCCGTGTCATTGGGCATGCCATCGACTAAGGTGAGTGTCGTCGAACCTGCGAAAGTTTGGCCTACACCTCGAATGGTGGGGTCCACTTGGTGGGCGACGCTGGTTGGGTAGCTATAGTCTAGGCCGACCTCATCTCGGAGAGCATCGTAAACGTTCTGACGATTCTTGGTCTTGAGTTCTTTTTCGGATAGCACGCTCACGCTCACAGGAACCTCATCCACACTGCGCTCATAGCGCGTGGCAGTGACGGTGATCTCTTTCATAGAGACTTCCTTTGTTCGACTCGCGGCGCGGATCACAAACGAATTGGTGCCTGTGCTCTGGTAGCTGTAACCTGAGTTTTGAAGAAGCTGCTTCAATGCATCCTCTGCGTTGGCTGCTCCGTGTACGCCTGAGGTTCTCGCACCTTTGATCTCGTTGGCGTCGAACAGGATCTGGATGCCAGTCTCTTGAGCCAAGCCGTGCAAGGCTGCATCGAGTTCGCCGGCGGCGACATCGACGGCTTGGGCGTTTTGCGCCATGGTCAAGAACACCAGCGCGGCGGCGATCGGTTTCAATCTGAATTTCATACGAGCTCCCTGAGTTATCTGTGAATAGCAAAATGCCACGTTGGGCATTTGTTCAGGTAAGACGTAATCGCAAATCAGAACCTGACATCGGGTAAGTGATATTTTTGCGCGCTATGAAAGATGCACTGACGGGTGCATGAAAACTTACTTCTGGTTGTTGCGTACCAGTTGAGTCACGTTGCCATGTTGTATGGTGTGGACTGGGTAGAGTGCTTCAAGGGCTTTGAGCAAACCCGTCCTATCTGCGATGTTGAACGCGCCGCTGACTTGGAGTCGCATCAGGGTTGGATCGACGAGTTCGGTTTGTTCGGTGTGTTGACGGTTCATTTCCGCGACGACTTGAGGCAGTGGGGTATTTTCGAAGACCCAACGTCCATCTTTCCAAGCAGTGGCGGCACTGACATCCAAATGCCCCTGTTGCTTTTGCCCGGATGCGCTATAGGCTAGCCGTTGTCCGGCGTTGAGTCGTTGCTCACTGGCTTGTCCATCCAGCCTGACTTGAACGATACCTTCGATCACGCCTACGGTGACGCTGCCATTCTCGTGCGCGACATCGAAGATGGTGCCGATGTCGCGCATGATGCCATTGGCCGCTCGCACTTCGAAGGGGCGCAGGGCTTCGTGGGCGACGCTGAACAGTGCTTCGCCAGATTCGACTTCGATAATGCGTGAGAACCAGCCGATGTCGGTGCGCACGCGGCTATTGGCGTTGACGTCGAGCGTGCTGCCGTCGGCAAGGGCGATATGCTGACGTTCACCGATGCCGGTGGCGATCAGGCGATGTTCGGTGGTTGGGGCGAGGCTGCACAGTGCGGCGAGCATGCCGATCACCGCCAGGGTCACCAAGCTGGCTCGTCGTATGCGGCGCGAACGAGGTGCGGGGAGGCGATCCAGCGTTTGCCATAGGCGCTCGTACTGGTGGTATTCGGCACGATGGGCTTCGCTGGCAGCCAGCCAAGCATCGAAGGCCCGCCGTTCGGCATCGCTACAATCTGCGGCATTCAGTTTGAGGAACCAACTCGCGGCTTCTTCCGAAAGGCGTAACTCTGGCGCGGCGCGGGCGATCACAGCAGATCGTCCATCGCAAGGCGCAGACTGACCAGTGCGCGGATCAGGTGTTTTTCGACGGCGTTGCGGGTGATGCCGTATTCAAGTGCGATCTCGGCATGGGGGCGACCCTCGAATTTGTGCTGCATGAAGATGCGGCGACATTGCGGTGGCAGGGCTTCGATGGCGCGACGCAGACGTTCGACCAGCTGACGAGCTGCGATGATCTGCTCAGGGCCAGGGTGGTTGCAGGGCAGTTCGGTGCAATCATCCAGCTCGACATGCAAGCCGACGCGTGAGCGATGGGCGCGGTAGTGGTCTGTGGCGAGATTACCTGCGATGCGATACAGCAGTGCACGGGGATTGTGGATGCATGTATCGTTACTTTGCGTCATGTAGCGTATGAAAGACTCATGGGCCAACTCCTGTGCCGTTTCGCTGCAATGGAGCCGTTGCGTCAGGAAGCGGCATAGCTCGCCGATGTGGCGAAAATACAGTTCACTGAGCAATGAAGGAGCAAGCACGAGAGTTTTGCAATAGGCTGGAATCAGTGTGATTTTACGTGTTGATGTAGTTTTGCGGAATGCGGCATTTTGTCGCAGTGGTGCGGGGGTCAGCTGCTTACGATGGTGACGCGCGCTAGTTTGCGTTGCAAGGTACGGCGATGCATCTTTAGGGCGCGGGCGGTTTCGCTGAGATTGCCCTGATGTTCATGCAGTTTGCGCTGTAAGAATTCGATTTCACAGCTGGGCTGTTGGGTTGGAGATGTGGTTATTGTTGAAACGGTGCCGGAAAGGACGGCGGAGATGTCGTCAGCTGAAGCGGATTTGGCGAGGATGCGTACTGTGCTCGGCTGGGTCGTGTCGAGCACTGGTGGCAATGTGGCACTGAGGACGACTATGGGAACTTGGGGGGTGATGCGATGCAGTAGATCGACTAACACCATGCCGGTGGCACCAGGTAGTTTGAGGCTGAATACGCCAAAATCGGGTCGTAGTTCTAGGATCAACGGCAGTGCTTCTTCCGCGCTACTGGCGTGGTGTACGCGGTAACCTAGTCGCTCCAGCGACTGTGCCAATGTGCGCGATGATGCGACTTCATGATCCACAAGGAGGAGGATTCTTTCGGTGGGGTCTTGTGTGGTCATGCTACTGCGACTCTGCTCGCGGTTACTTGGTCGGCCAAGATTAAGGTGTTATCGAAGAGGTCTGCTTTGGGTTGTTCTGTTGTTGCATGTAGGGTCAGCAGGCGAGTGACTAAGGCAGCACCTTGTATCGCAACATCCTCAAGATTTGCGTAGCGTTCGCTCCACGATGTGGCATCGTTGGCAGTGAGTAGTTCGTGCAGTAAGTGGTGTTTTTGCTCGCTCCAATCCATCACTTTCAAATACAGCGATTTTGCGTCTAGGTTGGTTTCACGTACGCCGTTGATTTTGATGCCTGTTAGTTCAAATACGAGTGCACCGATGCTTGCATGTCGGATGCGATGGGGATATTGATATTGCAAATTGGCTTTTCGCGCGGCTAGGTAGTACGACATGACCGTTTCGCTCAAGGCGATAGCTTCAGCGAATTGTCGCGAATCTAGGGCATTCTCAATCTCTGAGTAGGCACTTTGGAATAGTAGCTGCTGAGTAGGTAAGCCGGTTTTTGACGGAATTGGAGCGTTGTTTTCTGGTTGTATTGTTGGCATGGCTCATCCTTGTTTCAACGCGGCCTCTTTAAGCGGTTCGAGGGGTGTTTGTTCAATCAACTTAACCTTTGGCTCGACACATTTCGGGGTGAGGTTTGCTGGTGGAGAGTGCGGGTAAGAAATACCTCGCTCCATAGGAAAGTCCTGCAAAGCCGATCAAAGTGAATGCGACGATCAGTAATCTTGAGTGCCCTAGCCTATGGGGAAGCCGCATATCTACTCCGAAGATGGTGTTGATCAGTGCCCGTCGATGGCAGGAGGTTTTACGGATTCTGGGAGGAGACCTTATTGATCTGCCACCGACTAGGCAGAGCGTAATCTACAGAAAAACCTAGATGTGCGGAATGTGGCATTTTGTCGCGCGACAAAATGTCGCACCCCAGAAATGGGGCAAACAATAAAGCCGACTTGCGTCGGCTTTATTGTTTCGATCCGAGATCGAGTTACAGGGTCATGATGAACTTGGCTAGGTCCTTGATCTGCGCTTCGTTGGCGCCCATGCCCTTAGCTGGCATTTGACCCATCTTCCAGCCGAACTGACCACCTTTGGTGATATTGGCTACCAGCGTTGCTTCTGCATCCTTCTGGCCCTTGTATTTCGTGGCTACATCCTTCCAGCTTGGTCCGACCAACTTGGTGTCGATCTTGTGGCATGCGCCACATTTGGCCTTGCCATCAGCAGGCATATCAACAGCCATTGCATTGCCTGCAAACATCAAACCAACTACTGCTGCTGTAGCGAAAATAGACTTCATATTCTTCTCCGTGTTATCAACATTGTCAGTGGAGGGGATTCCTCCGTTCCTTGCTACTAAGTCGCCAGTTCGAGACTAGGATAAGAACCAGACGATTAGATACCCCAGTCGATGAAGTCAGGGAAGATTCTGGGATGAGATCTTGATGAGCCACCACCCACTGGGCAGGGCGTAATCTACCTAAATATATCTAACGTTGGAATGCGGCATTTTGTCGCACGTAAAATACTAGGCTTTGAGTTGGGCAACAAAAAAGCCAGCATACGCTGGCTTTTTTGTTGATGCTGTAACGAAATTACAGAGTCATGATGAACTTGGCCAGATCTTTGATCTGAGCTTCGTTGGCACCCATGCCCTTAGCTGGCATTTGACCCATCTTCCAGCCGAACTGACCACCCTTGGTGATGTTGGCTACCAGAGTTGCTTCAGCATCTTTGTTACCCTTGTACTTAGCTGCAACATCTTTCCATGCTGGGCCGACCAACTTGGTGTCGATCTTGTGGCAAGCGCCACACTTGGCCTTGCCATCAGCAGGCATATCAGTTGCCATTGCATTGCCAGCTACCATCAAACCTGCAACTGCTACTGCTGCGAAAATAGATTTCATATTCTTCTCCGTGAAAATCAACATTGTCAGTGGAGGATGTCCCCCGTCCCTTGCTACCATTTCGCCAGTTTCAGCTTATGCAAAAAACTAGACGACGGGATATTAACGCAAACAGAATATGATGGGTTGACAAAAAATTCGGAAAATTTCCGATAATTCGCCTCACCTTTTGGTGGGTGATCAGTGGATCAAAAAGATCGTCGCTAAGCCAAGGAAGATGAAGAAACCGCCGCTGTCAGTGATGGCTGTGAGCAAGACGCTGGAGCCTATGGCCGGATCGCGTCCAAACCGTTGCATGGCGAGTGGGACGACCAAACCGACGATGGCGCCGAGTAGCAGGTTGAGTAGCATGGCGCTGGCCATGACTAAACCCAGCGGGATGCTGTGGTAGAGCGCATAGGCAAATAGTCCTGCGACACTGCCCCACACCAAGCCATTCAAGCCACTGATCGCTAGTTCTTTGAGGAGCAGGTGGCGAGCACTGGCCTGAGTGACTTGCCCTAAGGCGAGCGAGCGGATGATGATGGTGGTGGTTTGGTTGCCGGAGTTGCCTGCGATGCCTGCGACGATGGGCATCAGCGTAGCCAAAGCGACGAATTTTTCGATAGTGTCTTCGAAGCTGCCGATGACGCGCGAGGCGAAGAAGGCGGTGCACAGATTGAGCGCTAGCCACATCCAGCGGTTTTGCGCCGATTTCCATACCGAGGCGAAGATGTCTTCCTCTTCGCGCAGACCGGCCTGATTCAGTAAGTCTGTTTCGGACTCCTCTCGGATGAAGTCCACCACCGCGTTCACGGTAACGCGACCGACCAGTTTGCCATCTTCATCCACGACAGGAGCTGAGACTAGGTCATAGCGCTCGAAAGCCTGTGCAGCTTGTTCGGCCTGATCGTCAGGGTGCAGCGTAACCGTTTCATGCTTGACTAGGGTTGCGACATCCAACTCGGGCTCGTTCACCAGCAAGAGGTTAAGTGGTAGCACACCTTTGAAGCGATCTTCGCGATCAACGACGAACAATTGGTCGGTGTGGTCGGGCAATTCGTCGAAGCGGCGCAGGTAGCGCGACACCACTTCGAGGGTCACGTCCTCGCGGATAGTGACCATGTCGAAGTCCATCAGCGCACCTACGCAGTCCTCGGGATACGACATGGCGGCGCGTAGTTGTTCGCGCTCTTCCACTGGCAATGACTTGAACACGTCACGCATCACCGCCTGCGGTAGGTCGGGCGCTAAGTCGGCGATCTCATCGGTATCGAGTTGCTCGGTCGCCTCGAACAGCTCTGCGCGGCTCATGGTCGCAATCAGCGATTCGCGCACCGCATCTGAGACTTCGATCAGGATTTCGCCGTCGCGGTTGGCTTTGACCAGATCCCAGACGATCAAACGCTGCTCTATCGGTAGTGCTTCAAGGATGTAGGCGATGTCGGCTGGGTGGAGGATCTCCAGCTTGTCACTGAGCTCGGCTAGATGGCGCTTATGTAAGATGGATTCGACTAGCTCATGGCGCTCTACGCGGGGCATTTCTTGCTTGTGAACCAAGGTTTCCACCAGTTCGTGACGATGCAACAGCGCCTCGACCTGCTTCAGGTGATGCTGCACATCCTCAGTGTAGTGGTGTTCGTGGTTCTCGGTCATTGCGCGCCCGCTCCAAAGTGGCGGCTATTCTAATGAAAATGCACTTAGGCCGTGCGAAAAATGCATTCGATGCTACTTACCCCAAGGAGCGATTAGATCCTGCGCGACACCTAAATGGTCGAGGATACGTGCGACAACGAAATCGACGATGTCCTGCACCGATTGCGGATGGTGATAGAAGCCAGGATTGGGCGGCAGGATGACGGCGCCAGCATGCGTCAATTTGAGCATGTTCTCTAAGTGAATAGCAGAGAAGGGCGTTTCGCGGGGGACCAGAATCAGCGTGCGTCTTTCCTTGAGCATCACGTCAGCGGCGCGCGCGATGAGGTCGTCGGACATTCCAGTCGCTACGGCGGCGAGCATCCCCATGGTGCACGGGCAGATCACCATCGCATCTCCTGGGTTCGAGCCGGAAGCCATCGGTGCGAACCAGTCATCACGCCCATACACCGCCAACTCTCCAGTGAATGTACCGAGCCGCTCCAGCAGCAATAGCTGAGCTTCCTGCGGGCGCGAGGGGAGCGTGAAGCCCATCTCCTGAGTGGCAACGATCTGTGCGGCTTGTGTATAGACCAGCTGCACGCGATGACCGCTGTGCAGTAGGCACTCAAGCAAGCGAAACGCATAAGGCAGGCCGGATGCGCCAGTGAGGGCTAGGGTTATGGTTTTCATGTCGGATGTGTCGCGGGGGCGGAGGCCGGAGACAGGAAGCGGGTGGCGATTATACCGTTCACCGTGCCGAACAACAGTGCCGCCGCCGCAAAGATGGGTAACAGCCAAGCCAGCCCCGCGTGTGGGATCAGCCAGACATAGACCACGACCATTTGGCCGCTGATGTGCGCGAATGCGGCGAGGATGCTTTGACTGACTGGGCCGAAGACACGGTGCGGCAGATGACGACTCGCAGCCAGCACGAGCAAGCTGCATGCTGCGCCAGACAGGCTGAGAAAGAAGCCCGGTGCGAGGAAGTTGCCGAACAACAAGCTGCCAGCAATGACGCGCAACAGCGAGACCCATGCCGCCGCGCGCCAACCATACTTAGCCAGCACGATGAGCGTGACGATATTTGCCAGTCCCGGTTTGACTCCCGGCAACGGAGATGGAATCGCCGCTTCCAGCACCGACAGTCCTAATGCTGCCGCTGCCATGCGCGCCAGATGGTGATCTTCGGTCGAAGTCTCTAGTTTTATCGTACTCATGTTTACGAGTGCTGCGTATCGAGGGCTGAGTGCTGAGCAAATCCGGTGGCTGGGAGTTTACTCAGCACTCGGTACTTAGCACGTACAACTGACTTAATAGTTGAGGCTGTCATAGTTTTTACTTCGTCCGGCCATTTCCACGCTGATCTCGTTCGGCAGGCAGATGGCGATCTCGCCCGCCTGCTTGAGCCAGCCTTGGCGCACGCAATATTGGCGCGGGCTGGGATCGGATTCGATGCGGGCTTGGCGGTTGTGGATGGTGATGATGCTGACTCCCAGTGGGCCGGGGACGTGCAGTTTGGTGTCAGGGGAAAGCGGTAGTTCGCGGAATATCTTTCCGCCACTGCGCACGATGGCGCGATCCGCTGCTCCGCCATTCCAACACACCAGCACTAGCCATGCCGTGAATAGCGCACCTGCCAGCATCGTCAGCCAATCGCCGAGGCGTATGGCGTTCAGCACGGCCTCAGCCCAACTCGCGGTGGCGCACCAGCACCTGTTGCTGCGGGGCGAAGTGGTGAGCCAACCGCTCGGTCAG
>CXWL01122318.1_pt1 | contig 10402 bp, 14 predicted proteins | sample 590931 | NCBI WGS metagenome assembly CXWL01 (sample SAMEA3498368, study PRJEB10139) | groundwater metagenome | biome: water well; material: biofilm material | place: Germany | collected 2015-04-27
TTGAGGTGACGATTGCCAGCCGGCAAGAGGGCGACGCGTTGATCCTCGACGAGCGCTTCCTGTACAGCGATGGCACGCGCCAGCAACGCGTATGGACGCTGACGCCAGACGGCCCGGGACGCTGGCGCGGGCGGGCCGGGGATGTGGTGGGCGAGGCAATCGGCGAGGTGGCGGGTAACGCGCTGCGCTGGCGCTACAGGCTCAATTTGCCGGTGGATGGTTCGGTGTACGAAGTCAGCTTTGACGACTGGATGTACCTGATGGATGAGAACACGATGATCAACCGTTCGAGCATGTCCAAGTTCGGCGTGGAGTGGGGCCAGGTCACGTTGTTTTTTCGCCGCCAATGAGGGGAAGTCATGAATTTGCAAACGCTGACTGAGCTGGCCGTGAAAGGCGAGGTACGTGAACTGGAGTTGCTGTCGCTGGAGGGCGGGTTCTACCTGGCGCGCATCAGCCTGGGTCACGAACAGAAGACGCTGATGAATGATGATGGAAAGCCATTGCGCATCGGCTCCACTACCCACTTGCGTGATCTGTTGCAGCGGGTCCCGCCGTTTCCCTGCGTGCTGGTGCAGCACTGCGTCCACGACGAAATGTGCGGTGTGCGGGAAGGACCTATCGGTGCGTTGCGCATTCCGTTTTCGCTGACGTCGAATCTTTAAGAGGCTGTAGATTTTTGGCTCCCCTCCCCCTTGGTATGGGCGGCCTGGGAAGGCAAGCCTGGTGCAGTGCGCGAAAGATCTTACGCGGCTCGGTCCACGCGGTCCTGCGCCGCTTCGACCAGCATCAGCCCCAACTCAATCATCTGCTGAATGGCCAGGGCCAGATAGCGCTGTTGGGAAGGCAGGCTTTCGGCGAACTCGTTGGTCATCGCGCCGGCGCCGGCGATGGTCTCGTAGGCGTTGGCGAGCAACGATTCAGTGTTGACCTCCGGGCGGACGCTGAACAGTTTTACGGTTGGATTACATGCGTCATTACACATCTGTTGATCCTCGGTAAGGACTACCACCCAAGGGGTAAGGGTGGCAGCTGTACGCAGGTTAGTAGACCGGAAAAACAATCCGAAAACCGGCGCGCCCGAAGACGCCCTGCGCACAGCTACCAATAAGCACAGGCATGAAGTTGCCTGACAGTAAGGATAGCCGTACGCCGTATTGTTTTATCGGGCTACTAAACCCGACCGCTGATGGGCAGCGGCAAACGAACCTTAAAGAGCTCGCCCAAGGCGCACAACTCGGACGATTCTGATAGTTGCGTAGGCAATACCGCAAGGTTCAAAAGCCACTCAAAGGCTTCGTAGCGACCCGCAAGATTTGGCAATAGGAAAACCCTTAAAAGCGTTTGAAACCGAGGCGCGCTCGCAGCATTCTCCCCCACCTTTGCTGTCAGTCATCCCTATTGCCAAGCCGTATCCAAATGGATACATTAAGCCCGTGTGAGGTCCTGTGAGCTACTCGATTCGGCAAACCCATACCTTCACTCACTGGCATTCAGCCATACGCGATTTGCGAGCCAAGATCGCAATTGGTCGACGTATTGAAAGAGCCACTATGGGCAACCTGGGTGATTTCAAAACGCTTGGCGAAGGCATTTCAGAAATGCGGATAGATGTCGGTTTGGGTTATCGGGTTTATTTCACTCTACGCGGCAGAAAGATCGTCATATTGCTGGCCGGCGGCGACAAATCTTCGCAAGACGCCGATATCCGACGAGCAAGAAAACTAGCAAAGGAGATTTGATCATGACTCAAACATTAACGACATTTGACATGGCCGAGTTGCTCGACAGTGACGAGGCCATCAGCGAATACCTCTCTCAGGTTTTGGCCGACGGCGACAATGAGGAATTTCTCCGGGCGCTCGGCTATGTGGCCAAAGCCCGCGGGATGACGAAGCTCGCCACCGATACGGGCATGGGGCGTGAAAGTCTTTACAAGGCATTTTCTCCGGGTGCGAAGCCTCGTTTTGAAACAGTGCTCAAGGTACTTCACTCCCTCGGCATTGATCTATTTGCCCGGGCAGGTCATGTCGCGAACCAGTCAATTATTTAAGCGTGCAACTGCGCTCCACCACCCACGCCAACGGCAACGTCACCAACAACACCCCCGCCAACACCATCACCGCCACCGGCACGCCCAGCGCATCCCCCACCCCGCCAAACACCACCGGCGCCAGCGCCCCGCCGCCAATCGTGCCGGTGTAGAACAGCGCAAATGCCTGCTCCCGCTTGCCCGCGCCGGCCAGGTCCGGTACGGCGCCGTACAGCACGGATGAGGTGCCATTGAGCGCCAAACCCAACAGCGGCAGCATCACCATCAACCCGCTGAGCGGCAGGTAAACCGCCGCGACGATCAGCAGGGCGGTGCTGGTTTCGGTGATCCATACCGTCTTCATCATGCCGATGCGTGCACCCAGGTAGCCGCAGAGCAATTTGCCGAATGCTCCGCCGATAAACAGCAGGGTCAGGGCCAGGCCGATACCGGCGGTGCCCGCGCCTTTGGCTTGCAGCAGAAAGGGCAGAAAGGTGAGGAAGCCCATGCGCACGGCACTGTCGAGGGTGCCGGTGAGAATCAGCGCGCGCAGGCCGGTGGCGGAGCCGCTTCCACCGAGGGGCTTGGCCTTTTTTGTTAAAGCGGATTCGGATGATTGCGTAGGAATTAACCACCACAACAGCCCCGCCGCCGCCAGGCCGAGCAGCCCCAGCAGCGTGGCACTGGCCCGCCAACTGATCACGGTGAGCAGCAACCCGACCAGGCCGGGGATCAGGGTTTTGCCGATATCACCGGAGAAGTTGTACTGGGACAACGCCTGTTTGACCCGACCACCTTCCTCGTAAGCGTCGGTGATCATCGAGGACGCCAGCGGGTGCTGGGTGCTGGCACCCAAACCGCCGAGCAGCAGCGCCACCAGCAACAGGGTCAGCCCGGTCGCCTGGCCCACTAACAGGTAGGCAACACCAGCCAGCGCAGTACCGCCGACCAACAGGGGTGTACGCCCCCAACGCCGAGCAGCGCGGCTGGCCAGCAGTTGGAACACAGCCATCATCCCGGAATAGGCACCGCGTAAAAGGCCGATCTGGGCGTAGGACAAACCGAACTGAGCCTGCCAGATAGGCAGCAACACATAGATCACATCGGTGAGGCCATCGTGCACCGCATGGGCGCTGCAACCGGCGAACAAGGCGCGCCGGCGGGTGGGGGTTTCGGACGCGGGCACAGCGACAGTGTCGTTCATGGCGTAGGAACCAACTCAGGCTTGGGGGATTTCCAGCCGGTCAAGGCGATCAGCAGGGTCAGCAGTTGGAAACCGATAATCAGCGTCACGCACCCGGCCCAGCCCCAGCGCTCCCAGATCAACGCCGGAGCGATGGCCCCGCAACTGCCGCCCAGGTAGTAGCAGGTGAGGTAGACACCCACGGCGCCCGCCTTGTTGTCGCCAGCGTTCACCGTAGTGAAGGCATTGGCGGCTGCCTGAGCGAGGAACACGCCGGTAGAACTCAGCGCCAGACCGGCGATGATGCACCACAGGGACGGCAGCAGGGTCAGGGCCGAGCCGCTCACGCCGAGTACGGCGGCGATGGTCAGCAGCTCGGCAGGTGGCCGGGCTTTGCTGAGTCGGCCGGCGATGGGAATCACGATCAAGGCCAGCAGGAACACCATGTAAAGCGTGCCCAAGGCTGCAGGCCCGAGGCTGAACGGCGGTAGGCCGAGGTACAAACCTGCGTAGGTAAACGCCGCAACCTGGGAAAACAGCACGCAAAAACCTACGGCGTACGCAGCCAACAGCGGTTTGCGGAAAATGCCCGAGGAAGGCGCTTTGATCTGCACCGCACGGGGTCGATTGGCCGGCAACAGAAACTGGATAAACCCGCCGACCATCAGGCTCAAGACCGCCAGCAGCTCAAAAGCTTCACGCCAGCCGACATACTCGGTCATCACCCCGGTGACGAAACGCCCGGCAAAGCCGCCCAGCACGGTGCCCGCGACATACAGGCTGGTCACCTCGGTGACCGTGCCACCCTGCCAGCGATCGCCGATATAGGCCACGCTGGTGGCAAACACCACCGGTATCAACATGCCTTCAACGAACCGCCACACCAGCACTTCGGCAAAGCTTGCGGCATAGGCAGTCATCAGCGCCGGTACCGCCAGCAGCAACGCCGCCACGCAAATCACCCTCCGCTGCTCGAAACGCCCGGTAACGCGGCTGACAAAAGGCGCAGTGATCGCCACCGCCAGGGTGGTGACGGTGATGCTCCAGCCTGCGTCCTTGGCGCTGATCTGAAACTGCGCCGCAAACGTCTGCAGGATGCTCTGGGTGGCATAGAGGTTAAGAAACGCCGCGCAGCCACACAGGAACAGGGCAAGGCGGGCACAATGCAGGCGCAGTTTCATGAAACCTCTCGTCTTATTTTGAGAGGTCTTTATAGAATGGCCGGCGGGTCGCAAACCAATACCGATTTGCGACCGATCAATACCCAGGGACCAGGATGCTCGACCTACGCAAGCTGCGTTACTTTCTGACGGTCGCCGAAGAACTCCACTTTGGCCGCGCCGCCCTGCGCCTGCATCTGGCCCAGCCCCCCTTGACCCGGCAAATTTCCGCGCTGGAGGCGGAGTTGGGTTTCAAGCTGTTCGATCGCACCAGCCGCACCGTGACTCTCACCACCCAGGGCCGCGCGTTTTTGCCCTACGCCCGTGGGGTGCTGGAGCAGGTGGAACTGGCGCAAGTGATCGCCGGTAAACTGGCCGCCGGAACCGCTGGGCAACTGGCATTGGGGTACGTCAGCTCGATCGCCCTGTCGGACCTGTTCAGCCAGGCGATCCAGGCCTTCTCCCAGCGTTTTCCCGATGTGCAATTGACCCTGGTGGAATGCGCCTCCGGCAGCCTCGGTGCGCAGGTCGCCGATGGGCGTCTGGATATCGGTTTGAGCCGGCTGCTGCCGCAAAACGACGAGGTGCAAGCCTTGTCGCTGGGTGAGGAGCAACTGGTGGCGGCCGGGCAAGGCGTGGCGCTGGTGCCGGCGTGCACCCGTAGCCTGATGAACAAAGGCGTCACGTACCGGCCCTTGGTGGAAGTAGATGCGTGCGCGCAGTTGTTAGTGCTGACCCCGGCGCAAAGGCGCAGTGTGCTGGTTGACGCTTTTCTCGCCGTTATTGGCGACGCACTACACACTCGCTAACGTATTCGCAAAACCTCGCAATACCTCTTCCGGGCAGCGTTCCTGCGCAGTCATACACTCCATTTACCGTCTACCGAAATACCGGTCATCGACCGTCGGTAGGTAGAGTGTTGATAATTTAATTTCAGTAGTTATAGTCTCCACCAACACACACCACAAGGAGGTGATGTGGATAGCCGATATCTGATTGGTCATATCGTCGCGGACGGCTGGTACCTGGCCCGCATCAGGGGCAGCCACCACCATTTCAAGCACCCGACAAAACCGGGGCTGGTGACGATTCCCCATCCCAAGAAGGACCTGTTGGACAAGACCGCCAAGAGCATTCTGAAACAGGCTCTGCTGAGTTAACCGTCCGTGGAGGACAACGAACATGCTGTACCCCATCGCAATTTCAACCGGCGACGAAAACCATGCCTGGGGCGTGGAAGTCCCGGATATTCCTGGCTGCTACTCGGCGGGTGACGACCTGGATGACGCCATGGCCATGGCCCGTGAGGCCATCGAAGGGCACTTCGAGATTCTCGCGGAAGACGGCGCGCCGATTCCCAGCGCGCAGAAAGTCACCGTGCATGCAGCCAACCCACAGTACGCCGGCTGCACCTGGGCGGTAGTCGACATCGATGTGACCAAATACCTGGGCAAGGCGCAGAAACTCAACATCACTTTGCCGGGCTATCTGCTCAATCGTATTGATGAATATGTGCTGCACCATCCTGAGGAAAAAAGCCGCTCGGGTTTCCTCGCGTCGGCAGCGCTGAAGGTGCTGCAAAAAGAGCATTGATCACCTCGAATTCAACCGCAAGAAACGAAGTTTTCAGTGGTGCGGGCTGCCGTAGAGTGCAACAACACCCGCCCATTCAGGAGCCCGCTCATGCCCTACGAATACACACTCATGCCCTCCCCGGTCGGTGTGCTCACCCTGGTGGCGCGCAATGGCAAGCTTGGCGCCATTCTGTGGGAAACCGAACGGGCCAACCGTGTGCGCCTGGGTGAGTTGATCGAGAGCAACCACAGCCAGGTGCTGCTGGAAACCGAACGCCAGTTGCACGAGTACTTCGACGGCACGCGCAAACAGTTCGAACTGGAACTGGACTTCGCCGGCACCGACTTCCAGAAGCGGGTCTGGCAGGCACTCCTCACCATCCCCTTTGGCGAAACCCGCAGTTACAGCCAGATCGCCCACCAGATCGACAACCCCAAAGCCGTGCGGGCGGTGGGCGCGGCGAACGGGCGTAACCCCATCTCGATCATTGCACCGTGCCATCGCGTAATTGGCGCGTCGGGTGGTCTGACCGGGTTTGCCGGCGGGCTGGCAGCCAAGCAGTATTTGCTGGCGCTGGAAGGCCCGAATCAGGCCGAATTGGGGTTTTAGAAACCCGGCTAATTGTAAAAAGAAATTTCAGCGCGCCGCTGCGGTCCATCATTTCATCACCCACCCATTTAGGAAAACGGTCATGAAATTCTCCGCAATCTCGCAATCCCTGTCGCGCTGGGCAGGCAGCCCCCGCACCTTCTATGCAGCGGTGGGGTTGATTCTGGCGTGGAGCCTGAGCGGGCCGTATTTCCACTACAACGACACCTGGCAACTGATCATCAACACTTCGACCACCATCATCACCTTCCTGATGGTGTTCCTGATCCAGAACACGCAAAACCGCGACAACGACATTTTGCATATCAAGATCGATGAACTGCTGCGCGTCTCCAAGGATGCGCAGAATGCCGTGTTGAGCCTCGACGGCCTGGACCGTAAAGAACTGGAAAAACTGCGTCAGGAATATCGCAGCATCGGTAAAACCGGCACCGTCAGCCTCAACAGCAGCTGCGGCGCGGCGGCCGACGATGCGGCGCAGATCAAGACGGACCTGAATCAGGCATAAAAAAACGGCGGTTGGAGATAATCCAACCGCCGTTTCATCGATCAAGTAACGGACTCAACCGTCGCCTTGATGGCCTTTACCGTAGGTCGATGCCAAGGCACGGGCTTTTTGCAGACGCTCTTCCAGCTTGGGCAGCGTCTCATCCACCAGCGCTTTTATTTCCGGCACATCCGACGCGGCGCCTTCCTGTTTGAACAGGGCGATGGCGTCTTCGTTTTCCTTGACCTGCTGCGCGGTGTAGGCGGCGTCGAACGAGTCGCCGTCCTTGAGTTCGGGCATCAGGGTTTCGGCCTTGTCGACGATCTTCTCGCGCGGCGCCACAGGCAGGTCGAGCTTCTTGGCGATGGCTGCCAGGTGCTGGTTAGCCAGGGTGCGCTCGTTGATCACCTCGATGGTGTAGTCCTTGATTTCCTGGGACGAGGTCTTGGCGTGGGCCATGCGACTGGTTTCGATATCGGCCATGCCTTTGGCCGAGGCCTGCTCGATGAATTCAGCCGGCGACTGGGCGAAAGCATTGCTGGCGCCGAGGCCCAGCAGCATCGCGAAACTGGCGGTGCGTAACCGGATAGCCATGCGGCTCATGATGGGTTCCTCCAGGGCAAAAATAAATGCGGGGACTACACCCCGCCCTGAATTCGAATTTCATGGGCGGCAAAGGTTTAGAAAAAACTCGCCAGTGCGACGAACGGTCGTCGATGAAGCCACGACGAAGCTACTTCAAAAGACCCTGCACCTGCCCTATCAACCACTGCAAACCCGAATCCCCACCCCGCCGCGCATGCCAGGCCAGCTCGAAGGCAAACGAGGGGATATGGAAAGGCGGCGGCAGAGCCAGCAGATGTGTAGGGTCGATCGCCAACAGGCCCCGGGACGACACCGTCAGAATCAGGTCCGTGCCCTGGATCAACTGCGGTGCCACGCCCCAGTGCGGCAGGCTGATTGCAACGTGCCGGCGCTCGCGGATCGCGGTCAGCGCCCGCTCGATTTCCGGGGTGCCGCTGCCGCGCATTTCCAGCAGTACATGTGGNNGTAGTCCGCAGTTCGGCCGGCATGTCAGGGAAGACTCCGGCCGCCAGGTCGAGGTCGCCATTAAGTACGCCGTCCACCATGCCTTCGCGGCTGGCCTGGATGATCTGCAGGTCGATGCCGGGTGCCTCACGGCGCAACGTGCGCACCAGATCCGGCAGGAATATTGCCGCGCTGTAGTCCGACATCGCCACGCGAAACCTGCGTTTGGCCGAGGCCGGGTCGAACTGATTCGGCGCCAGCAGCGCCTGCACCTGGGCCAGCGCCTCAGCCAATGGCGCCGCCAGCTCCAGGGCGCGGGCGGTCGGCACCAGCGAGCCGCCCTGGCGCACCAGCAGCGGGTCACCCAGCAAATCCCTTAAACGCGCCAGCGCATGGCTGACCGCCGGCTGGCTAAGGTGCAAACGCTCGGCCGCGCGGGTGACGTGTTGCTCGCTGAGCAAAGCGTCGAGGATCACCAGCAGGTTGAGGTCGATGCGGCGCAGATCATTCATCAGCTGCATGCTCGGCATAAGNNACTTGGAATTTAAATTTGCGCGACGAATAGCCTAGAGTCCAGCAAAACCTCTGGGAGATTCAAAATGACGACGTTGCATTGGGCAGGACTGTTGGCGCTGGCCGTGTTCGCTGGCGCGGTGGTGCCGTTTCAAAGTGCAATCAATGCCAGCCTCGGGCGCGGGCTCGGGCATCCGTTGTGGGCCACATTGGCGTCGCTGCTGGTGAGCATCATCGTGCTGCTGCCGGTGATCATCGCCTTGCGTTTGCCGCTGCCGAGCCTGGCCTTTATCAGCAAGGCGCCGTTGTGGATGTGGGCCGGTGGCGCATTCGGTGTGTGTTTTATTTCCCTGGCGTTGATGCTGCTGCCCAAGCTGGGCGCGTCGGGGTTTATTGCCCTGGCCATGGCCGGGCAGATTCTGGCTTCGCTTTTGCTCGACCACTTTGGCCTGTTCGGTCTGGCGCAGCGCCAACTGACAACGCCCCGGGTGCTGGGGGCGTTGTTGTTGATCGGCGGCGTGGCGTTGATTCAGTTCAGCGCCACGCCGACCCGGGCACTGGCTACCGCAGGCTGATCAGCCCTTGTCCAGCGTGCGTAACTTTTGCGGAAGGCCCCACAGCAGCAGCGCGGCAGCCAATAGCGCGCACACGCCAATCACATACAGCGCCGGGGTGGTGCTGCCGGTCAGGTCCTTGATCCGCCCCACCATCACCGGGCTGACAATGCCGCCAAACTGGCCGAGGGTATTGATCACCGCAATCCCGCCTGCCGCGCCGGCACCGGCGCCGGCCAATAGCTTGGGTGGCAAGGTCCAGAAGGTCGGGATCGAGGCGATGATGCCCGCGCCCAACATGCCCAGCGCGATAATCAGGAAGGTGGTGTGGTCGGCAAAAATCCCGGCGCTGAAGAAGCCCACCGCACCCAGCACCACCAGGCCGCAGACAAACTTGCGACGCTCGCCGGTGGCATCCGACAGACGCCCGATCACGACCATGCTGATCGCGCCGCACACATAAGGAATTGCCGTGAGCAAACCAATCATCACCGGGCTTTGGGTGCCAGCGCTGCGGATCAGTTGCGGCGCCCAGAAGTTGAGACCGTAGGACGCCACCTGGATCAGGAAATAGATAAACCCGAGCATCAAAAAGCCAGGAATACGAATCGCCGACAGCAGCGAGCCACCGTGCTGGTTCGGCTCATGCTTGGCGATACGGCTGGACAGCAAGGCCTTTTCCGCCGCCGTCAGCCAATGGGCGTCTTCAATGCGGTCCTTGAGCAAGGTCAGCACCAGGAAACCCAGGCCGATGCACGGCAAGCCGCCGAGCAGAAACAACCAGTGCCAGCCGCGCATCTGCAGCACGCCGTCTAGATGCTCCAACACCAGGCCGGAGAACGGTGCGCCAACCAGACCGGCGAAGGCCGAAGCCAAAAACAGCATCGAGGTGATGCGCCCACGGAAGTGCTGCGGGAACCACAGCGTCAGGTAATACAGCACGCCCGGCGCGAAACCCGCCTCCATCGCGCCGATGATGAAGCGCAGGCCATAGAACTGCCATTCGGCGGTGACAAACACCATGGCCGCCGTGGCCAGGCCCCACGACATCATGATCCGCGCGATCCAGCGCCGCGCGCCGACCTTGTAGAGCATCATGTTGCTTGGCACTTCGAAAATCACATAGCCCACCACAAACAAGCCGGCGCCCAGGCCGTAGGCGGTGTCGCTCAGGCTCAGGTCGGCTTGCAGCTGGAACTTGGCGAAGCTGATATTGATGCGGTCAAAAAACGCGAACAGGTAGCACACCATGATCAGCGG
>CXWL01005276.1_pt1 | contig 10399 bp, 13 predicted proteins | sample 590931 | NCBI WGS metagenome assembly CXWL01 (sample SAMEA3498368, study PRJEB10139) | groundwater metagenome | biome: water well; material: biofilm material | place: Germany | collected 2015-04-27
CACTGGGCATTCTCGCGGCATCGGGGCAAATTCCCGCCAACAAACTTGCCGAATACGAATACGCTGGCGAACTGGCGTTAACCGGCGAGCTGCGCGCAATACGTGGCGCGTTGGCAATGACGTATCGTGCCGCAAACAGTGGGCGGGCTTTTATTTTGCCCGCCGTCAATGCGGCAGAAGCCGCCTTGGTTGAAGACGCGGTGGTGTACCCCGCACAATCATTGTTACAAGTGGCGGCGCATTTAACGGGACGTGAGGTGATGTCGCGTTATATTCCTAATCTCGAATTGGTCGTGCCGCATTATCCCGATATGCGCGAGGTAAAAGGGCAGACACAATCCAAACGCGCACTGGAAATTGCCGCCACGGGCGGTCATAGTGTGCTGATGAGCGGCCCGCCGGGAACGGGAAAGNNCAATCCGCGTCCGGGTGAAATTTCAGTCGCGATGCACGGCGTGTTGTTTTTGGACGAGTTGCCCTCTTTCTAATATTGCCAATATAGCTTTTAATATTGACAAATTATCTCGTAACACTCTGTAAATAATAGCTTATTAAGATTTTCAGCAATTGCATCTAATGCAACATTCCTGAATGTATCTTCTTTCAAAGCCGATTATGAGAGGTTCTCATTTCGAGAAAAAACCTATATAAATACTCACTTTTTTGTATTCTGGTACTCACCGCACAACTAAAATAACAAATACGACATACTTGCGTTTAATACCAGATTGTGTATAATAGCTCAACATTGGTGAAGTAAATCCACCATCAATATTGGAGATTCCACTTTAGTCTATTTTAGTCATGGCAATAAAACGCACAAATTTAGCAGCATCACATCAAACATTTGAAGGGATTCTTTCGCTTCCTGAAAATGATGCTGCGCTGTTTAATGACATGATTGCCAAGTGGACTGCACGCCGTACAGGTAGCTTGCGTCATCAAGCGAAGTCAGTCGCCCATGATATTGCCGTTGTGCAAAACATGCTCATTCATGTGGGTGCTGCCCCTTGGTATTGGACAGAAGATGATTTTGATTCATGGAATGACCACATTGGTATTGAACGCGGCTTGGCTCAATCTAGTCAACGCAAATACCAATCTGCCATCCGATCATTCTTTGAATACATTACAGAAAACGTCAAGTTTAAGAATTTAGTACGTCAAAACTATGGTATCGATCTCAAGCAGATTTGCCATTCTGAGAACTGTATCCCTCATATCAATGAAACCGAAAAGACTAAGGAGCGAACAGCCTTAACGCATGAGCAAATTGTGACCTTGTTCGATGCGATTGACCTTAATATTAAAGAAGCCGTCAAATTTCACGCAAAAGATGTGCGTCCTTTGCAACGTGATAAAGCATTTTTCTATCTTCTGTACATAGGCGGACTTCGTATTTCAGAAGCTCTTGATCTTAATGTCACCTCTTTTGAGCCTAATCCAAATTTCCCAGAATTTGGTCTGTATGGCTTTATTAAGGCATGGGGAAAAGGAAGCAAGGGTAGTGGTAAGAAGTTTCGCACCATACCTGTAACGCATCCTCAATTACCTCAGATGCTGGAATGGTATGTACAAAATGTTCGCCCCTATTTTATGGTCAATGCTGACGCAAATGAGGTAGCGTTATTCCTGTCAGAGCGTGGCACACGTTTGGCAATTTCAACAGCAGAAGCACGTTTCCAACATGTAATTGATTTAGCCAAGCTGAATGGGCTGGGGTTTACGCCACATTGTTTGCGGCACTCATCAGTCAGCCATGAGGCGATGCGATTCAGTACAGAAATGGTTAGACGCAAACATGGGCATGTCTATGCGGCAACCACTCAAGGTTATATGCACATTCCCGATGAAATGGTGAATGATGAAATCAATCGGGTTATCGGTTCACAGTTGGATAAAATTATTAGCAAACCCCCTAAAGGAGAAATTAAATGACAGATACCCTTACGCATAAATTGTCATGGCGGCTTCGCGTCATGATGGCGGAAAGAAATATTTCGACGGCAACCCATCTACAACGCTTATTGGGTAAATCTGGATATTTTGTGACTAGCTCCCAACTCACACGGGTTATTAAAGAGCGTCCTGAGCGTATTAGTACCGATTTGCTCGATCATTTATTGGAAATNNCAGAAAAAAATAAGTAATGATTGTCACCGAAGAAAAATCTACAACTAAAACCGCGCCATTAGCAAAATGCGTCGGGTGCGGTTGTATGACGAGATTAGGTGATAAAAACGGCAATCCCTTCTGTCGCACTTGTTCCTTAAAGGATAGAAAGTGTATGCGTTGCAATAAAGCCTTACCCCAAGCGGCTAAAACGTTTGCGGAAGGGGCTGTGTGTAGCACTTGCTATATCCACTATAAGCAACCCAAACCCTGCCCTGATTGTGGATTTTTAAGTTTAAGATTATCTCGGAATGCGACCAAAGGGTTTACCCAATATCCCGTATGTGAGTATTGCCAGAGAAAAGGGAATATTACCTGTGCTGAATGTGGCAAGAATCGTTCACCAGCAGGCGTGCGTGTAGATGGCAAGCCGATCTGTAAATCATGCAAATTAAGGGGTGATAATCCTTTTATTTGTAAAACATGTGGAAAGAATGGCAAGCCACATAGTAAGGATACATGCCAGGCTTGCTATTGGATCAAGTATGCGGAAAGACGCTTCAAAGATTCGGTCGCGTTATTAGCCCATGATTGGTCGCGGGATGCTTTCCAAAAATTTTACGTTGAATTAATGACACGTCAAAATCCGAAAGTCATTGCCACGACCAAGCTGGAACGCTATTTTTTGTTTTTTGCAAAACTGGATTCGGCATTTGACGATCCTAAAATCATTACTGCCAATCATTTAATTAAAAGCCTGGGTGCAGATGGGTTGCGGCGGTATTCCGTACCCTACAGCTTTTTGGCAAAAGAAAAAATTATTCCCAATATCACGCATGAAACCTTAGAGGAATCATCAGAAATACGTCGTCAGAAACTGATCATCGAACACGCTAAAGGCACATGGTATCTGCCGTTATTGGAGAGGTTTTACCAGAATTTATTTAAAATAAATGAGCGTTATGCCTCACGGGGATGGAAAGGTGAAAATCGTCGTTATGTGCAACGCACTATCACGGCTGGACTACGCGCCGCATCAAAGTTTTTAATGGTTGTTACCAAAAAACACCGTGTCACCAGTTTGCAGCAAATACAGCAAACCGATTATGACCGCTTCCTTTCCGAGCATAACGGGTATAGGGTAAGCATTCGTGCTTTTATGCGTTACCTCAACCGCAAAGAAAAACTATTCAACCCATTATCCCAGCCCACGGTAATAACAGGACTGCCAGAAGGCATTTTTCTGCCCAGATCAAAGTATGAGGAATTATTGATCGCTTGGCTTAACCCTAATAATGAATCGTTAAAGGAATCGCTAATCTGCTCACTGATGCTGCTTTACGCTCAACCAGCGGTTCGAGTGGTACGCTTATCGCTCTATGATTTGGCGAAAAGACGTGATGGCTCTTTTAAACTGGCTATGGGGCGAACCGAAATTACGCTTGATAATAGAGTAGGGGAAATACTGGAGCGGTACTTGGAACAACGCCGTGCGCTGGCAACAATGGAGGATACAGAAAACAATAATTATTTGTTTCCTGGTAGAAACTATGGCGGACACCTCCATGAAGCCTCTGTTTCCTATTACCTCAAGAAACACGGTGTTTCATCCTCGCAGCTTTTTTCCACCGCAATCTATAACGCATACATAGGCGGGTTACGTCACCCAAAGGTATTGGTTAAAGCATTCGGTATTACTGATGCAACGGCGATCAAGTATCTGAACCTCATTGATCCGCAGCTTGTGAGTGAGGTTAACCAAAAGGTTGCCCATGCCTAATTCATGGTGGTTGTACATGATTGAATGTACGGGTGGTGGTATCTACATCGGCATCACAAACAATGTAGAGAAACGATATACCGAACATCTGGACGGGAAAGGTGCAATGTACACACGGCTTAATCCGCCAGTATGCTTGTTAGCGAAAAGAGAATTCCCCAACCGTAAAAGTGCGGCACAGGAAGAATACCGAATGAAACGGCTTTCAACACTTGAAAAGCATCAATGGGCTTGGGCGTTGGCTGTGTGATTGGTTAAATTAAATACACACAATATTAACGTTCACAGATTCCATTTAACCTAATTTAGTTTGTACGAAAATCCAATCTGGACTAATTGCTCATTTTTACGGTCAAATGGTAGCTTACCAACACTGTAAGCAACAAACAAATCATCCTTCATATCAAGTCGAATTGTAGCTAATTCATGTTTATCCAAATTAGCTGCTTTAATTAGATTGGGCGCATTAACTTCTAAAAAATATCGATAATTAAATTCCAAATTTTTTAGCGTATTTCCTTTTAATGGATAAATATATTCAATTTCCATATTAAGGCGATTGTAAGGGTCGAGTGTTGACACACCTAATGCAACCTTTCGCTCAGAATCGTCAATCGGATCTACGCGCCCGAATGAACCATCAATTGCACCAAAGGCATTTGTTTGAAAAAGATCCATTTTACCAATCGTTCCTTTTAATCCAAACACAGTTTGCTTACTACTAAAACTCTGGTTAGTTTCATACTTAGCAATTAACCCGCCTTTAATTGTCCCGATCTTTGCCGTACTTAATAAGTATTTTGCATCAAGATTAAATTCTAAGAAGTTCTTGGGATTTCTATCCTTTGATGCCGCAACTATCCCTTTTGCTTCGTAATAAATCCCCACCGATCCTGCATTCGCATTTATATCAATACCAGGTCCAGAATCAACAGAATTCAGGAGTTTTTCATACAAGGTATCTTTAAAATTGTACTCAATACCGATGGTAGAACCAGTACTGTCTTTAGAGTCTAAAATTACTGGCTTAAAATCATATTTAGGGGACTCACCAATTGCCGCAAATGTTAGATTTGTGGACATCAATATAGAAATACAAACGCACATTTTAATCATTTTCATGATAACCCCCTTATGCCTCGTCAGGAAACTTGATTGCGTTATCTACCGCTTCAGCTAAATCAAGAATGGTCTTATCCCCATCTGCAAAAATATTAGCAATTGAACTGAAAATTTCGCCAGATGACACTTCGGATTTTTGCTTGCTAACCGTATAAATTTTCACAATATAAGTAATAAATTTTCGTGCAATCTCATACGATAGCACATCGATAATGCCATTGTTATTAGTAGCTTTAGGGAAGTACCGAAGTGTTCTAAGTTTTACTGAAGCTGCTTTGGCAAAAGAAAGATTAGCATCTTCAAATTGATCTAAAAAGTTATCACCCTCAAGGACTTTATAAGTAGCAGTACATGCGTTGTTTTCGATCCATTTGTAACTATCTTTTTTAGGCATAATGTTTTCCCTTTTTAAATATTTAAAGTAATTTAATATTAGCCAATAAATTTTGACTGTTTCGATAGTTGAATAACACTAAAAGCCTCTCATCTGGATAGATTTAATCGATTTTTGAGGTTTCGTATCACTATCTGGATTTACGACTCCATTTATTTTGACCCCGCCACCACTGCTTGCAATATGGTCTTTACAAATACTTATCTGCTTGTCAATTTGACTTGAAAGTTCAGGAGTTTTTTTAATTTCCAACTCATTATCTTGCTTGTATCTTTCCAGATATTTAATTGCGGAAACGCAGTCATTTTTCTTCAAAGCATCTTTTGCTCGCGCATAATCATTTTGATCTCCAGCAATTCCTGAAGTTGAATTAACGGAAAGAATTATGCCAATCAGTTGCACAAAGTGATTTATGCTGAATTTATTATTTATAATAATTTGGCTCACTTTATTTTTGGTGTTTCGTTTATTGGTGGTTGATCTGGAAGAATATCAACGATATTTTCAGTAGAATTACCCTGCCCGTTTGATTTTTGATACTCAATACCCTTAAATATGGAGGCGCATATTAGGATGGTTCCGAAAAGTGAAAAAAATATTCCGGGAGCACCACCACGAAGGTTAAGTGCATATTCACCATATCGTGTTTCCAAGTCTCCCGATGGCAAAGTTTTATCTGCGAGAAATAATCTGTATCCCATGTATGAAAAACCAAAACCAACAAGTAATGTAATTACTTTGTACATAACAAGAAAAGCAAATATTTCTACATCATTATCCATGATAACCCCACTCTTGCTTACGGTAATTATTCAATTTATGCGACTCATTCTGCGCTTGAAATGTAAAAAGTTCAATCAGGCTATTTTATAGCGGGAATAGTTAAAATTACTCGAAATACCATAAACCTCTAATCCTCTGAGGGGTAGATTTTTCAAACACATCCAACACTGTCGCCACACCAGAAAATTGATTCATAATTTCCTGATGTTTTTTATGCAATCTACCGCATAAAAGAATACAGCGATCACGCCGCATCAATCCTGTTCGGACAGCATGATTAAAATTTTCGGCAAGACGCTCCACTTGCACTAATAATAGTTTTTGCTTTGCACCTTGAAGAACTAGGGTGCTAAACCCGATTGGATTTTCACCGGACAATAAATGTGAAAACTCTAAAGTTACAACGTCATTTGATTCTTCAGAGATCATCTCTACTTCGGCAGGTTCGTTAATAAATCCGTTGTGATATGAAATTTCTGACTGCCTAAATATTTCTGCCACCCGATTTTCAAACACGATAATGGGTGAAATCCTTGGTTTTCGCACCATCTGCCTAAACAAATTATCCATTGTGACGGCAATATCGACGGGACTATCCGTTAATTCGACCACCCCCTCACTGGCAACCATTAAGCCAAATTGGTTTGTTTTAAGCCGTGCTATCGCGTTATTAAATTCCTTGGCATCATGTACTTTAGTAAGACTGTCAAACCAATGTAGCCATTCACGATAAACCCATTCACTGTCACGCGCTTTACGAGATATTGATTGAAAATACTCAGGTTTTATTTCATTGCCATCGACACCCAAAGCCCTGTAATAAACACGCCAGCCATCAGAGGCAATAACAGCCACATTCCTACCTTTGGCAATCAAGGAGTCTGCATATTGAACGACATAAAAGCGTAAATTTATTTCCATTGGCTAATATGCGAAATATTTTTAACGATAAGCTTGGGCAAGTTATCTTTTCTTTTGCAAAGTGAGTCGGCAAGCTGCTGTTGAATTTCTGTTGTTACTGCGCCAAGCGGACGATTAAATTCACAGCACTCATGGATCATCGCATTATCAATCTCGTTAATACGTTCAGACCATTCTGTCATCGGCATAAACTGAATCAGCCCGTAAAACGGATGTGATTTCACAATCAAATCTGTGCCGCTTAACGTTTTAATACTGTCCATCGGATCATTTTCCACACCCAGTAAAGCGTGTTCATGGTCGAAGCCTTGGAAAATAGGGCGATTCGGTGTAACGAAGCTGGCTTTGATGTTGCTGTTTCTATCCCAGTTGCCAATAAAAATATCGAATACGATCAGTGCGGCGGCTTCATTGGGATACTTCAATGCAGCGTTTTTATATTGTGTGGGTAATAAATCTGGAAGGCGTAATCCTGGAGAGGCTATTTCGATACTGGCATAGGCTTCACTGCTATTTGTTGTAGTAAGAACGCCGTTTGCGACGGCGATGTGGAAAGTCTGTGCTAATTGCAGCGCAACCAGTTCGCTATAAACACAGTAGGGTGATTCAATACCATCGGATTTTAAGATGGCATCGAGGGAACATGCCACCGCCCCTGTAATGCCTGGTAAAGATTTTTTGCGGATGCTGCGAATTTTGTAGTGAGGGGACATTTAACACCAAACATTATTGTTATTTTTTCGTAATTATTATCGTCTAGTAATATTTTTTTACTATCTGTTTCACATTAAATTTTCTATATAAACAAAGCTTAATTATGAGATTAAATCAATAATTTGACAATTATAAAACTGTTGTATATTATTGATTTAATTGATTATTATAAACTTATCATTATAATTGGGCGATTGTATTTTAATCACTCGGTAAATGATCATGAAAAATATTTTTAGTGGAGTAACCTTAACTTGCCTTCTCCTTGCTTCATCATTAGTCGCCTGTACTGATTCAAAAAAAGTTGCTCAGGAAAAATACGATAAAGAGCTTAGTGAATTTGAAAATAATTGTAGAAGTAACGTTGATACACTAATAAGAATGAAAAAAGTAAGAGGAATGGATTACTTTGATTTAATCACTTCATCTACTTGCGATAATGCCCAAATTTACCGTAAGCGTGATGATATTTATTTATGCGGTTTTTATTGGGCGATTAATTCTCATGACGCAAATGCCAGAGGATACAATTTTTGCATAGAGAATAATCCATATAAGCCATAGATATTAGAGTAATTAGCCTAAAAGTGACAACCTCATTAACCTACTAAACCAACCCTTTAAAGGGTTGGTTTAGCCCATTCGTAAACTTCTGAGGCAATTTTAGATGGTGTATCAAACGCAGCAACTCTAAACCCATCGCGTTCAAGCTTCCATCTTTGTTCACCTACTATATCTTCCACTTTACGCCACTCTTTTGGTTCAAGCTTATCTTGTTCGGGAAGCATAAGAAATACCCCGCGTGAGGACAATTTATTTATTCGACAATAAGTTGTCAAATCAAGGTTTGCGCGTAGCAAATTCATTTCAATAGTTGGCACTGTTTTATAAACAGCCGAAACAACACTGCCACAGGCAGAAGATGTTCTTAAATTAAAATCTAGGTGATGAGATTTATCCCCGTCTTTGACCAAAAATCCAGCTCCTGAATCGATTACAATTTTTTCATAATCTAACGCTGCAATTTCTTTTAATTTCTCATTTACCATCTTACGAACGGTTGGCGTATCGATGGTATCGAAGTACCTTATTGGTTTTATATTGTGAGGTTTAAGCACTACAACGTCCTCATATAGCCTTTTTATAATGCCCTCAATGGAAGTTCCAGATGTAAATACGGGATTAGATAATCTGAGATTAGATGTTCCAAAGTCGATGTCAATTAGCCCAATACGATTTTGGGCTGCCATCCTCAAACATTCTTCTGCTTGTGCAAATAATTCTGAAATAGTTGACTTTGGAAAATGTGTACCATAGAGGCATTCAAATTTTCTAAAATCACTTAGAAGATGATAATTAACTCGATCATTGTCTGCTTGAATGACAACACCAACGGTGAATGATTGCGGAGCAAACAAGTCTGGCTGCAACTCTAAAGTTGCCCATGAGCCTACTATAGGAGTTTGATCAATTTTTACAGCTTTTTTTTGCAAGTGTAAAAATGGATTATCGCCGCTAGATATAAAGCTAAAGTTTGAACTCATACTATTACTCCAAGCCTATTGGACATCCATCCTGCACTCGAATTTTTAATTAATTGGTTTTGAATATTATTCCAAATTGAAATGTGATTACTTGCGTCAGGAATTACTGTAAAGAAAAACATTTTTGCGTCAATTGATGCATTATTAAATGCAACTTCATGATTGTCAGCCGCCAAAGCGACATCACACTTAAATTTGTGATAGCGATCTGGACTAAAGCGAGACTCTGCTTCTTTAAGTAAGCTCCGCTCATCAAATTCAAGGTTATAAATAGCCTTCCAAGTTAAATCGTGCAAGAGTGATTCGTGATCAATCGCCACATATAATCCTCCGTTCGAGCGTATGACGTTGCCATAGTTCCTATCTCTATTGTCTGTCCAAATATCAAAGGCTGCTATGGTTGGAGTCTCTTTTGCATTCAAACATTTATTTCGTCTAAGCCAAAACATCCATTTATGGACTTCAGCAACAGATTTCCCATCGACAACTTTAACGCACCATGCAGGATATTCAGCTTGACCTTTTAGCCACGATGGAAGATTTACCGACCTTGAAAGTTGTTGAATTGGAACCATCACAATTGCAGCGAACTCTGGCACATTAACACCCGCAGCTTTTGCAAACAACCATCCAAGACCTTCACACAGCAACCCTGGGCTATGGTGTAAATCTATAAATTTCAAATAACATTTATGTTCTATTCCATTTAAATCGGCAATTAGAGCTAAATGAGTTGTTGGATTTAAGCCGTGTCTGGAGGGTACTCCTCTAAATTCACGCCAAGCTGTAGATGGAAGGATATTTATCATCGTTAAATTAGTTATTGTTGGTTATTGGTGCGCGTGATGAGCGCGTGTTAACACTAAGCATTTAATCTTTGCTACGCATATATCCTTGGTTTTTAACGTAAATCAAACCACCGTTTTCTTTACGGCTGAATTAATCTAAATCCCGCCTTGATAATAGCTTGTTATGTGTAAAGATATTCTGTATAGTTATCTATGTAAAGATAAGGTACGTTTATATGCG
>CXWL01125518.1_pt1 | contig 10399 bp, 9 predicted proteins | sample 590931 | NCBI WGS metagenome assembly CXWL01 (sample SAMEA3498368, study PRJEB10139) | groundwater metagenome | biome: water well; material: biofilm material | place: Germany | collected 2015-04-27
ACCTGCCCGCCACCCGTTTCGAGCGGCTGCGCGCGGCCCTCGGCGCGCACCGTGTCGCCGACCTTCAGGCCCAGGCGCACGAAGCCGTCCGGCTTCGTGTGGATGAAGTCGCCGGTGTCGAGCACGACGCCGTTCGCTTCGCCGTGCCGTGCGTAGTTCAGGCGCACCACGGTGCCGGCGATGTCCTTGTGGGCCGGTGCATCCTGCGGCGCCTGGCTGTCGACCGAGACCAGTCGCTCGAACCGGTAGACGCTGTGCGCCGCATCACCCTTGGGCGACGGACTCTGTTCGGCGCCCTCGATCACCAGTGCCTGGCCCGGGCGCAGGCCGGCGAAGGCGGTGGTGGCCGTGGGTTCGTGGCGATCGAACACGAACTGCGTGGCGATGCCGTCGGTGTCGATGAGCACGCCCTCGATGCCACCCTTGGGGCTGTAGACGAGATGCTGGAATCGGCCTTCGACGGACCAGATGTCGATGGTGTCGTGAGAGTGCGGCATGGGAGTTCCTTTGTCGGAGTTGTTGGGGAGCGAGAGAAAAAATCAGCCGAGCCGCAGCAGCACCGCGGACGCTGCGCACACGAGCAGAAAGGGAATGCTGATGCGGTGAAATTCGCGCAGGCCGTGCGGCACCTTGGCCAGGCGCAGCGCGATCAGGTTGGCGAGCGAGCCCAGCACGCAGCCGAAGCCGCCGACGCTCACGCCGGCCGCGAGCGCCGGCAGGTCATGCACATAGCGGTCGAGCAGGATGGTCGCCGGCACGTTGCTGATGAACTGCGAGGCCACGATGGCCGCGAGGTAGGCGCGCCAGCCTTCGGCAATCGGCCACTGGCCCATCAGCGATGCGATGGCCGGCAGCTCCGCGAGCTGGCGCAAGTCGACGAACATGAGCGCGATGATCGCGAGCAACGCCCAGTCGATGTCGCGCAGCACCCGGCGCTGGAACACCAGATAAGCGCAGAACACCACCGCCAGGCCGGCAACGAGCCAGTGGCGGTCGAGCGCGACGACGAAGGCCACGAACAGCACGCCCGAGAGCGCCAGCAGCCGCGGCTGCACCGGCGCGGCTTCGGTCGCCGGCTTGAGCGCAATGGCCGTGCGCGGCACCAGCAGCCACACGGCCACGAAGAGCCAGAACAGCATCACCAGCACCGTGGGCGCCATCATCCCCATGAAGCCCGCAAAGCTCTCGCCGGTGCGGTGCCAGAGGTAGAGGTTCTGCGGATTGCCGATGGGCGTGAGCGCCGAGCCCGCGTTCACAGCCAGTGCCTCCAGCACCACCAGCCGGGCCAGCGGCAGGTGCGCCTGGGTGGCGAGCACGCGCGTGAGCGGCACCAGCAGGAACAGGCTCACGTCGTTGGTGACCAGCGCTGAGAGCACGGCCGCGGCGGCGGTGAGCAGCAGCGCGAGCTGGCGCAGGTCGGTGGTGCGCGAGAGCAGCCGCTGGGCCGCGGCCTGCAGCATGCCGCTCTTCTCCACGCCCTGCGTGATGGCGAGCAGGCCGGCCAGCGCGCCCACGGTCTGCCAGTCGACCAGCTTCAGCCAGTCCATCGGCGCACGCGGGCGCAGGAAGGCGAACGCGACGGCCACGACGACCAGCACCCAGAGCAGGCCGTTGCCGCCGCCTTCGTGCGGCGAAGGGGTGTCGGATGACGAGGCGGGCAGGGCGGGCGCGGTGTCTTTGGTCATGAAGCGGTGGAGGTCAATGCGGAAGCGGCCGGCGCGCCGGCTGGCGAGGGGACTTGGCCGCGAGTTTCGCGAGTCTCGCGAGTTTCAGGCATGCCCGCCGCAAACAATGTCAGCGCGCCCGCCGCGAGGCCCGCGAGCACGGCAAAGGCCGTGCCGTAGCCGGCCGCATGCGCCACCGCGCCGCCCACCAGGTTGCTCAGCGCCGCACCCAGCCCGACGCAGGCCGCACCGAGTCCGAGTGCGAAGTTGAAGTGGCCGCTGCCGCGCGTGAGGTCGCTGATCGTCAGGGTGAGCATCACGCCGAAGATCCCCGCGCCGATGCCGTCGAGCAACTGCAGCGCGAGCAGCGCGGAGGGGCTGTCGGCCAGGAGATAGAGCAGCCCGCGCACCGGCAGCACCGCGAAGCCGACGAGGAAGATCGGCTTGCGCGGCAAGCGCGGCGCCCAGCGTCCGACCGCCAGGCCGATGGGAATGGTGACCAGCTGCGTGACGATCACCCCGCCAGAGAGCCACAGGGCGGCCGACGTGCCGGCCCGTGTGCCGACCTTCTGCGCCACCAGCGTGAGCATGGCGGCGTTGGCCAGGTGGAACAGGAAGGCGCAGGCCAGCAGCACGAGGAGCCGGTGGTCGTACCAGCGTGCGGCGCGCGCACCCGGCACGGACGAGGATGCGACAGGCGGCTCGGCATCGGCGCCGCGCGCCAGTTGCAGGTCGATGTCGTGGTGGCGGATGCGAAGCGCCGCCGCAATGGTCGGCAGCGCCATGGCCACGGCATAGAAGAACATCGCGTGCGGGCCGAAGGCATGGCCGACCCAGCCCGTGCCCAGCGCCCACAGCACCGTGCCCGCCGCGGTGATCGCGGCGTTGCGGCCGATGCGCGCATCCAGGCCCGCGCGACCCACCATGCCGAGGCTGGTCGCCGCGATCGCCGGTGCGACCAGCGTGCCGGCAGCGCCGATGAGCGACTGCCCGGCGAGGATCACGCCATAGCTCGGCCAGTTCGCCATGACGAGCAGGCTCACGGCGATCAGCGAGATCGCGCCCGCGATCCAGCGCGGCTTGTGGCGCACGCTGTCGATCAGCGCGCCGGCCGGCGCCTGCACCGCGAGCCCCACCAGCGCCGAGACGAACATCACGGTGCCGATGCGCTGCGGGTCCCAGGCCAGCGTGCCGGCCATGAAGACGACCAGGAACGGCCCGACGCCACCCTGGATGTCGGGCGCGAGGAAGGCCAGCGCGTCGAGCGCGCGCAGGCTGCGGCGCGAGGGTGTGATGGGCGCGGAGGGGCGGGTCATGGCGGGTTTCGCGCGAGGGTCAGGAGGCCGGGTTCGGCGCTGGCAGCGGCATCACCGAGGCCGGCGGCACCGGGCCTCGACCGCGCGGTCCACGCGGGCCGCCGACCGGCGGTGCGGGCTCGAGACCCGGTCCGCTGAACACTTCGCGCACGGTGTCGGCGCTCTGGCCCAGGCTCGTCGCTTCCAGTGCCGCGCCCTGCGCGCCGCGGGTTCCCCAGCCGCGCGCATGCAGCGGCGCACCGGGCTGCAACTGCGCGCCATACGCCGCGCCGATGTGCGGCGGGAAGCGCACGATGGTTTTGTCTTCGAGCATCACGCCGTGGACGTCGCCGCGGTCGGTGTAGAGCAGGCGCGCGATGCGGCCGCCCGCAGTCATGGCGCTGAGCGCGCCCGATTCGCGCGGTGGCGGCGGGGCCATGCCCGGGGCCGGCGGCTGGTCGGTCACGCTGCGGCCGTTGGCGACGATGACCTGGGCGCGCACCACCGGCACGTTCGGCGCGCGCCAGCCGCTGACCTGCACCGTGTCACCCGGCTTGAGCATTTGCATCACGGCCGCGGAGAGATGCGGCGGAAACGCGACCTGCGTTCCGTCCGAGAGCAGCAGCCCGTCGGCCTCGCCGTTCGGATTGATCAGCCACTGCTGCGCACGACCGCTGACGGTGGTGGTGCCGGCCTCGGGCGTTGCAGCGATGGGCGCAGGAGGCACCGGTCCGCCGGGCGGCGGAGGCGGCATTTGCGCGAAGGCGGCGCTCCCGGCCAGCAGGCAGGCGGTGGCGATGAAAGTGATGCGGGGTGTCATGGAGGGCTCCTTGTGTGGATGGATGCCCAAGGACATCTCACACAACGTGCCAGCCAGAAAACCCTTTGAAATCAACGGCTTGCGCGCACCGGGCGGTCGGTGGCCGGATGATCCCGGGACACCGGGTGTCCGGTTTCCGGACGCCTCGCCTTACTCGAGCCCGTACTGGGTGAGCTTGCGGTAGAGCAACTGCCGGTGAATGCCCAGCCGGCGCGCGGCCTCGGCGCGGTTGCCCCCGGTCTCCGCTAGCGCGTTCGCGATCAGCAGCCGCTCCAGCCGCTCCACGGCGGCGGGCAGCTCGGCGTCGAGCCAGCCGGCCGGTAGCGTCTGCTCGGTCTCGCCAGGGCGCGCAACACCCAGTGCGGCAGCCAGGTCCGCACCGCCGATCACGCGGTGGCGCACCAGCGCCTGGCAGCGCTCCATCACATTGCGCAGCTCGCGCACGTTGCCGGGCCAGGGGTGGCTCAGCAGCCGCTGCGCGGCGTCGGCGGACAGCGCCTTGGGCGCCTCGGGCGTTGCCGCGCGACGCAGGAAGTGCTCGGCCAGCGGAATGATGTCGGCCAGCCGCTCGCGCAACGGCGGCAGGCGGATCGAGAGCACGTCCAGCCGGTAGAGCAGGTCTTCCCGAAAGCGTCCCTCGCGCACCGCGGCGGCCAGGTCGCGGTGCGTCGCGGCGATCACGCGCACGTCGACCTTCACCGTCCTGTGGCTGCCCAGCGGCGTGACCTCGCCCTCCTGCAGCGCGCGCAGGATCTTGGCCTGCACGTCCAGCGCCATGTCGCCGATCTCGTCGAGCAGCAGCACGCCGCCGTCGGCCGCGCGAAAGCATCCCGGGCGCTCGCCCGTGGCACCCGTGAACGCGCCGCGCACATGGCCGAAGAGTTCGCTTTCGAGCAGCTCCTTCGGAATGGCCGAGCAGTTGATGGCCACGAAGGGCCGGTCGGCGCGGGCCGAATGGCGATGCAGCGCGCGCGCCACCATTTCCTTGCCGGTGCCCGTTTCGCCGAGCACCAGCACCGGCATCGAATTCGCGGCGGCCAGGCCGATGCGCTTGTGCACTTCGCGCATCGCGTGGCCCGGGCCGATCAAGTCGCCGCCACTGTCGTCTTCGTCCACCGTCGAAGCCGACGTCGTCGTTGCGGTCGCCCGCTGCTGCAGCGCCCGCTCGAGCACTTCGCGCACCGCCTCGCGGCTGATCGGCTTGGCCAGATGGTCGAAGGCGCCCAGGCGCATCGCCTCGATGGTGTTGCCCGCGCTCGCGAAGGCGGTGAGCACGATCACCGGCGGCAGGTGCACCAGCCGCGCCTGCATGGCGGCGAGCGTCTGCAGGCCGTCCATGCCGGGCATGCGGTGGTCGAGGAACACGGCGTCGAAGCGTCCGCGCGCCAGCGTCTCCACCGCCTCGGCGCCGCCGGCCGCGGCGATCACGTCGTGGCCCAGGCCCTGCAGCGTCTCGGCCAGCGTGTCGCGAAAGGCGTCGTCGTCGTCGACGATCAGCAGGTGCGCCATGGAATCTCCAGTTCGAAACGGGTGCCCGGCGCCAACGGCACATGGTGCAGCTCGCCGCCGTGCGCCAGCGCCACCTCGCGCGCGAGCGCCAGCCCAAGCCCGGTGCCGTCGGCGCGGCCGGTGGCGAAGGGCTCGAAGAGATGCGGTTGCAGCGACTCGGGCACGCCGGGGCCGTCGTCATCCACGCGCATCGCCAGCGTGCGCGCATCGGGCTGCAATGCGGACAGGGTCACGCGGCCACCGCGCGGCGCATGGCGCACGGCGTTGTCCAGCAGGTTGTCGATGGCGCGTGCCAGGTGCACCGGGTCGAACACCGCCTTTGCGGGACCATCGTGCCGCAGCGTGACCCGCACGTCGCCGGTGGCCGCTTTGGCCGCGACGGCGGCCATGCGGTCGGTGAGCCAGCGGTGCAGGTCGATCTCTTGCGGCGCCAGCGTGACCGGCTGCACCAGCGCGAGCAGGCTCTGCACCAGGCCGTCGAGCCGGTCGATCTGGCCGACGATGGTGCGCAGCGCCTCGCCCTGCCGCTCGGGCGTGGCGGCCAGCGCGTTCTCGGCTTTGAGGCGCATCGTCGCGATCGGGTTGCGGATCTCGTGCGCGACGCCGCCCGTCATGCGGCCGAGCGCCGCCAGCCGCTGGTCGCGGCTGCGCTGTTGTGCGGCCGCGCGCAGGTTCGCACGCGCTTCCTCGAAACGCAGGCGGTAGCGGTTGAAGCCGTCGACGATGCGGTCAAGCTCCCGCACGCCGGTGCGCGGCAGCTCGGGCATCGCGTCGCCGCTTGCATCGGCCTCTGCCAACCGGGTTTCGAGGCGCTGCACATGGCGCAGCCCGCGCAGCAGGATGAAGCCGAGCCACAGTCCCGAGGCCAGCACGACCAGCAGCAGCACCGCCAGCCCGGTGCGCAGGCTGTCCTGCGCCGCCAGCGCGCCGGCATGGGTGCGCGTCATGGTCCAGGCCGCGAGGTCCTTGCCCGGCGCGGAGAGCGGGCAGGCCGACACGATCAGCGCCTCGCGGCTGCCGCGCACCACGTCGGTCTGCGGCTGCTGGGTGCGCGCCGCGAGTTGCGAGAGTTCGACGATCAGCGGCTGCTCGGCGGCGGGCACGTCCCGCTTGACGCCGCTGCCTTCATAGGTGGGGTAGGCATAGGCCAGCAGCCCGCCGGCCCCTTGCCACACGCCGCCTTCGACATGCGGCGCCTCGATCAGCACCAGTTGCAGCAGCACCTGCAGCAGGTCGACCTGCGGTTGCGGGGGCGACGGTTCGCTCACCGACTTGGCGTAGCGCGCGGCGATCGCGCGGCAAGATTGCTCGGTGGCCGCCTGGCCCGCCGCCACCTGCGCGCCCGCACTGCTGCGGTACAGCGTGAGCATCACCACGGCCAGCGCGGCGCACACGCTGAACAGCAGCACCCAGAAGAAGACGAGCTGGCCGCGAAGGGATTTCATTGATGCCGCGATCGTGCCTCTTCCCCAGGCCCCGGCGCGTCAGCCGGAGGCGCGTCCGGCCGTTACCGCAATTCCCGAAGTTCGCGCTTGAGCACCTTGCCGATCGCGCTGCGCGGCAGCTCCTCGATGAAGTGCAGGCGCGCCAGGCGCTGCGTCTTGCCGAGCTGGTCGTTGGTCCATTGCAGCAGCGCGTCTTCGGTGGTGGCGTCGTTCTCGCGGCGCACCACGAAGGCCACCGGCGTCTCGCCCCATTGCTCCGAAGGCATGCCCACCACCGCCACGTCGGCCACCGCCGCATGGCCGCGCAGCACGGCTTCGAGGTCGCTCGGGTAGATGTTGAAGCCGCCGCTGATGATCATGTCCTTCTTGCGGTCGAACAGCGTGAGGAAGCCGTCCGCGTCGAAGCGGCCCACGTCGCCCGTGCGGATGAAGCGCTTGCCGGTGGCATCGAACCATTCGGCCTCGCGCGTCTTCGCGGGCTGGCGGTGGTAGCCGGTCATCATGCCCGCCGAGTGGCCCACGACTTCGCCGGCCACCTCGGTGTTGCCCTGCGGCAGTTCGTTGCCTTCCTCGTCGATCAGGCGGATGTCGCTGCCCGGCGCCGGCTGGCCGACCGTGTGCAGCTTGGTCGGGTGCAGGTGCGCCTCGAGGATGCAGGTGCCGCCGCCTTCGGTCATGCCGTAGAACTCGATCAGCCCGCCGGGCCAGCGCTTGAGCACGTCCGCCTTGAGCGCAGCGTTGAAGGGCGCGCTGGTGCTGAACTTGAACTGGAACGACGAGAGGTCGTGCGCGTCGAAGCGCGGGTGCGCCATCAGCCGCTGGTACTGCACCGGCACCAGCATCGTGTGCGTCACGCGGCGCGCTTCGGCCAGCTGCAGGTAGCCGCCGGCATCGAACTTGGGCATCAGCACCACGCAGCCGCCGAAGGCGATGGTGGGGAAGAACACCACCAGCGTGGTGTTGGAGTAGAGCGGTGTCGACAGCAGCGTGACGGTGTCTGCGCTGTACGCGTACTTGGCGCCGCGCTGCACGTGCGACCAGCGCATGCCGTGCCCCTGCACGATGCCCTTGGGCTCGCCGGTGGTGCCGGAGGAGTAAATGATGTTGAAGGCCCACGAGGGCAGCACCTCGACGGGCTCGGGCCTGGCGCCGACCGGTGCGAGCCAGGCGGCGAAGTCGCGTCCTGCCGAAGAGCCGTCGAGCGCGACACGCGGAATGCCGCCTTCCTTCGCGGGGCCGACGACGTCGGCGGCCGAGGCGTCGGTGAAGAGGATGCGCGCGTCGGCGTCTTCGATCATGCGGGCGAGGCTGGCGGGCGTGGAGCCGGGCGCCAGCGGCGCGACCGCGATGCCCGCACGCAGCGCGCCGAGGAAAACCGCCGCGTAATTCACCGACGAGGTGGCGCAGACCGCGATGGCGTCGCCGGCCTTGAGACCGTCGCGCTGCAGGCTGACGGCGATGCGGTCCATCAGCGCATCAAGTGCGCCGTAGTTCACCGCGTACTGCGCGTCCGCGAGCGCGGGGCTATCGGGGGCGTGTTGGGCGTGGAGGCGAACCATGTCGGCAATGGCGCCGAAATCGCGTTCCATGGCGGCTTGAATGGCGGGGTGCGTTTGCAAAATCGAATCCTTCGTCTTGGCCAGCCGGCAGGATAGCGAAGACGGTCGGAAATCAGTGAGCCGTGCGCGACGGCGGTGCGCGTGCCGTCAGCCACCGATCAGGCTTGCAGGCCGACGATGGGCGTTTCTCCAACAAGGAAGGGACACCACCATGGGACTGCTCGACATCCTGCAACAGGCGATTGGCGGCGACGCCAGCGCGCATGTGGACCAGATCACCCAGCATGCCTCGCCCGACGCGATCGGCGCGGGGCTCGCGGCGGCCATGCGCTCGGACCAGACGCCGGCATTCGGCGACACAGTGGGGCGGCTGTTCGGCCAGTCTTCGCCGATGCAGCAAGCGGGTGTGCTCAACCAGATACTGGCGACGCTGGGGCCGGCTGCTGCATCGATGCTGGCGGGTGGGGTGCTCGGGCGGCTGTTGCAACCCGGGCAGACGCAGCTCACGCCGGAGCAGGCTTCGCAGCTGTCACCCGCGCAGGTGACGGAGATCGCGGCGCATGCCGAAGAGCAGCACGCGGGAGTGATCGATGAGGTGAGCCGGTTCTATGCGCAGCACTCGGGGTTGATCAAGACGTTGGGTGGGGCGGCGGTGGCTATTGCGTTGGCGAAGATGAAGGAGAACGCGACGCGAGGGTGATGGGGGCTGTATGGATTGACGCCTGTGCCTATTCGGGGCGACTCCGTCGCTTCTCCTCTCTGATCCAACGTTGACTGGTTTTCCTTGAAAAGGTCCAGTGTGTCTCGGGTGGTCCGTCTTCAATTCGATGGCTTCACGGGGTAGGCGGGACCGGGGTAGTCTTTGGCACCAGCGCCTTTGTTGGAGATGATCAGCCGGATCTCGCCTTCGGGAAGGAAATGCACGTTGAGCGTGCCACCTGGTGCGTCGTATTTTTCGATCGGCACGACTTTTTCGTGCCAGGTCTGAACATAGGCCTCAGGTCGCCTGTCACCTGGAATGCCACTGGAGGTCGCCCACCTCACCTTGGCGGCGAGGTCAGGACGCCATTGGGCTGGATAGGAAATGCAGCACACGAAGCTTCCACCCCCCCGTAGGCGCTCGAATGACCGCTGAAGGTGTTGTCTACGTAAGACTCGATGTGGTCGCCTGTGTGGTTGTATGGGCTGATGTTGGCGCTGTAGCTTTCGCGCGCTTGCTCTTTGCTGCCGCAGGCCGTCAGCGGCAGAACCAGCAGTACGGCCGCGCAAAGTGTCAGGCTGGAGATGCACTTCATGATGTGTGGCCTGCGGATGTGTTTGCGCAGATCGTCGTTCCAGCTTTCATCGAGACACAACCGGTGGAGGTGAAGGTTGCAATGCAATCGGCAAGGTTTCCCAAATTTCGGGGACGCGCTCTCCTGGATAGAACTTGTCGTGGCATGCGGGACGCAGCAGGCAGTACTGCCGGGGGTTGATGAGTTCCGGATCGGGAAACTGTGGATGTCCCGGCGCGTATTGCGATGCAAAGACCTTGATCTGGTCGTTGGGCAGGAACGCAACCCAGAGAGTGCCACCGGGGAGCCCGGTGTATTGCGGGACATCTGCAACCGTGGTGTAAAGCCCCTCGGGCTCCCTGGCGTACAGCAAGTCGTTGCGCCATTTGATGGTGACTTTGAGACCCGAGTGCCAGATATAGGGGAGGCTAATGCCTGTGGCAACACTATAGCCACCCGCGTAGGTGCTCACGTTGCCTGCCCATTGGTCGTTCACGTAGAACACACCAATGGGAACACCCGAGTAGTTCAGTCCCTCCACCGTCAATCCGATTGCTTCGTTCTCTACAACCGGCTGCGCCGCTTTCTTGACGTCGCAGCCAACGGCGGATGTGCAAACCAGTAGCACGGCGAATAGCGCGAGCAGTATCGATTTCAATAAATGGATGTTTGGCATGGGGCTGAACTCCGAGCGGCGCCGGCTGGTTGTGAAGGCGCCGTCATTGCTTGTTCTCCTCGGGCTGATCTTGCCCCCGTATTTCAGGACACGGGCTATTCGCAATGTAGCGTCTGCTCGATCTGAGCAAGGCGCTGGTGGGCAGCGCGATGCTGCC
>CXWL01004309.1_pt1 | contig 10398 bp, 11 predicted proteins | sample 590931 | NCBI WGS metagenome assembly CXWL01 (sample SAMEA3498368, study PRJEB10139) | groundwater metagenome | biome: water well; material: biofilm material | place: Germany | collected 2015-04-27
AAATACTCGTCATAGCGGTGCACAAAGTCTTTGGCCGCCAGCGGCGCATGGCACGCGCGGCACTTCGTGAAATCTTCGGCCAGCGCTTTGCCGTCGGGACTGAAGGCGGAAAAGACCCAATTCCCGTTCTTCAGATTATCGGGCACGTCTTGCCCCCAGCCGTCGCCCTTGCCCATCACAAACACCTTCGCGAGATCCCCCTTGACGAGCTTGCCGTCTGCGCCGGTCTCCGGCACATCCCCGTTCAGCTTCGCCTTATACAACTCCATGACCATCACCGTGCCGTTGGGAAACATCTGCCCCTGGTTCGTGCGCGCGCCCGTGGCATTCACGAATAACTCGCGCACCTGCTTGGCATCCGGGCGCTGGACCTCAGAGAGAAACTTCGGCCAGATCTTATAGTCCGCCGGATACGCCAATTCGCCGTCTTTCGGCTTCGCCGGCGCCTTCGCCGTTGGAGTCGTCCCCATTTCGCCGCATCCCCATAACAACAGCACCATCGTCAGCATGACTCCGCTCTTCTTCATCCTCAGCCTCCTATGATTTTGCTTGCGAGGATCCGCCGCGATCCACCCAGGCCTTACAGCCGATCCCCGATGCGAGCGCCTGTTCGACCGACGCCGCCAATTGCCCCGGAGGAACTCCGTCAGGCTGATAACGCACCAGCACGGTGCCGTGATCGTTCAAGAACTCAACGGCTTGCACCGTTGGGAAATGCCGTAGCGCTCCTTCGACCTCATCGCGATGGTATTCACAGAATCGCCCGCCGATTTGGACGATGACCTGATTGAGAGCCGAGGCTTCCCGTTCCGGCACGGTCGCTGGCTGAGGGCCCTCACCCGCCTGAACCGGCCCACATAGACTCAGCCACACCGCCAATCCACCCCCCATGAGACCAAGCTTCATCTCTCCCTCTCCCCTTGGTTAATGCCAAATCACTATCACCTACACGGCGACGACAATCCCGTCGCGTCCAACACACGGGATGCTCAAACTGACCGTCCAGCAAGGCCGCAGTGAGCGAAGAGACGAGGCGTACGCTTCGGTACGTTGAGTCTCTAAGCGATGCGCGAACGCCGCTGGCGGACGGTTTCAGCATCCCGGAGAAAGGCCGGAGCGGAGACTCAGTGGAGAGAGCCTGCGCCCCAGTGGGTCCGGGCAAGGAGGCCGCCATACCCGGACCACACAGATGTTTCGAGACAGACCGGGGCAACCCGGATCGCTCAGGTGGAAGGCGTTCGGCAAGGCATAGACCGGCCTCCCTGAGGAGTCCGAGAGCCCCGTCGCGTTGAAGTTGAGAGTCGAAGAACGCGTCCCGCCTGAATTATCCGAGCGGGAGCACGGGAGGAGCACGGGAGCGGAGTAGAGAGACAGAGGCGACGGAAATTGAGTGGACGGGAGAACCGACCGGGACCAGCGCCACCAGCTCGACTACGTCAGCGGGAGCCGACGCCGCTAAACCGCTCTCCGGAGTGGCCTGGCAGGCCCAGGCGCAGAAAGAGGAATGCGCGGTCTCGTGGTTGTGATGTTGCTGATGGCCGCCGGCATCGGCGGACACCGGTAGGGCCAGCGAACAGGTGGCGGCCAGACAGACCAGTCCGAAATAGATCACCGCCGTGATTCCGGCGACGACACTTCCGACTGTTCTGATGGAACGACTGCTCATACCTATCTGCCCTTTCACCTTACTCATGTACGCCGATCCCTTACGACTGTCTACCGATGGCTGCTCACTTGTGCTACAGAATTCTGCGTTGCTCCAACAAAGTATTCCTGCGAACGTATCTCCCGTAATCGTCCATTCGACGGAGCCGCCATAAGGCGGCTCCGTCAATAGTCCGACTGCTAGAACAATCCCAGCGTCACGCCGCCGTAGATGGCTCGCCCATAGCCGGCAAAGAACGCTTGCGAACCGGCCGCCTGGGCATGCGTCTCGCCCGTGACCACCTGGCCGGACGCGGCATATTTCTTATCGCCGATATTGTCGATCTCCAGATAGAATTTCGCGAACCGGAACCAGGAGTTCTTCAGCTCGACGTTTTTGTGAATATTCACATTGCCGATCATATAGGACGGAATACCGAACGTATTATTGTTGTTCAAGAAGTAACTGTTGTAGTAGCTCCCTTCCACCCAACCGCCCCAGCCGCTCTCGGCATGTTCGTACTCCACCTTGCTGTTCAGCACATCGGTCGGCACGTTGGCCACTTTCTTCCCGTCGCGCACAAGAAACCCGGCGGCCGTCCGGTCGGAAAAATTCACGTACCGCGCATCCGTGTGAGTATAGGCGCCGGACAGGCGCAAGCCCGACAGCGGCCGCCAATCGTAGGCGGCTTCAATCCCGCGATATTCAGAGGAGGAGGCATTGACGGACGTCGTATTGCTCCCGCTGACCGTTTGCGTGATGATTTCGTCCTTAAAGAACACCCAGAAACCGACGAGTTGGACCTTGAGATTCTTCGTGAGACTCGATTCCGTTCCGATTTCCGTATTGAGATTCTTTTGCGGCTTCAAATCGAAGTTCGATCCCGGCAGCCCGGTCACCGGATCTCTCGTGAGCTGAGCGAACGTGGGTAAACCGTAACCCGTTGATGCGCGAACCCAGTGGCGGTAGTTCTCCTCCGGCTTCCACGTCAACGACATCTCCGGCGCCAGATTGGTGAAGTTGCGGTGGGCATTGGGTCTCGTGGCAACCGCTCCTCCCGTATAGTTGATCGTTTCGATGCTCAGATGCGACTGCTCGAATCCCAGCCCGGCCGCCAATGTCCACTTCGGAACAAATTCCAATTCCTCTCGAAAACGCGCCCCGATATTCCGGATATTCCCCCGGTTGTTTTGCAGCAGCAGCCCTCGCGTCCCCTGACCGTCAGCGAGATTCTCAAAGGTCTGCCCTTCCTGTTCCATGCTGTTCGCAAAGAATCCGACGTAACTCTTCAACGGCATATCGCCGAGGCGGCCGTCATGACGGAGATCGGTATAGTGCTTGTAGTTCGGATTAATGTTATCGCTGATCTGATTGAAGGTTTGATTGATGTCCTTCACATCGTAGTCCGCTTCCACCGTCAGGACGGTGTTCGCATTCAACTGCCGCTCGTACATACCTCCGATAATCGTTCGGCGGTCGACCCGCTGCTGATGCAAACGATCAGCCGTCGTGGCGCCGGTGCCGCCGACCTGTCGATCGTCGGCGATGAATTGCGCCTGGGTTAACCGGGTCGGCACCCGGGAATCCAACCAGTTCGAAATCGCTTTGAAGTAGAAATTCTGCTTGTCGTCGATCTTGAATCGCATATTGATGTTGAGCGTTTGTGTTTTGTACCCGCTGTTCCGGATATACCCGTCTTCCTGAACGTTGCTGGCAAACATGGAAATATCGAGATGCTCGGTTTCCTGGCCGACGGCGAAGGCTTCTTTGTGATAGCCATAGGAACCGCCGGACAAGAATGTTTCAAATCCGTTGATGTCGCTGCCCCGCCTGGTACGGAAATGCACCATGCCGCCGAGCGCATAGTTATCGTACAGCGACGACGAGGCGCCGCGCAGAACTTCGACGCTGCGCATGAACCAGGGGTCGTGGATATCCAACCGCGACAATCCGTCGGATTGGGTTTGGATAAACCCGTCTTCGTACATTTTGATGTCTCGTACGGCAAACGACGTCTTCACACCGGATCCACGAATGGCGATGCTGAAATCGCGCGGGCCGTTCGCCTGGCGCAGAACAACTCCTGGGAGAGACTCCATCGACTCCTTCACAGTCCGCGTCGGCTGTGAATCCGTTTCCGCCTGAATCGTCGAGGAAATAGAGACTCCATCCGGCCGCTTCTGAAACCGCTTACTCACGATACTCGTGTCGGCCAATTCATACTCCGGCAACGCCCCAGCTGCTTCGGTCGCCTCGGTTTGTTCCGGCTTCGCCTTTTCTGTCACGGTCTTGGGCCGTTCTGCCGGCGACAATGTGGCCTCCCGACCTTTTGGGAGATCTTCCAATTCCTGGAGAATTCCCTTGAGCTGTCCGCGCAATTCCTGTTCGCGCGGCGACGCGGTCGCCTCCGCGGGATTTGGCTCCTGCGCCTGTGCGAGTGACGGCCCTGCCACGAGCCCTCCGATGACTGTCATGACGACTGCGATCTGACTAACACACTTAAACGACACCATGGCCCGTACTCCTCTCCCGACAATGAATGATGATGAGACGCAATTCCCCGACGCAGACAAAGACCGCGTAAGACGCAGCACAGCCCGCACAGAAGAACAACAACTGAACGATGTGATGATGAGAACTTAGAAACGAGGTGGCGCGCGCGACTGCGCACGATACGGGACGAACAACGATGGCCGGATAGACGCGACTAACAGAAATAATGCCGCCAGAGCCAGCGGCTGTGAGTCCGGCGCTGCAGATGGACCGTCAACCGGTTGATTGGCCTGGCAGGCCCAGGCGCAGAGCAGTGAATGGGTGGCCCCGCCGCTGTGGTGATGAGTCGAGCGCGGCTGCGCCTGATGCGTGAACAGGCAGGCGGCGGCACTGAGCGACAACGTCAGATAGACCACGGCCGTGGCGAGCGCGAGCGGGCATGAAAATGAGAAGCCCCGCCGCTTCATTTCCCGTTCTCCATCATCTGCCGCATGAGCGCCACAGACTCCGGACTGTCCCACACACGCGGCCCGACCGCCCGCCCCAGCACGGTGCCGTCGCGGCCCACCACGACGGTGGTCGGCAACCCGCGCACCAGAAAGGATCGTGACACTTCCTGGTCTTCGTCGAAGAGCACCGGTAGCACGACACCCGCCTGCGAGAGAAACTGGGCGATGCCCTGGCGTTGGAGATCCGTCGTCACGGTCAGCAGGACAAAGTTCTTCGGGTCCAACTGCTGCTGCAAACGGGCCAGCGCCGGCATTTCCTCTTTACAAGGGCCGCACCAGGTCGCCCAAAAGTTCACCAGCACGACTTTGCCTGCCAGATCGCTCAGCCTGACCCGCGTGCCATCCAGCGCCGTAAGCTCGAAGGGCATCGCCATGCTTCCGGCCGGGAGCCGACTCATCTTGAGCGAAGTAAATGGATCGTGGGCGCAGACGGCTGATATCCCCGCCAGGCTGAGCATGGCCAGCAGTCCGGCAATCCCCAATCCTTTTCGCGCAACGCCCACGTTACGGCTCCTGCCTCGCGATAGTCTGAGTCGGCGGCAACTGGATCGTTTGCACGACGATCCGATGCGCCGGCATCGCGTGCTCCATCCAGGCCAGCACGGCAAGTCCCTGCGCGTTGATTGAGAGTGTCGGCGTTTGTCCCTTCTTCTCGTTCAATTTCTGCGGCGCGCTGAATGTCTGCCCGCGATCGAGGGACACACTCATCACGACTTCACGCCGGACCGGCGACTGTTCTTCCCAGACAATGACCAGACGGCCCTCGGGATCGACCGCCATCTGCGGATGATCCGGGAAGGTGCCTTTGGACAGATTCAACTTCTGTTTCGGCGAAAACGTCTCGCCCCGGTCGTCCGAATAGGCGAGATAGATCGACGGCGTTTCGTCAGACCCTTCCGTGTACCAGACCACATAGAGGCGCCCCTGGCGATCCGTCCCCACGGACGCCGGTCGATGGGGACAGCCGGGGAACACCCATCGATCATGGCCGACAATCACCGGGGCCGAAAATGTCCCGCCTCCATCGGTCGAACGCGCCACGACCGTCTCGCGGAGATCGCCCGGCAGAATCTTGCGCCAGGCGACGTACAGCGTGCCGTCCGGGCTGCTGGTCATCGACGTCCGGCAACACACGCAGGTGCTCTCATCGACTTTGAGATTCTTTTCAACCGTACGGCCGCGGTCGGTGGAACGCGTGGCAAACGTGCCGGATTCTTTCTTGCCCTCTCGCCCGTCGATCCAGGCCATGTGGACGACGCCGTCGGGCGCCACATGGATCGAATCGAAACTGTGGCCAATGACTTGCTGATCGTCGTTCACCAAGACTGACGGCTGAAAGGTTTTGCCGCCATCGGTCGATCGGCTTAAACGGAGATCGTTAGAGAATGGCTTGTCCGGCGTCACCTTCGGATGGGTCACGGCCCAGGTGATGAGCACCTCGTCGCCGGACGACACGAGAGCCGGCGCTTCCTGACGGCTATAAGGCACCTCGCCCGGGCCATTCACCCGCACAACTTCGCCGAGAGAGCCCCCGGCCTTCTCGATGCGCGAGTAGAGCACCGTGCGGGTCTCCTTCTCCTCCTCAACCCAGGCTAGAGAGATCTGCCCCTGGTCATCGATCCGGACAGAAGGGCCCACGACGCTCCGCACTTTGCGATCTGCCATCGCTTTAGGACCGAGCACGAACGATGGCGCAGACTCCGCCAACGCGATCGTGGCACAGAGCAATAGGCTACTCACAACCCCGAAGCATTCTACAACTCGGCTCTTCGATATTGGTGGCATACATCTCATGGATGTTTCCTATCCTGCGAGGCTATAGACAATCGGCACATACACCGCCACCTCCGCCGCGCTCAGGGCCTGTTTCATATGGATGGGACAGGCCAATCGAACGGTTTCCATCGCGGCGCGATCGAGCACCTCATGGCCGGAGCTGCGGTGCACCACCACATCAACCAAATGGCCGTCGGCACGGAGAATGACGCGCAACACGACCTTCCCTTCCGATCCATTCAGACGGGCCGAACTGGGATAGCGCGTCAGTTCTTTGATACGCCGACCGAGCGACTCGGCCAGCCAGGCATTGTCCGCCTTCGTCGCCGGGCGAACAGAAGCCGCGTTGGCAACGACCTGCGCATCGGCATGGTGAGGCGGTGCCTGGACCGGCGCCGCGGCCACCGCAGTCGATTCAACCACCGCCGGAGCGGATGAAGCGGCGGCCGGCGCAGGCATCGCCTGGGCAGATCTTTCCCTCACCGCCACGAGCGGCCGCCATTCAGGCGCCATTTCTTCAGGAGACGGGCCCTCATGATGAATCACAGGAGCAGATTCTGCATGATGCGCGCGGGATGACGCGGGAGGCTCATAGGCCTGCGCTGTCGCCACCGCTTCGACAGGCGGCGCGACCTCCCTGACAACAGGTGCCGGATGTTGCTCTTGCGCGACCGGTTCCGGCTTCACCGCTTCTTTTTTGATTTCTTCTTTCTTCGTTTCTTCTGGCAGGACCGGTTGGACCTTTGCCTGAACAATTTCCTGCACGGGCTCCGGCTTAGGCGGTGCAATCGTCGGGTGGACGATCTCGGGGCTGTACGGAGTGGCCACGCGGGTCATGACCATATCGGACGTCGGTTCTACTGGCTGGATTGGTTGAGCCGTCTGTACGATCTGATCTGCTGTCGGCTTCACCGGCTGAACCGTCGGTGTGGATTGCGACGTCTCAGTCTGAGGAGAGTCCGGTGAAGGTTGTACGAGCGCCACCTCCCACTGGAAGATTTCTTCCTTGAGAATCGGCTGGACCTGCGCCGTGATCATGAAGGCCAATCCGATAATCAAGGCATGCACGCCTAACGACACACCCCAGGCAGAATAGGGCACTCCCTCACGATTCTCAGCAACCATCATGGCAACCTCAATGAAGAACGCAATAAAGACTCAGCGCACATATCATCCAACACTCCCGCCGGCATCAGGAGCTGCAAATTCAGCCAACAGCGGAACTCGCAGGAGACAATCCTCCGCGATGAACGAGCAGGCCGGAAGGCACGTCATCCGTTCGGTTCTGCTCAACAAGCGTCTCGATCGAACGGGTGAATACCCGCAGACTGCCTCGGCCGATCTTGGTGCCCTCCAAGCGGCCCTGTTCCACCCAGCGATATATCGTCCACCGGCTGACGGCCAATACTTGCGCCGCCTCTTCAACACGTAAGAGTGGTTTATTCATGATCCTCTCACTTTCAATTGTAGGAAGCCGCGCTCCCACATCCAAAGCGGACGCAGCCCTCCATAAGATCACTCATCACTGCAGATGGCAGACTAATAGGAAGAAGGAAAGGGGGGCCCGCGGAAGAAATGCGAGGTAGCGGAAACCTGGTGTACAAAGTCGGGCTGACGATGCTCGACCATCTCGGTCAATCTGAGCAACGAAGTCAGACGGACTGTTGCCGTATCGATACTCTGACCGGCAGCACATTCCCAGGCACAGAGCCCGGTGGAATGCGTCCCGGCCTGATGCTTCGCATGGTGATCGGCATGGGCGACCGCCGGTGCCGCCAGAAGCCCGTTCACGAGCACGAGACAGAGCAGCAGCGACCACACGAACCAGGATTGTTTCAATCTCACCATCATAGGGTTATCGAAGCGATGCGGCCCTGATCGGTTCTTGTTTTTGAAGCTTCGCGACCACGTCATTGATCATTTGTTCTGTCAGCAAGCCGCCCTTAATGTATTCCTGCACGCGACCCTGCTGATCGATGAACACGCTGACGGGTAAGCCGAAGACACCGAACTGGTTCGCCACTTTATTGTCTCGATCCATCAAAACCGGGAATGTGTGTCCATACTGTTTGATGTGATCCCGCACCTTGGCATCGTCTTCAAGTTCGTTGATCGCCAGCACGACAAATCCCTTATCCCGCAACTTATCGAAACTGGCTTGCATCGCCGGCATTTCCGTCGTGCAGGGCTTGCACCAGGTGGCCCAGAAATTCACCAGCACGACCTTGCCGCGATACTGGCTGAGGCTATGCGTCTTGCCGTCGAGATCCACGAGGCGGAACTCATCGACCGGCATGCCGACTGTCGGGACGCGCGCCCCCATGCTCCAGCCATCAAGTGACGGGTATGCCAAGAAGGCCGCGACAAACAGAGCCGCCGCCAATGCACTTCGAGATTTCTGTGACCTCATAGGATCCTCCTCGCTCATCTCACAATCGCACTACGACGGACTCACCAGTTGAAACGAGCGGGTGAGTCCAAACACGAAACTGGTGCCTTGCGCCAAACTATCGTTCGAATCCCGCGCAAACGGAATCTGCGCGTAGAAATACATTGAGGTCATGTTCGTCCAGCTGGATTCAATGAGCTGTCCAAGATTGAGCTGAAAGCCTGGAGAAAATGCGTGGTACGTCGAACCGGTCGTTGGGACTCTGCGGTTCCTGATCGTTGGATCAACCACCTCCGCCTCGCCAGGAAAACCAGCGTCGGCAGGCGTCAACGAACGGGAGAGGGAAGAACTAAAGTTGTCATGCACGAGATAGCGGTAATTCACCTGCCCGGTCAGAACCAGCCAGGGCGTCGCCACATAGTTCAGACCGGCATTGATCATATACTCGTCGCCAAACTGATATCCGTCATTGTTCCGGAAGGTATGCCGGTAGCTGGCTGATGAAAACTGATTGAGCAAATGGGGGATCAACTCGTAGGTCTGATAGATGGTCGGGTTCAATCCGACTTGTCCACGCCCCAGCTGCGTCGGGGACTCCATGATATTTTCCGCACTGTCGTGCGCGTGAGTATTGCCGGTCGGAAGATAGACGCCAAGGCCCAGCACCACCATGCTGCGAAGCGTCGGCAACACGTTGTACTTCAACCCCACACGGATGTCCCCGATCCCGTTGGCCGAGAACTGGTTCGGGTCCCCCTCGCCGTTCGTACCACCCTCTCCAAGCCCATCGATGTGCTTATGCGTGCGCCACATATAGGGAACCGTCAGCTGCACGCCCAGCCGATCGGTCAGACCATAATTCAGATCCAGCGTGGCCTGCTGTGTGATGGTACGGGTCTCCTTGTGGTGATCCAGAATCATCTGCCGGCTTGCCTGGTCGACGGCCGGAATCACGCCGGACGTCCCCCCCAAGAGTCGCATCGGCGTGTAGTTGTAGATGCCGTTGACCGTGAGCAGACCCGCCTGCGGGACCTGCTGTTGAGACCCGATGACGACAAAACAGTTGACCGCTCCGCACGAGGCTGATGAGCTGGGCGTAAAGGACAGGGAACTCACGATACTGACAATGGCTGCGGCAATAAGGACTCGACCGAAAACCTTCATTTCTGTTCAACCTTTGCTTCTTCGCTCTGTACCACCAGGCACATCAAGCGCGATGTTCAATAGATGGAATGCCCGAGAGCCCCGCTATGTTTGAATCGATCGCTGCTCCCGATCGATCGGGCTCAACGGCCATTCACACAGAGCAGGATGAACTAGAGGTTCGAAGAAGCCGGAGGCCCGCGAGAGGTCGTTCGATGAAGGGGATTATTGAAGACTGAAACCGTGCTATGGGGCTCGGACCACGCCACCGGGGCAAGATCAATGAGATAGGGAGCAGTGCCGTTATCCAGCACGTTCCCGGCCGCACACATCCAGGTACAGAGGGACGTGCTATGGGTGGCTTTTTGATGGTGTGTATTATGGTGTGATTCGTGCGAGATCGACTGGGCCGAGGCAAGGCCCCCGACCACAAGAATACACAC
>CXWL01012433.1_pt1 | contig 10398 bp, 8 predicted proteins | sample 590931 | NCBI WGS metagenome assembly CXWL01 (sample SAMEA3498368, study PRJEB10139) | groundwater metagenome | biome: water well; material: biofilm material | place: Germany | collected 2015-04-27
GACATCCGCGCCAGCGCCACCAGCGCGCCCACTTCAAAGCATTGCACGAACATCATATCGGCGGCGTCCTGGCCGCCACCGCCGCGTACGGCGTCCACGAATGCGGGCACGGGGTCGACGCCGCGCTCACGCAAGAACGTCGGGTGTTTCAGTTCCGGATAGATCCCAACGCCAGCTTCACGCGCCAACGACAACGCTTCCGCAAACGTTGGGATCGCCTCTTGCCCATCAAACGCGGTGTTGCCTGGCCGGAGCTGCGGCAGCCGCTCCTTGCAGCGCAGAATCTTCAGCTCCGCGAGCGTGAAATCTTCAACCCACCATCCCGTTGCGGCGACTCCATCGACGATCCTTTCCACGCGGCGCGCGGCGAACTCAGGGTGCGCCGCAACATCTGTTGTGCCTGAGATCTCGTTCTCGTGGCGGCACACCAACACGCTATCGCGCGTCATCACCAAGTCCGGCTCGATGTAGTCGGCGCCTTGGGCAATGGCCAAGCGGTACGCCGCCATCGTGTGCTCCGGCCGCTCGCCGCTTGCTCCACGATGGGCGATGACGATGGGTCGCTGACGCACGGGTTCGCTCATGCTTGCACACGCACCAAGCGTGAGGGCGCCGCCAATGACATCACGGCGCCTCACACGCGCTCATCCTGCGGCGCAAGCCGGGTCATGGAGAGGCCCATGAACAGGATGGACCCCACGAACAGGAGCGACCAAGCGCCGAACGTACCGTCGAGTGTTGGATCTATGTTCGGGAACGCGGTCGGAAATTCATGGGTGAGAAAGCCGTTGAGGAACAGCACCGGCAGCGCAACGCCAATCGCCGCCTCACCTTCATCGCCCGGCGCCTCGCGCAACAGCTTCAGCAGAATGAAAGCGGCGGCGATGCCAATCACGGGCGCCGAAAGGAACGCATAAAGCCGCGGCGCTTCGTCGGGGATAAAAAACAGCTGGCCAAAGAATCGAAACACGGCCGCGATCGCGAGCCAAAGTACAAACCCTAGCCCCATGGCGCGCATGATCATGTGTATTTCTCCTGGACTGGCAACGATCCCACAACCCTAATGCTTCAACATCTCGCGCGAAATGATGACACGCATAATTTCGTTGGTTCCTTCGAGAATGCGATGGACGCGCAGGTCGCGGACAATGCGTTCCACTTCGTAGTCCGCCAGATACCCGTAGCCACCGTGCAATTGCAGCGCCTGGTCCGCGACCTTGAAGGCGTTGTCAGTCACAAAGCGTTTGGCCATGGCGCAAAATTTGGTCGCGTCCGGAGCCTTGGCGTCAAGCTTGCGGGCGGCTTGGTGTAGCAACGCGCGCGAAGCGGAAAGCTCAGTCTCCATGTCGGCCAGCGTGAATTGCGTGGCCTGGAAATCGGCGATGCGCTTGCCGAATTGTTTGCGTTCCCTCACGTAAGCAAGCGCGCGATCGAGCGCGTCTTGCGCACCGCCGAGCGCGCACGCCGCAATGTTGAGCCGGCCGCCATCGAGCCCCTTCATCGCATACTTAAACCCCTCGCCCTCGGGGCCAATGCGATTTTCTACCGCAACTCGGCAATCCTCGAAATTGACGATCGCGGTGGGCTGCGCGCGCCAACCCATCTTCTCTTCCGCCTTGCCGAACGAGAGCCCCTTGGCGCCATCTTCCACCAGCAGCGTTGAGACGCCCTTCGGCCCGTCTTCGCCGGTGCGGCACATCAAAACGTAGAGGTCCGAGAACCCAGCGCCGGAAATGAACGCCTTTGAACCATTGACGACATAGTGTGCGTTGCCGTCGGCCTTCGCGCTGGTTCGCAAACCCGCCGCATCCGAGCCCGAGCCCGGCTCGGTCAAACAATAGGAGGCGATGGTTTGCATGCCGGTCAGCCTCGGCAGCCATTTGCTGCGCTGCCCCTCATCGCCGAACGCGTCGATCATCCACGCGCACATATTGTGAATGGAAAGGAACGCCGCCGTCGCCACGCACCCGCGTGACAATTCCTCGAAGATCAGCGCGGCGTCCAAGCGCGTAAGCCCCGATCCGCCATGCTCCTCGCCGACATAGATGCCGGCAAAGCCAAGGCTCGCCAGTTCGACCAAAACTCCCCGGTCGAGGCCGTCCTTCTCCCAACGGGCGGCGTTGGGGCGCAATTTCTCGAGCGCGAAGGCGCGCGCGGTATCGGCGATCAAACGCTGGTCTTCGCTCAGTTCAGGCATGCCAATCCTCTTTAGCGCCGCCTTATAGCGCGCCCAAGCCCACCCGCCAGCGGCAAGGAGCTTGACTGATTTGGCCAACGACCCCAGATCGCCGCAAGCGGGATTTCCACCAATGCCTACCCATTCTGACGCCGCCGGTCCGGCGCGGGCCGCGCCCGCGCTGCCGCCGACGCTGCTGCTTGTCATTGGCGTCGCGACGCTCTCGGTCATGGACGCGACTATCAAACACCTGTCCGACACCAATCACACTTTGATCGTCGTGTTGGGGCGCTACTTTTTCGCCACGTTGTTCTCCCTGGCGATCTGGGACCGGGCCGGACGGCCCATGATCACGCCGGATATGTGGCGCGCGCATGGGCAACGCGGCATCGTCATCGCCTTTGCCGCGACGGCGTTTTTTTGGTCGCTGACGGTGCTTCCCTTGGCTGAAGCGGTGACGTTGGCGTTCTTCTACCCGTTGATCGCGCCGTTCGTAGCCTTCGCCATGATCGGCGAACAGCCACGCGTCACGAGCTTGTTCGCGGCAGGGCTGGGGTTCATCGGCGTCATTATCGCGCTTCAGGGTGCGCCTTCAACGGACGCCGAGCCGCGATACTGGCTTGGCGTGAGCGCGGTCATATTTTCCACCTTCGCTTTCGCTGTTTCGATCGTCCTGATGCGCGCGCGCGCCCCGACAGATGGCGCACCGGTGGTTGGTTTGCTCGCATCCTTCATTCCCGGCCTGATCGTGGCCGCGCCGGCCATCGCCTTCGCGCCGCCGCCGCGCTGGGAAGATTGGCCGTTCTTCGTACTCATGGGCGCGTTGGCGGCGGCGGGCATGTATCTGCTCGCGCGCGCCTACGCCAAAGCCGAAGCCCAACAGCTAGCGCCCATCCATTACAGCGAATTGCTATGGGCGAGCCTGATCGGCTATTTCCTATTCCACGAAACCCCGCGCCCACAAGTGTTCGCCGGGGCTGTGCTTATCATCGCCGCGTGCCTGTACGCCGCCTTCGATGAGCGCCGCATTGCCGCCAAGCGATAGCTTCGCTCATGCCGCGCTCGCCTTCTTGGCCACCTCTTCGGCACGCCGTCCGGACACCTCCACCATGTGATCGAACTGCGCCTCGAAGGTCGCCAGACCTTGTGTCAACGAACGCAGCTCGATGATAAAATTCTGCCGCTCCGCATGCGGCAGGAAGACATCGACGCGATCCCAGCCCGGCCAGCCTTCGCGCGCCTGGAAACCTAGGATTTGCCCATTGTGGCTCGCGACCGCCGAGTTGATTTTCGGCGTCCCCGAATTGGGCGTGTAGATCGACAGTTTCTCCACCGGCTCCAGCACCACCGGATCGCACTCCGCCAATGCTTCGTGCATGCCGATGCGCCCCGCGGCGTGGAACGAATGCTCCGAGGAATCCACCGCGTGAAACGAGCCGTCGATCAAGGTGACGCTCACATCCACCACGGGAAAGCCAATCGGCCCTTTGGTCATCGCATCCTTCACGCCGGCTTCAACGGCAGGGATCCATTGCCGCGGGATGGCGCCCCCGGTGATCTTATCGACAAACTCAAACCCCGCGCCGCGCGGCGCGGGTTTCACCTGAATGACGCAATCGCCAAACTGACCGTGCCCTCCGGTTTGCTTCTTGTGGCGCCCTCGCTTTTCCGCGCTTTTGCGGATGGTTTCCTTGTAGGGCGTCGACGGCCGCGCCGAATTGACCTCGACATTGAAGCGCGACTTGAGCCGGTCGATCACCAAGCGCAGGTGCGGTTCGCCCTGCCCGAGCAACAAAATCTCGTGCGTGGTCTGGTCGTGCAAGACCTCCAAACCGGCATCCTCGTCCACCAATTTTTGCAACGCTCCGGAAAGCCGCACATCGTCCTTGCGGTCCTTGGTGGCAATGGCGAGTTGGAACACCGGGAAACGCTTGCGCGGCTGCGCCATCGCCTTCTGCGCCGCGCCGCCGACAACAAGCAAATCACCCGCGGCCACCGGCTCAAGCTTTCCGACAGCAACCACATCGCCCTCGACCGCGCTGGCGGTTTTTTTCGTTTGCGCGCCCTGGACCGCAAATAATGCCGCCGCGCGCTGCGCCGAGCCGTCGCTCATACCCAATTGATCACTGTCGGTGAGCGCCGCGCCAAATACACGCGCATAGGCGAGCTTCCCAGCCTGTCCCGCATGCGAGACTTTCATCACATAGGCGCCAGAGCCCTGCAATCCCAAGCGCTCCGCCGCGTATTTGGGCTCGGGCGTATCGTGCCGAAACGCCTTGAGCAGCCGGCGGATGCCGTGCCCTTGCGCGGTGGCGCCGAAAAACACCGGAACGATCAATCCTTCGCGGGTTTCGCGCACCAGATCGGCGAACACCATGTCCTGCGCCGGAGTCACATCCGAAAGCAGCGCTTCCATCAGCGCATCATCGAAATCAGCGAGCTGTTCCAGCATATGGAAGCGCGCCTCGGTTTCGCGCTCGGCTATGTCGGCCGGAATATCGATGCGCTGCGAGGGCTTGCCCGGCTGATAAAGGTAGGCGCGCTCCATCGCCAGATCGACGTAGCCGGCGATATGGTCGTCCTTCCAAATCGGCACCTGGCGCGCCACTAAAGGCAATGCACTCACCGGCTGCAACGCCTCCAGCAAGTCGCGGATGCGGCCGCGCGCTTGGTCGATCTTGTTGATGAAGATTGCATGTGGAATTTTCAGCTCTTCCAACGCATGCAAGAAAGGTTGCAGCAACAGCGCCTTGTCTGGATCGGGATCGGCGACCACAAGCGCCATATCGACGCCCGGCAACGCAAAATCCGAGTCCGCCAGAAAATCCACGGCGCCTGGCGTATCGAGCAGCGCGTAGCGGTCGCCCAGGAACTCGATCGCAATGATGTTGGTCTCAGTCGACTGGCCGGCGGCGGCGGGGCTAGCGCCCGACCCGCCCGAGGCGGCCGATGCCAGAGCTTGCGTCAACGCCGTCTTGCCCGCCCCGGTCGGACCGACGACGGCGATTGCCCTCACGGTTTTGGTTCCGTTGGATTTGCCTGCAGGCATGGCCTTGCCTCCCTCGAATGGGCGGCGCCCAGCGGCGGGCGCCGCTTCTGCTGGTTCGAGCCCTTCGGAGCTCCGCTGCCCACTCTCCCACGCTTGCGGGAGAAAACAAGTCTAACCCCCGATCCTATGCGGCTCGCCGGTCACTCTTGCCGTTAAACAAGAAGTCGTTGCCGTCGAACGTGACGCGTACGCCGTCGCCATCCTTGATGCGGCCTTCGAGAATGAGGCGCGCCAGCGGATCTTGTACGTCTTTCTGGATGACGCGCTTCAAGGGCCTTGCGCCCCATGCCGCATCATAGCCGCGCTTAGCCAATTCTCCCTTTGCGCGGGGATCGAGTTCGAGCGTGATCGTGCGCGCCGCCAAGAGCCTATCCAGGCGCTTTAGCTGGATATCGACGATGGCGCCCATCTGCGCGCGCTCCAAGCGCTTGAACAGGATGATCTCGTCGATGCGGTTTAAGAATTCAGGCCGGAAGCGGCCGCGCACTTCGTTCATCACCGGCCCGCGCACGTCCTCGACGTCAGCGCCTTCGGGCTGTTCGGCCAAAAACTGCGCCCCGGAATTGGAAGTCATAATCAGGATCGTGTTCTTGAAATCCACGGTGCGGCCCTGCCCGTCGGTAAGGCGGCCGTCGTCCAACACCTGCAGCAGCACATTGAATACGTCCGGGTGGGCCTTCTCGATCTCATCGAACAGGATCACTTGATAGGGCCGCCGCCGCACCGCTTCTGTGAGCGCGCCGCCCTCCTCGTAGCCAACATATCCCGGAGGCGCGCCGATCAGCCGCGCCACTGAGTGCTTTTCCATGTATTCGCTCATATCGACGCGGCTCATCGCCTGGTCGTCGTCGAACAGGAATTCCGCCAACGCCTTGGTGAGTTCGGTTTTGCCGACGCCGGTCGGCCCCAGGAACATGAACGAGCCGATGGGCCGGTTGGGGTCCTGCAGCCCCGCGCGCGCGCGGCGCACCGCGTCCGACACCGCGCGCAAAGCGGGCTCTTGCCCGATCACGCGCCCGCGGAGCTTGTCTTCCATCTGCAGCAGCTTCGCCTTCTCGCCCTCAAGCATCTTCTCGACCGGCACACCGGTCCAGCGGGCGACAACCGAAGCGATGGCTTCGGCATCGACAACCTCTTTCACCAAGCCTTCGGCGCCTCCAGCCTTTTTCTCGGCGTCGGCGATTTGCTTCTCCAGTTGGGGAATGCGTCCGTATTTCAGCTCCGAGGCGCGACCGAGATCGCCGCGGCGTACTGCTTCTTCGTAATCGTTCTGCAGTCGCTCAAGTTCCTCCTTGGACTTCGAGGTCACCTGCAATTTCTGCTTTTCCGCGCTCCAGGTCGCGGTCAACGCAGCGGAACGCGTTTCCAATTCCTTGATCTCGATCTCGAGCTTTTTTGCGCGATCCTGCGAAGCTGGGTCCTTTTCCTTCTTCAGTGCTTCGATCTCGATCTTGAATTGCAGCAAGCGCCGGTCGAGTTCGTCGAGAGCTTCTGGTTTGGAATCGACCGCCATGCGCAGGCGCGAGCCCGCTTCGTCCATCAGGTCGATGGCTTTGTCTGGCAGGAAACGGTCGGTGATGTAGCGGTGCGAAAGCTGCGCCGCCGCCACGATCGCGGCGTCGGAGATGCGGACGCCATGGTGCTGTTCATAACGGTCCTTCAATCCGCGCAGAATCGAGATCGTATCCTCCACGCTGGGCTCACTGACGAACACGGGTTGGAAACGCCGCGCCAACGCGGCGTCCTTTTCCACGTGCTTTCTGTACTCATCCAACGTAGTCGCGCCGACGCAATGCAACTCGCCGCGCGCCAGCGCCGGCTTCAGCAAGTTCGACGCATCCATGGCGCCTTCGGCCTTCCCCGCGCCAACCAATGTGTGCATTTCGTCGATGAACAGGATGATCGCGCCCTCCGCCACGGTGACTTCGTTCAGCACCGCTTTCAGGCGCTCCTCGAACTCACCACGAAACTTCGCGCCTGCAATCAGCGAGCCCATGTCGAGTGCCAGCAATTTCTTGTGCTTCAGGCTTTCCGGCACGTCGCCATTGACGATGCGCAGCGCCAAGCCTTCAGCGATGGCGGTCTTACCCACGCCCGGCTCGCCGATCAAAACGGGATTGTTCTTGGTNNGCGCTCGAGGATTGCGCCGTGCGGCCCTTACGCATTTCCGCGATGGCCTGCTCCAGTTTTTGCGGCGTCAGGCCTGATTTTTTTAGGATTTCCGACGCCTTGCCCTCGGCGACAGCGAGCCCGAACAACAATCGCTCCGCGGTCACGTAGCTATCGCCGGCCTTGGTCGCGGCTTGTTCAGCGGCGTCGAGCGCGCGCGCCCAAGACGGCGCCGCATACATGCGATCACCGCCGCCTTGGACCTTTGGCAGCGCTTGCACCGCGCTGTTGACCTCATCGGCCGCCTTGCGCGGATCGGCGCCGGCCGCGCGCATCAGCTCGGCGGCAAGACCCTCGCGGTCGTCGAGCAAAGCCTTCAGAAGATGTTGCGTTTCGAGCTGCTGGTTCTGTTCGCGCAGCGCGATCGTCTGCGCCGCCTGCACAAATCCGCGCGCCCGTTCGGTGAGCTTTTCCATATCCATGTCAGACCCCTAAGGCGTCCCCGCGCGACCACCGTTAAGCACTATCAACACGGGCATGTGATGTTGCTCCTAGCAAGTAGGTGTGGCCTATTGGGCACACAAGGGTTAGGCGTCCTGCATGCGAATTTTTTGCCTTTTGGTTTTCGCGCTTCTTGTCGTCGCATGTCAGCCTGCGGGGTCTGACACTCGCTCGTTCGCGCCGAACACAGGGCAAGTCGTCACTGCCGAGACACCGCAGGAACAGTTGCGGGCATGCATGCATTTCCCCGAACATAATGCTCGATGGACTCCAACCGAGAATGACATCAGCACGCTCAACCCAGTGCTCATCGAGCTGATCGAGTACCGCCTGATGGAAGACAACTTGACGTATGGCGATTCGGCCGAAATGAGGCCCGAGCAGTACCATCGCTTCTATGTTGGCTTGGAGCGAGAGGGGTGGCGTTTCATACACGTTTGTGGTCGCTACGAAGCGACACCCGCATACATTCTGGATGGTGGACCAACACAATTCGCGGCGCTGTACGACACTCGGCTGCAAAAATTCGAGTGGTTCGAATTTGGTTATCGCGCCTAATGCGCCATCAGCAGCGGCACGTTGGCCGCGCGCAACAGGTCGCGCGTGGCGCCGCCGAAAACCAGCTCGCGCAGCCTTGAGTGCGCATAGCCGCCCATGACCACGAGGTCGGCCTGCAGGTTGTTGGCTTCCTCCAGGATCGCAAGCGAAGCGGAACGGCCCATGGAATCAACATTGCGCACTTCGGCCGTCAGCCCGCGCCGCGCCAAGTGCGCCGCTACATTGGCGCCGGGCTGATCGCCGTGGCCGAACATCTTCGGTTTGGCATCCACGGTGATCACCGTGACCTGCGTCGCCGCGCCCAACAGCGCACGCGCTTCCGAGAGCGCGCGCGTCGCTTCGCGGCTGGCGTCCCAGGCTACCACGACGCGCCGACCGATGGTCCCGCCCTTCCAGTTTGGCGGCGCGATCAGCGCTGGGCGCCCAGAATGAAACAGCACGCCCTCAATAATTTCCTCCCGCAATTCCGCGCCCATGCCCTCGGAGGGGCGCGTCATCACGGCGATATCAGCATAGCGTGCATGCACGGCCGCGACCCGGCCCAGATCGCGCGACAGCGCCTCGGCGTTGCGCAGCTCGCAGGGCCTGTCGAATTTCGCCACCCGCGCCTCGACGCGCTTGCGCTCTGCTTCCGCTTCTTGGCGGGCGCGGCCCAGAAGTTCAGCCCAAACGCCGGCGACCACGGTCGGTTCGTAGGCCAACGGCTCGTCCGGCAAGGGTGTCAGGAACGCCGCCGCCAAGTGCGCGTCACCCAATTCGTTGTGACATTGGCGCGCTAACGCTTCGCCCAGCGCCAGCGCCGGTTCGTCCGCTTGCGCCTCGGAGACGATCACGAGGATATCTTTCCAACCCATGGGCAAGACCTCGATTCTGTCGGGCATCATACGCTCCGCGTTGCGCTAAGGCTAGAAACATGACGCACGGGGCTTGAAGCGGCCTTGAGCCTGCGCAATCTCAATCCGACGGAAGGACACCTTTCTCATGCAATTCCGGTCGGACGCCTATATCGACGGCCAATGGCGCTCATCGGCGTCCAAATTTGCGGTGCTCAACCCGGCGACGCAGACAATGATCGCCGAAGTGCCTGATTTGGGCGCCGCCGAAACCGAGCAAGCGATCTCAGCCGCGCACGCGGCGTTTCCGGCTTGGGCGGGCAAACCCGCCAAGGAACGCGCCGGCGTCCTGCGCGCCTGGTACGATTTGATCATGAGCGACCTCGACCGGCTGGCGCTTCTGATCACGCTGGAAGGCGGCAAGCCGCTGGCCGAGGCCAAGGGTGAAGCCGCCTACGGCGCCTCGTTCGTGGAATGGTTCGCGGAAGAGGCCAAGCGCGCCTACGGGCGCACCATCCCCACCACCACGCCGACACGCCGCTATGTGACGATCAAGCAACCCGTCGGCGTATGCGCCGCGGTGACGCCGTGGAACTTCCCCATGGCGATGATTACGCGCAAGGCCGCGCCCGCGCTGGCCGCCGGCTGCACCATCGTGCTGAAGCCGCCGTCGCAAACGCCGTTAACGGCCTTGGCGCTCGCGGAATTGGCCGAACGTGCGGGCGTGCCGGCGGGCGTGTTCAACGTTGTGACGACCGACCGCGCTTCCGAAGTGGGCCGCGTGATGTGCGAGAGCCCGCTGGTGCGAAAATTTTCGTTCACCGGCTCGACCGAAGTGGGCAAGCGTCTGGGCGCGGCGTGCGTCGGCTCCACGGTGAAGCGCGTTTCGCTCGAACTCGGCGGCAACGCGCCGCTGCTCGTATTCGCCGATGCAGATCTGGACAAAGCGGTGAAGGGCGCGATCGCTTCCAAGTTTCGCAATGCGGGGCAAACCTGCGTGTGCGCGAACCGTATCCTGGTTGAAGACAGCATCTACGACGAATTCTCCATGAAGCTCGCCGACGCCGTGTCCAAGCTCAAGGTGGGCGACGGGCAGGCAAACGGCGTCAAGATCGGGCCGTTGATCGACAAGAACGCCATCGAAAAGGTCGAAGCCATGGTGGCCGAAGCGA
>CXWL01116510.1_pt1 | contig 10398 bp, 6 predicted proteins | sample 590931 | NCBI WGS metagenome assembly CXWL01 (sample SAMEA3498368, study PRJEB10139) | groundwater metagenome | biome: water well; material: biofilm material | place: Germany | collected 2015-04-27
GTACGCTGGCCCGGCTTGGCTGCTGCCGAACGGTTGTCGCCCGGCTTCCAGCTGCCTGGACGTGCTGCCGAACGTGGCGCCGACGCGCTGCGCTTTGGCTCGAAGCCTTCGATCGCGCTGACCGGGATCAGCTGCTTGGTGAAACGCTCGATGCGCTTGACGTTCATGCCTTCGGCGTGGTTCACCAGCGAGATCGCCTGGCCGTTACGGCCGGCACGACCGGTACGGCCGATGCGGTGGACGTAGTCTTCCGGGAACTTCGGCAGGTCGTAGTTGAACACGTGGGTGATGTTCGGCACGTCGATACCGCGAGCGGCGACATCGGTCGCAACCAGCACCTTGACCTGGCCGCGGCGCAGGCTGTCGAGGGTACGGTTACGGGCGCCCTGGTGCATGTCGCCATGCAGTGCGGCAGCCGAGAAGCCGGCGATGTTCAGGCGGTCGGCGATGGTGTCGGCGTCGCGCTTGGTGGCGGTGAACACAACAGCCTGGTCGAGCGTCTCGTCGCGCAGCAGGTGATCGAGCAGGCGATTCTTGTGCGACAGGTCGTCGACGAAGTGGACGCGCTGGGTGATGTTGTCGTGGCGGCTCTGCGAGCTGGTGATCTGGATGACCATCGGATCTTTGGTGATGCGGCGCGCCATGTTGCCGACCATGCCGTCGAGCGTGGCCGAGAACAGCATCGTCTGGCGGTTGGCCGGCGTCGCTGCAATGATCTTCTCGATGTCGTCGATGAAGCCCATGTCGAGCATGCGGTCAGCCTCGTCCAGCACCAGGATTTCGAGTTCCGAGAAATCGATCTTGCCCGATTCCATGTGGTCGATCAGGCGGCCTGGGGTAGCGACCAGGATTTCCGGGTTGCGCGCCAGCAGTTGCATCTGTTTCGGGTAAGGCATGCCGCCGAGGATCGAGACGGCCTTGATGCGGCGGATCTGGGTGCCGTATTTTTCGGTCGCGGCGGTCACTTGCAGTGCCAGTTCGCGGGTCGGGGTCAGCACCAGCATCTTCGGCTGTGCTGCTTTAAAACGTGGACGCTCGCCACGGGCGCGCGCCGATTGCGCTTCCTGGGCGGCGGTCTTGGCGGCCGGCGATTGCTCGGCGACGGCGAATTTGTGCAGGGCAGGCAGCATGAATGCGGCGGTCTTGCCCGAACCGGTCTGCGACGACACCAGCAGGTCGCGGCCGGCGATGGCGGCAGGAACAGCTTGCTCCTGGACTGGCGTAGGAACGGTGTAACCGGCTTCGGTTACTGCGGTGACGATGGACGCGTGGAGGCCTAATGCTTCAAAACTCATTGTTTTCTTTTCTTTCGGTATAGATCAGCGCCCGAGCAAACGCTCTGAACGCAAAATAGCAACGCCAACCAACACAACGAAATGACTCAGAAATGAAAGAAATTTCGGCACAAAAGCTTTGCGCCGGGACGGTGTCAGGATCGACACACAAGGCGGGAGGGCTTTATTGAGGGGTATCCGTGGGATACGCCCTGGCTTGCGAAGCTGCTAGGTTTACTTCTTTGTAACTGCTTTAACTGCTATCGCATGAACTTGCTTGCGAATCGTATTGCAGCGCACAAACGACACTATACAGTAGTTTCACTGGACGTGTGCGGCTATCTCCAATTTATGTGCTTCGGCGCAGCAAAAATCAATGGGGTCAGACCCGTTTTTTTGATGGCGTTTTGCCCACTTCGCGGATGAAGAAACGGGTCTGTCCCGGTTTTGCGAGGCTAGCGCAATATCCCGCCGATATGGGCGGCGCACCAAAAACAGTGGGCCGAAATCGTTGGGGTCAGACCCGTTTTTTTGAAGCCATTTTGCGCAATTTGCGGGGTAATAAACGGGTCTGTCCCGGTTTCTTTAGCAAGCCGGATGCACGGCGAACAGACGAAAAAAAAGCGGACAGCATGCTGTCCGCCTTTTATGCCCGCCGGCGTGGATCAGCCGGCGTTCTTGCGCCCGCGCTCGGCCACCATGGTCTTGGAGCGCTTGCCGGTCACCCGGCTCTTGATTTCGGCGACGGCGTTGGCCGCGCGCGCCTTGAACTTCTGCGCGCCGGTCATCGGCTGGGCATGGCGCGAGCCGCGCTTGGCGCCCGAGCGGTCGGCCTCGAACGCCACCACGGCGTTGTCGACGATCTGCTCGGCGATGTCGGTATTGGCCGACGTCGACACTTTCGGCACCAGGATCGTCGAGCCCGCCTTCAGGTGGGTCTGCGCCGGAATGTTGTTGGCCTGGCGGATCACTTCCGGCGTCGTGCCGAAACGCGACGCCAGGCTGGCAATGCTTTCCTTGGCACCGGAAATCTTGTGCGTGGTCCAGGTCGACAGCGCGTGGCCCCATTTGGCCAGGTTGGCGGTGAACTTGGCGGCGTTCTCCTTCGGCAGCAGGATCTTGGTCTGCTCGTCGCCGGTGATGACCGGGCGGTTGAACTGCGGATTGAGCGCCTTGAACTCGTCGACCGACAGCTCGGCCAGCTGGGCCGCGATGGTCAGGTCGATGTCGCTGGTCTTGTCGACGGCGGTGAAATACGCCTCGTTGCCGATCGCCGGCAGCGCCACGCCGTACTGCTGCGGGTTGGCGATGATGTTCTTGACCGCCTGCAGCTTCGGCACGTAGTTGCGCGTCTCGGCCGGCATCAGCTCGGCCAGGCTCTCGAAGTCGGTCGGCTTGCCGGCCGCACGGTTCTTGGCGATGGCCTTCTGGACGTTGCCTTCACCCCAGTTGTAGGCCGCCAGCGCGAGCTGCCAGTCGCCGAACATGCCGTACAGCTTCTGCAGGTAGGACAGGGCGGCATCGGTCGACGCCAGGACGCCGCGGCGCTCGTCCTTGAACATGTTCTGCTTGAGGTTGAAGTCCTTGCCCGTGCCCGGCACGAACTGCCACATGCCGGCGGCGTTGGCGCTCGAATAGGCTTGCGGGTTGAAGGCGGACTCGATGATCGGCAACAGCGCCAGTTCGGTCGGCATGTTGCGCTTCTCGAGTTCCTGGACGACGTGGTACAGGTAGCGCGAGGCGCGCGCCGAGGTGCGGGCGATGTAGTCGGGACGCGAGCTGTACCAGGTCACGTGCTTGGCGACGAGCTGGTTGTCGATGTCGGGAATGGCGTAACCGGTACGGATGCGACCCCACAGGTCCGCTTCCTTGAACTCGTCAGCCTTGATGCCTGGCTGCCCGAGGAGAGCGGATTTGGTGGCGGCGGCATTGATCGCCTGCGCCTGCGGCGACGCGGCGACTTCGTTCGCGTGGCTGAGAGCGGGAGCGAGCAAGAAAACCAGGGCTGCCAACGATACGGTGTTACGAGTCATTTGTTGCATAGGCTTCCATTGTTGCGTCCAAACAGCTGGACTGGCGAATGAATAAGTCTGGAGTGTACGGACCACTTGTCGGCTGAGTCAAGCGATAAGTCCTTTCCGTTACACAATTTATTGACAACTTTTATTGCCAACTATTTCAATAATGAAAACAGAAAATGGCGGGGGTATGCTTGGAATAGATCAAATGTGCAGCATGNNCTATGGAAAACGGCGCCCGCCGCCGACCGCAGGCCTTGCTTGCGGTATAGTCCAGTAGCACAGGTTGAATACCAAAATGTTCAGAAACTTGCGGCCATGAATAATCAATTTTTTTGATGAAAAACATTTCCATTCTTGCAATTTGCGGCAGCCTGCGCGCGGCCTCGCTCAACCGTGCTGCGCTCAGCGCGGCGCTGCGATTGGCACCCGCGGGGATATCGGTGACCTTATTTGAAGGGATCGGGCAGCTGCCGCTGTTCAATCCCGACCTCGACGACGCAGGCGGGCCGCAGGTCGAGGACTGGCGCGCCCGCATCGACGCGGCGGACGCCTTGTTGATCGGCAGTCCCGAATACGCGCACGGCGTCACCGGGGTATTGAAGAACGCGCTCGATTGGGCGGTCAGCATGAAAACCTTCCCGGGCAAGCCGGTGGCGCTGCTCAATACATCGCCGCGCGCAGCCCACGCCCAGGACTCGCTGTACGAGATCTTGTCGGCCATGTCGGCGCGCATCGTGCCGGCAGCGTCGATCAGCCTGCCGCTGCAGGGGAGCGGGCTCGACACCGCCGAGGCCGTGCTGGCGCGCGCCGACCTCGCCGCCAGCCTGCGCGGCGCGCTGCTGGCACTGGCGCGCGCGGTCTGACACGTGGCGCCGCCGGTGCCGTACAATTTGGGTGTCGCGCCACGCGCCCCTTCTATACTTGAAAGCACCACCATGAGCACCGCCAACCTGAACGCCGACGACGACCAGATCATCGCCGCCACCGAAAACTGGCTCGAGAAGGCCGTCATCGGGCTGAACCTGTGCCCGTTCGCCAAAGCCGTGCACGTGAAGAAGCAGGTGCGCTACGTCGTTTCCAGCGCCACCACGCCGGAAGCCTTGCTCGAACAACTGATGGAAGAGCTGCAGCGCCTGTCCGACACCGATCCGGAAGAAATCGACACGACGCTGCTGATCCATCCGTTCGTGCTGACCGATTTCCTCGACTACAACGAGTTCCTCGACGTCGCCGACGCCGCGGTGGAAGACATGCAGCTCGACGGCGAGATCCAGGTCGCCAGCTTCCACCCGCAGTACCAGTTCGCCGATACCGACATCAACGACATCGCCAACTACACCAACCGCGCGCCGTACCCGATCCTGCACCTGCTGCGCGAGGAGAGCATCGACCGCGCGGTCGAAGCGTTCCCGGAGGCGGAACAGATCTTCGAAAAGAATATGGAAACGATGGAAAAGCTGGGCCACGACGGCTGGGACGCGCTCGATGTCGGCCCCGCGAAGTGATGCGCTGATGGAAGAGTCGCCAATCCGGCCGGACACGCCCTGTGTCGCGGTCTGCTCGACCACGTTCGACGAGATCTGCCGCGGTTGCGGGCGCACGGTGCTCGAAGTGGCGCACTGGGTGTCGATGAGCCAGGTACAGAAGGAACTGGTGTGGCAGCGCATCCTCGCGCAAGGCTACCCGCGCCGCAACAAATAGGCACTTGCGCGGTCACCCCGGGGTCAGTTCCGACATTCGGACACGCGCTCGACGCTAGCGGGTGAAACGCCGGCGCTACCGATGGGGCCGTGTCCGAATGTCGGAACTGACCCCACGGGGTTGAAGTTGCTGGCGGGCGGTCAGAAACTGCCGATGAAGTCTTTTTTGCCGATATCGACGCCGTTGTGCCGCAGGATGTCATACGCGGTCGTCGCGTGGAAGAAGAAGTGCGGCAGCGCGTAGTGCAGCAGGTAGACCTGGCCTTTCCACTGTTTCGTCTTTTCGCCGGTGCCGGTGGTGATGTCGCGCTGGGCGCTCGCTTCGATGCCGTCCTGCGGCACGCTGTCGATGAAGGCGACGGTCTTGGCGATGCGCGCCTTCAGGTCGGCAAACGTCACTTCGTCGTCTTCATATTTCGGCACCTCGACGCCGCCGAGGCGCGCCGCCGAGCCCTTGGCGAAATCGGCCGCGATCTGCACCTGGCGAATGAACGGGAACATGTCCGGGAACAGGCGTGCCTGCAGCAACGCGGCCGGCTCGATCTTTTTCTCGGTGGCGTGCATTTCGGCCTTGTCGACGATCACCGACAGGCTGTTCAGGATCTGCTTGAAAACCGGCGCGGAAGCCGAGTACATGGAAAACGTCATGATAAGTCTCCTTATTTAAAGTGCTGCGATGATAGCAAGCTGCGCCGTTTCGTGCTCGGCGCGGCGACCGTGGCGCACGGTGTCGCGTATTCGCCCTTGTCGAGCGCAAGTTAATGACTTGCAGGCAGTTTTGAATGATAATTACACACGGGCAATTTTTTAGTTGTGATCCTCTTGTTTAAAAGGCCTCGGCGCGTGTGCGCCGGGATGACGCTCAGATGTTGGTATCGGAATTGAATGCTTAGGTCGGCCTCCCGCCAGCTGCGCGCCAGGCTGGGCAAACTGTATGGACTGTCGATCTACGGCGCGTTGCTGCTGGTGGTGTTCGGCGGCCTGGTGCTGCCCGCCATCGTCGGCAGCTACCTGCTGATCGGGGTGCAGGAGCAGAAAGCGGCGCGCACCGCGCTCGACGAGGACCTCCAGCGCAACGCCGACATCCTCGCCCTCGGCATGCAGGAGTCGCTGTGGAACATGAACGCCGAGTCGGCACGCCTGCTCGGCGAGTCGGTGATGCGCGACCCGTCCGTGCAGCACATCCGCGTGACCGGCCAGGCCGACAGCGCCTTCATGGACATCCACTCGGGCCATGCGGCCGGCGGCGCCGTCAATCGCGCCGAGCGCGACATCCTGGTGCGCGGCGAACGGATCGGCCGCATCCTGGTCGAGATGGACGACGCCCGCAGCCAGCAGGAGCTGCGCGGCAAGCAGTCGAATTACGCGCTGGTGCTGGCCGGCCAGCTCGGCATCTCGCTGGCGCTGATCGTCCTGTTCCTCAACAAGCGGCTGCTGTCGCCGCTGCGCGCCCTGATGAGTTTTTCCGACCGCCTGTCGCGCGGCGACTTCGAGACCCCGCTCGAACTGCGCGGCAGCGACGAGCTGGGTCGCCTCGGCAGCCAGATGGAGCAGATGCGGGTGGCGATCAAGCACCTGTTCGAAGACATCGGCCAGCGCGAGGAACGCTTCCGCACCATCGTCACCCAGGTGCCGGGCGCGGTGTTTCGCGTGCGCCCGGGCGGGCCGATCGAATTCGTCAGCGACGCCATCGAGGACATCAGCGGCTATTCCGCCGCGGTGCTGATGCGCAGCACCACCGACGCCTGGGCCGAACTGATTTGCCCTGAAGACCGCCGCATGCAGTTCCGCATGGTGCGCGATGCGATCGCCGAACGGCGCCCGTACCAGATCGAATACCGCATCATCGACGCCGCCGGCATCGAGCGCTGGGTGTCGGAAAACGGCCAGCCCCAGTTCAGCGAGTCGGGCGATTCGGTCTGGGTCGACGGCATCATCGCCGACATCAGCGAACGCAAACACAACGAGGTGCGCATCGAGGGCCTGCTGGCCGAGCAAAGCGCGATCCTCGACAACGTCATGTTCGGCGTGATGTTCGTGCGCCACCGCCGCGTGGTGTCGGTCAACCGCCGTTGCGAGGAGCTGTTCGGCTACGTCGACAGCCAGATGCCGGGCGCCTCGACGGCCATGATGTTCGACTCCGACGACGAATTCGCCGCCACCGGCGTGGCCCAGTATGCGACGCTGGCCGACGGCAAGTACGTCACCGAGGAACGCGAGTACCGGCGCGTCGACGGCAGCATGTTCTGGTGCCTGGTCAGCGGTTACGCGCTCGATCCGCAGCGCCCGCAAGAGGGATCGATCTGGGTGTTCGCCGACGTCACCGAACGCAAGATGGCGGAAGAGAAGCTGCGCCTGTCGGCGACCGTGCTCGAACACATCGCCGACGGCGTCATGGTCATCGACGTCACCGGGCGCATCGTCGCGATCAACCCTGCCTTCACCCAGATCACCGGCTACACCGAAGCGGAGGCGCTCGGCCAGGACTCGAGCCTGACCCGCTCGGCGCGCCACGATGCCGATTTTTACCAGCACCTGTGGGACGACCTGCGCGAGAACGCCTTCTGGCGCGGCGAGATCTGGAACATGCGCAAGAACGGCGAGTTGTACCTCGAGTGGCTGACGGTGTCGGCGGTGCGCGACAACGATGGCGTCATCACCCATTACGTGGCGGTGTTCAGCGACATCACCAAGGTCAAGGAATCGCAGGACAAGCTCGATCACATGGCGCACCACGACCCGCTCACCGCGCTGCCGAACCGCCTGCTGTTCCACGACCGCCTGCAGCACGCCTTGCTGCGCGCCGCGCGCGACGGCGAGCAGCTGGCGATCCTGTTCATCGACCTCGACCGCTTCAAGAACGTCAACGACACGCTCGGCCACCATGTCGGCGACGAGCTGCTCAAGCAGGTGGCCGGCGCGCTGACCGCCCAGCTGCGCGACGGCGATACGCTGGCGCGCCTCGGCGGCGACGAGTTCATCGTCCTGCTGGAAAACGTCAGCGGCCAGGCCGGCGCCGGCCACGTGGCCGAGAAGCTGGTGACGATGTTCGAGCAGCCGTTCATGGTGTCGGACTACGAGCTGTTCGTCACCGGCAGCGTCGGCATCAGCATGTACCCGCACGACGCCACCGACCTGAACATGCTGATCCGGAATGCCGACGTGGCGATGTACCAGGCCAAGGCGCGCGGACGCAACGGCTACCAGTTCTACGCGCCGTCGATGACCGGCGAAGGCGTCGAACGGCTGCGCCTCGAAGCCATGCTGCGCCGCTCGATCGAGAAGAACGAAATCTTCCTGAACTACCAGCCGCAGGTCGAAATCGACACCGGCCGCCTGATCGGCGTCGAGGCGCTGGTGCGCTGGGACAGCCCGGAACTGGGCATGGTGCCGCCGGTACGCTTCATCCCGCTGGCCGAAGACACCGGCTTCATCAACCAGCTCGGCAAGTGGGTGCTGTACGAAGCATGCCGCCAGATGATGCGCTGGCAGGAGGCCGGCCTGTACGTGCCGAAGATCGCCGTCAACCTGTCGGTCAAGCAGTTCGAGCGCGGCAGCATCGTCAGCATGGTCGCCGACATCCTCAAGGAAACCGGGCTGGCGCCGCAGCGCCTGCAGCTGGAGGTGACCGAGTCGGTCATCATGAATACCGGCGACGCGCTGGTGTTTATCAACGACCTGCACGCGATCGGCGTCGGGCTGGCGATCGACGACTTCGGCACCGGCTATTCGTCGCTGGCCTACCTCAAGCAGCTGCCGGTGCAGACGCTGAAGATCGACCGCAGCTTCATCAAGGACATCTCGACCGACAGCAACGACGAGGCGATCGCGATCGCGATCATCCAGCTCGGCAAGAGCCTGAACCTGTCGGTGATCGCCGAAGGGGTCGAAACCGCCGACCAGGCGGCATTCCTGCTGCGCCATGGCTGCAAACTGGCGCAGGGCTATTTCTACAGCCGGCCGGAACTGGCGGGCGACGTGCTCGAACGCTGGCGTCCAGCGGCTCTCCTGAAAGCAAGCTAATGATCAGCAGCGTTCCGAAAAAATCCTCCCGCCGCCGTTTCCTGCTCGGCGGCCTCGCGCTCGGCGGCGCCCTGGTCGTCGGCTGGGGCCTGACGCCTTTGCGCCAGCGCCTGCGCACCGCGCTGCCGCTGCCGGTGAAGGACGGCGCCGTCGCCCTCAACGGCTGGGTCGCGGTCAACCCGGACGGCAGCGTCTCGGTGGTGGTGCCGCGCAGCGAGATGGGGCAGGGCGTGCACACCGCGCTGCCGATGCTGCTGGCCGAGGAGCTCGACGTGCCGCTGTCGATGGTGCGCATCATGCAGGCGCCGATCGACAAGATCTTCGGCAACGTGGCGCTGATGCGCGACATGCTGCCGTTCCATCCCGACGAGCGCGGCAACGCGCGCGACGGCGCCCAGTGGGTGCTGGCGAAGGTGTCGCGCGAACTGGGCATCATGTTTACCGGCGGCTCGACCAGCGTGAAAGATGCGTGGGGGCCGATGCGTGAAGCGGGCGCCGTGGCGCGCGCGATGCTGGTGGCCGCCGCGGCCGCCGATTGGCGCGTCGCCACGGCCGAATGCAGCACCGATGCCGGCTTCGTCGTGCACCGTTCCGGCAAGCGCGCGTCCTACGCCAGCCTGGCGGCGAAGGCGGCCGGCGTCGATATCGGCGTGGCCGACATCCGCCTCAAGCAGCCGAAGGATTTCAAGCTGATCGGCACCGCCCAGCCGCGCCGCGACTCGGCCGCCAAGGTCAACGGCACTGCCTTGTTCGGCATCGACGCGCGTCCGCCCGGCCTGCTGTACGCGGCGGTGCGGATGTCGCCGGTCGTCGGCGGACGCATCGCCGCGGTCAACGCGGCGGCCGTCAAGTCGATGCCTGGCGTGGTCGGCGTGATCAATTTTTCCGCCGCGCTGGGCGCGCATACCGGCGCCGGCGCGGGCGTGGCGGTGATCGCGTCAAGCTGGTGGACGGCAAAGCAGGCCGCGGCCGCCTTGCCGATCAGCTGGGACGAGGGCGCCTCGGCCAAGCTGTCGAGCGCGGCCATTTTCAAGGAATTCGGCGCGCGGCTCGATGCCGATGCGGGGCATGTGTATCACGCCTCGGGCACGCTCGGTGCGCCATCGCCGGCGGCGAAGACCATCCACGCCGAATACCGCGCGCCGTTCCTCGCCCACGCCACCATGGAGCCGGTCAACTGCACCGCGCAGGTCAGCGGCGGCAAGGTCAAGTTGTGGGCCTCGACCCAGGTGCCGAGCATCGCGGTCGACATGGCGGCCAAGGTGGCCGGGGTGGGGCGCGAAGACGTCTCGATCGAGGTCATGCTGATCGGCGGCGGCTTCGGCCGCCGGCTCGAAGTCGACATGGTGGCGCAGGCGGTGGCCGCGGCGATGGGCGCCG
>CXWL01004589.1_pt1 | contig 10396 bp, 8 predicted proteins | sample 590931 | NCBI WGS metagenome assembly CXWL01 (sample SAMEA3498368, study PRJEB10139) | groundwater metagenome | biome: water well; material: biofilm material | place: Germany | collected 2015-04-27
TCGGGCTGTGGCAAGTCGACCTTCCTGCGCTGCTTCAACCGCATGCACGATCTCTACCCTGGCAACCGCTACGACGGCCAGATCGAACTGCTGCCCGACGCCGTGAACCTGCTCGCACCCGAGGTCGATCCGATCGAAGTGCGGATGCGGATTTCCATGGTGTTCCAGAAACCCAATCCGTTTCCGAAGTCGATCTTCGAGAACGTCGCCTACGGCTTGCGCGTGCGCAATGAAAAATCACGCAGCTATATCGAGGACAAGGTCGAAGCTGCGCTCAAGAGCGCAGCACTGTGGGAAGAGGTGCGAGACCGGCTCGACCAAGGCGGCGCCAATCTCTCGGGTGGCCAGCAGCAGCGGCTGTGCATCGCTCGCTCGCTTGCCACCGACCCCGAGATCATCCTCTTCGACGAACCCACCTCCGCGCTCGACCCGATCGCCACCGGCGCCATCGAGGAGCTGATCGGCGAGATCAAGAAGACCGTGTCGGTGCTGATCGTGACCCACAACATGCAGCAGGCGGCGCGCGTCTCCGACTTCGTGGCGTATATGTACCTGGGCGAGTTGATCGAATACGGTGAGACACAGGAGATCTTCATGAAGCCCAAGCGCAAGGAAACCGAGGACTACATCACCGGCCGGTTTGGTTGAGCGAGCAGGAGACCTTCATGTCCGACAAACACCTTTCCACGCAATTCGACGCCGAGCTCAGCGGTATCTCCGGCCGCGTGCTGGAGATGGGCGGCCTCGTCGAAGCCCAGGTTGCGCAGGCGCTCGCGGCACTGACGCAGTTCAACAGCGAGACGGCCGCCCTGGTGATGCAGGAGGAAGAACGCGTCAACTGCATGGAGATGGAAATCGACCGCGACCTCTCGGCCATCATCGCCCGGAGGCAGCCCACGGCGCGTGACTTGCGGCTGCTGATCGCGGTGAGCCGCACCATCGCGAATCTCGAGCGCGTCGGCGACGAGGCCGCCCGCATCGCACGCACCGTGCTGAGGCTGACCAGCACCGGTGTCTCCTCGAACCTGCGCCTGCCGGTGTCGGATCTCCAGTTCGGGGCCGACCTCGCCATTGCCCAGTTGCGCAAGGCGCTGGATGCGTTTGCCCGCCTCGATACCGGGCGCGCGCTGGAGGTCCTGAAGCAGGACGACCAGATCGACCGCGAGTTCGTCGGCCTGCTGCGCAAGCTCATCACCTACATGATGGAAGACCCACGCACGATTTCGTCGGCCATCGACCTGGTTTTCGTGGCCAAGGCCATCGAACGCGTCGGGGACCACGCCAAGAATCTCGCCGAGGCGATCATCTACGTCGTCAAGGGCACCGATGTTCGACATGCTTCGATGGAGCATGTCGAGAACGTGGTCCGTTGACGGCCGGGCGCAGCGATGAGCTCCGTGCTGGTTGTCGAAGACGAGACCGCGATCGCTGAACTGATCGCCATCAACCTGCGCCACGCAGGCTTCGAGGTCGCCGTGGTGTACGACGCCGAAGCCGCGCAGAGCGCCATCGATCGCGTGCTGCCCGATCTGGTGCTGCTGGATTGGATGCTGCCCGGGCAGTCTGGACTGCAACTGGCACGGCGCTGGCGCGCAGCCTCGCGCACGCGCGACCTGCCGGTGATCATGCTCACCGCACGCGCCGACGAGGCCGACAAGATCAGCGGCCTCGATGCCGGCGCCGACGACTACCTGACCAAGCCGTTTTCGACGAAAGAGCTGTTGGCGCGCATCCGCGCGGTGTTGCGGCGCAAGGCGCCCGAGGCGCTTGATGCCGCGGTCGAAGTGTGGGGGCTGCGCCTCGATCCCGCCACCCGGCGCGTGACCCGGCACGTGGTGGATGAGCTGTTGGAGGTCAAGGTCGGCCCGACCGAGTTCCGGCTGCTGCACTTCCTCATGACCCACCCCGAGCGGGTGCACAGCCGTGCCCAGCTGCTGGACCGCGTCTGGGGCGACCACGTCTTCATCGAGGAGCGCACCGTCGATGTGCATGTCAAGCGCCTGCGCGAGGCTCTGTCGCCGGTGGCCTGCTCGGCGTTGATCGAGACTGTGCGCGGTGCGGGCTACCGGCTGACCCAGCAGCTCGGCGGGTCGCCGCAGGCCTGACGTCTGGGCACGATGGGCTGGCTGTTGCCCCGCACCTTGGCCGCACTCGGGGCCCTGCTCGCAGGCGCTGTTGCCGGGGCGACCGCGGGGGCCTGGTTCGGCCATGTCGGGCTGTGGTCAGCGGCCGGCGCCGTCGGCGTGTTGGCGGCTGCGGTCTGGCTGGACTCGTGGCGTGGCCACAGGCTGCTGGTCTGGCTGCGTGGCCCGCTGGCCGACGCCGCCCCGCGCGAGACCGGCTTCTGGGGTGAGTTGGGCTACCGCGTCGAGAGATCATTGCGTGCACGCGAAGCGGCCTTGAACCAGGAGCGGCTGCGGCTGGCGCAATTCTTCGCCGCCATCGAGGCCTCGCCCAACGGTGTGATCCTGCTCGACGCCACCGACCAGGTCGACTGGTGCAACGCAGTCGCTGCCGAGCACTTTGGACTGGACCTCACGCGCGACCGGCGCCAGCGCGTGACCAACCTCGTCCGCAGCCCTGCATTCGTGGCCTACCTGCAGGGCGGCCACTTTGACGACGGCGTGGTCTTCCCCGGGCCGCTGGGGCGCACGACGCTCTCGGTGCTGGTGCGGCCCTACGGCGAAGGCATGAAACTGGTACTCACACAGGACATCACGGAGCGTGAGCGCGCCGACGCCATGCGGCGTGACTTCGTGGCCAACGTCTCGCACGAGATCCGCACGCCGCTGACGGTGTTGTCTGGTTTTGTCGAGACCCTGGCCAGTCTGCCGCTGACTGAGGCCGAGCGGCAGCGCGTGCTGGCGCTGATGTCGCAGCAGGCCGGCCGCATGCAGGCGCTGGTGGGCGATCTGCTCACGCTCGCCGAGCTGGAAGGCAGCCCGCCACCGGCCGCCAGCCGCTGGTTTGCGCTGGCCGGCGTGATGCAGCGCGCCCACACCGATGCCGAGTCGTTGTCGGCGGGCGGGCACACGATCGTGGCCTTCGACGGTGAGGACGCCGAGCTCGCGGGCAGCGAGCAGGAGATCTTCAGCGCCGTGGGCAACCTGCTGAACAACGCCGTGCGCTATACCCCTGCGGGGGGCAGCATCACGCTGCGCTGGCGCTGGCGCGACGACGGCGGCGGCGAGCTTGACGTCAGCGACACCGGGATCGGCGTCTCCCGCGAACACTTGTCACGCCTTACCGAGCGCTTCTATCGTGTTGACGGCAGCCGCTCACGCGACACCGGTGGCACCGGGCTCGGGCTGTCGATCGTGAAGCATGTCGTGCAGCGCCACGGTGGCGAGATCCAGATCGACAGCGAACCGGGCAAGGGTTCGAGCTTCAAGCTGGTATTCCCGGCGCAGCGAGTGCGCCGCCAGACTGTGCCGTCCGATCTGCCGGCGACGTCGGCGTAGGACGTTCAGCGCGCTGCCAGCCGTCGATAGACCTGCGTTATTTCATCTCGATCGGTGGGCCGGCGCACCTCGGCCACCGCCTCCCAGCCTGGCGGGGTGGGAGGTCTGGGTCGGGCACGGGTGACCCGCAACAAGTAGGCGCAGCCGGCATCGGCCGCCACCTCGGTGGCACCTGGGCGTGCATCCACGCGCCAGTGGCCAAAGTACTCCAGTGCCGCCACGGTGGCTGGCGCCAGGCCCGGGGCGGCAAGGCAGGCATCGCGCGGCACGTGCATCGCGATCCGGGCTACCAGGGGCCGCGGGCTGCGCGTGTAGTCGAGCAAGGGCAGCATCAGTGTCGTGAGCAGCAGCCAGCACAGTGCAACGCCACCTGCGGGCAGCACCAGGCTCTTCCACAGCGCCTCGCGGTGGCGGCCAATGCGCCAGCGCACCAGCCAGATCCAGGCCAGCGTGCCCAGGATGGCGGCCACCAACGCAAACCAGGAGAAGTGTGATTCGAAGCCGGGCCACAGCCTGACCACGTTGGCCGCCGGCTTGGCCGGCAGGCCGGTCTGCATGGACAGGTAGATGACCCAGATCGTGATCACGCACAGGGTAAAGAAAAACATCGAAAACCAGTCGACGGCAGCGGCTGCGCTGCGCTTGAGCGTGGGCAATGCAAAGGCCGCCAGCACGGCCAACCCCGGCAGTCCGAGCATCAAGGCGCGGTCGGAGCCGGCCATCGCGAGATTGGCCCCGAGTGCGACGGCCACGGACACCAGTGGCACAGCCAGGTGGCGGTGCGAGAGCTGCCGGCGCCAGCGCCACAGCGTCCACAGGGCCAGCGGCCAGGCCGGCCACAGGAACCAGAGCCACTGCACCGTGATGCTGCGCAGGTCGGCGCCAGCGATGCCGGAGGCGCGCCAGCGCCAGGCCCCGAGTGCCAATGCCAGCGCCGCCGCGGCGACCATCGCCGTTGCCACCCAGACCGCAAAGGCGCGCACCTGCGGATAGCGCGAACGCCAGCAGACGATCAAGCCACCGACGCCCGCCGCCATCGCCATGCTCGGCGCGCCGCTGCCGGCAAGCAGCGGCAGCGCAGCCAGCGCCGCCGCGCGCGCCAGGGTGTGGCGGAAAGGCGCCGCCGCCAGCGCGTAGATGAAGAGGCTCATCGCGAAGAGCTGGGCCAATTCGGGGGTGGTCTCGTGGCCCAACTGGAGCAACCCCAGTGTGGCCATCAACGCGAGCAGGGCGCCGTCAGCCACGGCGCGGGCATAGGCGACGGGCTCCGCCTCGCCGCCAAAGGCAAATGGCACCGGCTGGGCGGCATCGGTGCGGGCGAGGTGGTAAGTCGTGTACCAGACCAAAGCCAGCGTCAATGCCAGCAGCAGTGCGAACGGTATGCGAGCCGCCAGCGCGGGGTCCACGAGGCCTGCGCCGGCTGAAATGAACAGCGCGCCCAGCCAGTGCGGCAGCAGCGCGGTATCCGCCGGCACGCTACCCAGCACCGGCGCCCACCACGACGTGCGGCCTTCCGCCATCGCCACCATCTGGCCAAAGGCGGTGAGGTCGGCATTGCGCCAGGGGTCACGCCCGAACAGGCCTGGCAGGAGATAGGCAGCGCACAGCAGCAACAGCGCCAGGCGCGGCAAACGGCGCGCGCCGCGCAGCGTGACGAGGGCGGGTTTGGGGCTGTTCACGCGGTGATGATGCCCGAGCGCTCGCAAAAAAGGCAGCCGAGGCTGCCTGTGTGCAGACCGCCGGGCGAGTCTTCAGTCGGATGCAACGTCCGGGCTCGGCGCGGCCTTCTTGAAACCGACGTGGGCAAACTTGTTGCGGAATTTGTCGACGCGGCCGCCCAGGTTGTCGATGCTCTTTTGCGTGCCGGTATAGAACGGATGCGTCTCGCTGGTGGTCTCCAGCTTCATCAGCGGCAGCTCGCGGCCATCTTCGAGCTTGATCGTCTCACGGGTCTGCAAGCAAGACCGGGTGACGAATTTGAAGCCGTTGGAGATGTCCTGGAAGCAGACCTCGCGGTAGCTGGGGTGGATGCCGTCTTTCATGGGGGGGCCTTGGTTCGGTTGTGGGAGCCACGCCGCGATCTTTGCAGCCGAGCTTGCAAATACGAGCGCACTTCCCGTTGGGCGGAAAACCGCAGATTATAAGTTACCCGCCGCGCCTCATCATGTCGAAGAAGTCGTGGTTGTTCTTGCTGGCCTTCATCTTTTCCAGGATGAACTCCATCGCCTCGATCTCGTCCATCGGGAACAGCAGCTTGCGCAGGATCCAGCTCTTTTGCAGGATCTCGGGCTTGAGCAGCAGTTCTTCGCGCCGCGTGCCGCTCTTGTTGATCAGGATCGAGGGGTAGACGCGCTTCTCGGCCATCCGGCGATCCAGATGGATCTCGCAGTTGCCGGTGCCCTTGAATTCCTCGTAGATCACCTCGTCCATCTTGGAGCCGGTGTCGATGAGCGCGGTGCCGATGATGGTCAGCGTGCCGCCTTCCTCGGTGTTGCGCGCGGCGCCGAAGAAGCGCTTGGGCCGCTGCAGTGCGTTGGCGTCCACGCCGCCGGTGAGCACCTTGCCAGACGATGGCAGCACATTGTTGTAGGCCCGCGCCAGCCGGGTGATGCTGTCGAGAAGGATCACGACGTCCTTCTTGAGTTCGACGAGGCGCTTGGCGCGCTCGATCACCATCTCGGCCACCTGCACGTGGCGCGCGGCCGGCTCGTCGAAGGTGGAGCTGATGACCTCGCCGCGCACCGTGCGCAGCATCTCGGTCACTTCTTCGGGCCGCTCGTCGACGAGCAGCACGATGAGGTGGATCTCCGGGTGGTTGGCCACCAGTGCGTGTGCGATGTGCTGCATCATGACCGTCTTGCCGGTCTTGGGCTGGGCCACGAGCAGCGCGCGCTGACCTTTGCCGATGGGGGCCACCAGGTCGATGATGCGGCCGGTGATATTTTCCTCGGCCTTGATATCGCGTTCAAGCTTGAACTGCTGCGTCGGGAACAGCGGCGTCAAGTTGTCGAACATGATCTTGTGCTTGCTCTCCTCTGGAGTCAGGCCGTTCACGCGGTCGACCTTGACCAGCGCGAAGTAGCGCTCGCCGTCCTTCGGCACGCGCACCTCGCCTTCGACCATGTCGCCGGTGTGCAGGTTGAAGCGGCGGATCTGGCTCGGCGACAGGTAGATATCGTCGGTGCTGGCCATGTAGCTGGCCTCGATGCTGCGCAAGAAGCCAAAGCCGTCGGGCAGGACCTCCAGCACGCCGTCGCCGAAGACCTGCTCGCCGCCCCGGGCGCGCTTTTTCATGATCGCAAACATCAACTCCTGCTTGCGCAGGCGTTCCACGTTTTCGATTTCCAGCGCCACGCCCATCGTGATGAGCTCGGAGACGTGCAGGGCTTTGAGTTCTGACAGATGCATGCGGCACCCTCGGACAGAAGCGGAGCGGCTCACACGCCAGAGGCGCGGGCAGATCGGCAGGACGCTTGTGGATAGTCGCCGAAGCCGCGCGCGCCTGGCCGTCTAAGGGCCGTCTGAAGGCAGCCGGCGGAAGCCGGCGAGGGCGGTGCGTGGTGGCGGGTCAGACGGTGTTTGCGGCCTGAAATCAAGCCCGCGAGCACCGTTGATGTGGATTATAGATGACCGTCGAGAAAGGCTGTCAGTTGCGCCTTGGACAGGGCGCCGACCTTGGTCGCGACGACCTCACCACCCTTGAACAACATCAGCGTCGGGATGCCGCGGATATTGTGCTTGGCCGGTATGTCGCGGTTTTCATCGACATTCATCTTGGCCACCTGCAGCCGCCCGTCATAGACCGTGGCGAGGTCTTCCAGGATCGGCCCGATCATCTTGCAGGGGCCGCACCATTCGGCCCAGTAATCCACCAGCACCGGCTTGTCGGACTGGAGGACGTCGCTGCCGAACGACGCGTCGGTGACATGTTTGATCAGTTCGCTGCTCATGGGTGGATTCTCCGCGTGCCTCGGCGCACAGCGACCGGAAAGGCACAATGATTCTGACACAAAGGCCCCATCCAGGCCTGCGCCCGAGCATTCCATCCATGCCTGCGATAGACCAGATTTGCCTGCCACCGGCCTGGCGCACCGCCGACCTGTGGCCCGCCGTGGCCAGCAGCGCCCAGCAGTGGCTGTTGCTGCACGGCCTGGCCGCACGCGACGCGGTGCTGCTGGTTCCGTTCGCGGCGCTGCTGGCGCCGGCACGCGCAGCCTTCGCGGCCGCGGGCGGCTGGCAGCTCCGCGTGGAAACGCCGCTCACGCTGGCGGCCGGGCTGGGCCCGCCCGTGCTGCCTGAACCTGGGCAGTGCAGCGGTGACGGGGTGCTCGATCAGTTGGCTGCGCGTGCGCTGCTGCAACGCCAGCCCTGGGGGCAGGCCTGGGCGTTGCGCGACGGCGCCGGCTTCGGGCGCATCGTCGCCGCCGTGGTCGAAGCGGCACAGGCGTTGCGATGCGCGGCGTCCGAGCGCGCGCCAGCCGCGCGCGGCGAGTTCTGGCTGCGGGCCCGCGCTGCCGTGGGCGAAGGGCCGGCTGCCGGCCCGGCCGGCACCGAGGCCTTGCTGCTGCGGGTGGCGCTGGAGTGGGCTGCGCTGGCCGCGCCGGCCCCCACCGAGTGCCTGTTTTCGTGGCAACCCAGCGCCTGGATCGCATTGCGCCTGGGTGGGGTCGATCCGGCAGCCGAGTCGCTGCTGGCGCACACCGGCATCCCATCGCTGCGCCTGCTTGCCGACCCACCGCTGGACGAACCGTTTGCTGCCGTCTGCACCGCGGCCGGCGTCGAACGCCTGCTGTGCGACGATTTCGAGGCCGAGGCCATGGCCGCGGCAAGCGCGGTGATCACCGCAGTCAACGACAGGCGCACGCCGGTCGCCCTGGTGGCGCTGGACCGCGCGCTCGTGCGCCGCGTGCGGGCCCTGCTCGAGCGCGAGGGCGTGCCGCTGATCGACGAAACCGGCTGGCTGCTGGCCACCACGCGTGCCGCCGCGGCGGTGGCGGGGCTGCTGCAAGCGGCGTTGCCAGGCGCCAGCCGCGACGCGCTGCTGGATTGGCTCAAGGGCTGGCCGGGTGCCGCCGGCCCGGCCGTCGATGCCCTCGAGGCGCTGTGGCGCGGCCGTCGAAATGTGCCGCAGCGGGCCGCTGCCGATCACCTGTGGACGCGCGCGCAAGAGCACCTGAGGCCGCTGTCCAGCGCGGGCACGCAGACCTTGGCGCGCTGGCTCGGCCTGCTGCAAGAACGTCTGGCGGCCGACGGCAGCCTGGATCGCCTGGCCAGCGATGCCGCCGGGGCGCAAGTGCTGGCTGCGCTGCGCTTGCACGGCGACGCCGGTGCCGCGTGGCAGCAGGCGGCACGCAATGTCCGGCTCGACCTGGCCGGCTTCGCGGCCTGGGTCGAATCGACACTGGAACAGGCGCCGTTCCTGCCGCCGCCAGACGCCGGTGCCGAAGTCGTGCTGACGCCATTGGCGCGGGTATTTGGCCGGCCTTTCGGTCATATCGTGGTGCCGGGCGCCGACCACCGCCGGCTCGGCGCCACACCAGCACGGCCGTCACTGATCGGCGACGCGCTGGCCGCCGCCCTCGGCCTCGACCACGCCGCCGCCCGGCGGCAACGCCAGCGCCTGGCACTGGCGCACATGCTGCGCGCCGGCGGCGTCAGCCTGATGCGCCGCCACCGCGATGCCGACGAGCCTTTGTCCGAGAGCCCCGATATCGAATGGCTGCTGCTCAGCCGCGCCTGCAGCGGCGCGCCTGCCTGGCCGCTGCAGGCCTGGCGGCCAGCCAGCCGGAGGGTGCCGCCGCAGCCCGTGCTCGTGCCCTGCCCGAGCGCCGCCAGCGCGCTGCCCGAGCTGCTGAGCGCCAGCCAACTGGAAGCCCTGCGCCAGTGCCCGTACCGCTTTTTCGCCCGCGCGGTACTGCGGCTGGATGAGCCCGAAGAGCTGGACACCGACCTCGCCAAACGCGACTACGGCACCTGGCTGCACGCCGTGCTGCACCGCTTTCACAGCACACGGGCCCGGGCCACCGATCAGCACGCCTGGCTGCAGGCCGCGGCCGACGCGGTGACGCACGAACAGGCGCTGGACCCCGGCGAACTGCTGCCCTACCGTGCCAGTTTCGAGACCTTTGTGCCGGCCTATCTTGGCTGGCTCGCCGAGCGCGAAGCGCGAGGCTGGCACTGGGCCGACGGCGAATCCGACTACCGGCTCGCACCGCCCGAGCTGGCTGGCCTGCGCCTGCGCGGCCGCATCGACAGGCTCGACCACGGCCCCACGGGTGCGTCGCAGCTGCTGGACTACAAGACCGGCAGTGCAGACGCGCTGGCGCGCAAGGTGAAGCAGCCGCTGGAGGACACCCAGCTCGCCTTCTACGCCGCCCTGCTGGGCGGCGGCGAAGACCTGGCCGCTGCCTACCTCGCGCTCGACGATGCCAACGCGCCGCGTGAAATTGCCCACCCCGATGTGCACCGCAGCGCTGCCGCGTTGCTGCACGGCCTGGGCCAGGAATGGCAGCGGCTGCAGCAGGGCGCTGCGCTGCCGGCGCTGGGCGAGGGCCGGGTCTGCGAGACCTGCGAGGCGCGAGGCCTGTGCCGCCGCGACCACTGGAGCCGCCGATGAACGGGCCCGCCTACCGCATCGACGAGCGGGCGGCCGCGGCCGAGCCCTTTTACGCCGCGGCCTGCGATCCGCAGCGCAGCGTGGTCGTCGAGGCCTGTGCGGGCTCGGGCAAGACCTGGATGCTGGTCTCGCGCATCCTGCGTGCGCTGCTGGCGGGGGCCGAGCCGCAGCAGATCCTGGCCATCACCTTCACGCGCAAGGCCGCCGGCGAAATGCGCGCCCGGCTGGAGGAATGGCTGGCGGCGTACTCGGCGCCGGCCAGCACGCATCAGGATCGCCTCGCGGCGTTGCGCCAGCGTGGCCTCGGTGCTGCCGAGGC
>CXWL01029986.1_pt1 | contig 10396 bp, 10 predicted proteins | sample 590931 | NCBI WGS metagenome assembly CXWL01 (sample SAMEA3498368, study PRJEB10139) | groundwater metagenome | biome: water well; material: biofilm material | place: Germany | collected 2015-04-27
GGGCGCCGCGCGCTTCGCGCAGATGGTGCGCGACACCGAGATGGTGGACCTGCCGCTCGCCGAACTCGAACGCATCGGCCGCGCCGATATGAAGCGCAATCAGCAGGCACTGAAAGCCGCTTGCGCGGCTTACGCACCGCGCCTCTCGATCACCAAATGCGTCGACCGCGCCGCTGAGGACAAGCCACAAGGCGGCGCCGTCGCCGGTGCCCGCGCCCAACTTGCGGGCCTAAAGAAGTTCATCGCCGACAACGACCTCGTCTCGATCCCCGGCACCGAAGAAGCGCAAGTCGAAGAAGCCCCGCCCTTCGCGCGCCAGAACTTCGCCTACATCGATATTCCGGGGCCATATGAGGCCAACCTGCCCTCCGTCTACTACATCGCCCCGCCTGATCCGGCCTGGCCGAAGAAGGTGCAAGACGCGTTCGTCCCCGGCAAAGGCGAGCTCCTCTTCGTCTCGGTGCATGAAGTCTGGCCAGGCCACTTCCTGAACTTCCTGCATGCGAACCGCGCGAAGAATCAGTTCGGCCGCGTCTTTGTCGGCTACGCCTACGCCGAAGGTTGGGCCCACTACACCGAAGAAATGATGTGGGACGCGGGCCTGAATGCCGGCGATCACGCGACGCATATCGGCCAACTCTCGAACGCGCTCCGGCGCGACTGCCGTTACCTTTCGGCGATCTTGATGCACACCGGCCGCATGACGGTCGATGGGTCGCGAAACATGTTCGTCCGCCAGTGCTATCAAGACGAAGGCAACGCCAGACAACAAGCTGCGCGCGGCACATACGATCCCGCGTATCTGAACTACACGATGGGTAAAATCATGATCCGCCGTCTGCGCGAGGACTGGACGGCGACGCGCGGCGGACGCAAAGCGTGGAAAGACTTCCACGACAAATTCCTAAGCTTTGGCGGCCCGCCCGTTCCGCTCGTTCGCGGCCAAATGCTGGGCGGCAAAGCCGAGGCGGTGTTTTAGGGACACGATCAATTGTCCTGCCGCGTCCCGTGATATTGCGCCGCGCGGGCGAACGGCGACGCCTGCCGCGCAACCGCCCGATGTTTTCGCAGTGCTTTCTTGCACAAAGCAACTCGATTTGATCGGCGAAGCACCGCCCCTGTGTTAGAGGGCAAGCGTGGGCTGCCGACCCCGCGTCCGGCATTGGGGAACGATATGAAAACGAAACTGCTCGCTGCGGCGTCGCTCGCCGCCTTGTGTTCTCTCTATTCGCTGACCGCGTCGAACGCGACGCCGTTCGAGGGCGTCTACATTGGCCTTCATGGCGGCGCCGGCATGGCCGACGTGGACTACGTGCACTTCCAACCGCTGATTCCGCTGACCGAACCGTTGTCGTTCAGCGACAGCGGGCCCGTGGGCGGCGCCCAGCTCGGCGTTCGCTTCGACATCGGCCCCAATTGGGTCTTGGGCCTCGAAGGCACGTACACGGCGGGCACGTTGGACGAGACGCTGGTCTCGCTGGCCATCGGCGATCGCTCGCGCACGGTCGAGGTTTCGGATCAGTTTACGGCGGTGCTTCAACTAGGTCACACGTGGGGTGACTGGATGCTGTACCTCAAGGGCGGTTACGCGAACGCGGAAATCGACATTCAATCGAACGTCATTTCGAGCGGCGTGCTGACAAGCACGAGCTCCGACCGCGAAAGCGGCTGGACGATCGGCGCCGGCATCGACCACGTGATCGCGCCGAACTTGGTCTTGGGGTTCAGTTACGACTACAGCAACTATTCGCCCGACGACCGTTCCAACGTGGACGTCAACGGATTCACGGTTCAGCACCACCAAGACATCGACGCGACTGTTCACCTGATCACCGCGCGGCTCAGCTGGACGTTCTAACGAAGGCCAGGCAGGCGTCGGACAAATCCACCGGCGCCTGACTCCGCAGCTTTGGGCAGAGGCTAGGCGTCGCCCTGCGCGCTGCTACGTTGCCCCCCGCAATATCAACGAAAACTTGATTCGTCTTCCGCAAACGCGTGCTTTAGCCCGAACGTCGCGCACCTTCAGGTAGCGCGGAAACGGTCGGGGGCAGACATGAATCACGGAACCGCAAAGACGCGTCGCGAATGGCTGGCGCTTGCCGGCTCGCTCGGCGCGGGATTGGCGATCGGCGGCGGTCGCGCGCTAGCTGCATCGGCGACCGCGAAAGAACGGCGCGATCTCTTCCCCCAAGGCGTGGCTTCCGGCGACCCCGACCACGAAAGCGTGATCCTCTGGACCCGCCGGCCGGCCGACGCGAAGGTCCGAATGACCGTCGACGTCGCGACCGATCCGGAATTCGCAAACGTCGTCGCGCGCGGCCGCATGACCGTTGGCGCCGACACCGACTGGACCTGCCGCTTCCTTGCAGGTGATCTGAAGCCTGCGACGGAGTACTGGTACCGCTTCGTCGACCAAGACGGCAACGCAAGCCGCATCGGCCGCACGTTGACCGTGCCTGATCCGTCGGACGACCGCCAAGTCAACTTCGCCTTCGTCAGCTGCCAAGACGTGACGCAAGGCGCGTGCAACGCCTATCGTCGCATGATCTTCGAAGACGAACGCAAGCCCGCAGCCGAGCGCCTCTTCTTCGTGCTCCATCTCGGCGACTTCATTTACGAGATGGTCTGGTATCCGGAAGACAGCCCCGGCGGCGTGCAGCGCGGACGGCGCTTGCGCGACATCGTGCGCTATCCAAGCGGCGAGAAGATGGGCGCGTTCCACGTGCCGACGACGCTCGCCGATTATCGCGTAGCTTACAAAGGCTATCTCACCGATCCGGATCTGCAGGACGCCCGCGCGCGCTTTCCGTTCGTGCCCGTATGGGACAATCACGAATTCTCCTGGCAGGGCTTCCAAAGCCAGCAGGTGTTCAACGGCGAAGTGCGTCCGGCGCAAAAGATCAAGGTGGCGGCCAACCAGGCTTGGTTCGAATACCAGCCGGCACGTGTCGTGCAGTCGCACGGCAAAGGGCTCGACCGGTTCGTCGCGCCCTCCGTTTCGAATGCACCGATCACGAAGTTTGACGCGGATGGCATAGGCGATGAGCCGAACAACCTCGCCGCCATCCACTCGCTGCGCGTTCATCGCACACTCCGCTTCGGGCGGAACGCGGAGCTCATCATCACCGACAACCGCTCCTTCATGTCGCCGCCGACGAACGGGGAAGGTTTCGACATGGGGAAGGGCTTCCCCTATATGTTTCCGGCAGAGGTCAACGACACGCTTGACGCCGCCCGCGCCGCGAACAACGGCAATCCGCCCGCGACCATCCGCTTCGACGGCAAGGACGTGCCGAACCCGACGAAGAATGATCCGCCGTCAAGCTATCTGGGCCGCGCGCAGAAGAAGTGGTTCCTCGAACGCCTGTCGCAATCGAAAGCGCCATGGAAGATCTGGGGCCACTCATTCGGCACGCTCAGCGGGCGCACCGACCCTTTGAATCTGCCGCAAGGGCTTGCGGGGCGCACATGGCCGGGCGCGGGCTACGCGCAAATCAACGGCGGGGGCTTCGTCGTCGATCACGCGGAGATCATGGACACCGTGCGCGACCGGGGCATCACGGGCCTGGCCATCGTCGCCGGCGATAGGCATTCGTTCTGGGCGGGCCGCGTGTCGAAAGCGTTGCCTCCGGAAAAGTTCGAGCCGGTGGGCGTCGAATTCATCACCGGCTCGATCTCGGCCCAGGGCCTCTTCGAGGTGACGGACCTCGGGATGAAGAAAGAGCACGCGCTGCGCGCGCTCTATCTCCAGGATGTCGGCAACGGGCGCGTCGCGCCTTCGATGAACATGACGGTGCTGCACGGCGTGCGCGCGAGCCTTGAGCTTGCGAAGACGGGCGATAAGGCGAAAGCGCTCGCGCTCTCGAACCCCGACGTCGCGCCGCATCTCGCCTTCACCGATTTCGGCGGCCACGGCTACGCGACCGTGCGCGCGACGCCTGATAGGCTCGTAACCGAGTTCGTGTGCATACCGCGGCCGTTGGAGCGATCCGAAACGCCGGACGGCGGTCCGCTCACCTATCGCGTGCGCCACAGCGCAAAGCTCTGGGGACAGGGCGAGGCACCGCATCTGGAGCAAGAAATCGTGGAAGGCGAACCCCCACTCGCCATCTAAGCAAGCAACAACCTGTCCGGGCGCGGTCTGAGCGTTTAGACTCGAGGGCCGAACCATAGGTGTTGCATGCTAGCGATCGAAATCGGCGTCCTAATTGCGCTCATTATTCTAAATGGCCTCTTGGCGATGTCGGAGCTTGCTGTCGTGTCGGCACGCCGTAGCAAGTTGAAGGCCCTAGCCGAACAGCACCGCGCGGGTGCACAGCGCGCACTGGCTCTAGCGTCCGATCCGGGCCGCTTCTTGTCGACCGTGCAGATCGGCATCACGCTTGTCGGTGTCGTCGCGGGCGCCTTCTCCGGCGCGACGCTGGGTGAACGGCTGGCACAGTGGCTTGCCGCACAGGGTCTTTCGCTCGCGATCGCGGAACCCGTCGGCTTCGGCCTCGTGATCTCCGCGATCACCTACCTGTCGCTGGTCGTGGGTGAACTCGTCCCGAAACAACTGGCATTGCGCAATCCGGAACGGGTTGCGCTCTTGGTGGCGCCCGCGATGACGGTGTTGGCGCGCGTCGCAGCGCCCTTCGTTTGGGGATTGGATATTTCCGGCCGCGTCTTGTTGCGTCTCTTCGGCGGCGAGGAAACGAACAAAGTCACCGTCACCGATGAGGAAATCAAGGCGCTGATCGCGGAAGCGGAGTCGAGTGGCGTCATTGAGCCGGGCGAGCGGCGGATGATTTCCGGCATATTGCGCCTGGGCGACCGCACGGCGCGTTCTGTAATGACGCATCGAAACGACGTCGAGACGATCGCCGTCGACGCCGGCCCCGGTCAGATCAAGGAAACGATCGATGGCTCCGCTCACGGCCGGTTTCCCGTGTACGAGGGCAAACCGGATGAGGTCATCGGCGTTCTTCAGGCAAAGGACGTGTTGAATGCGCTGCTTGCCGGTAGAATGCTGGACGTGAGGGCGTTGATGCGCGCGGCGCCGGTCGTGCCCGATACGGCGAGCGTCTTGAAGGTCGTCGAAGTCCTTCAACAGTCCGCCGTTCACATGGGGCTCGTTCACGACGAGTACGGGGCCTTCGAAGGCGTCGTTACGAATGAGGACATACTCGAATCCATCACTGGCGCATCGCACACGGACGAAGGCGCGCCCGAGCAGATGATGGTCGAACGCACGGATGGCTCGTGGTTGGTGGCAGGCTCGATGCCCGTGGACGAACTCCTCGACGAGTTGGGCGTCAAAGCGCGGCTTGAAGAGTCCGCACACACGGCAGCCGGCCTTGTCATCGCCGCGTTGAAACATCTACCCGCCGTCGGCGAAAGCGTTGTTATCGCGGGATGGCGTTTCGAGGTGGTCGACCTCGACGGACGGCGCATCGACAAGTTGCTGGTGCAACGCGCGCGCGATCCGCGGACCGGCGTCCGGCGCATTCGCTGATCGGCCACCCAATTCGCCATGAGCGCCCTGCAAAGCGGCCCTTGACAACATTTAGATGATTAGCTAAATATCGATTTATGAGCGGTGTGTTCAAGGCCCTGTCCGACCCAACGCGGCGCCACGTGTTGCAGCTTCTGCGCAATGGCCCGATGAGTGCGGGCGACCTCGCCGATCATTTCGAGGTGTCGAAACCCACGATGTCCGCGCACTTCGCCGTGCTGCGTGAAGCGAACCTGATCGCGGCCGAGAAAGATGGAAAATCGGTGATCTACCATCTGAAACTCTCGGTGCTGGAAGAGGCGTTGATGGGCTTTGCACAAACGTTCGGTCTAGGCGCGGAACGCCAAAAGGCACACCCGCCCGCAAAAAGGAGAACGGCAACATGAACTCGATCACGCAAGCAGGCATCGTCGCGACCGCGATGATCCTCGTCTCGTTCGCCGCAGCCTGGGGCGTCATGACGGGCGTGCTTGGGCATGACGCGCCGGTCCGCGTCATGATGGTCTTCAACGCGCTGATACTCGCCTACTACGGCAACGCGATCCCGAAAGCCGTGCTGCGCACACCCGTCGCGCGCAACGCCCGCCGCTTCGCCGGCTGGGTCTTCGTCCTCGGCGGCCTCATCAGCGCCGCCCTCTGGGCCTTCGCTCCGCTCGACATCGCAACACCGATTGCGCTCGCCGTCACCGCCGGCTCAGCCATCCTCGCGATCGGCTACTGCCGATTGAACCGGACGAAACCGGCGGCCTCTTAGGCACGAACGCGAACGAGCCTCCCTGGGACCGCGGGCGTCCTCGCCCGCTCTTAACGCCGCATCAAACAAACCAAGTGAAGAGACAAATTACTCCTTGACGCGCGGATTTATGTAGTTACATAATACGCGCACGATGTACGAATGGGACGAAGCCAAGCGCCGGGAGAATCTGCGCAAACACGGCGTCGATTTCGCCATCGTTGAAGGCTTCGATTGGGACCGCTCGGTCCTCTTCGAGGATACGCGCGAGCGCTACCTTGAGCAGCGGTGGGTCGCGTTTGGCCCGATCGGCGACCGCTTGTTTGCGCTCGTCTTCACGGCGCGCGGCGACGACGTGACTCGCCTCATCTCACTTCGCGAAGCCACCAAGAAAGAACGGAAACTCTATGCGAAAGAAATCTAACCGGCGCAAAGCCGACCCCGACAATCCCGAGTGGACCGCTGCGGACTTCAAGCGCGCGCGCCCCGCACGCGAAGTCGTGCCCAACATCGTCGCCGCTTACCTGCGCCGTCGCGGCCGCCCGCCCGAAGGCGCAACATCGAAGGTGCAAGTCACGCTACGCCTCGATCCGGCGGTGATCGCGTACTTCAAAGCCACCGGCGAAGGCTGGCAAACCCGCATCAACCAAACGCTGGCCAAAGCCATCGCCCCGAAAGCAACCGCCAAACGGCGCTAAGCCCCCGAGGCCGGTGTGGCCCTTCCCAGCAAATGATTTTGCGGCAACACTCCCCCGTCTGCACAACACGAGGCGAGTATGGGACTGGGATTTCACACGAAGGCAAGCCTCGTTGTCGGCAAAGCCGGCCTGTTCTCACGCGCGCGTACACTGACGATTGAAGACGTACGCGCCGCATGTGCGGCATACGCGGAAGGAACGCCGCTTGCAGGTCTCACATCTTTCAACGATCTGTGGGATGGCAAGCCCGGGTTCGCGTTCACGCTCCATCCGGCAGAAGAGGGAATTGATTTCAAGTTCGACGGCACCGAGGTCTTCGCCGGCGCCAAGACCTCCAGTGCAGGCCCCGGCTACCACGTGTTCGCAATCGGCCTGCTGGAACATCTCGCCAAGCGACTGCAATTGGCCTGGCAATTCGGGGAAGGTGACGACGAGTATCAAGACGATACGGGCTATTTTCACCACCGGAACTTCGGACGCCTGCAGTCGAAGTTCGCAGACTTCATGGGGCAACTCTCTCGCATCTGCTTAGAAGAGCGCGGGGTATATGCGCGAATGCAGCTCGCGATGCCACTGAATTTCGGTGCACGCCTCCCCGACGATGAGTGTCCCGGTGGCGCCCTAACCCAACTTGGACCGCTTTCGCGCGACCAACTTGAGCGTGGCGGAAACGGCACCGCACAAGACCGGCTTGAACTTGCCAAACGTTACTTCTGTTGGTGGGAGCAGGGGTTCGGGGCCGACTTCTTCTCCAAGCTTGCGCTCAACGACATGTGGATGCGGCAACACTGGACTGCGCCTACCGACGACAGAGAGCGCAAAGACATGAACCGTGTTCTCGATTGGATCGATAAGTCCAAGAAGAAGGATCGCTCGCACCCGCTCCCGGATCTTGCGATTGCAGAGTTGCGCAAGCTGGCCCGGACCACCAGCGAACCCGTCCTGGCTCAACGGGGTCCCATCGGATATCGCCGTTACCCCTTCACAAGACCGCTCACCGGCCACTGGAACGTGACCGTCCCAGGTTGCCTACGCGAGCTAACCTCAGATGACGGCGGAACCGTCGCCTACGGCGTTTCCAATTTCGAAGTTTACGGCAGCTCTTTCACCATAGAAATGAACGCGGACGCGCAGCTTGCGATCGGCGAAGCGGAGGGGGAGGCACTCTTCGATCAGAAGACTTTGCGCGGCACATTCGAACTAAAGAAATCGGAGGACAATGCCGGGCACTCGCTGACCGCGGTTGCCAACCTCCCGTTCGACGGCGGGACCAAGGAGCGCGGAGTCCTCACAGTTTGGTTCACCGACGACTCGCTCAAACCGCTCGCCGAAACCGTTGCGCGATCACTTCAGTATTCACCGCCAAAGCGAGAACAATGATCGGCGGTGTGGAACGGGTGCCGGGTGCGCCTAGCCTTGAGTTGGTATGCACCGCGTACGCAGGTAACGTCGGCAGGCTGCGGCGGATTCCGGGGACACACCACAAATTCATCGCGCTACCGTTCAAATCCTGAACTTCGCCAGCACTGCTGCCACACGTTCCGGTGACCCTATGGGGCCGGGTCCGCGGAGATCGGCCAGTTGTTGCTCGCTCAGTTGATTGTCGGTCTCGCTCAATGCTGCTTGGTCGCGGCTTCGTTCTGCCTTGGGGTCAAACGATTGATCCCACACGAACTTGCCGAAGAGTTCGAGCAGGCTCCGGTGCACATGCCGAGCTCCCGCTTTCACTTCGCGCTTATCTTCGTCTGAGTCGTCCATACGCAAGGATACCATGGCGCACCAAAATGCGCGGGTTCTCCAAGCAAGAACCGTTGATTTTACTTGACTTTTCGCACATTGTTCTCTATTTGTACACAATGCTCGAACGTGACCATTTTCCGCCCACCACCTCACGTCCAAACCACGCGCGCCGCCGCCACTTGGCGCCCGCGCAGACGCATCCCAGACACATTGCAGACGGATTCCAGACGGCAAAACCCGCAGAACTCCGCGCTGCAGACGCATCAGACGGATTTGATTTCGCGCGTTTGCTCTTGCCCGTCCGCCAGATAACGGATGGGGAACGGATAAATAACGGATTCCGAACGGCAAAAACCGCAGAGATCAGCCGCAATAACGCATATAACGGATTCGATTTTACATCTCTCGCCCCGCCGCGCCGAAAACCGCGGTCGTGCGGGCGCCTGACCGCGGCTAGGGTGAGCACATGAGCTCCACGGATTCGCCCCCGCTGATCGCGCGCACGTCGCCCACCGATGACGGGCGCGCCGCCAACGTGCCCGAATACACGGTCAGCGAAATCTCGGGCGCGGTGAAGAAAACGGTCGAGCGCGACTTCGCGTTCGTGCGCGTGCGCGGCGAACTCTCCGGCGTGAAGCGCCACACCTCCGGCCATGTCTATCTGGACCTGAAGGACGAACGCGCGGTCTTGGGCGGCGTGATCTGGAAAATGAACGTGCGCGCGCTGCGCGTTGAGCCGCAGAACGGGCTCGAGGTCGTGGCGACCGGCCGGCTCACCACCTATCCCGGCCAATCGAAATACCAAATCGTGATCGAGCAGCTGCAGCTCGCGGGCGTCGGCGCCCTGATGCAGCTGATCGAGGAGCGCCGCAAGAAACTCGCCGCCGAAGGCCTGTTCGCGGAGGAGCGGAAACGCGCGCTGCCTTACCTGCCGGAGGTCATCGGCGTGATTACGTCGCCGACCGGCGCCGTCATTCGCGACATCCTGCATCGTTTGGAGGATCGCTTCCCGCGCCGCGTCGTCGTTTGGCCCGTCGCAGTGCAGGGCGAACGCGCGGCAGCCGAAGTGACGGCCGCGATCCAAGGCTTCAACGCCCTTGGGCCAGGCTCCCGAGTACCCAGGCCAGACGTGCTGATCGTCGCGCGCGGCGGCGGCTCGATCGAAGATCTGATGGCCTTCAACGATGAGGCCGTCGTGCGCGCCGCGGCGGCGAGCGAGATCCCGCTCATCTCCGCCGTCGGCCACGAAACCGACACGACCTTGATCGACTTCGCCGCCGACCGCAGAGCGCCAACGCCGACAGCGGCCGCCGAAATGGCGGTCCCCGTGCGCAGCGAGCTCGTGCGCAACATCATCGACCGCGCGCACCGGCTTGAGACCGGGCGCCTGCGCGTCTTCACCCAGGCACGCCAGCGGCTGACCGACATCGCCCGCGCGCTGCCCCGCCGTGAGCGCCTGCTCGAAATCCCGCGCCAGCGCTTCGATCACGCCTCGGCGAAATTGGGCAGCGCACTGACACTGCTCGTCCATCGCCAACGCGCCCGCTTCGACCGCGCGGCGGCAGGCCTCACGCCGCAACCGATGCTGGCCGGCGCAAGGCGACAGCGCGAACGCGTGACCGACCTCAGCCACCGCATGCAGATGTCCGTGCAACGCCGCGTGGGCGATCTCAAAACCCGCCTGACGACCAGCGCGAAGCTGCTCGACACGCTGAGCTACCGCGCCACGCG
>CXWL01130641.1_pt1 | contig 10396 bp, 21 predicted proteins | sample 590931 | NCBI WGS metagenome assembly CXWL01 (sample SAMEA3498368, study PRJEB10139) | groundwater metagenome | biome: water well; material: biofilm material | place: Germany | collected 2015-04-27
CCGCAGTCGCCAGGCTGGTGGCGCAACCGGGGATGACTGATGGCCAGCCTTAGGCAAAAAGGCGCGGGCGTCGCCATTGCTGGCGCGGCGCTGCTGGCCTTTGTCAGTCAATGGGAGGGCGACGAGAAAGTGGCCTACGCCGACAAACTGGCCGGCGGCCTGCCAACCGTGTGCAACGGCCACACTGGGCCGGATGTGCGAGTGGGCGACGTCTGGAGCAAGGAGCGCTGCGACACCATCCTGCGCAAGGATGTGCAGAAACACGGCGAGGGCCTACTAAATTGCGTGACCGTGCCGCTGAATCAGAACCAATATGACGCGCTGGCGGCGTGGAGCTACAACATCGGCGCCGGTGCGGCATGTGGCTCAACCCTTGTCAAATTGCTGAACCAGGGCCAGTACACCGCCGCCTGTGACCAGTTGCTGCGCTGGAATCGCGCCAGCGGCATCGTCGTGCACGGCCTGACAAATCGCCGCACGGCCGAGCGCGCGCTGTGCCTCAAACCCATCCCAACCACTGAAAAGGCCTTGGCATGAAGCACGACCCTGACAACCAATGGAAGCTCGACAACCTCCGCGCCGGCCTGTCCCGATTGCGACGGGTATCGAATCAGCAGCTGCGAAAAGAAGCGATCGCACAGACCTTGGCCGACAAAGGGCCGACGCCTGATTTCCCGGAGCCGGATCCTGAACCAGAAAAGAGGCTGACATGAACGCGTCTTCGAAAATCCTGTGTGGCTTGGTCATTATTGCGGCGCTGACATCAGCGGTGGCGCAGGAAGAACTGACAGCAGAGCAGCAGGCGCAAAAGTGCGCGGCTGAAGGCGGCTGCGCGGTGTTCACGCGCAATGAGTTCATGAGTTTTCCGCGCTCGCAGTTTCTGGATGGCTTCACCCAGGGTGCGCAGAGTTGCACGAAGGCGATATGAATCCCTACCTCATCATCGCCGCGCTGCTGTCCGTGCTGGCGTCAGGCTGGGGTGGCTTCCGGCTTGGTGTCGATCACGAGAAGGCCGCCCAGGTTGACAAGCTGGCACTGGTGGCTGAAGCGGTGGATGCGGCCAACGGTGCCGCGGCCGAAGCCATCGCCAAGCTGATCCCGAAAAACACCACCATCCGGCAGACGCTGGAGAAGGAAATACGTGAAAACACTGTTTACCGTGATTGCAAGTCTTCTGATGACAGCGTGCGGGCATTCAACTCTGCCATTGAACCCCCGAGCAACCCCGCTGGCGGTCTCAAGCTGCCCAGCCCGAACCCCGCTCGCTGACGGCTCGATGGGGTCATGGATCCTGAAGGCGCAGGAAATCGGGGCGCAGTACGATTTGTGCCGGGCGGCGGCACTGGCCAAATGATCGACCGCCTCAAGGCCTACCGCGCCCGCTTGATCAAGGCTGGCAGGTTGATTGAGGCGCGGGCAGTGGCGAGGTGCATTGATCTTGTCAAGATGGAGTCGAAGCCGCCCAAGGCGTAAAATTCCACGTCGCTCCAATGACATGGATTGCTCAGAGGTCAGACAGACCTCGGTAATTCATCAAAACCCACCAGATCGCCCCGCGCGGTTTGGTGGGTTTTTTGCGTTTCAGATCCGGCCGGCGACCTGTTCCGGGGTTTCGCGATGGATGGTAAAATAAGCGCAGTGCATCGAGCTTGCAGGCCCAATGCACCACTTCCCAAACCCATCGTTACAAGGACGACCGGCATGAGCACTGTCAATTTTACGCCCAAGATTTGCCCGAAATGCGGCGGAACTGAGTTCTATAAAAACGGCAAGTGTGCCGATTGCTCGAAGGCCTACGCTGTGGCTTATCGGAAAGCAAACCCGGAAAAGGTTAAGGCCTCCGTGGCTCAATGGGCTGCATTAAATCCAGAAAAGAAAAAAGCTTTGGTCCGCAAGTGGAGATCGGAAAACGTTGAAAAAATTGCAGCTTATGACGCCGCTCACCGAATTGCGAATCTTGAAAATGCAAGGAAGGTGGAGATTGCATATCGCGCCGCAAACCCTCAAAAAGTCAAGCAATGGTCGGCGAAATTTCGAGCGAACAATAAAGAAAAGATAGCCAAAATTGACACTGCGTATTACTTGGAAAATAAGGACGCTATAAAAGCCAGGGTTTTAGCGTGGCAAAAAGACAATCCAGAAGCATGCAGAATAAAGAATCAGAATCGGCGCGCAAAAAAAGCATCTGGCGGCAAGCTGTCCAAAGGGCTCGCTCAAAAGCTGTTCAAGCTGCAAAAAGGTAAGTGCCCATGCTGTAAGCAGCCGCTAGGCGATGATTACCACTTGGATCACATAAACCCTCTCTCCAAGGGCGGAATGAACATAGACAGCAATATCCAATTGCTGCGGGAAGTGTGCAATCATCAAAAGCACGCCAAGCACCCGGTGGAGTTCATGCAATCACGCGGCTTTCTTTTATAGGCGCACTTACAGCCTGATGGCTATAGATTCAGCTCCCTCTCTATAGTAGCGCTGGAGCATCGCCAGATCCTTGTGCTGGCTGATGCGCGACAGCGTGAGGATGTCCACCTTGCGCGCCAGCATCGTCAGCGCGAAGGCCCGTCCATCGTGAAAAGTGAAGTCGCCCGCCTGCGTGCCATCCCGGGCTTTCCTGAATAACGCGTCAAGGTTCTGCGCATCAATGGTGAAGGCGGCCAACCGGCACACCTTCAGCGCCCGGCGCGTCACCGGCACCCTGGCCAACTTCATCGTCTTGGTCTTAACCTCAATCACCCGGGTTGCTGGATTGAAGGTGTCTTTGCTCACGCGCAGCACCTCGGACGCCCGCAGGCTTGTGTGCAGCTCAATCATGAACGCTAGCGCCACCTGTTGGTAATCCGTTTCCGGCTTCTTGCCCGGGCGATACCCAAGAAAGCGCAGCACACGGCAAATCCGCTTCCAATCCCAGAGCGCCGTTCGATGCTCTTCTGGTTTCGGCATGCTCACGCTGTCAAACGGCTTGTGGTCCATCCAGCGCCATTCATCCCGGGCGACGGTGAACACATTGCGCAAGAGGTTCTTTTCGCGTTGGACAGTTGACCCAAGCACCGGCTTGTGATCTTTGTCGCCGTTCAGCCGCCAGTCGCGCCAGGCTGCAATCTCTGGCTGATTGATGTCTTCCAGGAGTGCGTCGCCAAAGTGTGCTTTCATCACCTCCAGCCGAAAGCACTCCCACCTCTCGCCCTCCTTTTTGCTTGATACCTCCTCCATGTAGCGGTCCGCCGCTTGGCGGAATGTCTTGCCTTCCGGCTCATCTGCTGCGTCGGCTTCAAGTTCAGCCTCAACCTTCAGCCCCCATGCCTGCGCCTCGCGCTTGGTGGGCCAGACGGCAGACTTGCGCTTACCGTTTTTCTGGACGTGGGCACGGTAGCCCTTGGGGTGCTTCTCGATGTACATGGGGGATTCTTTGCCGGGAAATGGGGGATTCGTGGGGGAATCATCACATATAAGCGCAAACAACAATAGACAATCATCAACGATGGCGATTGTATTTTGCCTATGAAAACCCAAAGAAAAAGCCCATGACTCATATGAATCAAGGGCTTATCTGTTGTGTATGGTGGTGCCCGGGGCCGGAATCGCGTAGCTATAGAAATGGTTGAAATGGGGGATTGCGCGGGGGATTTAAGGGCTATCTGGCCAGCTTCTTGCGCTGCTTTTCAAGCCATGCATCCACGTCGATCACGGTCCACTTTCTGACTTTCTGGCTCAGGACAAGGGAGGGGCGCGGGAAATCCCCTCTCTTCACCAGCTTGTCGCGCACGTATTCCCGAGATTCCCCCACCAGGGCGGCGATGTCGTCTATTGTGATGTAGTTCATTTCATTCCATCCAATTGAGGCAGCCAGTCGTCGTGCACCGGCCCGCAGAGCTGCCATTGCTGGCTAGCACCGTGAATTTAAGAGGCCCGCGGCACTTTGGGCAAGGGATCGAGCCACGCACGTCCTGGGTCGGTTTGAACTCAGGCGGGGCACAGTGCGCGGTCTTGATGATGTTCAAGGCCTGAGCGCATGAGCTGGCGAGGGTGCGGAAGGATGCCTTGGTCATAGCTTCACCTCAACTTTCAGCTTTCGCCAAAGTATCGGCCGCGATGGCCAAAGGTCGCCGCCATCATGCGCCCACCAGCCACCGCGTGGCCAATCGCCCATGTAGTGACAGCGCAGCGGTGCAAGGCAGCCAGACTCTAGCGCCTCAAAAACGGTGCCATCCTTTGGGCTGTAAACCGCGTCCGCCCACCCAAGATCAATCAGCCGCTGGCGAGATGTATGCATCGCCCTCATGGCGTCGGATTCTGTCGGCATGTCTGTTGCACGCCGGGCTTCTGCCGCGTCAGCAGCGTCAAGCAATGCGCGCACTTGGTCGTTAATCATCCCACCCTCGCCTTCTGTGCTGCCAGCAAAGCCCGCCCGAACTTGAGCAAGGTTTCATCCGTGATGACCTCGGGCAAGGCGTTGCAGTCGTAGGCAATCGATACCATGTCCGCATCCGTCAACTCAGCCGCATCCTTGATGGCTGGCTGTGCTTGGGGTGCGGCGTAGAGCTTTGTCCCGGTTGGTAATGAGTCCGGGGTGATCAGCCACCGGTAGGTCTTTTGCAGCACTCCCTCAAGGTCTGTGAAATCGTAGAACAGTATCGCTGGCTGCTGCTCTGGCGCGGCCATGGCCAACTCTGCCGCGGCATGTCGGGCGTCACGGTGGCCATTCTGATAGGCGTGCAAATAATTCCCCCATATTGGCGCAGATGGGGCGACTTTGCACAGAATATTCATGATGGCGTCGTGTAGGTCTTTGGTCATGTTGGCTCCGGTAAAAAGCTGGGGCAAGTACCGTCAGTGTTTTGTTTTGGCGGGTACTGCCACGCTTGTTTTGGTGCGGCGGTGATTGAGGGTCGTATGCAATCCATGCAGCGGTCAGCTTTCCATGGGCCGCGCTCAATCATTTCGTTAGGCGAGATGCAGCACCTGGCGGTTTTTAGTGGGTTGGTCATGGATTCACTCCTATGCCGTGCGCTCGCTCGGTGGCATCAATAATCCAGCCTACATATTGCGCGGAACTCATGCCGGGGTTGCCATTGATGGCAGACTCTATGATGGCCTTGCGATGTTCGTCATCAAGCGGCACCCGCTCAGCCTGCGGTGGTTGGGGTGTGGCGCAATGCTTCACGATAGATTCAGTCGCAATTTGAAGATAGACACCCGGGCAACTCTTGCGGTCAAGGTCTGCGTAAACTTTCTTTGCCAAATCCCACCCATGCGGCACTGCAGCTTGTTGCGCCAACCGGCCTTTGTCCACGACGGTTCCAGCCCGAATAACTGCATTGCGCAGTACATGGTCCTCCATGCTTGTCACGTTGCGCTGCGCATCAGCAGCCAACCACTCAAATGCAGCCAATACAGCGCCAGCACCTTGCAGAGGCACGGTTTCCATTTCCGTGTCGATGTTCGGACCCCATGTTTTGAGCAGCACTTTGCCGTGGGGGTAGATTGTGATTTTCCGAGAGCCCGCCCACCATTCCATAGGCGCATCAGCAGCCAGCATGTCGGCGGTATCTCGCAGGTCTTGCGCCCACTGAATCTGTTCCGGGTCGTCAAGTGTCTCGTGCAATTCAGCATGCGCTTGCATTCTTGCAATCAGCGCCTCGCGCTCACCTTGCGGCACCGTCTGCGCTTCCTCAGTCATCGCCAAGCGCTCAACCTCAATGCCAGCGGCGTTATCGGCGTAGAGTTTTGCGAATGATTTAGGCTGCGCTTCCTCGCGGGCGATGGCTTCGCGTAGGTCATCTGCGATTTTTCTCGGGTATGCAAAATTTCCTGAGCGAAGGAATGAAAGCGTCTGCCTCATCGCGTCGATTGTTGCTTTCATAAAAGTCCTTTTATTACGATGGCGATGACTTCGCCGGTCTTGCCAAATGCGCGAGTGGCATTCATGGCCTCAAGTAGCGCCGCATTGCGCGAAGCCTGCCCGTAGGCGGTCATTTGCTCTTCTGAAAACCTTGGTATTCCGGTCAGGCCGGCTTGAATGCCTATCCAGTTGCTAGGTCTTGGCAGCGGTGGCAGGTTGGCCGCGCTCATGATGCGCCGCCGATCACAGCAATGGCCACGGCCTTGGCGGCGGTTTCGCATATTCCGATGTGATGCGTGCATTTGCCACGTACTACACCTCGCGGCCACCATTCGCCAGACAATCCTTGTGACTTTGATGGAAATGCATCGTACCGCTCTGCAATCGGCCAGATCACAGTGGGGTCGCGGTAGTCGAAGCGTCGCCACTGAGCATAAGAGTGGAGCGTCGCCATCTCCGTCAGCACAAAGATGGCATCCACCGGGGATGCGTCAATCTGATCAGGCTTCCACCCGATGGCCAGCGCCAGCTGGTGGCTAATTTGCTTGTCGTTCATGCCGCATCCTTCGCTGCTTGCCTGGCTGCGTCGAGGTCTTGCGCCAAGTGAAAGGCGCAGGAAAATCCTTTTTTAATGATCTCGCTATTCGGCCGGCAGCGGGCGCATGCATGGTCGCCCAAGCTATTGCCGCGTTGCAGAATCCATCGCGTCAGCCGCTCCGCATCCACCAGCCGATCAGCCGCAAGCTGCAGGGCTGCGTCGCGCTCTGCCGTCAGATCATCCACCTGCGCCTGATAGCATCCGATGGATAACGCATCGCCCTCTGTTCTGTTTGTCAGCGCCTCAACCTGTGCGACCAATGAAACGATGACGTTCTCAGCATGGCAAAGCGTCACCTTTCTGGCTGCATAGAGCAATGTTTCCTGCATCGCCACCAAGCAATTCAGAAGCTCGGCGTGTGGGTATGGTGTGGTTGGTGCGGTCATGAAACTGCTTTCAAATTAATAGCAAACACCTCAACAGGCTCAGGCCCGAAGTGCTCATGCGTGATGGTTTTCACCTCGTAGCCAGACCATGGGAATGTCAGGCGGCGCTCGGCGTCATCGCGGGCCGGGTAGCCCAGAGTGATGACGACGGCGTCAAAGTGCTTGAACCGGATGCGTTTCGCCCAGAATGGCGTAATCAGCCGGTATTCCTCCGTCTTGATGCCTGCCTTGATCCGGTCGAAGTAGATGGCTTTTACCGGTAGTGTCAGGACGCGCATGGCTGCACCTCCACACCAGCCACAACCCACTGCCCAGCCGTCGATTCCGGGTAGCTGATATCAATCGTTTGTGCAACCGCCACTTGACCGGCATGCACGGCGCTAGTCGCTTGCACTGCGATATGGCCTTTGATGTCTTCGCTGTCGTTGTGCAGGCGGACGGTGAAGGGGTGGAGTTGGGCGGTCATGATGGGAACCCGTCGTGTGTGATGCCATCCAACGCACGGCCTGCAGCTTTCTTGCCGACTCGATGGGCGTAGTGCACGCGCTCTCCGTTGAAGCCATGACCACCTGCGAGATTGATCCAGCGCCCCGGAAGCTTCTCCATGCGGTTGCAGATCTGATAGTCAGGATCATCACGGCTGCGGTCGTAGCTCAGGTCATGCTCACCCCATTGCTTGAACAGAAACGGAACGCCAGCCGCCTGGCACTGATCGCGCAGGCTGCGTGCCCAGTCGGGGTGCATCGGGCGTGCGCCGGGGCCGCTCTCGCCGCCGACGATTACCCAGTCAATGAACCGCTGGCCGGCTTGCGAGCATCCTTCAAGCGGATCGATCAGGCGACGGTCTAACGTCACTAGCCCCAGCAGCGGCTCCATGCTCAGAAACCGCTTGGCGGCCAGCACGGCTAGAAGCTTCGGGATGTCGCGGTCGGCTTCCTCTTGGTCGACAATAGTTGCACCGAGCCAGACATTGCGCTGACCCGCAAGCCAGTCATGTGACTTAGCCCGTGACACCATTCCAGCCACGTTTCCGATACGCTTTGTCAACAGCAACCAGTCAAGGTTTGGCGTCAGCTCGATCAGGCTAAACAGGTCGCGGCGCCATTGCGGATCAACCGCGTTGTCAAACACATCGGCCAAGCTGGCGCAGAACACGCGGCGGTTCACTGGCTCCATGCTGCGTGAGCCGCACGACGCGCATGCATAGCCATCATCCAGTTTCCCGCCGTTGGGGCCAAAGTCCTCCCATTGCTTCCCCTCGCCGCGAGTGCCGCAGTCTTCGCACTGGAAGAACTCGTGTTTGTTCCACTTCAATGGCAATTTCCAATTCGCAGGGCTGGTGCGGCGCCGTGGTGCATCTGGACCCCAGTTGATCGAAGTGCCACCAGCAAAGCGCGCATTGCGGGTCTCTGCATAGCAGTTGTCGCAACCTGGGCCTACCTTTTGGCAACCTTCCCATGGGTTGAAAGTGGAGTCTGTCCACTCGATCTTTGTGTTCTCGCTCATGCCATCTCCCCCTGCGCCTGCTCAATCATCCGCCGCGCCGCTTCCGTCAAAGCGTCCTCCATCATCTTTGGCGTCGAGAGCCGCAAAAATGTCCTCGTACAGATTCAAGGCGTCGGCAACCGCCGTCAGATCGGGACCAGTGAAGCCGTAGCGCTGATGCCGCGCAAAGATGGCATCGCAGCGCCGCATGGCCTCCATGCCGGCGAGCATGGTTTCCTCGGCCAGCGGGTCGATGTGCTCGGCGCGGATCAGGCCGATATTGAAGGCGCCAGCCAGACGGTCGAACTGGCGGGAATCTTCGGTGCCGTGCTTGAGCTTTTCGAAGGCCAAGCGGATCAGGCACATGATGCGGTCGGCGTTGGCTTCGGGCTGCTCTTGGTTGACGCGGATGACGGAGCAATCCCAGGCGGCGGGGTTGCGTTTGGCGCGGCTGGCGATACGTTGGGCAGTGTTCATGCTACTTTCCTTTCAGGTGTTGGGTTGGTGGCTTTCTGTGCTTTTTTGATGAGGGCTACGGCGTCGATTCGTTCGCCAATCCAGCGAACATTCGGCACCGCCCAGCTATTACCCAGCGCCTTGTATCGCGGGCCATCGGCGGCGGCGTTGCAGCACTGCTCGAACGTCATGACGCCGCCACGCGCCAGGTACTTGATGTAGTCGTGGTCCAGCTTTTCAGGCCTGATGTTCTTTCGCTTTCCGGGTATCAGCGTGTAGTCATCGCTGAATCCCTGAAGTCGCTCACACTCACGCGCGGTCAATCTGCGAACGGCCATCGATGCAAGTACATGCGCTTTGTCGCCGCCGCCACCAGATGCCCGCAGGCAGTTGCCGACTTCATCGCCCAGCTCGGCGGTTGCGCCACCCTCGCGGCCTCGCAGCGATACAGCCACTGCAGTCGGGTTCAGCGCCCCCATTGATGGCGCAAGGTTCTCCGTGCTGGCGTGTTGCGTTCCGGACATGCGCTCAGGGAAGGCGATGCATGGATGGATCAAAACCAAGTCAGTATTTACAGGGTCCATCCGACCTCTTGCCCCTGTACCGCCACTGGTCAACGTCATGGCCACTTCAGCACAGACCGGCACCAGCGGAGTGCCCCGCCCCGTGCCATCCTCGCTGGCGTCGAAGCCTTCTCCACGCAGGGTGCGGGTCGTCACCAGCATCCCGGATTCGGCATCCTGCTGCGTGGCGCTGCCTGCGGCCTTGCCGTTGGCGTTTATGGTTCCGACTACAGGCTGCACTCCACCGCTGCAATCGAAGTCGGCTCCAAGTCCGCCACCACCCTCAGTGCGAGCGCTAAGGGTGCCGGTAACAGCTTGCCCCGCTTGGCGGCTCGGCGCAGGATGCCCCTGCAGGCTGTGGCGCTCAAAAAGTACCGCTGCGGCACTGCGCCAGTCTCCAAGACATCCGACAACGAACACACGGCGGCGTCGCTGGGCCACTCCGAAGTATTGAGCGTCGAGAACCCGGTAGGCGAACCCATACCCGAGTTGGCCCAGCATCCCGAGGAAGGAACCAAAATCGCGTCCTCCGTTACTTGACAGGACGCCGGGGACGTTCTCCCATACCAGCCACTGGGGGCGATACTTTGCAGCAATGGCACCAAAGGTAAGCATGAGGTTGCCACGCGGGTCATCCAGTCCTTTTCTAAGTCCAGCGACGCTGAAGGATTGGCAGGGGGTTCCTCCGCAAAGAAGGTCAATTGAGATGTCATCGGGCCAATCCTTGTATTTCGTCATGTCGCCCAGGTTGGGCGTGTCCGGGTAGTGGTGGGCCAGCACGGCACAGGGGAACGCCTCTATTTCTGAAAAGGCCGCAGCCTTCCAGCCAAGCGGTCCCCAGGCTGCGCTTGCAGCTTCAATACCAGAGCAGACGGATAGGAACCGCATGGCGATCAGCCCACCGAAGCAATCAACGCATCTTCCGGCGTCTGCGGAAACAGCGGGGTGACGTTGTCGTCACCATCAAGCGGCAGCGGATCCGCATTGAAGAACGGGTTTTCCATCTTGAGGATGGTGTTGCTGGCGTTCATGACGATCTTGAGATCGACGGCGGGCACATGTTCTTTGC
>CXWL01027374.1_pt1 | contig 10394 bp, 15 predicted proteins | sample 590931 | NCBI WGS metagenome assembly CXWL01 (sample SAMEA3498368, study PRJEB10139) | groundwater metagenome | biome: water well; material: biofilm material | place: Germany | collected 2015-04-27
CTTTAAAGACAAGTTCAACTTGATACCCGTTTACGGTTGCAACATATCCATTTTCAGTGCCACCATCAGCCAGGGCCATTGTGGGCGTTATCAACAAAATAGCGGTGACCAATAACACCGCCATATTTCTGCGCATCATTCTGTTCATGAGCAATTTGCCTCCTGTAATCAAAGTTAATCGAAGTTGACAAATTTTATCGTGTCAAAGCGAATCTCCAGAGCGCGATATGGCGTGATTTACCGTAGGCTAAATGACTTGTGACAAATATCATGCAGCGATTGTGACAATCGTATTCCCTGCCAAATAAATTAAAAGAAGGTGGTTGCTCAAGATAATGTCATGAGCAACCACCTTCTTGCCTTCAAACGCTCTTCGTCAGTTGTCGTGCTTTTCTGAATGTCCGAATATACTCCACGCTCCGATCAAAAGCACCGATACTGCCACGCCGATCAACCCTGCCAGGAAAACCAGTATGGATGTGAGGTCAAGCCAGTATTTCCCAAAAGACCAGAACAATATGACCCCGATAATGAAAGAGCAGAGATAGGATAGGGTGGAAAAATTTGTCTTGCTGGTTTTCATTTTCTTTCCTTTCTTTTTACTCGACGATCAACTTGCCGCGCAGCATGCCCATCTGACATTGAAAACCATACTCTCCTGATTTTTCTGGTGTGAATTCAATGGTTGTCGGCTCGCCTTCGGGCAGAGGTGAACTTTTGTTGAAATCAGGGAATAGCACCTGTTCTGAACACGCCGAACTCTCCTGCCGTGTAAAGGTCAAACGCACGGGTCGCCCTTTTTGCACTACGATGACATCAGGTGTGTAGCCTCCCTTCACAGTGATCGCCACTTCCTGTGCGCCAGACGCGGATACGGCAACTCGCGTCTGTGCTTTAGGAGCGAACCAAAAATACCAGGCAATAAGAATTGTTAGTACGATTCCAGAAAGAATTGCAAAGATTTGAATTGTGGACATATTATTCTCCTTTGACAGCCCGCAACAAAGATAGCGGACCAAATATTGTGACGAAGTTCTGCGCTTCTTTTACTTCGCCGAAACCTGCTTCTGTTACGAAGAGCGGAATCTGCCCGCCGAAATTATCGGCGGTCTCTTCGAGTCGGCGCATGTAAGTAGTCATGAAACGTGTGAATGATGAATGCGGCGGTCCGAAATCCAAAACATGTAGTTCGCCATTTGGCTTGAGCACGCGAAAAATTTCTTTGAACGCACGACGCTTGTCATCGGTGATGAGATGGTGAATGACAAGGCTGGTGACCACTCTATCGAAAACAGAATCAGGATATGGGAGAGAAGAAGCGAGTCCTTCATCCCATTGAATACTTGTACCCAAGGATTTCTCGCGCGCGATTTCCAGCACTTGTAGGTCGCCATCCACGCCTGTGACTTCGGCTGTTGGATGTGCAAGTTTGAGCATGAGAGTCAACGTGCCAGTGCCACAGCCAAGATCGAGAACCTTCATCCTTGGTTGGATATTTGCCTGCTGAACTAATTTGCGTTTGAAGGTTTCCTCACGCATGACCCATTTGAGAAGCGGATCGTACAGTGGCGTGAGCCATTTGAAACTAAGAGCGGGAATATAGGGTGTCATATTACGTCTCCCTTAACTGCTTGAGTTGTCCTCTCAGCATGGCAACAGTTGGAAAACCTTTGATGCCTTCTGACGATGGAAAGACGCGGCAACTCAGTGCATATGTTTCTCGTTCCTCAGGCCAAAGTTCCTGACTATCAACGCGAAAGGACGGCGAACCAAGAAACTTCAATTGATTGGCTTGTTCGTTATCTTTCACTTCAATCACATCAATAGCAGCGGTGAGGCCTTCTTCTTCCAGTGCAGATTGAAGATTCTTCAATCCATTTTTCCACGAAGGACAACCATCAAAGTAAAGCAATTCAATTTTCATTTTGATTACCTCACACTAAACTTCGGCTTGAAGCCACGCAAGCGATTCGCATTGCCAACAACGGTCACAGACGAGAACGCCATCGCTGCCCCCGCGATCATTGGGCTGAGAAGTAAGCCAAAGAAGGGGAAAAGTAACCCCATTGCGATAGGAAGCCCTAATATGTTATAGAAAAATGCGCCGACCAAATTCTGATAGATATTCTTCATCGTAGCGCGGCTGACCTCAATGGCAGTGACCACGCCTTTGAGGCTGCCTTTGATGAGTGTGATATCCGAGGCTTCGATGGCAACATCCGTGCCTGTGCCGATGGCAAGACCGATATCCGCTTGCGCCAGTGCGGGCGCGTCGTTGATCCCGTCACCAACCATAGCGACTTTCTTGCCTTCCGCCTGTAGTTGTTGAATATTTTTGGCTTTGTCTTCGGGCAGCACTTCAGCCAGAACACGCGTCACGCCCACCTTACGAGCAATCGCCTCGGCGGTACGGCGGTTATCACCCGTGATCATTACCACTTCGATGCCCAAACTTTGCAGAGCTTTGATGGCTTCGGCAGAATCTTCCTTGACTGTATCCGCCACCGCGATGATGCCTGCGGCTTTGTTATCAATCGAAATAAACATGGGTGTCTTGCCATCGTCAGCAAGTGATTTTGATTTTTCTTCGAGTGAACCAAGATTGATCTTTTCGCGTTCCATCAACTTGAGATTGCCAATTAGAATTTTCTTTCCTTCAACATTCGCCGAAACGCCGAACCCTGGAATGGCTTCAAAATCCTTTACATCCGATAATTTCAATTTACGCGCCTGCGCCCCTTCCACAATTGCTTGTGCTAATGGATGTTCACTGACTTTTTCAACGGACGAGGCTAACCTCAACAACTCATCATCTTTTACTATTGACTGCTCACTGAGGATTACATCTGTTAACTCAGGTTTACCTTTTGTGATCGTGCCCGTCTTATCCAATACCACAGTTTGAATTGCACGGGCAGTTTGAAGCGCTTCACCAGAGCGGATGAGAATTCCATTCTCCGCGCCTTTACCAATGCCGACCATGAGACTCATTGGTGTGGCCAGGCCAAGCGCACATGGGCAGGCTATGATGAGCACTGTCACGCTGGTTACTAATGCATAAACGAATTGCGGCTGCGGACCAACCACGAACCAGATAACGAAAGTCCACACGGCGAGGATCATCACAATTGGCACAAAATAACCAGAGACAATGTCAGCCAGTCGTGCAATCGGTGCCTTGGAATTCTGCGCATCTTGCACCATCTTGACGATTTGTGCAAGCGCAGTATCTTTGCCAACTTTGGTCGTGCGGAACTTGAAGGCGCCTGTCTTATTGATCGTCGCGCCGATGACTTCATCACCCATCTTTTTGGAGGTGGGCATTGACTCTCCCGTCAGCATGGACTCGTCCACAGCGGAACTGCCTTCGACGATAATCCCATCCACGGGAACTTTCTCGCCAGGGCGGACTTGAATCACATCGCCGACCAAAACTTCCTCAACAGGCAAGTCCATCTCTTTATCATCGCGAATTACGCGTGCGGTCTTGGCTTGCAAGCCAAGCAGTTTCTTGATCGCTGAACTGGATTGTCCTTTGGCTCGTAATTCCAAAGCCTGACCCAAAACGACCAGCGCAATTACTACAGCTACGACATCATAAAACGGTTCGGATGTCCCTTCGGGGAAAACAGATGGAAATAAAATTGCAAAGGTCGAATACAACCATGCCGCGCCTGTCCCTAATGTAATGAGCGTATTCATGTTGGCGGAACGATGTTTGAACGCTGCCCATGCACCAGTGAAAAAATCACTGCCTGACCAGAACATGACAGGTAATGTCAAAAGTGCAGTCGCACCCCACAATAATCTTAACGAGTCCATGTTCCAATCACGCAGGATGGGCACAACCTGATAATAGGCAGTTATCATCACAAACACAGAGATTGCGGCTGCAAACCAAAACTTGTTCATCAGCTTTCGATATTCACGTGCGTGAGCTTCTTCCTGCTTATCCACGGGCGCATCACTCGTCGCGGGACGCGGTTTGTAGCCCCAGGTTTCAATGGCTGTATTCAACTGCGAGAGAGTTGTATTTTGTGGCAGGTAGTCCACCGTCGCTTCCTGCGTGGCGATGTTGACGTGCGCATTCAAAACGCCCTGTGTGGATTTCAGTTCATCTTCGATAAACTTCACACATGAGGCGCAACGCAGATTCTCAATGCCAATGCGTGTCTGTGCACCATCCACGGTATAGCCAGCGGATCGGATGGCGCCTGCCAGCCCGACGAGATTGATTTTTTGCGGATCGTAATCGAGTTGCACCAAACCTGCCCCTGCATTCACGGTCACTCGATCTACTCCATTCAAGGATAGCAGACCTGCTTCAAGCTTTGCTGCAGGTCTGACCATAGGCAGGTCTGCAACGGGAAGTTCGATGCGGGAAAGAGTCCTCTCAGGGTTGAAGCCTGTTGTCGCTGACGTCATTACATAACGGTGCGGATACTTGTCGAATTGATCTACACAGGATTGCGAGCAAAAATAAAACGTCTGCCCCATGTGCTCGCGTTTTGCGAAAGCGCTTTGGGTTTCAATGTCCATTCCACAAACGGGGTCATGTACTTTCATGGTTTACCTACTTTTTAAGAGATGCTATTAGTGTATACCTGCTTGAGGTGGTGTACGAGCGGTTTTCTGCCTGATTCGATATAAGCAAAATGGCCTATATTATTTGGATAGGCCATTTTGTGGTGTGGAAGATGGAATGCTGTATAAGTCAGGACCGAATGGTCCTATTCGTGAGCCTTATGCTTCTCAGCATGGCCGTACTTGCGCAGGTTGGCATCAAACTAATCAATGCAATCCCGAGAACAAAAATAGAATGTCTTTCCGTCGTGCTCGCGTGTAAGGACCGCAATCTTTGGATCAATCGCCATTCCAAAAACGGGATCCTTCACTCTAGTAGTCATCTATATTCATCCCTCTTAATTGTCTAATTCCTGCAATTTGGCTTTCATCTGGTCGATTTCAGCCTGTTGACCTGAAATGATAGATTGGCACAAGTCTTTTATTTCCGGGTCCTGCAGGTTGGCTTTTTCGCACATGAGAATGGCTGATGCATGATGAGGGATCATTGATTTTAGAAATTGTTTGTCAGAAACAGCACTTTGTTGTCTGATAAAGACAAAAAAAGCAATCAACAGAATAGTGCTTACCCCAATAATGATGGTATTGAGTTTTTTGTCCATATACATAGAACCCATTAAAGCCATTTCAATGAACATCATGGGTACGGTCATTAAACCCGCCATATAAAATTGATTGATATTGGGAATAACATTTGCAAATGTATTCACCATCGCATACATCAGCACGTACATGGACATAAAAGACATCACGGCCATGATCAGCAGTTTTTTATACTGTCCATGTACGTTTTCTTTTTTCCTATCTTTTTTCATATCCATTTTCATTTGATGTTCCTTGGTGTGGGTTGAGAAAATATGAATGGTCAATCTTTTCAGATTGCTCGTTATTTAATCATTCGCCTCTTTTCACCAGGGTGACTGGCGGGGAGGTTTTCTACTTTGGTTCTACTATTCTGTCGATGCGCGTCCGAAAATCAGCCTATACCACCATGATCCAAGACACCAGAGCGTGGTGGTGAGAATTGTGCTCCCAATGACAACCATTCCTCCCAGGATAAATCCCAACACTGAAAGTCCGTAATGGAAAGATATAGCTGAACCCGTCAAAAAAACAGTGGAAAGAAAATAGGAAAACTGTCTCGGTCTTGGCGTAGGTGGCAGCGGTTGCGCACCGAATAAATGGCGAACACTGAGGTTGTAAATCAGATCAATAAGCATACCGCTGGGTAATAGCGCTCCACTTAAAGCAACAAGCGCCATTGAGCCAAGCCAAATCGGCGACTGCAATGCCAACCCGATCACAATCAAGACTGTGGCTACTCCAGGTGTGAACCGCAGAGCCAAACTGTAGCGGGTCTTAGCGTCATCATTAAGTTTTCCAAATCCTTGCTTATTTAGGCTAGTCTTCGTAAAAGCACTAAGTCTTGCCATTTTCAAAATCCTTCTCCTGTCTGGAAACTCTGTTGGTAGGATTTCACGCCTCCAGATGTATGATTTGCATCGAATTGCATCTGGAGGGCATTATGCTCACATCCTAGGTATGCGAAAACTCCGACTGTATTGTTTTGGCTTTGCATGCCTTTCTCACAGGGTACTAAGAAGATGGTGGCTTGGAATTGCCAACGTTCCGCACAAGCCAGACGACGCCAAAGGCAGCCAGAATAACAAAACCAACAGGGATCAGCCACATGAAGATCATCCCGATCCAACCGAGGGGAGAAGGCGCGGAAGAGTATCCCCAATTATTCATCATGCCACCTGGCCCTACCATACCGCTCGGCCCCATCATGCTCCATCCGCGATAGCCCCAGCCGCCCATCATCATGCCTCCTCCAAATAGGAGCAAAAGGGCGACGATGCCGATAATTCCAACGACCAACCAGTTAACTTTTTTCATTTTATATCTCCTTTTATTGATAAAGTCTTTCCGCTTCGCCAACTACTTCCATTTTAAAATCAAGCATTAGCAGGTAAAGGAGTGAACGTTTTTTGCCAGCACATCAATTAAAAATACGCGGATTATCTATTCATACTACAATAAACACACCCCAGCCGCATCCATCAACTGGGGAGTGTTCACCTCCGCCAGTTGGAGGACACCCTTATAGGCAGAATTGCTTATAAGAATAAACAAGATGGCCTATTTTTCAATTGGCCATCTACAAGAGTGAATATAGTATTTTTATTTCAATGCTGTGCCGCAGTGGGGACAATTCTGCCAGTCGGCCTGTACGCTCTTCGCACAATTGGGACAGGTACTCTGGGAAGATGGCAGTGTGGGATTTCCAGAATTTCGCACCAGTGCAACAATTCCGAATACGATGAGTGCAATCACGCCAATGGGGATCAACCACATGAAGAGCATACCGACCCAACCGAAGGGAGAGTATCCCCAGCCGCCCATCATGCCGCCTGGTCCCATCATGCCCCAACCGCGATCTCCATAGTTGCCATATCCCCAACCTGACATCATGCCCCCTCCAAACAGAAAGAGAAGGGCGAATATGCCGATAATTCCAACGACCAACCAGTTAACTTTTTGCATTTTATATTTCCTTTTATAGAGTCTGTCCGCAGTGTGGGCAGATTTTCCAGTCACTTTGCGCCGCTTGATTGCAATGCGGGCATGTGCGGCTGAAGACGGGTTTCAAAGCGTTGGTGAAATTATTGCCAGAGGAAATGGCGTAAACCACCAATCCGATCAGTAGCAAGGGGACGATCCACATGAGAAACATGATTTACTCCTTGGATCCCAAAAAGATGACGCGCGTTTTTGCGTTCATGCCGCGCTTCGCGCCGCTGGGTGCAACGATGGTCACACCGGGGTTGATCTCGAAGGTATCCTCGCCCACCGTCATCAAGCCTGTGCCTTCGAGAAAGTGATACATGGCCGCCTCGCCAGGGTGGACGGGAATTTGTCCGCCTGCCTCCAGCCCAACGACCAGGGCCTTGAAATTCGGAGTATTCAACAGGAACTGAGGTTTGGGACCATCCGTCGCAAAGACCGCCTTTGCTTTTATATCTGCAAAGTAGATTTGAGAAGTTGTGTCAGACATAGTGTCTCCTTTTTTGATGATCCAAGAATATCAGGCATAATTGAAGAATTTATAAAGGCAGAACAAAGAGTTGATGAAGGTTCTCGATGAGGATTTTACCTGGCGCAAACAGGAAGAATGGCTTGTCTTTTAGACAAGCCATCCAGAGAAGATGAGATGCTAATGTTGGTGTGCGTGTTCGTCAGTTTTGCCAAGATATTTTTCAGGGTTCTCGTCGAAAGCCTTCTTGCAGCCAAGTGAACAGAAGTAATAGGTCTGACCTTTATACTCGGATTTGCCAGCGGCGGTCGCGGGGTCAATATCCATGTGACAGACGGGGTCATGTACAGTAGTTGTCATAGATTATCTCCTTTCGTTAAATATAATTATCACATTAATAAATCGCGTTACTGAGAGCTATATTACTTGTTGTCATACAGGCGTTATTGCTTATTGGAGTAAAGGGTCAATTATTGTTTTGATCTCATCCGCATTTAGGAAGGGACCTATTTTGACATAATTGAGGATGCCATTGGTATCAATGATGTAAGACTCGGGCACACCCTTGATTCGGAACATTTGCGAGATAGCCGTGCGCATGTCTGGTCCGTTGGGAAAGGTGTTGTTGAATTTTTTGAGGAAGGCGCGCGCCGGGATTTCTGTATCCACATAATCTATCCCGAGGAAAACCACCCTGCCGCTGGGTTGATAATATTCCCAGGCTTGTTCCAATGCGGGAGCCTCCTGCTCACAAGGTTTGCACCATGAAGCCCAAAAGTTAATGAATACCACCTTACCGCGTAAATCTGAAATCCTCACAACCGATTGACCGTTGTATTCATAGCCACTATAGAGCGTGAGGCTGAAATCAGGAACTTCATCTCCAGGTTGAATGGTTCCCTGCCGCGCACGCGCCAAGCCAGTTCCTACAAGAATCAGCAAGCCAGCAAGAAGAGTCCAAACAAGGATTTGTATCCATAACGAAACGCCGCGACGTGGATTTGATTTAAATTCTTCCATAACATCCTCAACAAATTACTTTACCTTATATCACTTTCTCAAACAGGATATGTCAACCAGTATAGTTAAAAGGATTCTGAAAGCATAGAGCCAAAGCCCTCGTCGGTGAATAGGCCATTTTGCTTATTCCAAAAAGCCTATCAACTTTGGCGTGATAGGCTTTTGAACATTCGTGTTCTCCAGTTGGCTATGGAATTAATTGGCGCATCTACCACCCTGACTTGGCGCCTGCGGCAAGAGTCCACTCGTTTGTAAACTTTGATGTATGGCAGCAAATCCCGACCCCGAAGAGAATTCTGCACCCGTGACCAGCCTAGCGTCAGCGTCCGTGAAATCCATATTTTGCTTTGCTTTGAGGTACATGGCGGTTTCAAGGTTCTGCTGCGGAAACCAGTAGGCGTTGACGTATTTGGCGGCTTCGAACATCTCGTCCACACTTGTGTTCTGTGAAGCCATCAACTCCAACAGTCCCAGCATGGCCATGCCATGATTGCAGTCGGGGAAAAGCGTATGGTTATTGCAGCATGGGCGATAGACCGCTGCCGCCACCTCTCCCACTCGAGCCTGCTGCTGCGTGGTGAGCGGGATCAAATCCATGCTCGCATAAAGGTCGGTGATGGGCTTGGTTGCAAGCGTCCATCCGCCCGTGGAGGCGAAGCTGTCAATCTGCCCATTGCCATATTGAACCATTGGCCCCTCGGTGAGTATTGAATTTTTATTGGCTAATCCAACCGCCCAGAAAAGATTGAGCAGGAAATGGGCGTTCTTTGCAGTAATGACGATTTGTTCATTACTGCCCTTCTGTAGAATATCTATCTGACGACTGCTGAGTGCGTCGCCACTGCCCGTCATCACGCTCATGAAAGCATCGTAATCAATAACGCCTGCCTCCATTAATTGTGGCCCTAGATTTCCATAGGAAACAGGCAGGGTATAACCATCAACAGGATTGACCTGTTCATATAGGTCGCTCATGTCTTTTTGCTGCTTTAATTCGGCAGTCTCATCTTGTCCCCATTTTAGATAACCGCCTCCAAAGCCGAAAAAGAAAGTAACAACCACAGCTACGATAATCGACGCAATTTGTCTAATGCGCCTGTTTGTCGAAGTATATTCTTCGGTCATTTCATCAACTTGTTCTGCCATGTTTTCCTTCTCCTTACATCATTCGGGTTTTATTTCTTCGCCCTTCACGCGCTTCTCAGGCTCACGCTCGAAGATAGAGAATTTCGCCTATCATTGCGCCGGCTTGACCTCAATCGTAAATTGCACTTCATCCTGATAGCCATCTTTGGCAACGTTGACGCGCAGCCACCAGGTTCCCACAGATGGGAATTCCGCGCCAGCCATCAGCATATTGCTGCCATCCGACATCGGCTGGATAGTGCCTGAACCGACAGGCTGGTCACTTCCCTCGCGGCCATATTCAAACGAAAAAGAATCCGGATCAATGGCGACGCTGCGCGAGTCCATGAGCATGAAAATCAGAGACACGGTTCCCGTCGGCCTGGCTGGGTAGGGATCGGTTCTTAATCGAACTGTGACCAGCCCATACGGACCTAAATCTGCCATGGCTTCACGCGATGGGTTGCGCGCGATCTCGCCCATCGTTGACCAGGTCAGCAACGCGATCAATCCCAATGCCATCAAGATGTAAAAAATCCAACCTACCCGAATTTGCTTAGCGTTTGACATGGATGCTGCCTCTATTCATGTGATTATATATTTTCTGTTAAATTCGAATTCATCCACT
>CXWL01023498.1_pt1 | contig 10393 bp, 10 predicted proteins | sample 590931 | NCBI WGS metagenome assembly CXWL01 (sample SAMEA3498368, study PRJEB10139) | groundwater metagenome | biome: water well; material: biofilm material | place: Germany | collected 2015-04-27
TAGGTTGTCGCCATGGAGCGCCGCATCTACGGACTCGAGAACGAGTACGGGGTCACGTGCACGCTCCGCGGCCAGCGGCGACTGAGCCCCGACGAGGTCGCCCGCTACCTCTTCCGTAGGGTGGTCAGCTGGGGCCGCAGCAGCAACGTCTTCCTGCAGAACGGCGCTCGCCTGTACCTCGACGTGGGCTCGCATCCCGAGTACGCCACGCCGGAGTGCGACAGCTTGTACGAGCTCGTGGTGCACGACAAGGCCGGCGAACGGATCCTCGAGAGCCTCTTGGCTTCGGCCGAGCAGCGCCTCCGCGAGGAGGGCATCCGCGGCACGGTGTACCTCTTCAAGAACAACACCGATTCCGCCGGCAACAGCTACGGCTGCCACGAGAACTACCTCACCAGCCGCAGCGACGACCTGGGCCACTACGCCGAGGTGCTCATCCCGTTCCTCGTGAGCCGGCAGATCTTCACCGGGTCGGGCAAGGTGCTGCAAACGGCGCGCGGACCCTTGTTCTCGGTAGCGCAGCGGGCCGAGCACATCTGGGAGGGGGTTTCGAGTGCCACCACCCGCAGCCGTCCGATCATCAACACCCGCGACGAACCGCATGCCGACGCCGAGCGGTACCGGCGCCTGCACGTCATCGTCGGCGACTCCAACATGAGCGAGTACACCACCTTCGTGAAGGTCGGCTCGGCAGCGTGCATGCTGCGCATGCTCGAGGACCCGTCGGTGGTGTTGCGCGACATGACGCTCGAGAACCCGATCCGGGCCATCCGCGACATCAGCCACGACACCACCTGCCGACGCCGCGTGCGACTGGCCAACGGTCGCGAGGTGAGCGCGCTCGACATCCAACGCGAGTACCTCGACCGGGCGTTGCGGTACTCCGAGACCAAGGGCTTCCCGCCGCTCGAGCAGAAGGCGCTGGAGATGTGGGAGCACTGCGTGAGCACGATCGAGAACGATCCGCTCAAGCTCGACCGTGAGGTCGATTGGGTCATCAAGTACCGCCTGATCGAGGCCTTTCGGGCCCGTCACGACCTGCCCCTCGGGCATGCCAGGGTGCAACTCCTCGACCTGCAGTATCACGACATCAGCCGCGAGCGAAGCCCGTTCTACAAGCTGCAGGCCCGCGGCCTGGTCGACCGGATCTGCTCAGATGCCGACATCGAGCTGGCAGTCGACGTGCCTCCGCAGACCACCCGCGCCCGCCTTCGTGGCGAGTTCATCAAGAAGGCGAAGGAACGCAAACGCGACTACACCGTCGATTGGGTGCACCTGAAGCTAAACGATCAGGCGCAGCGCACAGTGCTGTGCAAGGATCCGTTCAAGAGCCGCGACGAGCGCGTCGAGAAGCTCATCGCGTCGCTCTGATCTGCCCTGATGCCGTCGTTTCACACCCTGACCGTCGTCGAGGAGCTCGGATCCCGACCGGGCCTGCAGCGTTTGCTGCTCAACGATCACAGTCGGGCGTTCGCACTCACTCAGCTGGTCGGCGACATCAACGTCGGTGACGAGGTTGTCGTCAACACCACCGCGGTCGATCTCGGTCTCGGCACCGGAGGCTGGCACGTGGTGCAGTGGAACCTGGCCCGCCGCGAACTGCTGCGGCCCGGCGCGGGGCACATCATGAAGTTGCGCTACACCGGGTCGCAGCTCGATACGGGCGCGGCCGAGGAGGTGGACGGCCTGATCTCCGCAGGCATCCCCGACCTCGGTGGCACACCCGTGCTCGTGGGCAGCCTGCACAGCCAGGTCGGTGTCGCCGCGGCCGTGTTGCACCACCTCGATCCGTCAGTGAGGGTGTCGTACGTGATGACCGACGGCGCCGCGTTGCCGCTGGTGATGAGCGATCTCGTCGCCGAGCTGCGCAGCCGCTCGATGCTGACCGGCACGATCACCGCCGGTCATGCCTTCGGAGGCGACCTGGAGGCCGTCAACGTGGCGTCGGCATTGCAGCTCGCGGTCGAGGTGCAGCGAGCCGGCATCGTGATCTGCGCGATGGGTCCCGGCGTGGTCGGTACCGGCACGGCCCTCGGAACGACTGCTGTCGAGGTCGCGGCGATCCTCACGGTCGCGCATCAGCTCCGAGCACGACCGGTGATGATGGTCCGTGCCAGCAGCGCCGATCCGCGCCAGCGCCATCTCGGCATCAGCCATCACAGCCGCACCGCGCTGGCGCTCACCCCGGTTGCGGTTGATGTCGCCTGCGTTCCCGAGCTCATCGACCAGTTCGGTGCGATCGGGCCGCATCGTGTGATCGGTGTCGATCCGCCCGACGTGGTCGCGCTGCTCGAACGCGCCGGACTCGAGGTGACCACGATGGGACGCGGGCCTCGTGACGACGAGATCTTCTTCCGCACAGTCGCATCGGCAGCGACGCATGCCATGAATGTGCGGGATGCGGAAGGTACCGTGTGCGCCAAATGATCGAGTGCGCCAAATGATCGAAGAGTTCGACGAGACCATCCCGGAGGGGATGGCGTCCCCGCCAGCGACCAAGAAGAAGATCAACCCACTCCTCGAATGGGTCATCGTCGTGCTTGTCGCCATCACATCGGCGCTGCTGGTGCGCGCCTACGTGGTGCAGCAGTTCGCAGTCGAGGGGGAGTCGATGGTGAACACCCTGCAGAACGGCGACCGGGTCCTCGTCAACCGGCTCAGCTACCGGCTGCACGATCCTCGCCGTGGCGATGTAGTGGTACTGAAGCGCTTCGACAGCACGAGCACCGAGCGCGACTTGATCAAGCGGGTCATCGGGCTTCCGGGCGAAACCGTGCGGATCACCAGCTGCACGGTGTTCATCGACGACAAGCCGATCACCGAACCGTACCTCGACCCCGCGGTGCAGGCCCGCGACGGGTGTGGCGGCGACGGGGCGCCGGTGGTGGTCCCCGCCGACTCGGTGTACGTGCTCGGCGATCATCGCGGCAAGTCCAGCGACAGCCGAGTGTTCGGCCCTGTCGCCGACGATCTCTTGATCGGGCGGGCCTTCGTCATCATCTGGCCGGCCGGCGATTGGGCCTGGCTCTGACCCGTGTCGCTCGGCGCATCGCGCCGCCGGCCCGTCAGCCGGGTGAACCGACTTCGGCTCTGTAGGCGTCCATCATCCGGTCGACGAAGTCGCTGAACACCCCATCGAGCCCCATCCGCAGCGCTGGACGCAACACTTCCTCGAACTGCATGTCCCACCCGAAGGCAACCCGCTCGAAGCGGTGGAAGAGGGCGACGAGGCCGCCATTCCAGTCGCTGTGATGGAGGTTGACCGCGTCGATCCCCTCGCTGGCAAGAGTTGCCGCGCGTCGCTCCGGGCCCTCCTTGATGCGACTGAGCCGGGTCGAGTCGACGAGTCGCGCACCTTGGCCGCGGAGAGGGAGCAAGGACTGCCAGATCGGCGAGCACAGCCACAGCCGATCTAGCAGGTCGGGGGCGAGCGTGGCCGTCACGTCGATCGCCGCCTGGCCGGATTCAGGCGCCTTGAGGTCGAGGGACAGGGCGAAGCAGTCGCCGCAATGCTCGTAGAGCTCGGCCAGGGTCGGGATGTGGTCGGGGAGCTGCGCTCGGTTCATCTCGGCTATCGGTCGCTTGCGCAATCGAGCCGACACCACGCCATCGTGATCGAGCACGAGCTCACCGTCGGCGGTGACCCAGGCATCGCTCTCCAAACCGGTCGCCCCGAGCTTCAACGCCAACGCGAACGCGTCGAGGGTGTTCTCCCGCGCATGGCCACGCGCCCCGCGATGCGCGAACGCGATCGGAGTGGCGAGGAGCGACGGGAGTCGTTGCTGCACGCCGCGATCCTGGCATCGATCCTGGCATCGATCCTGGCACCCCGCAGAACTGCGCGGGGAGCCTTCTAGACTCTCGGCGTGTTCAACTTCAGCGGCAGCGAGATCGTCTTCCTGCTCCTGCTGGCGTTGATCATCCTCGGTCCGGAGCGGCTTCCCGACGCGGTCCGCAAGTTCGGCAAGACCTATGCCGAGTTCAAGAAGGTCACCAGCGGGTTCCAGAGCGAGCTCAAGAGTGCACTCGACGAGCCAATGCGCGAGATGCGCGAGACCGCCGATGCACTCAAGAAGGCGGCAAACTTCGACCTGAACGCCGAGCCGGAAGCCGAGCCCGAACCGGAGCCCGAACCGGAGCCCGCGCCCGAGCCCGAGCCGGCAGTGCTCACCGGCCTCGACGCGGTCGTGGTTCGCGATGCGCCGGTGCAGCAGTTCCCACCACGTGAGCCAGGCATCGACTTCACCTCGGCCAACCCTCCGGCNNCGGCCAACCCTCCGGCGGACGAGCCGGCATGAAGCTGCCGTTCCGGCGTCCGGAAAAACCTGTGCTCAAGGGCCCAGAAGATCGGATGACGCTCACCGAACACCTCGCCGAGCTGCGCACGCGCATCATCCGCAGCCTGCTCGCCGTGGTCATCGGCATCATCGTCGTGCTCGCCGCCTACAACCCGGTGCTCGAGTTCCTGCTCCAACCGTACCGCGACCTGTGCGCCGCGACCCCGAAGTTCTGCGAGCTCAGCCAAGGCAACGTCATCTCGATCGCGCCGCTGGAGGGCTTCACGACGCGGCTGTCGATCTCCACCTACGGCGGCATCCTGCTGGCGCTGCCGGTGCTGATGTGGCAGATCTGGCGGTTCATCGTGCCCGCACTGCACGCCAAGGAGAAGAAGTACGCGATTCCGTTCGTGGTGTCCTCGGTGCTGCTGTTCCTGCTCGGGGCGTTCGTCGCCTACTGGACCCTCGAGAAGGCCTTGGAGTTCTTGATCTCATGGGCAGGCGCCGACGTGCAGTCGAGCTTCAGGGTGAGCGAGTACGTTCGACTGGTGCTGCTGATGGTCGCAGCCTTCGGCATCGCCTTCGAGTTCCCGGTGCTGCTGGTGTTCCTCCAGCTCGTCGGCGTGCTCACCCCGCAGACGCTGCTGAAGGGGTGGCGCTATGCGATCCTCACCGTGTTCGTGATCGCCGCCGTGATAACCCCGAGTGGTGATCCGTACAGCATGATGGCCCTGGCGCTGCCGATGACGCTGTTCTACCTGATCTCGATCGTGATCGGGTTGCTTTTCCAGCGACGGAAGCGCGCCAACGAGGCTTCGGCCTGACACGATTGATCTTGTGCGAGCCACGCGCTCACAGCTGACGAGCCACTACGCCTTCCCGCTCGACGGGTTCCAGCTCCGGGCGTTCGACGCGCTCGACGACGGGCAGTCCGTGCTCGTTGCCGCGCCCACTGGAAGCGGCAAGACCGTGGTGGCCGAATACGCCATCGAAGCTGCCCGGCTCGCCGGCAGGCGCGCCTTCTACACGGCGCCGATCAAGGCACTGTCGAATCAGAAGTATCACGACCTGGCGACACGCTACGGCGCCGAACAGGTTGGTCTCCTCACGGGTGACAACGCGATCAACGGTGATGCGCCGGTGGTGGTGATGACCACCGAGGTGCTGCGCAACATGATCTACGCCCAGAGCCCGGCGCTCGACCTGCTCGACGTGGTGGTGCTCGACGAGGTGCACTTCCTGCAAGACACCTACCGCGGTCCGGTGTGGGAGGAGGTGATCATCCACCTCCCGCAATCGGTCACCCTGGTTTGCCTGTCGGCAACCGTCAGCAACGCGCAGGAGCTCACCGATTGGATCTCCACGGTTCGCGGCCCGATGACGGCGGTGGTCGAGGATCGCCGGCCGGTTCGACTGGAGAACCTCTACTACGTGGGTGACAAGACCCACGATCGGCTCCACCTGCTGCCCGTGCTGGTGAACGGGCGGGCCAACAACGACGCGATCCGGCTCGATGGCGAGGCGGCCCGTGGTGGTCGCGGTGGCGGGCGTCAACGCAAGCAGACCCAAGGTCGTCGGCGGCTGTACACCCCGTCGCGGCTCGACGTCGTGGACGTGCTCGACCGGCAGCAGATGTTGCCGGCCATCTACTTCATCTTCAGTCGCAACCAGTGCGACGAGGCGGCGCGGTCGGTGCTCGCCGCCGGGGTGCGGCTCACCACGGGTGATGATCGCGACCGGATCAGGGAGATCATCGACGCTCGCCTGGTCGGAATTGAAGCCGCCGATCTCGCCGTGCTCGGCTACGGCCAGTTCCTCGCCCAGCTCGAAGCCGGGGTCGCCGCCCATCACGCCGGCATGGTCCCGCCGTTCAAGGAGGTGGTCGAGGCGTGCTTCGTCGAAGGCCTCGTCAAGGTGGTGTTCGCCACCGAGACGCTGGCCGTCGGCATCAACATGCCGGCCAAGTGCGTGGTCATCGAGAAGCTCACCAAGTTCACCGGCGACCACCACTCGTTCCTCACGCCGGGGGAGTACACCCAGCTCACCGGTCGCGCCGGTCGCCGCGGCATCGACGAGCTCGGCAACGCGATCGTGCTGTGGAGCCCGTTCGTGCCGTTCGATCAAGTGGCGGCGCTGGCCTCGAGCCGGTCGTTCCACCTCAACTCGGCNNGAACGGGCGCACCACCTGCTGAACCTGTCGTTCGCGCAGTATCAGGCCGACCGCGACGTGGTGAAGATCGAGGCGCGGCTCGAGCGACGTCAAGATCATCTCAGCGAGCTCGTCGCCGAAGCGGTGAGCCCGTTCGGCGACGTCGAGGAGTACCGGAAGCTGGTGAAGAGCCGCGATGGCACCGTGGCGGCGCGGAGCGCATCGATCGGTCGCGACAACCTGATCGACCTCGCCCTGATGAAGCTCCGGCCCGGCGACATCGTGTACGCGGAGAAGGGCCGCTACGCGGGGCGGGTGGCGGTGCTCACCTCGGCGCATCGCAAGGGGGGCGTGCGGATCAGCGGCATCACCACCAGGCGCGACCCGGTGCAGCTGTCGGAGGTCGACTTCGACGATCCACCGCGTGCCATCGGCAGGATCGAGCTGCCGGCCCAGTTCGCCCCAGATCGCCACGACTACCAGCGCGAGGTTGCTCATCGTCTCGAACGGGCCGACGTGTTGCCGCACAGCCGCAGGTCGGGCCGGCACGAGCGCGAGCTCGCCACCCTCGACCACCCGGTGACATCCGACCCCGATCTGGCCGACCGGCTGAAGGCGGCAACGCAGGCCGAGCGGGTCGGTCGCGAGATCGACGAGCTGCGACAACGAATGCTCGGTCGCAGCCAATCGATATCACGCGACTTCGACCGAGTGCTGCGGATCCTCGAGAACTGGGGTTACACCGACGGATGGGCACTCACCGACGCAGGTGCCATCCTCGCCAGGACCTTCCACGAGTGCGATCTGCTGATCGTCGAATGCCTCCGGCAGGGACTGCTCGACGACCTCGAGCCGGCGGTGCTGGCCGGACTCGTGTCGGTCTTCGTGTACGAGCACCGCAGCTCTGATGCGCCACCCAAACCATGGTTCCCGTCACCGCTGGCGAAGAAGCGGTGGCAACGAATCGCGGCGATCAGTGCCGAGCTCCAAGACGTCGAGGAGCAGGCTGGGCTGGGGTTGCACCGCGCGCCCGATCCGACCTTCATCGCGATCGCCTTCGCATGGGCCGCCGGGGAGGGGTTCGCCGAGGTCGTCGAGGCAGAGGAGCTGTCGGGCGGCGACTTCGTGCGCACCACCAAGCAGTTGATCGATGTGCTCCGCCAGCTCGCCATCGTCGCACCGGAACGGGCCACGCGCCGGTGCGCCGAACGCGCTGCCGAGCAGCTCTTCCGTGGCGTGGTGTCGGCGTCGAGCACGGTCGAGATCGAGCAGGACAGCGGTGCCGATCAGCAAGGGTGAGCCATGGGGTGATGTCGGGCCGCTTCCCCCCGATGCCCAGCTCGTGCGGTCGAACCGCGAGCTGTGGGAGCTGATCGGCCGGCTCCGGGCCGAACAACGTTCGCTGCCGCCGGTAGCGCTCCTCGGTGGTGACCTGATGCGATCCGTCGGTGGCAGCGGCGACGCGAGCCGCCTTGCCGGCGATGTCGCCCGCATGCCGATCGACATCGCTCGCGTGGAGGCCGATGGGCAGCGCGCCTGGTTCGCCGCTCACCTCGTCGCCCGCCGATCGTGGTGGGCCGGTTCGCTCGTCGCGGTGATGAACGCCGAGCACCACGGCCGGTGGGACGTGGCGCCGCGGGCTCACCCCAACGACGGTCGACTCGACGTCGTCTCCGTCTCGGAGGCGATGTCGGTGCGTGACCGCGGCCGTGCCAGATCGAGGCTTCGACGCGGTGCGCACGTGCCGCATCCATCGATCGAGATCCGTCAGCGCGAGGAGTACGAAACCACCTTCCAGCGACCGACACGGATCTGGCTCGATGGGGTCTCGTGGATCACGACGCGGTCGATGCGCGTGACCGTGGAGCCCGACGCACTCGTCGTGTGCGTCTGACTGAGCTGCCTGACCGAGCTGCCTGNNATGAGGTTCTTGGCTACGTCGGACGGCACGCCACGATTCTCATCCATCCGGGTGCCTCGCCGCCAGGGGGCATGCGCGTCTGATCTGACCGAGCTGCCTGACCGGGCCGCGCGGCCGGTTCGCCGGGCTGTGCGACGATGTCGTTCGGTTTCATCGGACAGCTTCGTCGGAGGTCGGCGCTCGTGGATTTCATCTTCATGCTCACCCGCTCCGACGAAACCGTCGTCGACTGCCTCGAGACATGGGATGCGATCGACGATGTGGGCCTGCGGCACGCCGGTTTCAAAGATGTCGGGGCCGATACGGCCACGCTGATCGAGCTCAACCGAAGGATGCAGGCGGGCGGCGTCACCACCTACCTCGAAGTTGTGAGCACGTCGGCCGAGGAGTGCCTCCGAAGCGCGCGAGCGGCGATCGCGATCGGCGTCGATCGGCTCATGGGAGGCACCCAGGTCGACGAGATAATGCAGATCATCGAGGGGCGAGGAATCGAGTACCTGCCTTTCCCCGGGCTCCCGGTAGGCCATCCGACCACGCTCGGAGGTGGCCCCACGCTGGTGCAGGAGCAGTGCGAGGAGTTCGATCGGCGCGGTTGCGGTGGGGTCGACCTGCTGGCCTATCGCGCCACCGAGGCCGACCCGATCGAGCTGGTGCGTGCCGCACGCCGTGGCACCCGGGGCTACCTCGTGGTCGCCGGAAGCGTGTGCACCGTCGGTCAGATCGAGAGCCTCCGCGGCGCCGGCGCCGACGCCTTCACGATCGGGTCGGCGGTGTTCGACGGGTCGTTCTCGCCGCGCAAGGGCCACATCGCCTCGCAGCTGCGAGACGTGCTGGAGGCCACCGGCGGATGAGTGGTCTGCTGATGGGCGTCGACCTCGGAGCGAGCGGCGTGAAGGTGTCGATCATCTCGCCCGATGGCACCACGGTGGGGGAGGGATCGGCCTCGATCGTCACCCATGCGCCGCACTTCGGCTGGGCCGAGCAAGACCCAGCCGAATGGTGGGCCGCGTCATGCACGGCGATCCGGCAGGCGTTGAGCGGCGGCGACGTCGCTGAAGACGCGATCGCCGCGGTCGGCGTGTCCGGCGGAGCTCACATCGGTGTGCTCGCCGACGTCGCGGGAAACCCGTTGCGGAAAGCGATCCTGTGGAGCGACTCGCGCAGCGCCGACGAAGCCGCCGAGCTGCGCGAGAAGGCGGACGCCAGAATCCTCGAGCTCTCGCTCAACCGCGCCAATCCCACGTGGCTGCTGCCACAGCTGCTGTGGTTGACCCGTCACGATCCCGACTCGGTCGCGGCCACGCGCAAGCTGTTCCTCTCCAAGGACTGGCTGCGATTTGAGCTCACCGGAGAATGGCACACCGACTACAGCGACGCTGTCGGCGCGTTGCTCGCCGACTCCACGACCTGTGGCTGGTCGACGGAGCTGTGTGACATGGTGGGCTGGCGGACCGACACGCTTCCACCGATCGTCGGTCCAACGACCGTCGTCGGGGTCGTGACATCCGGGGCGGCGGCTCGATGTGGGCTGCGGCCCGGCACGCCGGTGGTGTGCGGCAGCAACGACACCACCGTCGAACTGTTCGGCGCAGGAGCAACCAGGCCGGGCGACGGCGCAGTGAAGCTGGCCACCGCCGGAGTGACGTACCAGGTCACCGACGGACCGCTGGTGCGCCCGCCGGTGTCGTGCTACCCGCACATCATCGAGGGGCTCTACTACACGGCCACGGGGATCAACTCGTGTGCCTCGGCCCACCGCTGGATGCGCGACCGGTTCTTCGCCGCCGATGGCTTCGACGGCATGGATGCACTCGCCGCCTCGGCGCCGGCCGGCAGTGCGGGCCTGATCTTCCACCCCTACCTGCAGGGCGAGCGGGCGCCGCACTGGGATCCGAAGCTGCGCGCCGACTTCATCGGCCTCACGATGCAACACGAGAGGGCCCACTTCGCCCGCGCCCTGTACGAGGGCATCGCCTACGCGATCCGCGACGCGATGACCGTTGCCGAGGAGCTGGGAATTCGCTACGACACGATCAGGCTGATCGG